>Ga0326727_10027849_pt1 | contig 10332 bp, 10 predicted proteins | sample MB2enrmetagenome_FD_207643 | JGI IMG/M metagenome (GOLD analysis project Ga0326727, IMG submission 207643) | Lab enriched peat soil microbial communities from McLean, Ithaca, NY, United States - MB29MY | ecosystem: Environmental > Terrestrial > Soil > Wetlands > Peat | place: USA: New York...
CGGCGCCAGCGATGAGTGCGGCGGCGCTGCCCCTCCTCTGTGGAAAAACAGTCAATAATTAACAGGAAATCAAAAAACCGCAGACAACCAAATTGTAAGGGCAATAATATACTTGACAAAATAGAGTAAGAGTCTTATTCTCAATACATGGAACCTAAGACCCTTCAAGCAGCTATCATCTACTTCGCCGATCCCGCCAACTGTCGCGAGTACCTTGTGGCCCGGCGCTGGCCGAACGGGGTAACGTGCCCAAGGTGCGGTAGCGACAACGTTCTCTTTCTGGAGAAGTACGCCCGCTGGCATTGCCGTCAGAAGCACAACGCCCCTCAGTTCACTCTTAAGACGGGAACGATCTTTGAGGATTCCGCTCTCAGTTTGGACAAGTGCCTGACCGCGATGTGGATGATTGTGAACTGCAAGAACGGTGTTTCGTCTTGGGAGATTCATCGTTCGCTCGGAATCACACAGAAGACAGCATGGTTTCTATTGCAGCGAATTCGCTTGGCTTTAGGTGATACCCCTGAGGGCAAGATGGGCGGTGATGGCGGTCCAGTCGAAGTAGACGAATCATTTTTCGGGCCAGACCCGATCAAGATGCACTCCGATAAGAAGCAGGCGCGTTACAAGGCTCTAAACGCCCGTCCCAAGGTTCCTGTGATGGGAATGTTGGATCGTGATGGCCGCCAGGTTCGCGCAAAGGTTGTGCCGAACGTGAAGCGGGAAACGCTACAGAATGCCATATTAGAACAGATCGAAAAGGGCTCGACTGTTTACACAGATAGAGCAGTAGGCTATGACAATCTGGCCGCGAGGGAGTACATCCACGAAACGGTGAATCATATGCAGGAATACGTGCGGGGTGAAACTCACACACAATGCATCGAGAATTTTTGGTCACTACTGAAGCGCGGATTACGCGGGACCTACATTGCGGTTGAGCCTTTTCACTTAGACCGCTACGTTGGGGAGCAAGTCTTCAGGTTTAATAACCGCGCAACGAAAGACAATCCACTGACTGATTCAGATCGATTCGCCCTAGCGGTTACACAGATCGTTGGGAAGCGCCTTACCTATAAAGACCTAACCGGAAAAACCGCTCAGGAGCCATTCTGAAAGCCGCGACAGCAGCGTGGACCCAAACTAAAGAGCCCTACAAATGGCTAAGGGGCATCCCACTTGTGAGTGCGCCGATAATCTCGCATTTCACGCGTAATCCGATAAGCGCGAGCGACACAGCCATATTTGAATGCAGACCACCAACCGCGTCTCAATATCTCGACTACCTTTCCATAGGAACCAGCACTGGCAGCAATTGCGGAAACATCGCCTTCGATATCTTCCAAACGACGATGGATGATATCTTCGAAGTCACCGGCTTTACTGAGCCATCCGCGTCCAAGAATACGCTGCCGAGCCATATGGGTGACTCCCACTTCGGTAGCATAGATTGCAAGCTTTTGGAACCCCGGAACCCAACGGTGTCTATGTTTTCCAATGGGTTTGTAGCCGATTCGGGAAAATCCTTCCACAAATAAGTCTGAGGTCACCTCAAGGGCATCGCCCGGATAGATGGGGGCTCCTGGAAACCAAGCGTAATCCGCGTGAGGCCACATATGTCTATCGATGTGCATCGCTGCCCAAGCAATGCACTGATAGTCGTCATCGTAGGGACTTCTTATGCGCCAGTCGGTTCCTTGAAGGCCGGGAAAACAACGGTAGAAAATAGGGGCAACGTTGTTTGTGGGCCGATATCGTTTCGTCACTCAGGTGTTCTTCCTCGTCTGCCCCCAACGCACCCACGCATCGATCATCCGATCCATTCGCCCCGCGTCGGCAGGCGTAATTGGATTGGTCTGCGCCAAATAGCTCAAAGCCCAAAACCACGGACGCCGATTTTCCTTCAAATCCCGAAGTAGCAAGTCAATGATCTCTTCCCGATGCTCTTGCCCCATTCCCAATATGGCTTGATAGCTGGGGTGCAGCATTTTCTGGTTAGGGGAAGAGAGGTGCCCCGTCTCGTCACCCCATTGTTGAGCTAATTTGCGAAAACGCTCGGCAAGATTCGACGCCTGCGCTGATTCGCGCACCTCATTTCTTCCGAACCATCGCGCATCTACCTCAAAAATCCAATCGTCCACTTCGCTTTGGGAGGGACGAGGCGACAGCCTACCGCACTCTTCAACAATGGCAGGCGGGTTCTCCCAATCTAGATTGCGGTGAACGTAACAGTAATCCATCGCCATTTGGATCGCCTCCTTACTCTAGGTCAATTGCTCGCAATTTGGTTTCATTGAGAAGGGCCTTCAAGTTCTTCGCTTTTACCTCGGCTCGCTCCAGAGTTTTCTTGAGGGAAGCGATATCGTCTTCATCGAGAGCCACGAAGAACTCTTTGTGTCCAGACATCTCGTGGAATGCAAGCTTCAATGTGTGAACGACTATGGTTGCTGTCGGGGAATCTTCGGCCTTGTTCCCAAACACAGGTCGAATGTCGGTCAGTATTCTCGCCTCGCAGAAGGTCCGCTCATACTCCGATTGGAGTTCTTGAGCCTTGATCGCAACGATATCAAATGACCCCACCGCCAATAGTTCAGTGAGTCTTTGAGCGAAGTCCGATCCCTCTGCAGTCTGAAAATTGGCGATTCCCGAACAGGCACCTTCCTGCACATCGGAAGCAAGTTTCGATGCTGTCACGTTATACCTAGTAGGAAGCTTGTAGAGCGAGGTAATCGAATAGATGAGTTTTGATACATCTGTAGGCGAGATGGATGGAACTTCTGGCGTAAGCCATACCTCGAATTCTCGTGTAGTCGCGAAGGTATTCGGTGCACGCTTCACCGCAGCCAAGAACTCCGCATACTGAGGCGCGGCCAATGCAGCTAGTATCTTGATGCCCGGCTTGTAGCGGTCGGGAATCTTCAAGCTTGCCAAAGGTGATACCTCTCCATCTGTCGATGTTGTAGCCTGATCTACGCGACGATCCTTCGAGGGAACTCGCTTGAATGAAAAGGTTACCACGCCCTGCCAGTCTCCGGGCAGTGGGGGTATACTCACGATAAATGAAGCCATTGCCACCACCTCCTGTTCCGGGGAAGACGGACTACGAACGGTTCGATAACGCTGTTCGCCATATCTTCTCTGTGTCAAAAGAGGAAATCGAGAGACGAGAGCGTGCGGAGAAGCGCAAGAGGGATCGCAAGAAACCAGCAGCCAAGAAGGCGCAACCATGACCACCAGACTAGAGAAGTATTCGCCGGAATACTTGAAAGAGCAGGAGAATCTTATCTCGCTTCTCCAAGCATCTCTAGCCAATCCTCGTAACCGCGAATTGCAAAACGCGGTCATCGATTCATTAGAAAAACTTGGGTTCGTGATAAACGCCGCTGAGTAAAGACAGGTGATCTATGAGCCGTCATTTGTCCATTTTGTGACGTATATTGCTGCCATTGTAAGTTATTGAAAAACTGTATGCAACAAAAAATTATTGACGATCGTATTGAATTCGGGGTATAATAAAGTCGGTAACAATCATCCCCAAGGAGGTAATTAATGCGTCAAATCATTGCCAGCACCATCATGCTTTCCTCAATGCTCTTCCCGGCAGTGGCAAATGCAAGCTCGTTCCCGGACGATGTGGCTGCCTCAACCCCTAACCTCCGCATAAGCACCGGAGTCACGGCGCCTGTGCTTGCCGAGTCCCTCGACATTCCACTTCCCGACGGCCTGGCCAAGTCCTTCATTCCCATGGATACCGAGGTCGGTCTCACCCTCACCGTCGACAGCAACGGCCATCCCGAGAACGTGAAGGTGGTCAAGTCGTCCAACCCCTACTGGGATGCTCGCGTCGTTGAAGCAATCGAAAAATCCCACTTCCGTCCCGGAATGGTGGACAAGACGCCCACGGCCGTGGATATGAACCTCACCGTCGTCCTCACCCGCTAAACCCCAGCCCTCCCAAGGCCAAAAAGACAAGGACCCAAAAGGCGAGCCGGGAGACTTAATCGTCTCCCGGCTCGCTTCTCTTCGGCTCCACTTTCCTTACTGCCTGAGAAACTCGACCACTTTCGGTCCCATCTGGCCGGCGCACTGCCCCGGCGCCAGGTGCCCGCAGCCGTCAAACACATCGAACTCCGACTGCGGAGCCAGCACGTGCATCTTCTGGCCCTGCTCGAGGGGCGTGATCCGGTCCAGTGACCCCCACACGATCAGCACCGGCATCTTTAGCCGCGGCAGCAGGTTATCGGTCGCGTCCTGGCCGGTCAGCATGGAGTCCAGTGCGCGCTGAATCAGCCACGCGCGTTTGACGGAGAGGCGCAGAATGTCCCGCGCAACGAAGCCCGGAATGCGGGGCGGATGGGGCATCAGCAGCGCTTCAAGCTGGTCCAGTTCCGCGGGCGTCTTGGAGATGAACAGGCTGGTATTCCAGGCGGGCTTCTCGGCAATTCCCGCCGAGTCAAACAGCATCAGCCGCCTCACCCTTTCAGGATGCGTGGTGGCGACGATCTGCACAATCCAGCCGCCCATCGACCATCCGCCCAGATCCACCTGCTTCAATCCCAGCGCGTCCATAAAGCCCACCACAACCGCGGCCTCGTCGCGGATTGAGTAAGAAAAGTCCGCCGGCTTGTCGCTGCGCCCATACCCAAACAAATCGGGCATATACACGCGAAATCCGGCCCTGGCGAAATAGGGCGCCAGGTTGGCCCAGTCCTCGGCGCGCCCTCCCAGCCCGTGTACCAACACCACCACCGGCCCGCCTGCAGGTCCCTCGGCTTCGTAGTGCATGCGGCGGCCCTCGACGGTTACCGACCGGTTTTCAACCCCGCTGAAAGCCTCTTTCAGATACATGACGCCGTTGAAGTAACTTACCGGCCGCATCCAGAACCCGATTGCGGCGATCAGCGCCAGTGCCCAAAGCGCGCCGGCAATCCAACCTGCCTTCCTGGTCATCTTCATCTTTGCCCACTTTCTTTTTCCGCGAGCTCCCGCGCCCTCTGCCAGCCCATCTCGATCACCCGCACCGTAACCGGGTCCAGCATGAGCGCGCTATGGCTGTTCCACTCCGCCCGCTCCACCCAGCGCACCGCATCGGCGTCAGAGGCGGCCTGCAATGACCCTCCCGTCACCCGGCACAGGTAATCGGCAAGCACGTAATGGTAGCGAACCCTTTCGCCCTGCCGCTGAATCCGGTCAAGAAGCTCAATCAGTTCAACCGGTTCGACGATAAGCCCGGTCTCTTCGCGCAGCTCGCGCACTACGCCGCCGGCGAGCGATTCACCCAGTTCCAGTAGGCCGCCGGGGAGCGACCACTGGCCTTTCAGCGGCTCGCTCCCGCGCCGCACCAGCAGCACCCGGCCCTCTTCAACAACCACCGCGCCCACTCCCACCAGGGGCGCCACGGGAAATTCTCTCTGCATGTTTCTCGCCATCCTGCAAACCTCTCTTACGATAGTTCCCTGACCACCCCATCGCGCAACCCGGCACGGCGCGCGAATCTCTCCTGTCCGGCTATCATCAAACAAACAAGAGCGGGAAAACAGGACCAACAAAGCAGAACAGGGAAGGCAGGAGAAACAGATGACGGAATTCACATTACGAATCGACGGAATGCACTGCGGCTCCTGCGTGCGCCGGGTCAGCCAGGCGCTTGGATCCGTTGCAGGAGCTACCGTCAACGAGGTGCGCGTGGGAGCCGCCCGGCTGACTTCCACTGTGGAGCCCGCGCCCGTAGACCGCGCCATCGATGTTCTCGCCGAAGCCGGCTATACAGCGCATCTGGAACCATAAGTGGCGCCCACCGCAACAGAATCGCTCACGCTTCCGGTCCTGGGGATGACGTGTGCGTCCTGCCAGCATCACGTGGAAGAAGCGCTGCGCTCGACCGCCGGAGTGGAGTCGGCTCACGTGGATCTGATGGCCCATCGCGCCAGCGTGGTCTTCGATCCGGCGATGGCAGCTCCCCAGCAACTGGTTGAGGCCATCCGCGGGGCGGGCTACGACGCGGTTCTTCCCCGTCCCGGCGAGTCCGCTGCCGGTGCACAGGACCGGGAGCGTTCAGCGGAATCAGCGTTGAAGGCCTGGGTCACTCTGGCCGCCGGCGCTCTAGCCATGTTGCTGGCCATGCCGCTGGAAATGCAGATGGGCGCTGCTGACCACGGCATGATGCGCCTGCTGCCGTGGCTCTATCCGCTGCCGCACGGCCTGTTGCGCTGGTTTCTGCTGGTTCTAACGGCGGCGGTCGTGGGCTGGGCCGGCCGCGGCATCTATTCGAGCGCCATCCGCGCCTTGCGCCACGGGGCCACCAACATGAACACGCTGGTAGGGCTGGGCACGAGCGTAGCTTTCGTTTATTCGGCCTATGCCACGGTGTGGCCCGCAAACGGGCGCGAAGTTTACTTTGACGCGGTCCTGCTCATTCTGGGATTTCTCCTTTTAGGCAAGAGCCTGGAAGGCCGCGCCAAACGCCGCGCCCTGGCCGCGCTCGATTCGCTCTCCCGGCTGCGTCCGGTGACGGCGCGGCGCATCGTGGACGGCGTTCAAGCCGTGGTGCCGCTGGACGAGATCCAACCCGGCGACAGCGTTCTGGTTCTGCCCGGCGAGCGCTACCCGGTGGACGCCACCATCCTCGAAGGCCGCACCACCGTGGACGAATCGATGCTCACCGGAGAATCCACGCCGCTGGTTCGCGAGCCGGGAGGCCGGGTGCTGGCCGGCTCGCTCAACTACGACGGCGCAGTGGTTTGCCGGGCACAGTCGCTGGGCGAAGCTACCGTGCTGGCGCAGATTACGCGCATGGTGGAGCAGGCGCAGGGCTCGCGCGCGCCCATGGAGCGGCTGGCCGACCGCGCCAGCGCCATCTTTGTTCCCGTGGTCCTGGTGCTGGCGCTGATGACCTTTGCGGCCTGGCTGATTGCCGCCCACTCGCTTCCGCTGGCCCTGGCAAACACCGTCGCCGTGCTGGTGATTGCCTGTCCTTGCGCGATGGGACTGGCCGTTCCCGCCGCGCTCACCGTGGCCGTGGGGCGCGGCGCTCAACTCGGCGTTCTGTTCAAGGGCGGGGAAGCGCTGGAACGGCTGGCCCACCTGGACGCGATCGTTCTGGACAAGACCGGAACCCTGACCGTGGGAAAGCCGATGCTGGTGGGAATCCATTCGCTTGGCGGCGTGGAGGAGAACGAGTTGCTCCGCATGGCCGCGGCGGCTGAGGAGCGCTCGAACCACCCGCTCGCCGAAGCGATCGTGCGCCCCACGCGCGCGCTTGGGCTTAGCTGGAAGCCCGCCGAAGATGTGCAGGTTTTTCCCGGCCGCGGCCTCACTGCACGGGTCGAGGAACACGATTGCCTGCTCGGCAATGAAGCGCTGTTCCAGGAGTTCCTGATTCCTCTGCCCGCAGGAATTGCTCCACCTGAGCCTGGAGTCACACGGCTGTGGATGGCGCTCGACCGCGCGCCAGCCGGCTATTTCGACGCCCGCGACGCGCTTCGTCCCGATGCTGTCAAGGCTGTGAACGCATTGCGCGGCACCGGACCGGGCGACGCCGGCCTGCGGATCATCATGCTGACCGGCGACTCAGCGGCGGCCACCGCGCCTATTGCGGCCGAGCTGGGAATCGGCGAATTTGAAGCCGGGCTCGATCCGGCCGGCAAGCTGGCCCGCATTCGCGCCCTGCAACAATCCGGCCTGCGCGTGGCCATGGTGGGCGACGGCATCAACGACGCTGCCGCGCTGGCCCAGGCCGATGCCGGCATCGCCATGGGCACCGGCACGGACCTGGCCCAGGAGGCCGGCGACGTGCTGCTGTTGCGCACCCAGCCTTCCGGCATTCCCGCGGCCATCGGCCTGGCCCGACAGACACTGCGCATCATGCGCCAGAACCTCGGCTGGGCCGTGGGCTACAACCTGCTCGGCATTCCACTGGCCGCGGGGCTGCTTTATCCGGCATTCCACATTCTGCTTACGCCCTGGCTGGCCGCGGCCGCCATGGCCCTCAGCTCAGTCTGCGTGCTGGGCAACAGTTTGAGGCTGCGCAGGTGGTCGATGGGGAATCTTTAGAATTTGCGGCTTCCTGCCCTTGCGCAAAGAGCGCGCAAGGATGGGGCACCCGGCGCCGAGAGGGGTGTAGTGTCTCCCAGGTCTCAAAAGCGAGACCTGGGGCACCCGGCACCCGTCTCCCAGGTCTCAAAAGCGAGACCTGAGGCACCCGGCTGGAGCTTGGTAGAAGTCAGGGATTATTTATTGAAAGGAATGGAGGCGCGGGGTGGAATCGAACCGCCGCATTGAGGTTATGCAGACCTCTCCCTTACCACTTGGGCACCGCGCCTTGGCTGGACTTAATCTTGCTGCGAATCAGCTTGGCTAAGAGTAGTGCAATCGTGCACGAAGAAAAATAGCTCTTCCCGGTGAGAGACCTGGTCTTTTGGTAATCAGGGGTAACCGGCCGAGGTTTAACGACTCCCAGGTCTCAAAAACCGAGATCTCTACCCCACGGACAAGAGCCTGTCCGTGGGGACCCCGGTCCCGGGGCACCCAACCGTTGGGGCGCTCAAGCACGGTAAACTTATCCAAGAGCCTGTTTGTGCGCATCCTGACCCGCTACATCCTCGGTGAAATCCTCTCCCACACGCTCATTGGCTGCGCGCTCTTCACCTTCATTCTGTTCATGCCCTACCTTCCCAACATTTTGGAGATGGTGGTCCGCAACAGCTCCACGTTTTCCAATGCGTCGGAGATCTTTCTGTTTACACTGCCCAACCTGCTCAGGGTAACGATTCCCATGTCGGTTCTGGTGGGCGTGCTGCTGGGACTGAGCCGGCTGGCGGCCGACAGCGAAATCATCGCCATGCGCGCCTCCGGCCTGGGCATCGGCTACTTTGTGCGCGTCTCCTCCATCGTGGCCGTCGCGGGCACGCTGCTGGGCTTGGCCAACTCCCTTTATCTTGCTCCGCGCGCCAATCAGGCCATTCTGGATATGGAGCACGAGCTGGAAACTTCGCAGGCCTCCTACCAGATTCAGCCCCGCGTCTTCTACGAGGACTTCAAGAACTTCGTTCTCTATGTGCAGAACGTGCGCTCCGGGACCGGAGCGTCCAACTGGGACCAGGTCTTCATGGCCGATGTCAGCGACCCTTCTGCGCCGCGGATCACCACCGCTGCTTCGGCCACGGTGGTCAGCGATTCGACACAAGTGCTGCTGATGCGCCTGCGCAATGGAGCGCAGCACGACACGGTCGAGGGCCAGCCCGATCAATACAACATATCCGCGTTCGCGACCACGGATCGCCCCCTGGAGCTGAGCCCGCAGAGCGACGTACACCTGGGCAGGATGGACACGGCCATCTACGCTCTGCCCATGAGCGCATTGCTGGAGCGCATTCATGGTCCCGATTCGAAGCGGTTCCTCATCGAGCTGCACAACCGCTTTGCGTTTCCCGTCGCCTGCCTGGTGCTGATGCTGGTGGGCGTTCCACTGGGCGTGGCCTCGCGGCGCGGCGGCAAGAGCTCCGGCTTTGTCTACACCATTCTGCTGGTCTTTCTCTATTACTTTCTCTCCTCGACCGGCATCGCCCTGGGGCGCCAGAACAAACTCCCCGCATTCCTTGCGGTCTGGTCGGCAAACCTGCTTTTTGCCGGCGTCGGGATTTTCCTGTTATGGCAGATGGCCAGCGGCGGGCGCGTTCTGGGCGCCTTCACGGCCTGGCTCTCGCGGGAGGGGAAACCGGAAACCAACGGCGAGGCCCGGCGCAACGGCGTCTCGCTTACCGGCCTCCTGGATAGGCTTCAGCCGCGTCCTCAGCGCGCCAAATCCCGCAACGCCTTTCCGCGCATCCTGGACGAATACGTGGTTCGCGAGTTCCTGAACACCTTTCTGCTGGTGCTGGCCGGGTTCGTCCTGCTCATGCTGGTGTTCACCTTCTTCGACCTGGTGGGCGACATCCTGCGCAATCACATTCCGCTCACCACCGTAGGCGACTACCTGGTGAACCTCACTCCCGATATGCTCTACCAGATCGCCCCGCTGGCGGTGCTGATTGCCGCGCTGGTCACCTTCGGCGTGCTCAACCGCAACAGCGAAATCATTGCCATGAAGGCCACCGGCATCAGCCTTTACCGGCTGGTGGTGCCCATCGTTTCCATCGCCGCCATTTTGTCGCTAAGCCTGTTTCTCTTCGACCAGTACTATCTGCCCCAGGCCAACCGCAGGCAGGAGGCATTGCGCAATATCATCAAGGGCAAACCGCCGCAGACGGTTCTTCACCCGGAGCACAATTGGATCTTCGGCCAGCCGCGTCCCGGCGAACCCGGCCGCATCTTCTACTACGAGTTCTTCGATCCCGA
>Ga0326727_10027851_pt1 | contig 10332 bp, 6 predicted proteins | sample MB2enrmetagenome_FD_207643 | JGI IMG/M metagenome (GOLD analysis project Ga0326727, IMG submission 207643) | Lab enriched peat soil microbial communities from McLean, Ithaca, NY, United States - MB29MY | ecosystem: Environmental > Terrestrial > Soil > Wetlands > Peat | place: USA: New York...
ACAAGGGCCACGACGCCTTTCTTCTGCACGAGCCTGAACTGTTCGACACGGTTCGCGGATTTCTCGAAGCCGCAAAGGAGAAACGGGGGCTGCCTTTCACGCCGCGGAGGGGCATCAGGTGACGGCGGCAACTTTCGAGGAGCGCGCCGCGCTCAAAGCCGCGCAATATCCGCAGCCTCGCATCGATCTTTTGCTCATCGCGGGCATGGTCGAGCCGCGGGCGCGCGTTCTCGATGTGGGCTGCGGAACGGGCGAGCTTCTGAAACTCCTGGAGGAGAAAAAGCAGGTCGACGGACGCGGCATCGAACTCAGCCAATCGGGCGTGAACTTCTGCGTCGCCAAGGGCCTTTCCGTGATCCAGGGCGACGCCGATCACGATCTCGTGAACTACCCCGGCCAAGCCTTCGACTATGCGATCCTGAGCCAGACGCTGCAGGCGACGCGGCGGCCCAAGGACGTGCTGGAAGAGCTGTTGCGCATCGCGCGCCACGTGATCGTTTCGTTCCCGAATTTCGGCCATTGGAAGATCCGGCTGCAAATCCTCGTCAATGGCCGCATGCCCGTGACGTGGAATCTGCCCGAGACGTGGTACGAGACGCCGAACATACACTTTTGCACCATCAAGGATTTCCTGGAGCTGTGCCGCGTGGCGGGCGCGAAAGTCGAGCGCTCCTTCGCGCTCTCGCCCAATGGTCATCCGCTCGGCACGAAGGTGCCTGCGTTCCTGCACAACCTCATCGCTCAGCAGGCCGTGTTTCTACTGACAGCGGATCCGGGGCGGACGGCCTGAGCGCACTGTTCCGGCTTCGCCAGACGCGGACCTCCGCTCCTTCCGGGTGGCGATAGGGCCCAAACCGTGCGCCACAATTTAAGCCCGGCTCTGCCGGACATAGCGGAGGCCGGTTAGTGCTATTCGAAAAGCCCTGACATATGGGAGAATTTGGAGGCCACGCCCGGAATCGAACCGGGGTACGCGGATTTGCAGTCCGATGCGTCACCACTCCGCCACGTGGCCTTCAAACGATGTGGTATCATGATCGCTAGCGCATGAAAAGCGGGATGCGCTGCGGCTATGCACCCCCCTGGTCAGCCGCGCAGAATCTTGTTAAGCGATTCCTCTAGGCGGCTTTTTCTGGGGCACGGCGGTCAATATGGACTTTCATAAGGCGCGGCTCGCAATGGTCGAGTCTCAAATCAGGCCAAATGGCGTGCGCGATACACTCATCTTGAATGCGTTTGCGACGTTACCGCGAGAGATTTTCGTCCCCGAGCCGCAGAAACCCCTCGCCTACATGGATGAGGCGCTGCTCGCGGTCCCGGCTGGCGGGAACTCCCCGCCCCGTTATCTTATGCCGCCGATGATCCTCGCCCGTTTGCTGCAAAGCGCGGAACTGTCGCGCGCCGATCATGCTCTCGACATTGGCGGGGCGACCGGATATTCCGCTGCGGTCCTTGCCCAGCTTTGCGGGAAAGTGGAGGCTTTGGAAACTTCAGAAGAGCTTGCAGAAACCGCGCGGCGGAGCCTGAAGGCGGCGAACGTCGAGGGCGTAACGGTGTTCCATGGCCCGCTCAATCAGGGGCTCGAAGCATCGAAGCCGTTCGATTTCATCCTTCTCAACGGCGGCGTGGCGGAAGAGCCGAAAGAACTGTTCGGCCAACTCGCCGAGGGCGGGCGACTCGCTGCGATCCTGAGGCGAGGCTGGCAAGGGCATGCCTATCTCTTCACAAAGAGTTCGGGAGTTGTTTCTGGACGCGCCATTTTTGACGCCGGCGCGGAATATCTTCCTGGTTTTGAGCAAAATCAGCAGTTTGTTTTTTGACATGGGCAAAAGTGAAGAGGCAATTCGGCAACTGAGTCTCCTAAAAGGGCGAGCCCGCACGCGTTAACCTAGGATTTGCCTTTTCTTCGCCGTGCTTGCCTTTAATTTGCATGCGATGAGTTGTACCCGCCTATGAGATCGTGGGTGTGTGTTGTTGGTGCGGTCTTCGAAACAACGGAAACATACCGTGCGGTTAGAAACGATATTCAGTTTTCCGGCTCCCCGGATCGTCGAGGCCCTTTGTTGGGCTGCAGTGCTCGTATTTGCTGTGAGCGCGCCCCTTCAAGCGGAAACTTTGAAAGAAGCGTTGACAGCGGCGTATCTATACAACCCCACGCTAAAATCCGCGAGGGCGCAACTCCGTACTGCCGACAACCAAGTCTCCCTGGCCAAGTCGGGCTATAGGCCGACAATCTCGGCGCAGTTCCAGTATGGCTTCGAGGACGTTCGCACACGGCTCAAGACCGCCGCTACGCCTGGGAATCTGGTGGGTTGCACTGGGGCGGTCGATCCGGTCTTGGGTTGTACAAGCGGCCAGTTTGGAGTTCCGCTGAGTTCGCTCACCAGCGGCAGCGTTGGCAATGGAACGGCCGAGCCTCGCCAGGCGCAGATCGGCCTTCAGCAGAACGTGTTCGACGGTTTCCGCACCTACAACAATGTCAAGGGGGCGGAGGCGCTGGTTGAAGCCGGCCGCGAAGATCTTCGCAACTCAGAGGAAAACATTCTCCTCAACGCAGCAACCGCCTATATGAACGTGGTCCGCGATCAGGCCATCGTGAACCTGCGGCAGAACAATGTGAAAGTTTTGTCGGAGCAGCTTCGAGCGACGCAAGATCGCTTCAAGGTGGGCGAAGTGACCCGCACCGACGTAGCGCAGGCCGAATCGGGCCTCGCGCAAGCGCAGGCGGATTTGAGCATTGCGCAGGGCACCCTTTACGGCGACCAGGCAACCTTTGCGCAATATATCGGCCATCCTCCCGGCACTCTGCGCGACCCCGGCCCTCCAACGAGGCTGCTTCCTAAGACCTTGCAGGCCGCGATTGAGGTCTCACAGGCCGAAAACCCCGGCATTCTCGGAGCGATATTCCGCGAACGCGCGCAGGAGCATCAGGTCAAAGAGGTGAAGGGCCAGCTTCTGCCGACCCTGACCTTCAATGCAACTTACACGAAGGCCGCCCAGCCTTTCGGCGAACCGAATGTCACTCAACTCGATGACACGCGCGTGTTTGGTCAGCTGACGGTTCCGATTTACCAGGCGGGAAGCGTATCCGCACAAATTCGCGGGGCCATTGAGACGCTCTCGCAGCGGCGTCAGCAAATCGACGAGCAGCGCGAGCTCGCGCGGGCCAATGTCAGCGCTCAATGGGGATTGCTTGTGGCGGCGAGAGGCAACGTGGCCGCGGGCAAATCGGCCGTGGAAGCGACCCGGATCGCCTTGCAAGGCGTCAGGGAAGAGGAAAGGGTCGGTCAGCGCACCATCCTCGACGTGCTCAATTCAGAGCAACAGTATCTGAACGCACAAGTGAACCTGGTGTCCTTCCAGCGAGACCTCGTCGTTGCGTCTTATAGCGTGCTTGCTTACGAGGGCCGCCTCACAGCCTACGATATCGCGCTTGAGGCTGAGCTTTACGATCCCACACGCTATTATGGGGAAGTCAAGGATGCCTGGTTTGGCTGGGGCGCTTCGGTCGAGAGCTCGGAAGACCCGCGCGTAGCGCCCGTTACCGACCCAGGGCGGACGCCGGAGCAAAAATCGACGGATGGCCCGGCTTATACCCAGAAACTGCCGCAGATCCCTTGACACGGGGTAGCGTGGTATAGCCGATAACACTAACCTGAATTGACGCCCGATGTGAGTCGCCCTTAGCCAGGCAACTTGCATCGGCGCGGATTACTGCTTGCGCCGTTGCGATCGCGAGTGTTCGAGGTGACATGAAAATGAACCGTACAGACCAAGCATCCGAGCCTTCCATGGAGGAGATCCTCGCGTCGATCCGGCTCATCATTTCAGACGATGCCAAGAGAGGTCCCTCAGAACGGCAAGAACCCCATTTTCGCAGGCCTGTGATGCCCAGGGAAGAAACTCCCCCAATGGCGGCCGCTCTGCCCGAGGAAGATGTCCTCGATTTGACCGATGAGCTTGTGTTTCCCGTTGAGCAGCCTTCGCCCGCACCGGAAGCCCCCCCGCCGGCGGCCGCCGTTCAGTCAACCGAAGCTCCGATCCAAGCTGAAGACTTCGTGCCCGAAGACCATGCGCCCGAAGCCGAGCACACCATACCCGAAGACCGTGCGCCCGAAACTGAACACATTGCTCCCGAAGAAGAGCAGCCGCAGCGGCAAGAGACTGTAAGCGTTGCTCAGCCGGAACCTGCACCGGTCGTCGAAACCCCGCAGCCGCCAGCGATGGAGCCAGTTGCTCCGGTCCGGTTTGAACCGCCGGTCGTCGAGGCATGGCAAGAGCCAGTGCAGCGCCCCGTGGCGCGCCCCAAATGGTCGAGGCGCGAACTTCCAGGCGCGCCTTTTGGGGCTGGCATCGACGGTCCCAGGCCCTTGCACGAAGGCAGGCCGCCGCGACAGCCGCAAAGGAACTGGGCGGAAGACATCCAGATGCCCATACCAGATATGGGCCCCGTTTCCCTCATCTCAGGCGGCGAAACCGAGGATCGTATCAAAGAGCAGGTGAGAGAAGAAAAGCGAAGGGATGAAGCCTCGGTGGAAGCCGGCGCGGACGCTTCGCCGGGAAGCCTGGGCGACAAAGAGGCCACTGTCGCCGCTCTGGCGGAAAGTCTGGCGCGCTCGGCCGCGAGCGCCATGGATTCGCATGAACTTGCGACTGCGGCGGAGGTCGACTTCACGCAGATAGACGGCGACCGCAAGGCCGAGGTCACAGAGTCCTTCGCGAACGCAATCCAAATGGAGAGGGCGCCTGCAGGCAGGTCTCCGCTTCCGACCCTTCTGGATGAAGTGCTGCGGCAGGATTTCATGGTTGAATCCGAGCCGGTTTCGGAACCCGCCGAAGTATCAGTGGAGTTTGACGTGAGCCAGTCCGTAGAGTTTGAGGAGAGGCCGCAGTCGTTCGCCCAGCAGGAATACAGCCCGCTTCAAGAAGAGTTTCCGGCAACGGAAGTGGCGGCCGAAGAGGAAACGGCGCGATTCAGCGAGCCGCTGCCGAGCCAGGCGGAGTTTCAAGAGGCTCCGCATCCTCAGCCTTCGTACGCGCCGCCGCCAGAAGCGCCGCCTGTCCAGGCGCAGTTTGTGGGCGCTTCCCAACCGGGGCTTCCGCTGGGCGGCCCGCGAACGCTCGAAGACGCGGTACGTGAGATGTTACGGCCGCTCCTGGTGCAATGGCTGAACGAAAACATGCCGCGCATCCTGGAAAGCGCCATCCGCGAAGAGATCGCAACGCGGGGGCTCTTGCCGAAGACAGACGGCTGACCGCGAAATTGTGCAGCTGCGCAAGCTAGAATCTCCGGTTGCGGGACATATGCCCTTTTTCTAAATCTAGCGGTCACACGCTCTTTTCCGTAAGTGCCGATTATGCTCGAAAAAACTTACAACCACGCTGCCATCGAAGCGCGCATCTCGCAAAGCTGGGATGAGGCGCAAGCCTTCCGCGCAGGACGCGCGCTCGCACAGAACCCAAAAGCCAAGCCCTATTCGATTGTGATCCCGCCGCCGAACGTGACGGGGTCGCTTCACATGGGGCATGCGCTGAACAACACGCTGCAAGATGTGCTCGCACGCTTCGAGCGCATGCGCGGGCGCGATGTGCTGTGGCAGCCGGGCACGGATCACGCGGGCATCGCAACGCAAAGCCTGGTCGAGCGGCAGCTTATGGAGAAGCAGGAGCCGGGCCGCCGCGAGCTGGGCCGCGAAGAGTTCTTGAAGCGCGTCTGGGCTTGGAAAGAGCATTCGGGCGGCACGATCGTCAATCAGCTGAAGCGGCTCGGCGCGTCCTGCGACTGGTCGCGCGAACGCTTTACGATGGACGAGGGGCTCTCGCGCGCCGTCATCAAGGTTTTTGTCGAGCTTTATAGCCAGGGCTTGATTTACAAAGACAAGCGGCTCGTGAACTGGGATCCGAAGCTGCAAACCGCGATCTCGGACCTTGAAGTTATCTCGGTCGAGAAGCGCGGCTCGTTCACTTGGTCCGAAATGACCAAGGACGAGAAGCCCTTCGACGCCGCGGCGTTCGCAAAGTTGATGAAGCGCGACCCGGACGGCCATCTCTATTATTTTAAGTATCCGCTGGCGCAGAAAGTAAAGGGTTACAAGGCGGATCATATCCTTGTCGCTACCACCCGGCCTGAGACGATGCTGGGAGATACGGCCGTTGCCGTGAACGCAGCGGACAAGCGTTATGCCGCGCTCTTGAAGGCGGGAGCCAAGATCCGCCTGCCTCTCGTTGGCCGGGAGATCCCCATCGTTGCCGACGATCACGCCGATCCAGAGCAAGGCACGGGCGCGGTCAAAATCACGCCAGCGCATGACTTCAACGACTTCGAAGTCGGCCGGCGGCATAATCTGCCGCTCGTGAATATCCTGACCGGAACGGGCAAGATTAACGATGAGGCGCCCGAGGCCTATCGCGGTATGGACCGGTTTGAGGCCCGCGCCAAGGTGGTTGAGGACCTTGTTGCACTCGAACTCGTCGAGAAGATCGAGCCGAATACGATGAAAGTGCCGTTCGGAGACCGCTCGAACGCCGTCATCGAGCCGTTCCTCACCGACCAGTGGTACGTCGACGCCAAGACGCTGGCGCAGCCCGCGCTCGAAGTTGTCCGCGAAGGCAAGACGCAGTTCATCCCCGAAAACTGGCGCAATGTCTACTTCCAATGGCTGGAGAACATCCAGCCTTGGTGTATCTCGCGCCAACTCTGGTGGGGGCATCAAATCCCGGCGTGGTACGGTCCTCGCAAGGAGGCCGACAGTTCGCGGGATGACCTTAGCGTCAATCTTGAGTTCTCGAAGGTTGGAGAACCGCTGGCGGAAAAACCAGAGATATTCGTCGCGAGGAGCGAAGCAGAGGCTCTCGCAGCCGCGAAGGAGTATTACGGTACCGAAGTATCAATTGCTGAAAGCGCGAGAGATTTCTTAGGTCGCTGGGACAGGAACGGTGAGATTTGTATCTGGCGCGACGAGGACGTGCTCGACACCTGGTTCTCGTCCGCGCTATGGCCGTTCTCCACCCTCGGATGGCCGGACAAGACGCCGGAGCTGAAGCGCTATTACCCCACCTCGGTGCTCGTCACGGGCTTCGACATCATCTTCTTCTGGGTCGCCCGCATGATGATGATGGGCATGCACTTCATGAAGGAGGTCCCGTTCCACGACGTGTACATCCACGCGCTCGTCCGCGACGAGAAGGGCGCGAAGATGTCGAAGTCGAAGGGCAACGTCGTCGATCCGCTGTCGGTGATGGAGGATTACGGCGCGGACGCGCTGCGCTTCACCATGGCCGCGATGGCCGCGCAAGGGCGCGACATCAAGCTGTCCATGCAGCGCATCGAAGGTTATCGCAATTTCGCGACCAAGCTTTGGAACGCGGCGCGATTCTGCGAAATGAACGGCTGTGTGCGCCGCGCGGATTTCGATCCGGCGAAGGCCAAAACCACGCTGAACAAGTGGCTCTATGCCGAGACCGGCGCCGCGGTTGCGGCCGTGACTGAAGCGATCGAAGGCTATCGCTTCAACGACGCGGCGAGCGAGGTCTATCGCTTCGTTTGGAACAAGTTCTGCGATTGGTACGTGGAATTCGCGAAGCCTGTTTTCATAGGCTCCGATGAGGCTGCGAAGGCCGAGACGCAAGCGATGGCGGCCTGGGCGCTCGACGAGATCCTGAAGCTCTTGCACCCGTTCATGCCTTTCGTCACCGAAGAACTGTGGGCGGTGCTCGGCGAAGATGGGCCGAAACGCGAGTCCCTCCTATGTCTTGCCCCGTGGCCGAAGCCTGCCAAGAAGGTCAACCAAAAAGCCGTCGCCGAAGTGAACTGGGCCATCGATCTCATCAGCGAGATCCGTTCGCTCCGGTCTGAAATGAACGTGCCGCCCGCTTCCCTGCTCCCGCTGACAATCGCGGGCGCGGACAAGGAAACGAAGGTCCGGGCGAAAAGCTACGAGAGCTTCGTCGCGCGCATGGCGCGGCTGAGCGATATCGCGTTCGCGGATGCACCGCCGCAGGGATCGGCGCAATTCGTACTGGGCGAGGCGACCATGGCGTTGACCTTGGCCAATGTGATCGATCTCGCCGCCGAGCGGGAGCGCCTCTCGAAGGAGATCGGCAAGCTTCAGCAGGAGATCGAGAAGATCGACGCGCGCTTCGCCAACGAGCAATTCATGGCGAAGGCGCCCGAGGACGTGCTTGAGGACAATCGCGAGCGCCGGGCCGAAGCCGAAGCTGCTGCACAGAAGCTGAAGGTGGCGCTGGAGCGGCTGGAGGCAGTGGCCGCTTGACGCGGTGTCCCTCAGACTAGCGCCGATTTGTCCCGCACGGCTGCCTTGACCGTGACACTTTCTGAAAAGGAGAAATAGTTCCGGTCGAGGCCGGAAGCGCGGCGTTATTCAAGCCGCGATATTGCTGTTGCTGCCTCGCCACAAAATGGGGGAAATCTGTTGTTTGGTCCTTGCCTTCGAGTTGATGTTCTTGCGTTTTGGAACTTGGGCATTTGTTATCTGGCGCACGATTGACGGGGTATCGTAACATGGCGCTGTTCACGCGGCACATCGCGGGCGTGCCCTCACGGTGAGGGGCACCGCTCATATGGATCCTGAGACCTTGCAAGCGCTTATAAAGGTCTATAAGACTCGCGCGAGCACTGATCTTTTATCCATTATCATGGATGAGGCTGAGGGTCCTCAGGCGCGCGCTGCCGTACTTGAGCTGCTGCGTTCGCTTTCAACAGAATCGCTCGCAAAAGAGGAATTCGCGCCGGTTCGCCGTAAAGCCTGCCATTTCTGTCTTGGGGCGGAAGATTTTGAGCTGGCGGAACGTCTGGCGCGGGGATCGGACCTGCCGGAGGATCGCGCGCTGCGCGCTCGCGCCCTTCATGGGCTCAACCGGGAGCAAGAGGCCGTCACCCTTTACCGGCAGGCCATCGCGCAAGACCCCGCCATGCGGAACCGCGAGCTAGAGCGCCTGCTTGGCATCCGGCCCGGTGGGAACCTGACGGCGACGCCCGCCAAGGTCATCTCTCTGACCAACTACTCAAGGCGCGATAGGCCGGAGGCTGATCGGCGCGAAGCCGCCGCCGACACTTTTCTGGACGAGTTCGACGATGCGGCTGTCACCTTCGGCGATGTCGCCGGCCTCGACGACATCAAGTCGGAAATCCGCCGCCGCATAGTCCTGCCCTATCTCAAACCCAGCCTTTTTGAGCGTTACAAACAGAAGGCGGGCGGCAACATCCTGCTTTACGGGCCGCCCGGTTGCGGAAAGACCCTGATTGCAAGAGCAACCGCGGGCGAGAGCGATGCGCGCTTCCTTTCAATCAATCCGGAAGACATCATCGACAGGTACACGGGCGAAGCCGAACGGCGGTTGCGCTCGCTCTTCGACGAGGCGAGGTCGGATACGCCCGCCATTCTCTTTTTCGACGATTTCGATGTGCTGGCGTTCCGGCGCGCCGGGCTTCCACCGGAGGCAGCCCCGGCCTTGATCGCGGCTTTCGCCGCCGAACTCGACGGCACGCAGCGCAACAATGGCGGCATTCTCATCATCATGGCGACCAACGCGCCTTGGCTTCTCGATCAGTCGCTGTTCCGGTCCGGCCGGTTCCAGAGCTTATTGTTTGTGCCGCCGCCGCCGCTGGAGGCGCGGAAGAAGATCCTCGCCTCAGCCGTGGCCAGCATCCCTGGAGCGGACCGGGTCGCCTTCGACCGGATCGCCCGGAAGTCGGCCGGCTTTTCAGGCGCCGATCTTAGGGCGCTGGCCGACTGGGTTAGCAATGCCTCGCTCATCAAGGCGCTCGCCGGCTCTTCCGATGCCACGCTCACAACCGCGCTCTTCGAAGAGGGGCTAAAGCACTTCGGCCCTTCCACGCTCAGCTGGCTGAATTTAGCCAAAGCCGAGATGAAGCCGATCCAGCGTCAGGAGGCCCTCGGCCGCTTGTTCTGCCCGCTTTACCGCGCCTGAAAGGCCACACGCGAAGCGAGGTCCGCAACCGGAGGGTGCTGGTTGTGGTAGGTCTGTTGCCCAAATGGCACGCACTGAGGCATTCCTGCCCAGTTTAGGCCATAAACAAAGAACACATTGCTGCTCATCGGATACGGAATAGTTTCCGAAGAAGTGTATAACGGCGGATACAACCGAAGTGGCCGCTAGTTTCGCGTATGCCGGCGCTTCTCTCCAGACAAAAAAATCATATCTCCACAAAAAACCGGACCTTTTCCGGTGGAGGGTGCTGTTTTGGACGTTTCAAGGTTCGACAAGTCGCGTGTAACAAAACGCCGCGTCCCGTTGGGACCAAATTTGAGGTCCCGTCGATTGTCTTCTTGGGCCATCGACCAGGGGGAG
>Ga0326727_10027852_pt1 | contig 10331 bp, 9 predicted proteins | sample MB2enrmetagenome_FD_207643 | JGI IMG/M metagenome (GOLD analysis project Ga0326727, IMG submission 207643) | Lab enriched peat soil microbial communities from McLean, Ithaca, NY, United States - MB29MY | ecosystem: Environmental > Terrestrial > Soil > Wetlands > Peat | place: USA: New York...
CGAAGCCCTCGCCCAGATAGAAATGCTCCAGCGCGCCGGAATCCATCCCACCCACATCGACACGCACAAGCACACCCACCTCTTCCCCTCCATCGCGCGCGCGCTGCTGCAAGTCGCCGATCGCTGCGGAATCCGCGCCATCCGCAACCCCTTCGAGCCGGACTGGAGCCTCGCGCTCAATCACGGCCGCCTCGCGCGCCGCCTCGCCGTCCGCCTCATCGGTTGCCTGCGCCCGCGCTTCGAAGCCCATGCGCAGATTCGTGACGGACGCGTGCTGACGACCGATGGCACGGTTGCGATCTCTGCTACCGGCCAGCTCAACGCCGCAACTCTCGCTGAAATCCTGCGCGCGCTTCCGTCCACCGGGACCTACGAGCTCTGCTGCCATCCCGGTTACAACGACGCCGAGCTCGACCGCGTCGCCACGCGCCTGCGCGCCCACCGCGACATCGAGCGCGAGGCCCTGCTCAGCGAGATTCCGAGAGTTCTCGCCGGCCCAAACGCTCCCTTGCTCCTCCGCTACGGGAGTCTGGCGGAGTGAGAGGCTGCGCCATTGCTGCGTCGGGTGTGAGATTCTAGGAAGCGCAAGGAGGGCCGTTGGCAACCATCCATGAAATTGCGAAACTCGTCGGCGCGTCCGCGCCACTCGTCACCAACGAGATTCTATGCGTCTCCAGCATCGAAGCTGCCACTTCGTCCGCGCTGGTCTTCGCCACCGACTCCGCAACTCTCGCGGTCGCGCTCAAGTCACCAGCGGGCGCAATCCTCACCCGCCCCGCGCTGCTCTCGCCGAGCAGCGATTCCGCGCCGGCCAGCGACCCGCACGATCCGCGTCTGCTCGCCGTCGCCGACCCGCGTTACGCCTTCGCCCTCGCCGCGCGCTTTCTGCGGTCCAAAAAATCGTCCTCCCGCGACTCCGCGCCGCGCATTCATCCCACGGCTGTCCTGGGCGCAGGCGTGCGACTGGGGCAGGGAAGCAGCATCGGCCCCCACGCCGTGCTCGGCGACGGCGTCGTCCTCGGCGAAGAGTGTGAGATTCTCGCCAACGTCACCATTTACTCGGGGGCGACGCTGGGCAATCGCGTTCTCGTTCAGGCTGGAGCGGTTCTCGGGGCCACCGGCTTCGGCTACGCGCGCAATTCCGCCACCGGCGAGTACATTGCATTTCCGCAGCAAGGGACACTGGCGATCGAGGACGACGTGGAGATCGGCGCCAACTCAACCATCGACCGCGGCGCGCTGGGCGAGACGCGCATCGGCGCAGGGACGAAGATCGACAACCTGGTGCACATCGCGCACAACTGCGTGGTTGGGCGCAATGTCGTCATCGCCTCGCAGACGGGGATCTCCGGTTCGTGCGTCATCGAGGATGGAGCGATTCTGGGCGGCCAGGTTGGCCTGGGAGAACACGCGCACATTGGCCCCGGCGTGATTCTGGGCGGAGGTGCAGGCGTTCTCAGCCACAAGAAAGTCCGCGGCCCGGGCGAGGTCTTCTGGGGCCGCCCAGCGCGCCCGCTGAAGCAGTACCTGCGCGACCTGGCGCGGCTGAGCCGCGGCTGAGTTGGGTTGTTGGGTTATTGATTGGAAAGACAACTACGGAGATTCTGCCTTCGGCAAGCTCAGGCCGGAATGACGACCCGCTAAGCTGTACTCAGTCGGCGTCGTCGCTCAGCGCGTCCATGTACGCAACGTCGAGCGCCGTGCCCTGCACCGTGACGTACTCGTTGTCGATCTCGGAGCCATCGACGGTGCTGAAGATGTGAACCTGTCCGCCGTATGCGGTGTAGACCTTGTTGAAGTTCTGCACCCAGCAGATGCCGGTGAGGCTGCCGTAGTAGTACTGGTTGTCGTTCTGGTTGGGATAGGGCACCACCGCGGTCGGCGATCCCAGCGTTACGTTGGGGACAATCTGCGGAGAGAGCGTTGCGCCGCCCAGCACAACCATGGTCAGGCAGTTGTAGTTCTGCCCCAGCTTGGCGCGTTCTCCGGTGGCGCAGAACTGCGATCCGATCCACAGCGTGTTGTTGTCGGCAAACAGCATCTTGGAGTGGTTGCCATCGGAGATGGAGTACTTGCCCGTGATGGTGTTGGTCGTCTGGTTCATTGTGGACAGGAAGCCGGCGAAGAGGCCGTCCGGCTGCAGTTGCTGACCGGCCAGGTAGAGCGTCGTCCCGTCGGAGAGCGCATCGGTCACGCCTCCCGGCACGGGCACATTGGCGATCTGCGGATTCGGCTGCACGGGCGACGAGGGAATCACATTCTGGATCAGCGGGCCTTGCTGAAGCAGCGTGACGCTGGCCGTCTTGCCGCCGCACTCCGGACCGCAGTTCAGCACATACGCCGTGGTGCCATCCAGCGAGTAGTAGACGTTGGTTGGCTCGTCGTACGTCCCCGGCACGGAGACCGCGCAGTAGACGGGCAACAGGGCCGGCTCGCAGTCGGCCGAGCCGGTGGCCGCAATGGCCGCCTGCTGGGTTGGGTACTGGTTCTGGTTCAACTTGAAGACCCGGTACAGCACATTGGAGTTGCGCACCATGGCAAGCGCAACCGTGTCCCCCTTATTCACGATGACCTTGAAGACATTGGGCAGGTTGAGCACGTAGCCCTGTCCCGTCAGGTTGTCGATGATCTCCAGTACGCCTGCGGCCTCCTCGGCCCCGTAGTAATGCTCGAATGTCGGGGAGACCGCGACCGCACTCGATCCCGACTGGAACGTGCCCACCGAACCGGAAGATATTTCGGTCGAATAATTGATGGGGGTCAGAGTCCCATCGCTGTTGGAATAGACGTATCCGCGCATCTCCGCGGGGAAGTTCATGATGGTGCCGGGATACCCCGACGAATAACCGCCGATCGAATAGTTCGGAATTGTGTCTTCGACGTTGCTGCGAATGTTGCGATAGGCGTCGACGATCTGCAGGCCTCCGCTGCTGCCGTTGTAGCTAATGCCGATCATCACGCGCTGGGCGAGCTTGCTGGGCGGCACGGGCCGGCCCGCATAGTTGTACTCCGGAAATTTGTAGTAGTAGTATGCCGCCGAGTGGCAGCTGCAGAGCGCAAGCGTGGACAGCGCAAGCAGTAGCCCGCAGAGCATCCGGGAGCCGAAGGCGCCGCCGCGAACAATCTTCTCAGCAGAGCACGAGGATTGGGTCAAGGGAGCTTCCGGCGACGGGCTGGGGAATGGCTGAGCGCCAGCCCCGCGGACAAAGAGACTTCGATTCTTCAACGTGGGCAACTCCAACCTTCGTCGTGCAAGGGTTTCGCCTACTTACCCTCCGAGTATACCAAAGGAAGACTGCCTCGAAGACCGGCCAGCGGCGGTTTGGTGCTGGCTTACAACCTGGCTTAGGATGGAGCAATACGTTTCAGCGAGCAGGGTTCAAGCTTCAAGGAACAGGCTTCGGGGACATGCCATGGCAGGTGCGGGACCGAGTGCGGCAGAGACCACGGCGGCAGACGCGAAAGACAGCGCGAAGGCCGGCAAAAAAAACAGCGCGAAGGCTGGCGCGGCTGCTTCTGTCCTTGACCGGCTCTTCGCCGGCGGACGCGTGCTCTCCGACGGCGCCATGGGCACCATGCTCTATGATCGCGGAATCTTCATCAACCGCTGCTTCGATGAGTTGAACCTCTCGCAGCCGGAGACCGTCGCCGGTGTCCACGCCGAGTACCTGCAGGCCGGCGCGCAGATCGTCGAGACCAACACCTTCGGCGCAAACGCCTTCCGCCTGGAGCGCTACGGCCTGCGAGACAAGGTGCGCGAGATCAACCTCGCCGGAGTCCGCATCGCCCGCCAGTGCGTGGCGCAGATTGCCCAGAAGCAGGCCTCCGAGGCCTTCGTCGCCGGGGCCATCGGCCCGCTCGGCGTTCCGCTGGCGCCGAAGGGAGAACTCTCGCTCGACCAGGCCCGCGCAGCCTTCGCCGAACAGATCGCTGCGCTGGCCGAGGGCGGGCCCGGCGTGGGCGCGGACCTGCTCATCGTCGAAACCATGACCTCGCTGGCCGAGGCGGGCGAGGCCATTCGCGCCGCCCGCCAGGTGGCTCCCGGCCTGCGCATCGTCGTGATGATGACGGTGGATGAGGACGGCAACTGCCTCGACGGCGCCACACCCGAGATCGCCGCCGAGCGACTGACCAAGTGGGGCGCGGACGTCATCGGCTGCAACTGCTCGGACGGCCCCGCCACCGTGCTCACGGTCGTTGAGCGGATGCGCCTGGCGACCCGCCTGCCGCTGGCCGCCATGCCCAACGCCGGACTGCCCCGCGCCGTCGAGGGCCGCAACATCTACATGGCCTCGCCGGAGTACATGGCCAGCTTCGCGCGCAAGTTCATCCACGCCGGCGCAAGCCTCATCGGAGGCTGTTGCGGAACCACGCCCAACCACATCCGCGCCATGAAGTCTGCGATGCGCGCGCTGCAGGCGCAGGAGGACTCGGCCCGGCGGGACGCGGCCGGACTGGGCGCGGCTGGCCACGAATCCGCCGCCGCAGGCCAGAGCTCGCTGCAGGCAGACTCCGAGGCCGCCGTGGAGGCCGCTGGGCCAAGTTACCGCCCCAAACCCATCGTCAGCCAGGTGGAGCCGCTGCCCCTGGCCCAGCGCTCCAGGGTCGGCGCGCTGATCGCCTCCGGCCAGTTCTGCACGCTGGTGGAGATTGTTCCGCCCAAGGGCATCGACTGCACAAAAGAGATCGAGGGCGCGGCGCTGCTGCACCGGCTCGGCGTCCACGCCATCAACGTCCCCGACTCGCCCCGCGCCAGCGCCCGCATGAGCGCGCAGAGCCTATGCATCCAGATCCAGCAGAAGGTCGGCATCGAGACCGTGCTGCACTACACATGCCGCGACCGCAACCTGCTTTCCATCCAGTCGGACCTGATCGGCGCATCGTCCATCGGCCTGAAGAACATTCTCTGCCTCACCGGCGATCCGCCCAAGATGGGGAACTACCCCGACGCGACGGCCGTCTTCGATGTCGATGCCATCGGGCTCACGGGAATCGTGCGCAATCTCAACTACGGCCTGGACCTCGGCACCAACCCCATCGGTGCGTCCACCGGCTTCACCCTGGCCTGCGCCGCCAACCCCGGCTTCCCCGACATCGACTTCGAGGTGCGCCGCTTCGCCCGGAAGGTGGAGGCGGGCGCGGAGTACGCAATCACCCAGCCGGTCTTCGACCTGCGCCTGCTGGAGCAGTTCCTGCGCCGCATCGAACCATTCCGCATCCCGCTCATCGCGGGCATCTGGCCGCTCATCAGCCTGCGCAACGCCGAGTTCCTGAAGAACGACCTGAAGATCTCCATGCCCGACGCAATCCTCGCCCGCATGGCCGCCGCCAGTACGCCCGAGGCCGCGCGCGCCGAGGGCGTTCTCATAGCGCAGCAGATGCTGACCCAGGCGCGGACCATGGTGCAGGGCTGCCAGGTCAGCGCGCCCTTCGGAAAATACACCGCCGCCGCCCAGGTCCTCGGGCTGGCATAGCAGACTTTGAGAGAAATGTGAGGGAGCAAACCGCCATGGCGAACTTTGAAGAGCACTTGACGCAGTTGGAGAAGGTGGTGGAGAAACTGGAACGCGGTGACCTGACGCTCGACGAATCCGTGCGCCTCTTCGAGGACGGAATGAAGCTCTCCACCGCCTGCAAGGCTGAGCTGGAGCAGGCCGAAGGCCGCATCCAGGTGCTGGTGGAAGGCAAAGCCGGCAAGATGCAGCCCGCCGACCTGGACCTGCAACCAAGCGAGACCGGCGCCATCGAAGCCGATGAGGACAAGGAATAGAGCCGCGTCCAAGCTGTTTTATGGTTGCTGGATGCGGACCGCCGAAGCGACCGGGACAGGTTTCTGCTGGCCAACGGCTGTTTTATTCATTTATTTTCTTGTAGATACATCCGATAAACCGGAACGGATAAAAAGACGATAAATATGAGTGAGTTTTAGTCATATTATATGCAACTATTATGCTATTATTACGTCTAAGGATGTAGAGCGCAGCCCACCCGGCTGCCCCAACATTTCAACTTCATTTGAGGAGACTTTGAGATGACTACATTGACTCGATTTGTTCCGTTCCGTTCGCCGCTGGCCGATATGGCTGTCCTGCAGAACCGCCTGAACTCGATCTTCAACGACTTTTCCCTGCCGGAGGGCGAGCAGGAGTCGCTCGCTATGGGCAGCTTCATCCCCCCGGTGGACATCTACGAGGACGCGCACCAACTGGTCTTGAAGCTGGAGGTCCCGGGCATCCAGCAGGACGCCCTCGACGTCCATGTGGAGAACCAGACGCTCACCGTCAAGGGCGAGCGCAAGTTCGAGAAGGATGAGAAGGAGGAGAACTTCCACCGCATCGAGCGCCGCTACGGCAGCTTCGTCCGCACCTTCACCCTGCCCCAGACGGTAGACACCGGCGAGGTCAAGGCAAGCTACGACGCTGGCGTTCTGACCATCTCGCTGGCCAAGAAGGAGGCCGCCAAGCCCAAGCAGGTCAAGGTCGAGATCGGCTCCTCCACGCAGCCCAAGCAGGTGGAGGCCAAGACCGCATAATCGCGCCGCGTCCCATTCAGCTCGACCTCACAATATCAGGGGAAATCCCCAGCATAAACAAAACGCCCCGCATGGCCAACCAGCCGCGCGGGGCGTTTTTCCGTTTATCGAGCTAGCGGTCCCTGCTGGTGACGAATCCCGGGACCCACAGCAGCGCGCGCTTGGCCTCGGAGTGGGGCAGCTCGGCGATGGAGAGGCGCGCGGCCTCGGCGTATGCGCAGGCTGTGTCCATGGCGTAGGCGATGGAGCCGTGGCGCTCCAGAATCTCCAGAATCTCCGGGTGCGAGACGGTAGTGAAGCTGCGTTCGGCGAGCACGGTGCGAATGGCCTCGCGGTCGGCCCCGGTGCCGCGCTCCAGCGCGTGGATGACAGCCAGCGTTGCCTTGCCCTCGCGCAGGTCGCTGGCCACGGGCTTGCCCAGGATCTCTTCGTTGGCGGTCAGGTCCAGCATGTCGTCCACGATCTGGAAGGCCAGCCCCAGGTTGCGCCCGTACTCGCCGAGCATCGCCTCGGTCTCCTCGTCGGCGTGGGTGATGGCCCCGCCCAGTTGCATGGAGACGCTGAACAGGCACGCCGTCTTGCGGAAGATCAGGTCGAAGTACTCCTCTTCGTTGATCAGGTGTCCCAGCTTCTGCATCTGCAGCAGCTCGCCCTCCACCATCTGCTGGGTCAGCGAGATCAGCAGCTCCAGCACGCGGAAGTTGCGCTCCTCCAGCGCGGTCGCAAACGACTGCATGTAGAGCCAGTCGCCGGCCAGCACGCACTTGGCGTTGCCCCATGTGGTGTTGGACGAGGGACGCCCGCGCCGCGTCTCCGCCTCATCGATGATGTCGTCATGCACCAGAGTCGCGGTATGCAGCATCTCCACCACCGCGCCCAGCCGGATGCGCGAGTGGCTGGTGCAGCCCAGCGCCTTCGACGAGAGCAGCAACAGCAGCGGACGGATGCGCTTCCCGCCGCCCGCCATCAGGTACTGCGCGATGTCGGTGATGACGTCGACGTCCGACGCCGACTGCCGCGTGAACTCTTCCTCGATCGCGGCCAGGTCGTCGCGCAGCAGGTCGAAGACCTCTTTCGCCGTCGCAATGGAGAGAGCGCTCACTTGAATTTAGAGTAGCAGGTCGGGGCCGGCGATTCGGTGATTTGGCTGGAGTTTTCCGTAGGTAAGGAATAGAATAGAAAAAGTAAGGAGATTATCCATGCCGGCAACCATGAGAAAGGCAAGTCGAGAGGCTGCGGTTTCCAGTCGTGCGAAACTGACCAGCAAGGGACAGATCACACTGCCGGTCGCCCTGAGAAAGCGGCTCAGGATCGTGGCCGGCGACAGTGTACTCTTCAAGGCGAAGGGCGATGAGGTAGTCATGGTGCCGCAACGGCGAGCCAGCGTCTTCGAGGAGTTTCGCGGCTGGGGAACCGAGGGAATCGGGAGCAGCAAGCAGGCGATTCTGGACTGGGTTCGCGAATTTCGCGGTGAGATGTGACCACTGCTCTCGATTCCAATATCGTGATCGCACTGTGGAGCGAGGACGACGCACTGAACGTCGAGGCGGAGCGGGCGCTTGAGCTTGCATCGGCCCGAGGCACTCTCGTGATTTGCGCTCCAGTGTATGTCGAAATCAGGGCCTTCCCCGGTCGCACTGAAGATAAGCTGGATGATTTTCTGAGTAGAACTGGAATCCAGGTTGAATGGGAGTTGGAGGAGCGAATTTGGCGCGAGGCAGCCAGGGCAGGCCACGCATGCTGCATTCGACGTGAGAGCCCACGCAAGCTGCCTCGTCGCGTGGCCGCAGACTTTATTATCGGAGCACACGCAATGGTGCGCGACTACCCGCTGCTCACGCTGGACAAAAGAACATTTCGGGTCGCATTCCCTTCTCTGAAGATGGCGACCGGAAGCTCCTAGCTAGTTGCGGTAGTTGGTGAACTGCAGCGCCACGCCGAAGTCCCCGGCGCGCAACTTCGCGATGATCTTCTGCAGCGTGTCGCGGTCCTTGCTGACTACGCGCACGGTGTCGCCCAGGATGCTGGCCTGCGCCTTCAGCTTCATCTCCTTGACAAGCGCAACCATCTGCCGGGCCTTTTCCGTCGGAATGCCCTGCACCAGCTTGATCTTCTGCCGGACAGAGGAGTTTGCGGCGGGCTCGATCTTTTCGTACTCCAGGTTCTTCAGCGAGACGCCGCGCTTCACCAGCTTCTGCCGCAGGATCTCTTTGACCGCCTCCAGCTTGTACTCGTCCTGCGATGCAAGCTGGAGGGCGTCGGCGCCCTCGATCGTGATCCTGGACTTCGAGTCCTTCAAATCGAAGCGCGTGTTGATCTCCTTGGTCGCCTGGTCGACCGCGTTCTTCACCTCGGCCAGGTCCACCTTGCTGACTACATCGAAGCTGTTGTCGGATGCCATAAAGGACAGTATAAGACGGTTGAGAGTTTCAGGTTCAAGGTTCAAGGTTCGAGGTGGTAGGGAAGAGGCGATGGAAGTTGGCTGTGGTAAGCGCCGCGATCTCTTCCAGCGAAACTCCGCGCACTCCGGCCAGGCGCTCCGCCGTGTGGACCATCAGCGCGGGCTCATTCTGCTCGCCGCGGTGGGGGATGGGGGCGAGGAATGGCGCGTCCGTCTCCAGCATAATGCGGTCGGCGGGGGCAAATGTCGCAACCTCGCGCAGCCCGGCGGCCCTGGGGTAGGTCAGGTTGCCGGCAAACGAGAGATAAAATCCAAAATCGAGCGCGCGCCGCGCCTGCTCCACCGTGCCGGAGAAGCAGTGCAGAATGCCGCCCAGGCCGCTTGCCGTCCAGTGTTCGACGAGCAACTCCAGCAGCTCCTCCCAAGCATCGGCTGCGCCGAACTTTTTCTTGGCTTCGGGCGTGGCCAGCTCCGAGGTCCGGCAGTGGATCAGGACCGGCCTGCGCGCCGCCGCGGCCACCTGCATCTGCGCCACGAACGCGGCTTTCTGCACCTCGGCCGCGGGGTTGCCGACGTGGTAGTAGTCCAGGCCGATCTCGCCGATGGCGATCACCCGCTCGTCCTCCGCCAGCCGCGCCAGCTTGGCCAGCGAGCCGGCGTCCGCCCGATGCGCCTCCTGCGGATGGATTCCCGCGCTGGCGTAGATCGCGGGCGTGGCTGGTTGACCCCTGAACTCTTGCGCAATCTCCAATGCGCGCTGCATCTCGCCGGGCCCCTCGCCGATGCCGATGGCCAGAATCGTCCCCACCCCCGCCGCCAGCGCGCGCGCCAGAACCTCGGCCAGATCGCCGGAGAGCATGTCGAGGTGCGCGTGGGAGTCGGTCACATGCATGGGATTCAAGGTTCGAGGTTCAAGGTGCGTGGTTCGAGGCGCAATGTTCAAGATTCAGGGTACTAGGTTCAGGGTGCGAGCAAAAGAAGAGGGTGTCGAGCATGAGTTCCATGAGTTAGGATTGCAGCCATGAAGAAAATGAACCGTCGCGATCTGTGTGTCTCCCTTCCCGTGCTGGCCGCCATCGGCGCAGGCGCGCCAGAGGCCCTGGCATTGCAGAAGAACACCGGTGCTGCCGGTACGCCGTCCAAGGCCTCCGACTCGCTCTACTACTCGCGCGCCTTTGGCTTCGACCAGATGGGGGTGCGCACCATGGCCAATGGCGGCGAGAGCCGCGACATCGTGCACGGCACGCTGGCCACGGGCGAGACCGTGAGCCTGCACCAGTCGATGCAGATGGCCGAGGCCGAGCCCAACCCGCTGCACACGATCCAGCACACGGAGTTCATCCTGGTGCGCGAGGGCGAGCTGGAGTTCCAGCACGAGAGCGCGAACGGGCTGGTCAG
>Ga0326727_10027853_pt1 | contig 10331 bp, 8 predicted proteins | sample MB2enrmetagenome_FD_207643 | JGI IMG/M metagenome (GOLD analysis project Ga0326727, IMG submission 207643) | Lab enriched peat soil microbial communities from McLean, Ithaca, NY, United States - MB29MY | ecosystem: Environmental > Terrestrial > Soil > Wetlands > Peat | place: USA: New York...
CGCGAACTCCCCACGGGACGTGCCTCACGGAACACCCGTTGGGGCGCAACTCCTCGTCCGGCGCTGGATCGCGCTGGGCGTCCTTGGCGCTCCCAACGGGCGGCCGAGCTTATTTCAATGGTACAGGACGTCCACCCCACAATCTATGCAGGTAGGCGGTCGTGGGAAGAGTATGCGGCATGGGGCTTTAGCCTGCCACCCCGTCTGGGCGTGCTATCCTCTCCAACGGAATGGCTGCGAAAGGGATTTCGGCCCGGCGGTGGATCGTTCGCGGGCGCGTGCAGGGCGTCGGGTTCCGCTATTTCGCGCAACGCGCGGCGGCCGAGCTGGGACTCATCGGCTACGCGCGCAACCTGGACGATGGCCGCGTGGAAGTGTACGCCGCCGGCCCCGCAGAGAAGCTCTCGCAATTGGGTGGCCTGCTGTATCGCGGCCCGCGCTGGGCCGATGTGCGCGGCGTGGAAGAGCAGGAAGCCGCGGTGCACCCTTACGGCGGATTTCACATCGAGGCTTGAGAAGCTGGCAAGAAATGATTTGGGCCGCCGATAAACGCCGATGAACGCCGATAAGAATCTCGTTTTCAATCCGCGTTTATCTGTGTTCATCGGCGGCCATAATTCTTGTCCACGTTCTGATCGGAGAGATGGCAATGATCTGGCATGATATTCGGTACGCCCTGCGGATGTTTTCCAAGAGTCCCGGCTTTGTGGCGATGGCAGTGCTCGCGCTCGGGTTCGGAATCGGCGCTAATTCGGCCATCTTCAGTTTTCTGAACGCCTTCGTGCTGCGGCCGCTGCCTTCGGTCGCAGACGCGCACCGCGTGGTCATGATCGAAACCCGCCGCCGCGGCAACATCATGGAGGTTTCCTACCCCGATTTCCTCGACTGGCGGCAGCAGGCCCGCGCCTTTTCTTCGATGGTCGCCGTCGAGAGCTTCGGCCCCATCGTGACCGGCGCGGGCGAGCCGGAACGCGTGCCGGCCGCGCGCGTTTCCGCCGGTTTCTTCGATCTCTTCACCGCGCGCCCCGCCATGGGCCGTGTCTTTTCGCCCCAAGACTACGCCCCCGGCGCGCCGCCCGTCGTCGCCATCGGATACAAATACTGGCAGCGCAGCTTCGCCGGTAGGAGCGGCGTCATCGGCGCCAGCGTGACCATCGACGGCGTCAGCCACAAGATCGTGGGCATTCTGCCCGCCGGGTTCCGCTATTCCTGGGAGGACGACGACCTCTTCGCGCCGTTGGTGCCGGACGGCGCTCGAGCGCCGCGCGGCCGCCGGTCGCTGGATGTGATGGCGCGCCTCAAACCCGGCGTCTCTCTAACCGCCGCGCAGACCGAAATGGATACCATCGCGCGCCGGCTCGAAATCGAGTATCCGGCCACCAACACCGCGGTCCGCGCCAGCGTCGAAGACCTCATCCGCATGTTGGGCGACGGCCCCGATCAAGGCATCTACATGCTCATGGGCGTGGTGGGGTTCGTTCTTCTGATTGCCTGCGCCAATGTGGCCAACCTGCAACTGGCCCGCGCCGCGGGACGCCAAGGCGAGATGGCCGTGCGCACCGCTCTCGGCGCCAGCCGCGCGCGCCTCATCCGGCTGGTGCTGACGGAGAGCACCGGTGTGGCGCTGCTAGGCGGCGTGTTTGGCATCGCGCTGAGCTACGCCGGCGCGCGAATGATTGTGGCTTCGCTTCCGGCGGGTGTGCAGCCCCTGAACCCGGACTTCTTCGATGCGCGGGTGCTCGCCTTCACCGCGGCCGTAGCGGTCCTAACCGGCATTCTCGCCGGCATCGCTCCCGCGCTGCGCGCATCGCGCATCGACATCCATTCGACCCTCAAGGAGGCGCGCCGCGGCGCCGGCGGATCGGCTTACGGAACCGGTATGCGCGGCGCCTTCGTGATCGCCGAAATCTCACTGGCCGTCCTTCTGCTGCTGGCCGCCGGCCTGCTCATCCGCAGCTTCAACGCGCTCCAAAGCGTCGATCCGGGCTTTCGCGTGGACGGTCTGCTCACCGCGCAGGTTCAACTGCCGCAAGCCCGATACCCCAGCCCCGAGTCCCGCGCCGCGTTCTTCCGGGATTTGCTGGAGAAGAGCGCCGCCATCCCCGGCGTCGAGTCCGCCGACGCCTGCACCAGCCTGCCCATGACCGGCGGAGGCTACACCACCAGTTTCGTCGTCGATGGCCGGCCCGCGCCTCCATCCGGCCACGAGAACTCGAGCCACTGGCGCGCGGCCACCCCTGGATATTTCCAGACGCTCGGCATACCGCTCGTCCGCGGCCGCGCCTTCAACGCGCTGGACACCGCCGCCAGCCAGCGCGTGGCCATCGTCAACCAGCGCATGGCCCGAATGTTCTTCCCCAATGAAGACCCCCTCGGCAAGCGCATCAAGTGGAGCAATAAACCCAACTCCCCGGCGCCCTGGATGACCATCGTCGGCGTCAGCGGCGATGTCAAATCTTGGAGGCTAGGCGCCCAGCCGCAGCCGGAAATGTTTACGCCCCTCAGCCAGCAGCCGCAGGCATTCCTGTTCCTCGCCATCCGCACCTGGTCGGCCGATCCCTCGCCGGTGGCCGGCGCGTTGCGCGCCGCGTTGCGCCAGGTGGACCCCGGCCAGCCCATCACCGAAGTGCGATCCATGCGCAGCATTGTGAGCGAGTCGCTTACCGAAGTGAAGTACGTGTCGCGCTTGACCGCCTTGTTCGCCGTCATCGCCATGCTGATGGCCGCCATGGGCATCTACGGCGTCATTGGGTATTCGGTAGCGCAGCGAACCCACGAATTCGGCGTCCGCATGGTGCTGGGCGCCGGCACGGCGGAGGTGGTTCGCCTGGTGCTCCGGCAGGCGCTATACGTCGTCGCCATCGGCCTGGTGATCGGCGTGGCGGGCGCGCTGGCGGTGGCCAGGCTTCTGGCCAGTTGGCTGTACGGAGTGGGCGAGCACGACCCGCTGACGTTCACGCTGGTTCCGCTGGCTTTAGGCGCCATCGCACTGCTGGCGAGCTACATTCCCGCCCGCTGCGCCACGCGCGTAGACCCCGCCCTAGCTCTCCGCTGCGAGTAGCCCCCGCGTGGTCCCAGGTGGAGGGCGGCCTACCGGCGCAGCCAGCCGAACCACCCTGCCGGTTGCTGGAACCCCTCCAGGATCCAGACGTCGTGCTTTGCGGTCGAGATGGCAGTGGCGAACCGATTCCCGTCGGGATGCAGGCTGAACCCCACGACCTCGATGTCGGAAGGCAGATTCAGGTCGAAGACCTTTGCCGTCACGCCGTTGCCGACGCTGATTGCGGCCAGTTCCCAGGCCCGGTTTGGCGCCCGGCGGACCAGGTACACCTTCGAGCCGTCTTTGGAGAACCCGAAAGCCGACGGCGGCACGTTGCCGATCCGCCTCCGGGCTCTTCCGTCCGCCGAGACCAGGTGCAGGCCGTTCGGGTCGGTGAAAGCAATCCACTCGCCGGAGGGCGACCAATCGATTTGGCTCACGTGGTAGCCGCCCTCCGCCAGATGAACCGGCTTACCGGCCCCTCCGGAAGGCGCTTTCGCGACTTCCCACTGCCCCCCGAGGAAACGGGTGTACGCGATCCACTGCCCGTCGGGCGACCAGGCGCATCCGTGCTGGTCGGTGGTTTCCCGTTCCAGCGGGACCTCCCCGCCCCAGGCCAGGTTGGAGATCCAGACCATGTGCTTCGACGCCATCCTCGTGTACGCCAGCCTCTGGCCATCCGGAGAGAATTTGGGCAGGCTCCTGGTGAGGTAACCTTCGACGTGCCCGGTGACTACGGGCCGGGTCCAGCCCTCCGTAACGCTCCGCAGCCAGATCTCGGGAGTACCGCTGGCATCGCTCACGTAGGCGTACTGGCGTCCGGAGGGCGCCCACGCCGGGGAGTACTCGCGGCGGGAGGTGGCCAACAGGACCGAGGTTTCCGGCCGGTCCAACCGGGCCTCCACCAGGTCCCAATCCTGACTGCCGCTCGCGAAAGCGATCCGCCGGCCATCCGGCGAAACCGATGGATCCTGCTCTTCGCCGGTGCTCGCAGTAAGGGGCTGCACTTTCCCAGTCTGCGTATCGAGAGAGTGCAAGTGACTGCCGTTACCTTCCCCGATCTCGGCGGCGAAGACCACGTGACGGTTGTCCGGCATCCAACTGAGACCGCTCTCCCGGATGTTAGACGGCAGCCCACCGGGAATGCGCCGCGGTTTGCCGTCCGGAAACGGAACCATCCAGAAGACGTTTCCCCCTTCGTCGCCGACCAACTCCTCCAGAGTGGCCAAGATCTTCCTGCCGTCCGGCGAGAACCGGAGCGCGTGGCCAAACCGAAAACTCTCGGGGAATGGCGGCTCCTGGTACCGCCGGGGATTTTCGCCCGAAGGGGAACTGATCCAGAGTGCGCAGCGCTCGCCCTGATAACGGAAAAAGGCCAGGGTTCTCCCATCTGGCGAGATCGTGGCAAAGGAATACGCGCCCTCGACCGCGAGTTGGGGCATTCCGCCGGTGGCCCCCACCGACCACAGTCCGCTCGTGAACCCGCCGTAAATGCGGGTCCCGTCCGGAGACCAGAACGGACGCCACCAACTCGTGGACGAGTTCGTGATCTGCGCCGGCACGGGAGAATTCAGAGCGCGCGTGAAGAGCTGGGAGACGCCGTTCACACGCCCCGTGTAGACCACCGTCTGTCCGTCTGGAGACCACGCCGGTTGGATCTCATCCATGGTTTCCGTCGCCAGCGGAGTGAATCGGAAAGCAGAAACAACCGGACGCCGCGAGGCTACCAGGAGCGCTCCCAGGAAAAAGCCAGCCAGGACGAGCGCCGCGGCTGCCATGGCGGCCACCCAGAGCCGCCGCCGCGAGCGACGCGGCTCGGGCGCCGAGCTGCCGGGGAGCCGGCCCGAGTCCGATGCCTCCTTCATCTCCTCCAGCTCGACCTTCACGTCATCCATGTGCTGGAAGCGGCGCGCGGGATCTTTGCGCAGGCAGCGTGCGATGATTGTTTCGAGATCGCGGGGCACGCTCGAGGGCAGCGGCCGGGGTTCCTCTTCGACGACCGCCGCCAGAGTGGAAATGTGCGAATCCTTCTCAAATGCCCGGCGTCCCGTAACCATCTGGTACAGCACCGAGCCGAAGCTGAAGACGTCCGAGCGGCCATCCACGGGTTTGCCCTCGACCTGCTCCGGAGACATGTACGCGGGCGTGCCCAGAATCGCGCCTTCCATCGTCAGGGTGGCGTCGTGTCCCTCCCCCAGTTCCACCCGCCGGGCCAAGCCGAAATCCAACAGCTTCACCAGGCCGGGGTGCCCGCTTGCGGGCCCGGTCAGCATGATGTTGCCCGGCTTGAGATCGCGATGGACCACACCAGCCGCGTGGGCCTTGGCGAGCCCGCTGGCGATCTGCGCGGCGTAGTCCAGGGCCTTCCCCAGCGGCAAGCCTTTGGCAGGGATGATGTCACCCAGGGACTTCCCCTCGATGAACTCCATGGCGATGAAGTCCACGCCGTTCTCGGAGCCGACTTCGTAAATGCCGACAATGTTCGGGTGATTCAGCGCCGAAGCCGCGCGGGCTTCGCGCAGCAGTCGCTCCCGCCGTTCGGGGTCGGAAGCGTACTCCGGCGGAAGCACCTTGAGCGCCACCGGACGGCGGAGTTGCGTGTCGTAGGCACGGTACACAGCCCCCATGCCACCTTGGCCGAGCTTCTCCTGAATCTGGTAGTGGGAGACTTGCTGTCCCGCGGCTAGCCGGGCTGCGTCCTGCGCCCAAGCGGGCCGGTCGAGCATGCCATCCGCGGCCGGCTGCGCCAGCAGGGATTCCACCTCGCGCCGCAGGTCTTCATCGCCGGCGCAGGCGGCCGCAATAAATGCCGCCCGCTCCTCCGGTTTCCGCTCCGCCGCCGCCTGGTAGATCTCCTCGATGCGTTGCCAGCGGGCTGAATCCATGACGGTCTTGGTGGATTATAGCACCCGCCGGGCAGGCTGGCTGCCCGCGGCGGGTTGGCAACCCGCCGCTTTTCCGCGCCCCTGGAACTGCCCATCACTGCCCTTCCGTCGCACCCGCGCCCGCTACGGGAGCCGTCCAAATCGCGGCCGTGGCGCGCATCTTCTTCGTCTCGGCTGCCGCGAACCGAAGCCGGCTGGCTGCGGCATCCGCAAGATCGCGCCTGTCGAATCTCGCCTTCATGATCCCCATGCCGCTGTGCCCCAAACCCATCAAGTGCCCGATCTCGTGAACCATCACATGGCCCAGGACCACCTCCACCGGCTGTGCCACGTTGTCGGAGAATGCCTGAACCGGGCGATAGAAAACCCACGAGGTAGCGCAACGTTGCTCGGCCGGGCACGGGATTGCGAGGCCAAAAGCCTCGGATCCCTCGGGGGCGGCCTTGCGCGCCGGCACGATCTTCACCACTGCATACGTGCCGGGCGGCGGCAGGACGCAGTCCGGACAGAAGATCCACCGTGTCTCTACTCCCGCTGTGCTGAGCGCCTCGCGCGCCTGCTTGGCCGCGGCGCGCAATACCCAGCGCGGCAACATCCCGCTGTCGTCGTACAGTGCCACCGTGAGCTTGTCTTGGCCGCCAAAACACGCCGCCGCTGCCGCCGTCATCGCCACCGCCACCGTCCAAACCGTTTTCATCTCCTTCACCTCCGTCCGTTAAGCGGAAAGCGAAGGAGAAAACTGCAAACCGGGGCTATAATCTCTTGGGATGGGTTCTCCAACCGCGGAAGTCACGCGCTTACTGCGAGCTTGGGGCGGCGGCGACCACGCCGCGCTCGACCAGTTGACCCCCCTGGTCTACGCCGAACTGCGCCGCATGGCCGGGCGCTACATGCAGCGGGAAAACCCCGGGAATACCCTGCAAGCCACTGCCCTGGTCAACGAAGCCTTCCTCCGCCTGGTGGATGTCACCGGCGTACGCTGGCAGGACCGCGCCCATTTCTTCGCCATCTCCGCCCAGATGATGCGGCGCATCCTGGTGGATGCCGCCCGCGCCCGTGGGTCCGGCAAACGGGGAGGCGGAGCGGTGCGCCTGGATCTCAACGAATCCATCGACGCCCTGCCTCAACCCGACAGCCGCCTGGTAGATCTGGACGAGGCGCTGGAATCGTTGGCGCGATTTGATGCCCGCAAGGCCAAAGTGGTGGAACTGCGCTTTTTCGGCGGCCTGAGCGTCGAGGAATCCGCCGAAGTGCTGAAGATCTCTCCGGAAAGCGTCATGCGCGATTGGAAACTCGCGCGCGCCTGGCTCATGCGCGAACTGTCGCAGTAGAAACTCCATCCACTTGAACCCATCGAACCGGGCGTGCAACAATACGTTTCGTTCACCATGGATCTTAAAAAGCTCATCCGCGAGGTGCCCGACTTTCCTAAGCCCGGCATCCTCTTCTACGACATCACCACGCTCCTCAAGGACCCCTCGGGGCTGCGCGCCGTCATCGACGGGCTGAAGGAGCATTATCGCCAGACACGGGTGGACCTGGTGCTGGGGATCGAGGCGCGCGGGTTCATCTTTGCACCGGCGCTGGCCTATGCGCTGAACGCCGGTTTTGTGCCGGTGCGCAAGCCCAGGAAACTGCCCGCCGAAGTGGTCAGCGTCACCTATGACCTGGAATATGGCACCGATACGCTTGAGATGCACAAGGACGCCGTCGGGAATGGCAACCGGGTGCTGATTATGGATGACTTGCTGGCCACCGGCGGCACTGCCGCGGCGGCGGCGCGCATGGTGCGGGGCGCCGGTGGCGTGGTGGTGGGCATCGCATTCGTGATCGAGCTGACTTTTCTCGACGGCCGCCGGAAGCTCGCGGGCTACGACGTCTTCTCGCTGCTCGAATACGACCGCTAAACACGGTGTCATAACTAATTTGGTACATTGCATGGAGTGAGGTCCCGTACCCTTTACCAGGTCCTGGAAGAAGCCGCCCGCGCGCACGGCGATGCGCCTGCGCTCATTCAGCCGGGCTCGCCCCCCTGGTCGTGGAACCAGTACCGCCAGGCGGTGGACGAAATCGCCGCCGGACTGCGAGCTCTGGGAATCGGAAAAGGCGACATCGTGGCGCTGAATTCCGAGACGCGCCTGGAGTTCTACCTGGCCGACCTGGGCATCATCGCCAATGGCTCGGTGGCGGCGGCCCTGTACCCGAGCTATCCGTCCAGGGACTTGGTGCGCACCGTAGAATCCGCCGGGGCGTGCGCGGCTTTTGTCGAAAATCCTGAGACGCTCGAAGCGCTGCGGCAGGCGCCGGTTCGGCAGTGGATTCTGCTGACCGGACGGGCCGCGGGCGCACTGGCATTGGAGGACCTTCGCGAAATAGGCCGAAAGGCGCTCCAGCTCGATCCGGCCTTGATGGAGCGGCTATGCTCCGAACTGCACCCCTCAGACCCCGCGGTCTTGTATCTCACTTCCGGCGCCACCGGAGAGCCCAAGATGGCGCTGGTGACACATCAAGCCATCGTGTCCAATATCGACATGGGTCCGGCGGTTCTGCCGATGGGGCCGGAAGATGCCACGGTGGCGTTTCTGCCATCGGCGCACATCGCGCAGCGCGTGGTAATGGAATTCCTGCCGATTCGCTGCGGCATGCCGGTGACCTTCGCCGAGAGCCTTTTGAAGCTGCCCCAGGAAATCCGCAACGTGCGGCCCACCATTCTGCTGGCGCCCCCGCGCATGTGGGAGCGTATTTACTCCACTATCTGCACGGAGCTGCGCAAGCGCCCCGCTCCCGCGCGCAAGCTGTTCTATGGCGCGCTGGCGCTGGCACTGGCGGCGGCGCGCTACCGCCGCGCGGGCAAGCCGGTCCCGGCGCGAATTCGCGCCCCCTTGAAACTGGCCGACCGCCTCCTCTTCCGCAAGATCCGCGCGCGCTTCGGCGGGCGTCTGCGGGTAGCTGCTTCGGGCGCGGCGCCGCTGGGCAAGAACCTGGCCGAGTTCTACGAAGCCATCGGCATGCCGCTCATCGAAGGCTATGGATTGACCGAGGGCGGCGTGGCCACTCTGAATCCGCTCGACCGCCCCAAGCCGGGCAGCATCGGGAAGCTGCTTGCGGGCGTCGAGGCGCGGTTCCTCGAGGACGGCGAGATGCTCATCAAGAGCCCCTGTCTGTTCTCCGGCTACCTGAACGATCCCCAAACCACCGCCGAAGTGCTGCGCGACGGCTGGCTGCACACCGGCGACCTGGGCCACATCGACAGCGAAGGCTACATCTTCATCACCGGCCGCAAGAAAGAGTTGATCGTCTCTTCCACCGGGAAGAAGATCTACCCCGCTCGCGTGGAGAACCTGTTCAAAATGGAGCCGCTGGTCAGCCAGGTGCTCCTGATTGGGGACCGGCTGCCGTTCCTCACCGCGATTTTCACGGTCAATCCCGCCGCCGCCGAAGCCTTGAAAGGGATGGAGCCGTGGAGGGGCCGCGCGGCCTCCGAAATCGCCCAGGCGCCGCCGGTGCTCGCCGAGATCCGCAAAGCCGTGGCGCGCGTGAACAAACAGCTTGCGCCCTTTGAGCAGGTGCGCAAGTACCGCGTGCTGCCGCGCGATTTTTCCATCGAGCAGGGCGAACTGACCGCCACCATGAAGCTCAGGCGCACCCAGGCGCTGGCCAACTGCAAAGCCCACATCGACGAGCTCTACGCCGGCCGGGAATGAGTGCCACTGCGGCGGCGCTCGCCCGGCTCTCCAGCATCTATGATTGAGTGAAGGGAGCAAGCCCTCATGATCGACGGCGCGCATGTTGTCATCTACAGCAAGGATGCGGAGGCCGACCGCGCCTTCTTTCGAGACATCCTTGGATTCGCGTCCGTGGACGCCGGTGACGGATGGCTGATCTTCTCCCTGCCGGCGGCGGAGTCGGCCTTCCATCCCGCCGAGGAGAACGATCGGCATGAACTCTACCTGATGTGCGATGACCTGAGGGCCGAGATGGCAGCGCTGCGCGCCAAGGGCGTCGAATGCGCGGAAGTAATGGAAGCGCGCTGGGGAACCGTCACGAAGATCTGGCTACCGGGCGGAGGCAAGATCGGACTGTATGAGCCGAAGCACCCCAGGCCCAAGAGGTAGGGCGATTCCGATGTCGAAGCCCCGTCGCGTCATGCCCTTTCTCCCGCTGGACGACGCCCTCTTCGCCGTCAAGCGGCGCAAGGCCGTTCCGCATCGGTTCGTGCTCGACGCCATCGCCGCGCTGTCGCCCACGACTTACCCCATGTTCGGCTGTCTCGCTGTCTACGTCGGGGACAAGATTGTTCTCATACTCCGCGACAAGCGCGACGAAACGGCAGACAACGGGGTGTGGCTGGCAACTACCAAAGATCACCACGACAGTCTGCGCCGCGAGTTCCCGAACATGCGATC
>Ga0326727_10027854_pt1 | contig 10331 bp, 8 predicted proteins | sample MB2enrmetagenome_FD_207643 | JGI IMG/M metagenome (GOLD analysis project Ga0326727, IMG submission 207643) | Lab enriched peat soil microbial communities from McLean, Ithaca, NY, United States - MB29MY | ecosystem: Environmental > Terrestrial > Soil > Wetlands > Peat | place: USA: New York...
ACGCCCATGGTCACCGCGCGATAGCCGCGCGCGCGCATGCGCTCAAACGCGTCTTTGCAGGCCAGGCTCACGCCGGCTTCCACTTCACTGCCCTGCGCCAGCGCCAGCGCATCGATGGCATCCAGCAGGCGCTCGAAGCGCTCGCCGCTGCGCGCCGCGGCAAATTTCACATAACACGTCTTCTCGCCGCCTTCCGATCCCGCTCCGTGCATGCACACGGCAAACGCGTCCAGGTCATGGCGGCCTTCGATCAGGACCACCTCGCCGATGCCCTGCGCCATCACGGCGCGCATCTCGTCGCCAAGGTCCAGCCCACGCTCCAACGTGTTGGTCAGCTTCGCGCATGCCGCAATGGCCTGGGCTTGTTCTCTTTTTGCGAGCGACGACAACAGAACGGGCACTTTGGCGTTCTCGACGAGCGCCCACGCGGGCGGCGCTGGCGCGCGCTTCATGAGCGCCGTGAGCGAGCCGGGCCAATAGCCGAATTTCTGGTAGAGGCCCACGTGCCGGGGGCTTTGCGGAAACGTGAACAAGGCGCTGTGCCGCACGCCCCAGCGGTCGAAGATCGTCATCGTAGCCGCCAGCAGTTTCTGCGCGACGCCGCGGTTCCAATACTCCGGCAAAACCGTGAGCGGCCCGAAAAAAGCAAACGATCCCCAACGCGTCGCCAGGTTCGATCCGACGAGTTTCCCGTTCTCGCGCGCTGCCAGCACTTTGGTGTTGCCCGCGCGCCAGCGTGGCGTAACAAAATCCCGGTCGCCCATGAAGTCCATCGGGTTGGGGAGCGAGAGAAACGTACCAAAGGCCAGGCGCACGATACGGCCCGCCTCCTCAAGCTCGTCTGCGCGCAACGCGCCGACCTGAATCGACTGTTTTGTGGCCATGATGTTTGCCTCCTCAAGTACGCGCCCGCGGTGGGGAAAGAATCCGGGGAAGAGCCGCAGACGCGCCCAGTTTAGCGCATCGCCGCCACACGGAGGCACAGATTATTGCTGCGCTGAAGCAGTTTGAGGCAGGGCGCGCAAGGGCGTGAAAATGGCCCGGGAAGAATTCCTTGCGTGCGGGATGGATGTGCAATGATTCAAGATTCCCGGCGATTTGGCAGGCCCCGCGGGAAACTTCAGCTGGGAATTTCAGTAATTGACGTGCCGTGCGGCATAAGGCATGCTAGGGGTATTGTGACCATTGAGCAAACGCAGGTTGGCGGTAAGGTTGTATTGCATGTTGCCGGCCGCATGGACGCCGAAACTGCCGTTCAATTTGAACAGCACTGCGATTCCTGCATCGCGGAGGGGTTTACAAACCTCATCATCGACTTGTGCGACCTCACATACGTCAGCAGCATGGGACTTCGATCTTTCGTTGCGACCGCCCAGACGTTACGAGCGAAAGGCGGAGAGCTCCACATCTGCCGCTTGACCGGCCTGGTCCGGCAAGTGTTCGAGATCACCAGGCTCGACCGGGTTCTCTCTCTGCACGACTCAGTTGAATCGGCGCTTATGGAGGGCTAAGCGAAGGGCTTGCCGGAGACACCTCAATCGTTGACGCTGGTCGCGAAAGCCGAGTCGCTCGGCCCTGCCACAGAGTTCGTCAGCAAGGGGGCGCGGGAAGCGAACCTGCCGGAACCACGCGTGCGCGAGTTGGAGCTTCTGATCGAAGAGATCTTTATCAATGTGTCACGCTACTCCTATCCGGAGGGTGCTCCAGGCGTGGCAACCGTTACATACTCGATCCCTGCGCCGGGTGAGCTGGCTGTCGAAGTCGGCGATCAGGGTATTGCATTCGATCCGCTGGCGGCCAGTCCGCCGGACCTGACGCTTGATTTAATGCAGCGGCCGATCGGAGGCCTGGGCATCTTACTGCTGAAGTCGTTCGCTAAGTCGGTCACTTATCGCCGCGAACAAGGCTGGAATCGCTTGAAATTCATTATCTCGGCGAACCCGTGAGTTACGCCTCGATGCACAGTGTCGAAGTAATTCGGCTCGCGTTAGCCTTGGCGCCGGTACTCCTGTTTCTTGCCGTTCTGCGAGGGCTGGACAGTTATAAGTTGGTTTCCTCGCGCACGGTGCTCACAGCGCTCGCGGCCGGCGCCCTGGCGGCGGCACTCTGCTTCGTCATCAATACCTGCATTTTTCGGCAGTTCCCCGGGTATCAGGATCAGTACGCCCGCTTTGGCGCCCCCGTAGTGGAAGAATCAGCCAAGGCCGCTTACTGGATCTTTCTCATTGCCACGGCCAGGGTGGCGTTCATGGCCGATTCGGCCATCTGCGGGTTCGCCGTTGGTGCGGGATTCGCATTGATCGAAAACCTTTCCTACCTTCACCTGCTGAAGGGAAATGAAATCGGTATCTGGATCCTGCGCGGGTTTGGCACCGCCGTGATGCACGGAGGCGTGGCGGCACTCGGCGCGATCATTTCTGCCTATTTGCTCGAGAGCCGGCAGTGGCGCGGCGTGCGCCTTTTTGTTCCAGGCCTGCTGACGGCAGTTGTGCTGCACTCCTTGTTCAATCAAAATTTGCAGTTTCCCGTAGCCTCGATGCTGGTAGCGGTGGTGGGCCTTCCGCTGATCCTCGGCGCCGTGTTCTACTTCAGCGAACGCTCCCTGCGGCGATGGCTGGGGGGAAAGATGGACCGCGACATCAACGTTCTCAATATGATTGGCTCTCAGGAGTTCCAGCAGACGCGGGTTGGGGCCTACCTGATGTCTCTGCAGGAAGCCTTCCCGCCGGAGCTGCGCGGCGACATGCTGTCACTTCTGTACCTGACCACGGAACTCAGCGTGCGGGCCAAGAGCGATCTTATGCTTCGGGAACTCGGCCTGGAAGTTGCCCCCGACCCCGAGCTGAAGAGTCTGTTCGCGGAGTTGCAGTATCTGGAGAAAAGTATCGGACCCATTGGAATGCTGGCGGTCCGTCCCCTGCTCTCGCAGACTCCGCGCGATTTATGGGAGATGCATCGCCTTGGCCAGGGGCTGCGCTAGAGCGGTTCCGCAGTTGTTATAGCCGTATCCAGCTTCGGAGGAGGGTGGATTTTTCTCAAGGAAAAATCCACTTGGCGGCCAAGGCTTCGGGACAAAGTAACTGCGGAACCGCTGTAAGGCTCAGGAGTTTGCTGCCGGCAAAACGGCACAACGCGGCATCATTCGCTGTATCATGATGAACCGAGGATCAGGAAAGATGAATCCCGAAGGCGAGATAACCGGCCTGCTCACCGCCTGGGGCAAAGGCGACCAGAATGCGCTCAACGAACTGATGCCACTCGTATATAACGAGCTGCATCGCATGGCGCGGCGCGCCTGGAGCGGGCAAAATCATGGCAACACTCTGCAGCCTACGGCGCTGATCAATGAGGCATATCTCAAGCTGGCCGGCTCCGCGAACGCTTCGTTTCAAGACCGCCGTCATTTTTTCGCTGTCGCCTGCACCGCCATGCGGCAGATCCTGGTGAATCATGCAAAGAGCCGTCACGCCGGAAAACGCGGCAGCGGGCAATTCGTCTTGTCGCTCGACGACGTGCAGCCGGCAGTGAATCAGGAGGCCGCCGAGGTTGTAGCTCTCCATGAAGCGCTCGAACGTCTCGAGGCCATCGACGCGCGCAAAAGCAGGGTGGTCGAGATGCGCTACTTCGGAGGCTTGAGTATCGAGGAAACAGCCGAAGCCCTGGGAGTATCCGTGATCACTGTAAATCGCGACTGGCGGCTGGCGCGTACATGGCTGATCCGTGAGATGGGCGGCGGAGGGTCATGAGCCCACAGGCTGATTGGGAAGAAATCGAACGCCTGTTTCACGCCGCGATCGATCTTCCGGTCGACCAGCGCCAGGCTCTGCTCGCATCCGCCAGTGACCCCGTCAGGGCGGAGGTCGAATCGCTCCTCAAAACCGACGACGAGGCTTTCTTCGCCGCGCCGCCCGCTCATCTCGCTGCCGACCTGGTGGAGCAGCAGCCCGGTGCGCTTACGGCAGGCCAGCACGTCGGGAAGTACGAGATTGAATCCCTGATCACGATCGGCGGAATGGGTGAAGTGTATCGCGCGCATGACTCCTCAGGAATCCCGGTCGCGCTAAAGATCCTGCGCCGCCATCTGGTCGCGAGCCCGCATGCCGTGGCCCGCTTCGAGACGGAAGCTCGCGCCACCTCAGCGCTGCATCATCCCAATATCGTCACGGTTTTGGAATCCGGAGACTCGCCTGCGGGAATGTTCATCGCGATGGAGTGGGTTGAGGGCCGCACCTTTCGCGAAACCCTCAATGCCGGCGCAGTGGATGCCGCACGGGCCATCGATTGGAGTCGACAGGCCGCGCGCGCTCTGGCTGCTGCGCACGCTGCAGGAATCCTGCATCGCGATATCAAACCGGAGAACATCATCATCCGCCCGGACGGAGTGTTGAAGGTTCTGGACTTCGGTCTCGCCCGCCTTGCCGGACCGGTGCGTCTGGAGGTGAATTCCCGAGGCGCGTCCGGAACCATATCCGGCACGCTCTCGGGCACGCTGCTCTACATGTCTCCTGAAATACTTCGTGGCGAGGTGGCGAGCAGCGCTGCGGACGTTTTTTCGCTGGGCGCATTGTTGTATGAGATGTGGGCGGGGCGGCATCCTTTCGCAGGAGAAACACCGCTGGACGTGTTCGAGGCCATCGAATGCCGTGTGGTTGCGGCGCCTTCCACGCTGCGCGCCGGCATACCTGCGGAAATCGATGCGCTGATTTTGCGCATGCTCGATCGCGATCCGGCACTTCGGCCTGCGGCGGGTGAGGTCTGCGACGTGCTCAATAGATTTTCAGCGAGAACATGAATTCATGTTCGTCGTTCCCGTTGTCGTCGCGCGATGCCGCGAACCCGGCCGAGAACGTTGACTTCACCTGCGAGAACAACACCAGCCGGAAGTCGAATTGACCGCCGCCGTCCACGTAACCGCTGCGCTGGTCGCTGCCCAGATTCGTCCCCAGAACTCCCGTAAACAGGGCCAGCCTTACCCAATTGCAATAAAGCATCGTTGAGCCCAGATCGCGGAAGTGGTGCGGCGTAAGATCCCATTCACCCAGAGATTTCGCAAAGCTGTTGCCGCCGATCTGATCGATCTGCACGCCGGGAAAACTATAGTATTCGCGATAGCGGCTGGGGTCGCCCTTGTCGACCCAGTTGTTGCCGAAGGCGCCGAAGTAAAAGTTGGCGAACGGATCGGTCGCGTCGCCGAACGCCTTACCTGCCGACGAGCGGATCCAAAGCGACGAATTTCTGAGCGGGAGAAGAAATCCGCGGCTGTATTCTCCCCACACGTGGGGAAATATCTTGGGGAACGTGTCGTCCACCTCACCGCTCATCTTCCACTGCACGCCGCTTTCGTCCTCGATCGCGCCCAGCGATTTTTGCAAATCCGAGTATGCCAGCTCCGCCGTAGCGCCGATAAACTGCGCGTGCACGGCGGTCACGTTTTGATAGTCAGGAAGCTGGTCCAGGCCGGAGTAGCCGGCCAGAGTCATGTTCAGGTTCAGCGTGCGCTGCGAGTCGTAAATGAGATTCTTCTTCTTCTCGCCAATTAGCCCGAATCCGCGGCGTCCCACTTTCGTAGGCCCGAACAGATCGTAGAAATCGGCTCTGTTGAAGTAAGCGGAAATCTTCCAATCCCAGTAGGCGGCTTCCAGTCCGAAATGGAATCGATCCCGCAGCCCCGCGGATGAGTCGGGAGAATAAGAGAGCGTCGTCGTGATATGGCTGAGCCCCAGACTATCTCCGAAATCCAGACGCACACCCCCAGCCTGCGCATTCTCGTAGCCCTGCGGGATGGGATAGGCCGACTGCAGCTGGATGTGACGCAGGGGCCGGTAGTAGCCCGCGTATGTGCGCAGCTTCAGGTCGTCAATGTTGTTGCGCGACTGCAGCTTCCACGATTTCAATTCCGGATATTTCTCCACCACGGATTGTCCCAGGTAGGGAATCGCGTTTACGTCTTCGATCACCCGCACCGGCAAGCTCACAAGGCGAAACCCACGGGCCGAATAGTCAAATGCTGCCAGAGTTCCGTCCGGGAGCGGCAGCGGCCGGAACAGCCCGGTCTCAGAGTTACTGAGCGCATCGAGCTTCTTGGTCTCCAGATCGAAACGAAACAAATTCGAAGCGCCCGTCAGATAGGACGATCCGAACAAATACTTGCCATCCGCCGAAAAGGTAAAGCTGTCTGGCGAATCGAACTGGAAATCGTACAGGACTTCGTGCGCCGTCTTACCCGCCAGCAGGTCGGCGGTCAGGAATCGGACCAGCCGTTGGGTTGCGGTCTCATCGGTCAGCGCGCCGGTCAGTTGTGCGCCGTCCGGCGAAAGATCGAGATTGAAGAAATCGCTTGCATAGGGAAGCGTGTAAAGCACTCTCGGCGACTTGAAGGGCGCCTCCAGGCGCACAATGCTCGATAGACCGTTGTCATGCGTCACTCCCCACAGTGTCCCGTCGGTGCGGCAGAAGACAAGATCGCCGAGCCGCAGGTGCGGCCCGAGGAGGGTCGTCTTGCGGGTTTTCAAATCGAAGACATACAAACTGCGCAGTCCGCGCGTGTCGTTGGTGGTAAAGAAGAGCCGGCGGCCCTCGGGATCGAAGGCCAGAGACGTGACATCGTAAATACTGCCGCCCCGTACATCGGTTAGATGTTCCACCTGCCCGGAATCGAGATGAATGGCTGCCAGGTATGGCATGGGGCCGGTATGCCGGACGGCGACGTAAATTACATTGTCTTTCCCGTCGTAGTAGGACCGCGAAATCGATCCCAGGATTTTCGGCGAGAGCGGCTTCACCGGCGTCACCGGATACTGCCGGATCAACTTCAGATTGGCCTCCTGCCAACTGTGCTCGAATGCGATCCAGCGGCGCCACTCGTCGTGGAGCGATACGCCATAGACTTCACGAAACTGCCTCTCGAAATAGGCGTGGCTCGTGCCGGTGCGGACAATCCACGAGGTAAGCTTGTCGGGGCCATATTGGTTGGCCAGGTAATTCATGAAGCGCGTCCCGTACAGATACGAATTCGCGCCCACCTGGAAATCAGCCGATGTTCCTTCCGACTCCAGACCCACCACGTCGTACATCGGCTGCTGGTCGCGGACCTTGGCACGAAACGTCATCTCGTCGTAGCCGCCCAGGGCGCGTCCCAGCCCGCCGCCCAGCCATGTCTCCATGAATACTGCGGCGCCTTCATGAAACCAGCGCGGGGAGTACACTCGCGGGCTGCCCAGAAAACTGTAGGGGATCGAGATCGGGTCGTCGGTATTCGGCATGATCTTTCCGGAGAAGATGGTCCGGAACCTGGCGTCGCGTGGGGCTGGCTGGTCGCCCATCACGATGTGCATCAGCTCGTGCTTGGACATCAACCCCATGCGCTCGGCCGAGGGCAAGGTTTCAAAGACCAGATTGAATGGCTCGATGCCGATCTGAATGAAATTGGTGGGGACAGTTCCGGCGCCTCCGTATCCGAAGTCGTCGAAATCCTGGATGAGGATGGTAATTTGGCCGTGCGGCTGGTAGCCGAATTTCTGTTTATAGAATTGCGCTGCGTTCTCCAGCGAGCGGATCAGCAGCGGAGCAAGATATTCGTGCTCGGGGGAGTAGTAGACAATCCGGAACTGCTTGGTTTCCTGGGTATAAAGCCGCGGCTCGGCACGCGCCGAAAAACCGCCGGCCAGCGTCGCGCCAAGCAGAAGCGCGCAAATGCCTCCGGCGGAAGTCAATTTTCGTGCAGACTTGATCCCGCCCCCTGACTTGCGATCCATGAGCAGATTACCGCACTTCCGCAGGCTAAGGCCGAGTCTCCGGAATGGGCGCCATCAGCACCATGCGGAAGGCGCCCGCTTCCCGAACGCTTATTCCGGCTTTATCGCCATCTGAATCTGGCCGGTGGTCAGTTGGTTCAGTTGGCCATGGTTAAATTGAAAAAGTTGGCCGCTATTCAACTGGAACATCTGGCCGCTACTCAGCTGAAACACCATGCCGTTCTGGATTTGAAACATCATGCCGTTCTTGATTTGAAACATCTGGCCGGTGTTCAGTTGGTACATTTGGCCGCTATTCAGATGCGTCAACTGGCCGTTAACCAGTTGGAATAACTGGCCGTTCTGCAGTTGAAGCATCTGGCCGTTCTGCAGTTGAAACATCTGGCCGTTCTTCACCAGCAGCAGTTGGCCGTGGACGAATTGATACATCTGCCCGGTTCTCAACTGGAAGAACTGGCCGTCCTGTAGTTCCGGCATCTTCTGGTTCTTCATCTGCTCGGTGGCCGCCTGCGTGGCCACTGGCGCATCGCCCGGGGTGACGGACGCGTCCGCTGGCTGCTCGGCGTGGTACACATCACGCTTTCCGATTGCACCCTGTCCCTCACGCGTGGAAGCTGGAGGATAGATGCCGAACCAATAGATCAGACCTGCAGCCACGACTACCGCGGCGCCGGCGAAGATTGCTAACTTCTTTGTTTTCATGACCAACCCTCCTCGATTCTTGGCGGCGAACAGAAGTGTAGGATGGCCGCTCACTATTTATAACAAGATAACCTCGCAATTCGTATCATGCATCACGATATTATTTTGGCTTGGCCAGCCAGCTCTGGACCCGCCCGAAATCGGCCAGACTGACGTTCTCACGCCCTGGATCTGGTTCCGCCTGAATGGCCGCCTGTTCGTCGCCGCTGCGCAAGCGGCCGCTACCCGGCGCGCAGCAAATGTTACAAATCTGTTAAAATTGAGCTTCAAGGAGCACGGCAAGTCCCCAGATCCCTGCCGGTTCGGTCCCCATGATTCTCTATCTGATGCGCCATGCGAATGCCGGAACCATTCGCGAAAATCCCGCCCTTGACGCCAAGCGAGGCCTGGTCAAGGAGGGCAAGGAGCAGTGCATGCTGATGGCGCGCGTGCTGGGCGCCCTCAAAGCGCCGATTGACGTGATCGTGGCGAGCCCCTTGAAGCGCGCCATGCAGACCGCGCAGCTGGTGGGCACGGAACTGGGGTACGAAGCCAGGGTTGAGATCAGTCCGGCGCTGGGATTGAACGGAAGTTACGCGGATTTCCAGAATCTCCTGGCCAAATATGCCGACCGCGAGGGCATTCTCGTGGTGGGTCACAATCCCAATCTCTTTCAGTTTCTCGGGCGCCTCATCACCGGTAACGGCGGGGCCGCGATCCGCATGAGAAAGGCGTCGATTGCCCGCGTGGACATGAACCACCACCCGCCACGTCTGCAGTTGCTGATGGATCCGCGCACGGCGCGTGGCCTTTACGCCAGCGTGACGAAGAGCTCGCGGCCGAAGACCTCGCGGAAGTAGCCGGTCTCCTCGTGCAGCGACCAGGTGTCAGCTTTCAGGTGTCAGCTTTCAGGTGTCAGGCCGGCGCGTCAGTTCTTCAGCACCGGCTGCAGTTCGCTCAACGCGGCAGCAGCATCCGGTCCGTCGCTCTCCTGCAGACTGTAGAAAAGCTTGTCCCAGGCGTCGCTTCCGGCCTGGAAGTGGCTTGACGTCTGGATGTAGTGCAGCGTGCCGGTAAAATCCCATAACTGTTGCGGTGGAGCGGCGGGGCATGCAACAGTCCGTTGGTTGTTCCCGGATTGTCCCGCCGTTGGTTGACTCACCTCACCCATGGGCAATCCTGGGGTCCCGAGTGTATTGGGCGCTTTGCATCCGGTCTGCGGTGGTTTCATCGGCTCCACGCGACTCGTGAGCGACGCGGCAGTCGTGCTCGCAGCCGATTTGTTGCCGCTTGCGTACTGGCACGCAAGAAGGATCGCATCGCGTACGACTATCGGGGATGGTTTCGATTCCAGATCGGAATCCTTGATGATTGCGGCCTGCGCCATGCAGGCGTCGAATTGATCATCCGTGAGAGCGGCTTCTTCCAGGTTCAGCCGATATTCCGGCGTCGGATCCTGTGCAACCACTTGCTGATCCAGTTGAAACGCGCGCGCAAAGTCGAAGGCCAATTCGTGCGCAACGTGCGCGAGATTGCTCAGCGACGCGGGGTCGAAAGCCTTACCGCTCGCGTCGAGGCAAACCGCACCGGTGCGATTGAAGTTCTGATCGTAGCCCCAGAGCCAGCCGTAGCAGCCCTCAGGATATTGCTTGGCGATGGTGCGCTTGTCGGCGGCCGGTTTGCCGTCGCTGCCGTAATACTGGTTTCCGATGGTACGTTCCGAGGAATCGTATTGAAATGTGGTTTTCTGATAACCGGTGTCGGCTTGATTCAACGGCTTACCTTGCGCATCCAGGCAGCCCTTGGCCGTGCCGTTACCGCTGGAATCGCGCACATAGTCATAGGCGTAGCAGCCCGAGGGGTTCAGGGCAACCGGCTTCCCATCCACGCCGAAGA
>Ga0326727_10027857_pt1 | contig 10331 bp, 6 predicted proteins | sample MB2enrmetagenome_FD_207643 | JGI IMG/M metagenome (GOLD analysis project Ga0326727, IMG submission 207643) | Lab enriched peat soil microbial communities from McLean, Ithaca, NY, United States - MB29MY | ecosystem: Environmental > Terrestrial > Soil > Wetlands > Peat | place: USA: New York...
CGATTCTTCTGTAAACTCAAGGGGTTCAGGGCTATCGCAACACGCTACGACAAACTCGCCAATACATTTCTCGCAGCCGTCCAACTCGTCTCGGTGCTATTTTGGCTCAACTGACGACACGCCCTAGGGTCTGTTGACAGTCAAGGGCTTTCCCCCGCCCGCTCTTGGGCGGGAGAGGAGATCGTGAATGTCAACAGACCCCAGTGGTGCGTCGCAAAGATTCTGACGGATTGATTTTGGTCCAGTGTCAAGTGGAGCGAGCGGGTCACTGGCGTTGGCGCGATGCCGTCCGTCGGTCCGGCGCCCACGGCGCGATCTCGTGATAGAGCCGCATGATCTCGCCAAACTGCGCCGCCGTCACCGGATGCCAGGCCCGGCTTCCGGCGGCGAGGACATAGCGCACATCGCCTCCATCGGTGATCTGGACATCATCCCACCCGAACCGGGTCGCGATCCAATTTTCCAGCGTGTCATCGGGATCGACCTGGTTCTCCAGGTGATGATGCTTGGCCGCAATCATCGGCGGGACCTTTGGCGCGGGCGTTGTTCCGTCGGTGTCGATGGGGCTTGCTCGCAACGCCTCGGCGTCGATGGCAAAGGCCCGGCAGATCTGTTCGGCGTCGGTATAGCCGATGTCCTGGGCCATCAGCTCGATGGCCTGTTGTGCCGTCTGCGCCGGGTATTCACCGAATACAAAGCCGTTCTGTGTATTTTCAACGCGAAAGGTCCGCATGACACCCTCCGTTTCTTGAAAGCGTCAGTATAGCGCTTTTTCCGTAAGATCGGCGGCCTCCTTGCTGGGCCGGAGGGTGAAGAATGATCGTTACCGGGATGGTCAGGCGATCGCTTCGACGCGGTTGCGGCCGGCTTTCTTGGCGCGGTAGAGCGCGTCATCGGCGCGGGCGATCATCTCCTTGACGCTGTCTTCCGGACGCAGTTCGGTGACACCGAAGCTGGCCGTCTTGTGCCCTATGGCTGGAAAGTCATAGGCCTCGATTGCCTGACGCAGCTTCTCGGCCACTTGTGCCGCCCCCTCGAGGCCGGTTTCCGGCAGGATGACCAGGAACTCCTCGCCGCCCCAACGGCCCACGGTATCGGTGGCGCGCAGCGTTGTCCGCAAAAGGCGCGCCAACTCGATCAGCACCAAGTCACCGACCTGGTGGCCATAGATGTCGTTGACCAGCTTGAATTGGTCGGAATCGGCGATGAACGCCGAGAATGGTTTTCGGGTGCGCCGAGAACGGGCGAATTCTTGCGCCAGGACGTCGTCCAGGTGGTGCCGGTTGCACAACTGCGTGAGATGGTCGGTCTTCGCGGCAATTTCCAGTTCGCGGTTCTTGAAGGCTAGTGTCGCATGGGCTTCGCTGAGGTCTTTCTGCAGCCGCTTCAGGGCATTGATCTCGTTCAGAATAAAAACGATCTTGCGCGTCCCGTCGATCCAGGCGATGGGACGTTGCAGGACGTGATACCAGTTCTCGGAGTCGTCATCGTAATACTCCGACTGTTGGGGAAAAGTACCGGCCTTTTCTGTCGTCGTGGTGGAATTCTTGTGGGTGTAGCTGACGAAGAAATGGTCACCACCGGCGCTGCTGAATCTTTCGGCGAAGGGGCGCCCGACGCAATCGTCGCCCAGCGCATCTTTCATGTGCTGATTGGTGTAGATGATCCGCTTATCGACAGAATCGACCACGAAAATGAGGCAGGGAATGTCATAGACGACGTTCAGGAGGAAACGATCAAAACTATCCATGGCACGTCATATCCCATGATATTCTAGATGATATCAACATTATCTCAGGAATAACCGGATTTATCCCTAATTATTCACTGAATACCTTGCGCAGAACCTCCCCTACCTTTTCCCTTTCGATCGGCTTGCAGATGAAATACTTGGCACCGGCGCCGATGGCATCGACCACGGTGCTTTCCTGACCGTGGGCGGTGATGATGATGACCGGCTTGTCGGGGGTGTCCTGCAGGATGCGCTTGGTCGCCTCCAGCCCGTCCATCTCCGGCATCTGGATGTCCATGGTGATGGCATCCGGCTGGAGCTCTTGGGTCATGGCGATGGCCTCGATGCCGTTGACGGCCGAACCGATCACCTCGTGGCCGAAGCTTTCCAGAATCAAAGTCAGGCGCTTGATCACGGCCAGCGAGTCATCGACGATCAGAAAGCGTTTCTTGTTCATGCGCGTTCTTCCTCGGCCAGGATGCAGAAAACGATGAATGCGCCGTGTTCGCAGCGTCCAGCGAAACCGCGAAAGGCGCGTGGACCGATGCGGGCGGCGCGATCTTCGCGGCTGACGGTGCAGGGGGTCCCCATGGTCACATGGCGCACCACAGTGGTGAAATAGACCGTGGCGTTGCCGAACAGAGTATTGGCGATCTCGGCGCCCACGCTGGGGGCCAACGCTTCGATTTCGGTCTCGGGAAAGTCGGGCTCGAAGCGGCGCGCCATTTCCATCAGCAACGGCCGCTCCATCGATAGACCGAGAGTTGCGGCGCCGCCGATGTCCAGCGACACCAGGGTCGTGAAGTCCAGCAGCGTGTCGACGGTGAACTCCCGCAGGGTGTCCTCCATCGTGACGGCAAGCCTCAGGTGCTCGCCGCAGAAGGCCTTCAAGACCCCCGGCAGGGGAGCGAGGACTTGGCTGGCGTGCTCCCGCGCCACCATCTGTCCGGCGCCGGCGGGTGCCGGCTTGTATGGCAAGGTGAAGTCGAAGCGCGTCCCCCGACCGACGACGGAATGGACCGCCACGATGCCGCCCAGGCGCGCGAGTTCCTGTTGCACCACGCTTAACCCCACCCCGCGCCCGGAGATCGCGCTGACCTCATCGCGCGTCGACAGACCGTCGGCGAAGATCAGCAGCAGGGCCTCCTCGTCGCCCATGGCTGCTACCGCGTCGACGCCCGCGAGTTCCCTATCGAGTGTCCTGGCCCGGATCAGCGCGGCGTCGATGCCGCGGCCGTCGTCTTCGATGGAGAGCAGCAGATGGTCGTCGTCGGTCCTGATCCGGCAGCGGATGGTGGCCGTCTCGTCCTTGTCGGCCAGCAAACGGGTGTCGGGATCCTCGATGCCATGGTCGACGGCATTACGGAAGAGATGCACCAGGGACTTGCAGAACGGACCCCAGGCATCCGGATCGACCAGTGCCTCATCCCCTTCGATGGCGATTGGCGCGAGCCGCTTTCCCTGCCGTTCGGCCAGCTGTTCGGTCGCCTTGAAATGCGGCTTGAGCAGGTCCTTCAGCGGCTCGAAGCGCAGGCGCCGGATCAGTTCCAGCATGCGCGAGTCGCTGCCGTACAGGGCGCTGGCTTCCGCCGCCAGGCTGTCGAGCTTCGATGCCGGAACGTGGATGGCCCGCTCCTGGTCGAAATAGTCATTGCCCAGTTTCTCGCGCAGCAGTGCCAGGTCCTGGTCCAGTGCCGCGCCAAGGTCGGTGGCGCCAAGTTCCCGCTTGATGTCGCTGCCATCGAAGTCGGTATGGTCGTCGCGTAAGCCGCCGAGGCGGCTTTCCAACCCGTGCAGCACGTCGGGGACGGTCGGCAGGCTGGCCTGGGCGAACCGGCTCTTGAAGGTGTGGATCTGGCGGAAGACTTCGGCCAGCAAGGCCGGGGGCTGGCGTTCGAAGCTCAGCAGGTCGGGCAGGATGCGGCTGCGGAAGGTGCCGAAGTCGCGCACCGTTTCCAGCAGGTCGTCACGATTTTCCAGCGCATTGACGACGAATTCGAGCCGCTTGCGTTCCAGCGCCAGCTTCTCCTTGAGAAGCTTCTCGTCGGTGACGTCGGTCAGGATCAACATCATGCGGCCGTCATCAAGGGGCTTGTACTCGGCCTCGAAACAACGCTGGCCGATCCGGTACTCGGCGGGCAGCAGGCTGAGATAGGCATCGCGGCGCAACGGATCGTCGGGACTCCCCATGATCCGCGCCAAGGTCTTCGCGATGAACCCGCGCTGCGCCGCGTCCTCGGGGCACAACAGGTCCGGCAGCGGCAGATCCAGGGCGGGGCGGTTGAAGATCGAAAGGCACGCGCGGCTGAAGCCGCTGTCGATGGTCATGTCCTTCGAGAAGGACAGGAAACCCTGGCCGGAATTGTCCAGCAGGGTGGCCATTTCGTCGCTCTTGATCCGGAAGCTTTCGGCAAGCTGGATGGCCGTTTCCTGGTTTGCAACGGCGTGCATCCGCGCCAATTCCAGTTCTTTGTTGAGCTTGCCCAGACGGCGGTTCCACAGGATGACCACCCCGACGATGACGCAAGCCGCGCCACCGACCCCGCCAACGATCTTCCACATCAGGACATAGTCAAAACCCTGTTCGAAGCGGACCGAGACCCATTTGCTGATGATGGCGCGGCGCTCGTCCTCGCTGATCGAGTCGACCGCCTTTTGCATGATGGAAGCCAGCAAGGGTTCGTCGCTGCGGGATGCCACCCTGTCTTCGAGATTGAACTCGAGCTTGCCGGCGATCTTGAGATCCAGCATCGAATACTTCTGCATGATGTAGCCGACGGCGGGCAGGACATCGATGTAACCCCAGACATCACCACGGCGTACGCGGTCAAGTCCGTCCCTGACGTTCTCGACATCGATGATTTGCATGTTGGGATAGCGTTGACGCAGCAGGTCGGCGAAAGAAAACCCCCGGGTGATGCCGACCTTGCGGTCGCCGATCTCGGAACCGTCCTTGACGAACAGCTCACTGGATCGGGTCGCGATCACCAGCGGCTCGACGATGTAAGGCCTGGTGAAGGTCATGGCGTCGCGGCGGCCCGGCAGGTCGGTGATCGCCGGGGAGATGTCGCATTGGTGGGCAAGCATGGCCGCCAGCGACTCGTTCCAGTCCTTGGTGGGAAGCAGCACGAACTTGACACCCAGCCGTTCCTGCATCAACCGGACCATCTCGGCGGCAATGCCCTCGATGTCTCCTTTCTCCGTGATGCGAATGAAGGGCAGCCAATCGGGCTCCACGCACATCTTGATGACACCCTTTTGTGTCAGGTAGGCGCGCTCGTCCGTCGTCAGGAACACACCTTTCTCCGGCGGCTTGATCAGAAGCATGGCGGCGGACGTGGGCATCCATTTCTCGGCCAACCGCATCCGCTCGTCCGTGCTGGTGTTGGCGATCGCCCGGTTCAGCAGGTTGCGCAGCATGGTCTGTCCCTTTTGCAGGGCCAGGCTTGACTTGAGGTCCAGCTCCCGGACAACGCCGACCACCGTAAGATTGCCAAGGCCCCCGCTGGCGATCAGGTGATCGGCGAGGCCGGCCGTCTCGATCAGCGCGTCGGCCTCGTGGTTGCTGACCATCTGGACGCATGCGCCGAGGTCGGGGCAATCGACGATCACGGCAGTGCTGTTGCGGTCGCGGAGTATTTTCTCGGCGATGTTCTTCCTCTCGACCGCGACCCGTTTGCCGGCGAGGGAGGCGATGTCCGGGAAGGAACTGCCGGCGCGCGCGATGATGACCTTCGGGGTCTCGTGCAAGGGATCGGTGAAGTCGAAGGACTGGGCGCGTTCCTCGGTCCTGGCGACGTTGCTGAGGATGTCGGCCTCGCCTTTCTGCAAGCGCTCGAAGCCTTCCGAGATTGGGACCATGTCATACCGACCGGCCGTCAGTCCGATCTTGCGCAGCAGCAAGCTCAGGTAGTCGACGCTGAAGCCCACCGGCCGGCCGTTCTCCATCTGGGAAAAGGGAGGACGGTCTTGTATGAGGATCCGGACAGTCGGGTGAGCCTGGACAAAGGCCTGCTCGGCCGACGTGAGGCCGATGGGCTTGATCTCCTCGGCGTCTCTTCCCTGTGCCGTCGTGGTGCCGAACCACGTTTCATAAAGACCGGTCAATTCCGAATAGGTTATGGCGGCGATGGCCTTTCCCAGCAGTCCCGACAAGATCGGGTTGGTCTTGGCGGTCATCAAGGCCGGAGCCCATTCCGTAGCCGGTTCGGACAGTTCCGCCATGATCTTGATGTTGGTCAGGTTGTGCCGCTTCATCAGAGTCTCGGCAATGACCCGGGTTTCCAGGGTCGCATCGGCTTGGCCGGAGGATACGAGCGTCAGGCACGCCAGGGACGAGTCGCAGTCGACAATATGAACATCGCGCAGGGTCTTGCCGGCCCACTCGGTGACGTAGCGTCCCTTGACACTGGCGATCCGCTGTCCGGCCAACGCGTCAAGCCTGTGAATCGGCTTGTCTTCGCGAGAAATAATGGCGGAGGGCAATCGCAGGACCGGAACCGTGTGGTCAAAATCGGCCTCGAATCGCGGTTCCTTCACGTGGCCGAGGTAGAAGTCCATGCTCCCGGATTTGACGGCGCCTTCGACTTCGGCCACCGTCCGCGACGGCTTGGCGTCGATCCGGACCCCCAGCTTGGCGGCGATCAGGCCAACGTAGTCGACGAGGAATCCGACTGTTTTGCCATCGCTCGTGTAGAGAAAGGGTTCCTTATCCAACCCGGAGCTTGTCAGCTTTGGGTGGGCTTTTAGCCATGCCCGTTCCTCGACTGTCAGGCGGATCCCGGAGTCCGGCCGATTGAGATCGGCCGTCAACCACCGTCTTTGTATCTTGGTCTCTTCGTCCGGTTGAACCTGGGCCATGGCCTTGGCCAGGATGTCGCGCAGGATCGATTGATCCTTTCGGGTCGCCAGACTCAGCACCGAACGCAGCTCGGGGTCTGCCATCTCGCCGGTGATGTGGAGGTTGGACAAGCCTTGTTGGCGAAGGAGAAAATCCGTCGGCGAAAGCGAATCGATGGTGGCATCGGCTTTGCCGAAACTGACCATTTTCAGGCAGTCGACGGCACTCTCGCAAAGCACCGCGGTCATCTCGGGGTGTTTCTTCAGCCAGTCCGCGACGAAGAAGCCTCTGATGGCGGCGACACGACGACCGCGAAGTGATGCCATCGAAGAAAAGTCGTCATCGGACCGTGCCACGATGGCCATCGGCTGTCTCAGATAGGGCTCGGTAAACGAGAGAAACTGCTCTCGTTCCGCCGTCTTCTTGATATTCAGCATGACATCGATCCGCCCGTCGCGAATCATTGCCAAAAATTCGTCCCAATTGGGCCCGGTGACATAGTCCACCGCGACGCCGATCTTTCGTGCCAGAAGGGTCATGTAGTCTATGGAATAGCCGGAAGGCTTGCCGTTGACGGCAAAGTTGATCGGTGGCCAGTTGGTCTCGTTATGGACCCGGATCCTGGGATGGGCGGCCAGCCAGGCTTGTTCCTCGGCGGTGAAATCGAGTTTGGAGCCCGGCACCGACGGCAGGCCGGCCAACATCCACTTCTGCTTGAGCCCCTGGAACTCCTGGAAACTCAAGGTTGCCAGCGCCTTGTCGAGGGCGCTTCGCAACAGCGGCCAGTCCTTGCGGACGCCGATGCGATTGAACTTGCTCTCGCCTTCTCCCAGGTCGGCCTCTCCGGCGACGGAGACATTCGGGATGGTTTTCTCGACAATCAGATATTGCAGGACAGGGCCTTCATCGATGGCGGCATCGGCCTGCCCGAAGGCAACCGCCTTGAGGGCTTCGGTGGTATCCCGCGTCAGGTGGAGCTTGACCGTCGGATAAAGTCTTTCGATGGCTTGCTGGTACCAGAACCCCCTTACAACCGCGACCGTTTTGCCGTCGAGTTCCCCGGCGTTGCGCAGGGGCTTATCGCTCCGGCTGACGATCGACGGAAGCTCGGCAATGGTGGGCGTGGTGAAAAGCGCAAATTGGTCACGGTCCGGCGTCTGCACCAGATTGTCGATCAGATCGATCTGCCCTCGCTTCAGCATGTCGATGAAGCCGTCCCAACTGGGGCCGCTGACATAGTCGATCCTGATGCCAAGCCGTTGCGCCAGCAGGTTCAACAGGTCGATGGAGAACCCTTGCGGTTGGCCGTCCCGATAGTAGTTGAAGGGCGCCCAGTCCCGTTCGTTGTGAGCGCGGATGACGGGGTGTGCCTTCAGGAAATCCCGTTCGGCCTCCGTCAGGTCCGGTTTGGCGGACGGCAGGGCACTGTCGGCAGGTCCCTCGAAGGTCGCGCTTTGGCCAAGGTGATCGGCGGGCTGTGCCGGCCCGGCCGACAGTGCGGCGAGCAACAAGGCGAAGAGCGCGGCAATCAGCCGCGTCATACCCCCTACAAGATGACCTTTCGCCAACAGGTCTCTTCGGTTCATTGTCAGCCTGGATCAACCAAGGATTACCAACGGATCCCCATAAGCAACCCATGGTACTTTGTCCGGCGTGGCCATGTCGATCAGTTCCCGTCCGCTTCGCCTGGACTTTGCTCGGACGGCCATGTCTCCTCCCGGAATTGCTCTGGAAGGAAGAATAAGTCGCTAAAGTTTCAACAAATAGGTGGCACGGCGGGCGGGATTCGACATCGCGGTGCCCACGGCCTTGTCGTTTCAGGTCTCCGGCGGGACGGTGCCAAACCGGATCTGGCTGGGCGATTGCTCGTCGCCGCGCCGCGCCGCCAGGATGGCATACAGTTCCGGCCGCTGCTGTCGGCCAGCAGGCCAAGATCGAGGTCGACCACCGCCAGGTCGTCCCCGAAGTGCACTGCTGTCGACGACGACGCGGCCATAGGGGGCGAGCACCATGGCGTTGCTGCAGGCCAGGAACAGGCCGTTATCGGCGGCGCCATCGTTCCACACCAGGCCAACCGCCTGACCGGCAAAGCCGTGGCCGTTATTGGCCGCCGGCCCATCGACGGCCGTTGCCTGCGTCAAGCGTTCCGCAAACCGAACCAAGCAGCCAGGAACGGCGTCCAGGGCGCCACCGTCGGCGCCTTGGCTGGCTGCGGTGATGCCGGTTCGGCGGGCGCGGACGGGCGACCGAGCGGCTCGTCCGTTCCGTCGTGGCGGCGGTTGGCCAAGGCGCGTCCGGCGAACAGCCGGACTTCGGCCATCGAAAGGTGGGGAGGCGGCACAACCGGCAATGCGTCCTGGTCGGCGATGACTTCCAGCAGCGTACCGTCGTCAAGTTCCGCCAACTGCTGTTCGAACTGCGTCTCCTGACTGTCGATGATTTCGGTCATCGTCAGCATGATGTTTCTCACTTTTTATCTAGGACAAACATCATAATAACCATAAATGCTGCAGTGCAGCAACGCGAGTCCTCCGCAGAGCAGCCATGTTGGTGACGAAAGTGACACATTTGCAACGCGGGCCGACGGCATGAGGGAGGGGGGCAGGTCGCCGATCGACAGAACTATGCCGGTGACAGCGCAATCATGAGCGCGGCGCCCTATTCGGTTTGCCGTCCCGCGCTGGGGCGCGACAGCCCGGAGCGTGAGGTGATCAATGAGGAAAATTTGGTGCGCCCGGCGGGATTCGAACCCACGGCCCCAGGATTAGGAATCCTGTGCTCTATCCTGCTGAGCTACGGGCGCGCCAAGGGGCGTTATCGCATGGCCGGGAACGGCAATCAAGACAACCGTGGCGCGGGCCAGGGCGGGGCGAAGGGGGTAAGTCAGCGCAGCAGGCGGTAGCGGTTGGTGGCGGCCACCAGGGCGGCGCGGATTCCCGGTTCCATGGCGGAGTGGCCTCCGTCGGGAATGATCTGGAAACGGGCGTCGGGCCAGGCCTGGGCCAGATCGAAGGCGCTGGCGACGGGGCAGACCATGTCATAGCGGCCTTGGACGATCGTGGCCGGCAGGTGGGTGATGCGACCCAGGTCGCGCAGCAGCTGGTCCGGTTCCAGGAAGCCGTCATGGACCATGTAATGGGCCTCGATGCGGGCCATGGCCAGGGCCGAGGGCGAGGGGCGCGGCTCGGCGGCATCGGGAATCAGACGCGAGCAGCTTTCCTCATAGGCGCACCAGGCCTGTGCCGCCGGCAGATGGACGCCGGGCAGGGGGTCGGTCAGGCGGCGGTAGTAGGCGGATAGCAGGGCGTCCCGCTCGGCCAGCGGCAGAAAGGTGGTAAAGCGGCGGGCCGCCTCGGGAAAGAACGTGCCCATGCGGTGCATGAACCAGTCCACCTCCTGCTGACGGAACAGAAAGATGCCGCGCAAGACGAAGCCCAGGCAGCGGTCGGGGTGGGCTTCGCCGTAGGCCAGCGCCAGGGTGCTGCCCCAGGATCCGCCGAAGACCAGCCAGCGCTCGATGCCCAGGTGGTGGCGCAGGGTCTCGATGTCGGCGACCAGATGGGCGGTGGTGTTGTCCGAAATCAGGGCGTTGGGCGCGGAGCGGCCGGCGCCGCGCTGATCGAACAGAACGATGCGGTAGTGGCGCGGGTCGAAGAAGCGCCGGTGCAGCGGTGCCGATCCGGCCCCCGGGCCGCCATGCAGGAAGACCACCGGCCGGCCCGACGGATTGCCGGACTCTTCCCAGTACAGGCGGTGATC
>Ga0326727_10027858_pt1 | contig 10330 bp, 9 predicted proteins | sample MB2enrmetagenome_FD_207643 | JGI IMG/M metagenome (GOLD analysis project Ga0326727, IMG submission 207643) | Lab enriched peat soil microbial communities from McLean, Ithaca, NY, United States - MB29MY | ecosystem: Environmental > Terrestrial > Soil > Wetlands > Peat | place: USA: New York...
TGATCGGCGTGTCCGCGCTGGTGATGGGTGAGGCCGACGGCCGGACCCCCGTGACAGAAGACATGGTCATCGCCGCCCTGCTGCACGACGCCGTGGAAGACCACGGCGGCATGCCGCGCCTGCGCGACATCGAAGAAAAATTTGGGCCGGAACTCTCCCGCATGGTCGCAGCTCTCTCCGACACCTTCGCTGAGGATCACGACAAGAAGGAAGGTTGGGAAGAACGCAAGAGAAATTACCTTGCCCGGCTCCGCCAGGAGCCAGACGACGTGCTGCTCATCTCCGCCGCCGACAAGCTCTACAACGCCAAGGCAATTCTGGATGACTTCAAGGAAATTGGCCCGGCAGTATTCGCACGGTTCAAGCGCGGCGCCAAAGACCAGCTATGGTATTTCGACGAGTTGCTCAAGGTTTTTCTGGCGCATCCGCGCAATCGGATCGTGAACGATCTGGAGCGCGTCGTCCAGGAGCTGCGCGCACTCACGTCGAACAATGCGTAAATCCCAGGAAGTTGGTTCTCTGATCTCTGATCTTTGATCTCTAGTCCCTGGTCCTTGTTCCCTCGGTCCCTTGTTCCCTCGGTCCCGGTACTTCCAGTGCTCCCGTCAGGCTGCTCACCTTCGCCACATCGTGGCTCCTGCACCACGATTCAAGCCCTTTCGCCAGCCGCTCCGTCGCGCGCGGATCCGCGTAGCTCGCGGTCCCCACCTGAATGGCCGTCGCGCCCGCCAACAGAAACTCCACCGCGTCCGCCGGCGTCACGATTCCGCCCATCCCCAGCACGGGAATCTTCACGGCCCGCGACGCTTCCCAAACCATGCGCAGCGCGATGGGTTTGATGGCCGGCCCCGACAGCCCTCCCGTCACATTGCTCAGTCGCGGCTTGCGCTCCTCGGCATCGATCGCCATGGCCAGAAACGTGTTCGCCACACTCACGGCATCGGCGCCGCTATCCGCGGCCACGCGCGCCATGTGTGCGATCGACGTCACATTCGGCGTCAGCTTCACAATCAGCGGCCGCCCCGCTGCCTCCTTCGCGCGGCTCACCAGGTACTCCAGCGACCCCGCATCCGCCCCGAACGCCATGCCGCCGGCGTGCACGTTCGGGCACGACACGTTCAGCTCGTACGCCGCAATCCCCTCCGCGTCGTTCAGCCGCTCCATCACTCCCACGTACTCGTTCACCGTAAACCCGAAGATATTCACGATGACCTTGCACCTGGAATAGCGCTTCATGGCTGGCAGTTTGCGCTCCATGAACTCCTGCACACCCACGTTCTGCAGTCCCACCGCGTTCAGCATCCCTGCCGCCGTCTGCACCAGGCGCGGCGCCGCATGGCCCGCCATCGGCTCCAGCGAGATGCCCTTGGTGACAATCGCCCCCAGCCGCTCCAGCGAAACAATCTCTTCGAATTCGATGCCGTAGCCAAAGGTGCCGCTGGCGGCGATCACTGGATTCGCCAACTCCAGTCCGGCAAACCTCACTCGCATGTCGGGTTTCACTTGGCGCCTGTCTTCCTTTGTGTCTAGCTAATGATCCGGCCCCTGAATTCCGCCGCCGTGCCCCATCCATTTCTGCGTTTCTTGCGGAAAAGGGCGGGAAAATGTGCTGCTGTCTAGGGGCCGGAACAAGAACTTTCCTGCCGCACTCACAAATTTGCGGACTTCCGCGGGCCTTCGTTCATGATACCCGCCCACGCAATCCGCCGCTGTGCGCTCCATTCGGTTCGCCCCAACGCAGAAAGGCCCTCCAGCTCACACCAGAGGGCCTTTGCCTTTGCTTTTGCCTTTGCTTTTGCCTTTGCTTTTGCCTTTGCTTTTGCCTTTGCTTTTGCCTTTGCTTTTGCCTTTGCCTTTGCTTTTCCTGACCCCTGACCCCTGACCCCTGACCCCTGTCTTTACGCCGTCACCGTCTCGCTCGCGTCCACCTTCACCGGTGTCAGCCAGCCAAACCGGTCCGGCTTCAGGCCGTTGGCAATGCCGAAGAACTCGTCGGCGATCCTCTTGGTAATCTCGCCCGGCTTGCCATCGGCAATCAAAATACGATCAATCGACCGAATCGGCGAAACCTCCGCGGCCGTGCCGGTAAAGAAAACCTCGTCGGCGATATACAGCAGCTCGCGCGGCAGCGCCTGTTCGGTCACCGTCAATCCCAGGTGGCGCGCAATGGTCAGCACACTGTCGCGTGTAATCCCCGACAGCGTCGAGTTCGACAGCGGCGGCGTGAACAGCACGCCGTTGCGCACCACAAAAATGTTCTCGCCCGATCCTTCGCTCACCAGCCCGTTCACATCCAGCCCGATCCCCTCCTGGTAGCCGTTGATTTCGGCTTCCATGTGGATCAGCTGCGAGTTCATGTAATTCGCGCCGGCCTTGGCCAGCGCCGGCATGGTGTTCGGGGCCAGCCGGTTCCAGCTGGAGATGCACACATCGGCGCCTCCGTGCCCGGCGATGTATTTGCCCCACGGGAAATTGGCGATGTACACCTCGATCGGCGAGCCTTTCGGGCTCACGCCCATCTCGCCGTAGCCGCGCAGAATAATCGGCCGGATATAGCACGGCGCCACGCCGTTGGCCTCAATCACATCCACCACGCCCGCGCACAGTTCCTCCAGCGTGAACGGAACTTCCATGCGATAGATCTTGGCCGAATCCAGCAGCCGCTGCATGTGCTCCGGCAGGCGGAAAACCGCCGACCCGTGCGGTTGCCCGTAGCAGCGAATCCCCTCGAACACGCTGGAGCCGTAGTGGATCACGTGGCTCATCACGTGGATCGTGGCTTGCTTCCACGGAATCAGGTTGCCGTTGTGCCAGATCTTCTCAGTGGTTTGGATAGGCATGGGGGTCGATACACTCCTTCGCGTGCGCAGTGTACGCACTTCTTAAAAGGTTGTCATGCTTCGCCATTCGCTGGCAAGCGCCGATGTTCTTCTAAAGTAACCGCCCCTCCTCTGACCCCCGACCCCTGATCCCTGACCCCTGATCCCTGATCCCTGACCCCTGACCCCTGATCCCTAGCCTCTACCACGGCAGCGTCTGCCCCAGATGAAAATACCCGCCCGTGGGCCCGTCGTCAGGCAATGTGGCCAGCGCCGCGCTTGTCTTGGCGCCTTCGCTCAGCTCCATCGGCGCCTCCGGACCTCCCATATCCGTCTTCACCCATCCGGGGTGCGCCGAATTCACCTTGATCTTCGTACCGCGCAGATCGTACGCCAGATGCACCGTGAACGCGTTCACCGCCGTCTTCGATGCGTCGTAGGCAAACGATTTGGCGTGGTAAATCGGCGAATTGGGATCGGCTTGCAGCGTAAGCGACCCCAGAATGCTCGAAAGATTCACAATCCGCCCCGCCGGGCTCTTCTGGATCAGGGGCAGCAGCTTCTCCGTCAGCGCCACCACCGCAAAAAAGTTGGTCTCAAACACCTTGCGCAGCACCGCCATGGGAACATCCGCGGCCCGGTGCTCCGGACCCGTCCCTGGAAATGTTCCCCCGGCCACTCCCGCGTTGTTCACCAGGATGTCGAGCCGGCCGTAACGCGAGTTGAAGTAGTCGTACGCCGCCTGATGGCTCGCCGGAGCCGTCACGTCCAACTGCAGCACGTCGGCGTCAACACCTGCCGCGCGCAGCTTTTTCACGGCTTCTTCGCCCTCGGCCAGATCCCGCGACCCGATCACGACCTTCGCCATGCCCTTCAGCTCCAGTGCAGTCTGGAAACCCAATCCGCGATTCCCGCCGGTAATCAATGCAATCTTCTCTGTCATCGGTCCAAATTCTCCTGTGCTGCTTTGGATTCGCGTGCCGAGCGAAAAGGTTCAAACTCTCCTCCCGTTCAAATGTGTCCACGTTCACTGTCCACGACTCGCCGCCCACGATCCACGAATCACGATTCACGGTTTTCTAGTCCCTATTCCCTTTTCCCTGTTCCCTATTCCGTGCTCTTTGACCGATACTCTGTCTATGGCCGACACACCGCAGACCGTTCCGCCCAGCCAGAGCGGCCTCCGCATCTCGCCCGGTCCGCGCATGAAGGCAGCCCTCGCGCTCGCCATCCTCGCCGACATCGTACAGGTCATCCTCTTTCCCATCTTCTTCACCGGAGCCGAATCTCCCCCTGACGACATCCTCGACCTTTCCATGGCCGGCATCCTCTCCTGGCTCCTCGGCTGGCATTGGGAGTTCCTGCCCTCCTTCGCCGGCAAACTCATCCCCGGCTTCGACCTCGTGCCTCTCTGGACCCTCGCCGTCGCCAACGTCTACCGCAAATCCCGCCCGCGACCCGCCGCGGAGTAGCGTCCTCCATTGTTGACCCCGCGCGCGGCAAGACCTCTTTCATGGCGGGTTTTGTAACAAGGGCATGGAGGGCCTTGTAACCAGGCACCGAGAGCTTTGTAACAAGGGCACGGCTTCGGCCGGGCCGCAACAGCAAGGAACAGGACGGGGCTTTAGCCCCTGCGGGCAACCTCCCACGAGGGCGCGCCCCCTCTTCCCCGCCCTTCGACAAGCATTTCCCCACCAGCCGCAAAGCAAACAGAACGGCCTTCGCAACCCAACGAAACGATCTTGCGCGGCCGCGGCCGCCTCGCGTGCCGGGCGACCCCGAGGACTTAGCTGAATTCATCAAACTGAGAAACCCTCCAGCCGACATGGGCGTTCGCGGTTACTCATTACGGCAAATGCTCGCAGCGTTCTATCACGGCGTGCGACGCACATCTCAAAGGCTCTGTTGATGATGTTGGCCATTGTCCCCTGCACCGGAACCCGAGCGTTTAGACTGTTAGCGATGCCCAGACAGTCGACCAGGTACGACATTTTGATCGCCTCGCCGTCCGACACCGCGGTTGAACGGGATGTAATATCCCGCTGCATCAGGGATTGGAGCTCTGCCCATGCCCAAATCGGCATTTACTGCCGCGATGTCAGGTGGGAGCTGGACGCAATTCCAGCCTACGGTGAGCGCACCCAGGATGAGCTGAACAAGCAGCTGGTCGACTCCTCGGACGTTCTGATCGGGGTATTCAAAACGCGAATCGGAACACCGACTGTGATTTCATCGTCCGGAACCATAGAAGAGATTGACAGGTTCGTGGCGTCGGGCAGGCCGGTCATGTTGTATTTCTGCTCCGGGCCGATTCCCAGCGACCACGACGAAGAGCAGTGGCGGCTTCTCAAAGCTTACAAGAGCCAAATTTCCGGAAAGGCCTTCTATCGCCTTTTCAAGGGCGAGGACGATCTCCGGCAGCAGGTTTCTCATAATCTTGCCACCTTAATGGTGCAGATTTCAAACGCGCCGCCTGCTCCATCGGCACAGAGTCATCTCGCGAACATTTTCATCAGAACGAGGCCAGGGCGACGCAGTGGAGACGTGAGTACGGTGACGGTGTCGGCCGTAATCGAGAATGTTTCTGCCAAGCGAAAAATAACCGATTATGTTTGTACGATTTCGGTTCCACGCGCATGTCTCACTCACGCTTCGGGAGCTGTTATGGGAGAACTTCGTCAGGAATCTCCGTCAGATAGGCGCGTCTTCAGAGTATCCAACTCCGATCCCGGTCGGCCTAGCATCATCTTTCAGGGGGACAAAGTGCCACTCTTTGCCCTGGACGTAGGGGTGGATCAGCTCAAAATGACAGGGACCTTCCTAGCCGGTGACTATGAGGGAACTCTGGCGGACAACGTCGTCGTCGACGCTGTGGTGGAAGGCGAACTCCTCCATGCGGAACGGACCATAGCCGATGTTTTCGAGAATCCGCACCAAGGTTGACCCACTTCGAACGAAAACCCTCGCCTCTGACAGAAGCTTTTGGAACATGGGAGTATTCTAGTGCTGTTCCAAGAAAGGCACGAACGCCATGGATTTTGATCTCGCGGGGACAACTGTATTGATAAAACTCACAGGAATTGATCCCTCGATTGGTAAAGCCTTCGGAGCTTTTCCCATCGTTGTTGAATACTTCGACGCCCGAGGAGTTTGGTTCAGAGATGGAGACAGAAGTAACGAATTCGCCGCTGGCGAGTTCCACGCTCGGAAAATGCCTCTGGGTCCTAAACCGTATGTGTTCGTCCCTCTATCTCGGATTGAATGGATGATGGCCCCCGAATAGAGAACTCATTAAGGAATCTTGCCACGATCTTTTGGTCAGCCGGCGTGTGGCCCAGGTCTTGACGACCGCTCCAGCACCAGGATGAGGGCGCCCCAGATCTCGCCTCCGAGGCCTGGGAAACCTCAAAAGCTTTGGCCAGCACACATCACTCCTGAAATGCCGGCCAGGGTCTCGCGGTCTTCATGACCGGATGGGGCTGAAGAATGAGGAACACTGCAGCGTTTTTCCAGTATTAATAGCGTGTAGCGTTGGGGATAGCAGAACTCATCGGCGATTATCCGGACAGCGCGGATTCCCGACAGTGCGGGATTGGCAGTTCTGTATATTACCGTACAATCATCTGGAAACCCTAGATTACGAAGGAGCACAGCGGATGGCACATACCGTAGGCTTCGGTAAGCATAGAGATAGGACACTCGAATGGCTCTTCTTCAATGATCTTGGTTACGTCTGGTGGATGATCGACGAAGGCGCAGACAAGAACCTTAAGGTGGCCGCGCGGGCCCGCTTCGAGCAACTTGTCCGGCGAGCAAGGCATCTTGCGGTGCCCGGAAAATGTCGACACTGCAATAGACCCGTCTCCCGGATGAGCCTCACTGAGCACACAAGCGGCGGGCTTGCGCGAGTCGATTTCTTTTGCGACAAGTGCCATCATAGCGGCGGCTCACCTTCGCTACTGACTACGCCAGCCTTCTACACGCCCGATTTCTTTAAATCCTACGACAAGCTCGGAGGGAGGTTCCTTGTCGACAGCATTAAATACGCCTACTACGGCAAGAAAGTGCGGATGACCCAGGCGAAGATGGAGGAATTCTTTGACGAGCCAAGCAACTTCGTCAATCCATGAAGCTGACGAACTCATACGCAGACATGTATGCCCTACGTTTCAGCATGGGTTACGAGTCGAAGGAGATCGGCACCGGTAGGTCGGCTAGGCTCTGGCGGGCAGCGCACACGGAATTCCTGCCCGGCTAACAACCCCGCCCGAAGAAGCCCGCCAACCGCGCTTTCGTCGCTTCCGCAAGACCCTCCCAGCTCACTTCCCCCGTAACCCCCTGAAAACACGCCCCAAAAATCTTCTGGAACTTTGCAGATGAATTCCCCTTTTCGGCGCACAATCATTCTATGACGCCTCTCGGCGAAGCGCCGTCTGACAGCAATCCCTCGGAACCGGAATAGCGGCAAATGTTAACCGAAGAGTAAAATTCAGCCCCGAAAATGGACTCTAACCTCTTTGATTGGATGACCTTGCGAAATAACACGTTTGTTCTCGACGGGCTGGAGGAAATGGTCAAGGATCAAGGCGCTGAAAGGAAAGCACTTAATCCAAAAAGGGGAGTGGGGGGAGGGGGGTACCGGACAGTAAACAGATTGAAAGCCGCCTACCGGCGCGCCAACTCTTCTACCGTGACGTCATACGGCGGCAAGACGCCGCATTCGGCCGCCATGCGGAAGAACCCCCGCATCCCCTCCACGCACTCCTCGTCGAGTACGTAGTGGATGTTGGTCGTCAGGTACGCCCGGATGGTCTCCTCGGGAATGGGAAACCGCACCGACCACTCCGCCACCAGCGCGTCGATATTCGCAAGCCCATGATCGCGCGAGCGGATGAAATCCCCGGCAACACTCTCATCCAAAGGGCTGCTCGATGCAATCGCCCAGACCGCCGAGACGTAGGACAACCCGGTCAGCACGTTCCACTCCGCGGCCAGGTCGCGATATTGAAGCCCCTCGCCGGTCCGCTCCATACGGTTGAATCGCTCTTCGAGCGCCAGCAGCGCGGGATCGCCGATCAGGATGGCGGCGTCGGCGCGCTCCAGCATCGTGTCCAGATCGGCAGCCATGGGCAGAAACTGGATCCCCGGATTGCCCCACTTCTGAAACAGGATGCGCGCGTAGGCAATCGTGGTGCGGCTGGCGGTGTCGGCGGCAACCGACTGCAAATCGGTGAGCAGTCGGCTGGCCCGGTGCACCAGCAGCAGCGAGCGCACCCGGCCCTTGGAGGCGATGGTGCAGCCGGGCAGAATGCGCAGCTCCGGCGACGTGGCCAGCGCGGCAATGGGAACCAGGCCGATGTCCGCCTGTCCTGTGGCTAGCCTCGCCGCGCACTCCGCCGGCGTCATGCGGTCGATGCGGTAGCGCGTGGCCAGTTCATCGCAAAGAGGCGGGTGCTCGAAATCCCACATCAACGGCGCAGGATTCAAGAATCCAATCGCCGCGATGCGCAGTCGTGCGTCTTGCGCTTCGTTCACGTTTTTTAGACTATCAATCCCTGCGCCGGGTTTCACGGCGAAATGCGTATGTGGAAACGGATTGGTCAACTCCGCGCTTGACAGCGCAAGCCCGCCGCCTCGGATAATCGAGCCCATGCGATGGCTTGTTCTCTTCGCGTCTCTGGCTGTGGCCGCAGGCGCCTCCGCGCAACAGGCGGTTCCGCTCGCAGCCCCGCCGGCCGCCTCGCCGCCGGCTGCCGATACCTTCCGTTTCGTCTCCGACGGTCCGGCCGGTCCCGGATGGAGCCGTCCCGACGAAATCGCCCGAAAATATTTTCACGAGAATTTGACCGCGCTCTTTGAGCGCACTCTCACCCTCGACGCCGCCCTCCCGCAGCGCGCCACGTTGCGCTGGATCTTTACCGGTCCGCGCGCCGGTCTCACCGTCGAGCTTACTTCCAGCAAGGTCCGCATCGCGGAACGTTACTACGATTCCATGGCGCTTTACGAAGGCCAGGGCAACTTCCCTGAGAAAACCACCTTCGCCGAAGAGCGCCAGTTCACAGGCGATGCGCGCACGCTCACCGTGATTGCCGATGCCCATCTCGCTGTGCGCGTTCTGGTCAATGGCCAGGAACTTCTCGAGGCTCCGCTGCTCTTCGACCTCACGCGCCACCAGTTGATGCTTGTGGCCTCGCGCACCGCGCACCAGGTCGTCTCCGGCTCGCTGCTCAAGCCCGATCTCAAGAGCTCGACCATCACCATCAATGCATCGCAAGTGCACCAAACCATGCTTGGCTTCGGTGGCAGCCCCAGCATTCCCGCCTACGCGGAGTTGAGCGACGAGGGCAAACGCGTCTACTGGCAAATCCTCAAGCGCTACAACCTGCTGCTCTTTCGCGAGTACCCGATGGGATCGCAGCTCAAGCCCGACCTGAGCAATCTCGAGGATCTCGCCGACGCCACGCCGCATTATTACGGCGACAACTTCCCCAACAGCGAGCTGTCCAGCTTCGACTACAGTCGTCATGTGCTCGACCTGGGCGGAAGCGTCATCTACGAGCTTTGGGCCTTGCCCTCTTGGGCCACAGTGCCCAACAACGGCCCGCACGCCACGGACACCTGGAACAAACCCATCAAACGTGTCGCCAATCCCGACGAGTACGCGCGCCTCGTCGTCACCTATTGCAGGAAGGCGCAGGCGGCTACCGGCTCCGCGCCTGCCATCGTCGGCATCGAGAATGAGGTCGATCAGCCACCCGAGGTGTTCAGCTCGATGGCGCTCGCCCTGCGCCGCGAACTCGACAAGGCGGGATTCACCGCAACCAAGATTCACATGGCTGACGCCAGTTACATGTTCCTCGGCATCGATCGTGCCACCGAGCTGCGCAAGAATCCCGACGCATGGAAGGCCATCGATTACGCCGCCGTGCATGAGTACGACTTTCAGGAGTTCCTCGCGAACCCTGACCTTTACGACGCGCGCATGAAGCAGATGCACGAGGCCGCGGACGGCAAGCCCTTCCTCGCCACGGAAATCTGCATCAACGACCCGCACTATCAGGAGCCTTCGTATCGCATTGCGTTTGCCGTGGCCGAGCTTTACCACAAGAACCTGACCGAGCTGGACGCCGTGGCGCTGATGTATTGCTGGCTGCTGCTCGATGTGGAGCAGCCCACCTTCGCGGGTTCGCGCTCGCTGCTCGCCCCCGACCGCTCGCGCGCCTGGATTCCCGTGCCCACCAGCTTTCAATTACGCGTGATGGGCGCATTCAGCCGCCACATCGTGAAAGGCATACAGCGCATCGGCGTGGATGCGAGCGATCCTGACCTGCTCGCGACAGCATTTGCCGATGGCCAGCGCGAGACATTAGTCGTCGTCAACCGTTCGGCCACAGCGCGCAAGCTCACGGTCGAGGGCGCCGCACATCCTTGGGTGGAAATGGAACGCACCGGACTCGAAGAAGAAAATGCCGTCTCCACCGTTCCGCCAGAAGTGGTGGTTGAGCCCGGAG
>Ga0326727_10027860_pt1 | contig 10330 bp, 8 predicted proteins | sample MB2enrmetagenome_FD_207643 | JGI IMG/M metagenome (GOLD analysis project Ga0326727, IMG submission 207643) | Lab enriched peat soil microbial communities from McLean, Ithaca, NY, United States - MB29MY | ecosystem: Environmental > Terrestrial > Soil > Wetlands > Peat | place: USA: New York...
CGTCGGTTCGACGGCCCCCTTTATCGGCCTTTTTGGCACCGTGTGGGGCATCATGAACAGCTTCCATCACATTGGCGCCACCAAGAACACCAGCCTGGCCGTGGTTGCGCCGGGCATCGCCGAGGCTCTGTTCGCTACCGCGTTGGGGTTGGTCGCGGCCATTCCGGCGGTGCTGGCGTTCAACAAGCTGTCTGCCGACATCGACCGTTATGCCAAGCGCCTGGAAGCCTTTGCCGGCGAGTTCGGCGCCATCCTGTCGCGCCAGCTCGAAGAGAAGGCGTAAAGCCATGGCGATGGCAACCGGTGGAGGAGGACGCCGCGGCGGTCGCCGGCGCTTCCGGCCGATGGCCGACATCAATGTGACGCCGATGGTTGACGTCATGTTGGTGCTGCTGGTCATTTTCATGATCACCGCGCCGCTTTTGACGGCGGGCGTTCCCGTCGACCTGCCCAAGACCAACGCCGGCCAGATCAAGGGCGACGACCAGCCGATCTCGGTTTCGGTGGACGCCAAGGGACGGATTTTCCTGCAGGAGACCGAGGTTCAGATTGAAGAGTTGGCGCCGCGCCTGCGCGCCATCACCGCCGCCAAGCCGGACAACAGGATTTTCGTGCGCGGCGATGCCGGGATCGCATATGGCCGGGTCATGGAGGTCATGGGACAGCTGTCTGCCGCCGGCTTCCCGCATGTCGCCCTGGTGACGCAGCCGGCTGCGGAAGCGCCGCGCAAGGGAGCCCGCTAAGCCATCATGTCTGTTCGTCGTGGCGGTGCTGGCGGGTCGGGGGATCTGCGTCTGGGCATGCTGTGCTCGGTCGCCATGCACGTGGTCGTTCTGATTCTGGCCGTTTTCGGTCTGCCCCAATTGTTGCAGCCGCCGCCGGAGATCTCCGAGCCGGTGGTGGTCGAGATCGCCGAATTGGGTGACAAGACGACGCCGCCGCCGCGCCAGGTGGAAGCGCCCAAGCCGGCGCCGCAGCCGGTCGAGCCGCCCAAGCAGGAGACACCGCCCACTCCCGAGCCCAAGCCGTTGCCGCCGCCGGAGCCGAAGCCGGTGCCGCCGCCGCCCGAACCCAAACCGGTGCCGACACCGGAACCGCCGAAGCCGCCGCCGCCCAAGCCGGTCGAGCCCGAGCCCGAGCCGATTCCGGTGCCGACGCCCAAGCCCAAGCCGCCGGAACCGAAGCCGCCGGAGCCCAAGCCGCAGCCCGATCCGCTGAAGGACATCAAGCCGCAGCCGAAGAAGCCGCCACCGCCGGACGAATTCGATAATCTGTTGAAATCGGTCGACAAATTGCGCGACACGGCCAAGCCCGCGCCGGCGCCGCAGCCGCAGCAGACGGCGCAAGCCGGGTCCAAGACGGTCAATTCTCCGGTCAGCGACCTGAGCTCGCAGCCGACGGTGTCCGAGCGCGACTATGTCAGCGCCCAGATCTGGCCGAAATGGAACGTCGACCTGGGGGCCAAAGGGGCCGAGACGCTGCAGATCAAGGTGCGTATCCAGGTGGCGCCCGACGGCACGGTGACTTCGGCCCGCCTTGACGTGGACAGCGGCCGCTATGCGGGCGACGGATTCTTCCGCGCCGCGGCGGACGCCGCCCTGCGCGCCGTTCTGGCCGCCTCGCCCTTGAAGGTCCCGCCGACCCGGCCCGATCTCTTCCGCAACAATTCCGATTTCACGATCAATTTTGACCCCAGGAGCATGGCTAGATGATCGTAAAAATGCTTCGTCCCATCCTGGCCTTGGCCGCCGGCGCCCTGCTGTTCGGTGCGGCCGCCAAGGCCGAGGTGGTCATCGACATCACCAAGGGCAACGTCCAGCCGATGCCGATCGCCATCACCAGCTTCGCCGGTGTGGCCGCCCAGGAAACCCAGATGGGGCGCGACATCGCCGGGGTGGTCTCGGCCGATCTCGACCGTTCCGGCCTGTTCAAGTCGATCGATCCCAAGGCCTTCATCCAGACGGTGGAATCCCTGCAGGTGCAGCCGCGCTTCCCCGACTGGAAGGCGATCAACGCCCAGGCCCTGGTGCAGGGCCGGGTCGAGCAGACCCAGGACGGCCACCTGCGCGTCGAGTTCCGCCTGTGGGACGTCTATGCCGAGACGCAGATGGTCGGCCAGGCCTACAACGCCGCGCCGCAAGGGTGGCGACGCATCGCCCATATGATTTCGGACGCCATCTACAAGCGCATCACCGGCGAGGACGGCTACTTCGATACCCAGCTGGTTTATGTGGCGGAAAGCGGTCCGCAGCAGAAGCGCATCAAGCGACTGGCGATCATGGATCAGGACGGGGAAAATCATCGGTTCCTGACCGACGGCCAGGAATTGGTGCTGACGCCCCGCTTCTCGCCCAACCAGCGCGAGATCACCTATCTCAGCTACTATCAAAACAATCCGCGCGTCTACATCCTGCACCTGGATAGCGGTCGGCGCGAACTGTTGGGCGATTTCCCGGGCATGACCTTTGCCCCGCGTTTCTCGCCCGACGGCAACAAGGTGATCATGAGCCTGGCCCAGGACGGCAATACCAACATCTATGAAATGGACCTGCGCACCCGCCACAGCGCCCGGCTGACCAACGACGGCTCAATCGACACCGCGCCGTCCTATGCGCCCGACGGCAGCAAGGTCACCTTTGAATCCGACCGCAGCGGTGGGCAACAGATCTATGTGATGAACGCCGACGGCTCGGGCCAGACCCGCATCAGCTTCGGTGACGGACGCTATGCCACGCCGGTGTGGTCGCCGCGCGGCGACCTGATTGCCTTCACAAAGTATAAGGGGCAAGAATTTTTCATAGGTGTTATGCATCCAGACGGTTCGGGCGAGCGTTTGTTGACGAAAGGCTTTCTGGTTGAAGCCCCGACTTGGGCGCCCAACGGTCGTGTATTGGCATTTTGGCGGCAGAGTCCTTCGGATTCCGCCGGTCGTGGCGGGTCGACAAAACTCTACAGCATCGACCTGACCGGCAACAACGAAAGGCAGGTCGTGACCCCGTTGGACGGCTCGGATCCCGCGTGGTCCCCCTTGATTCCCTAAGGCATCGTAAGTATATTGCGACCCCGAAAGGGAATTCAAACGGCTGCAACGGGTTCTCGAATCCTTGTATTTTGGAGGGCGTCTCCTAGCAGCAGGGGACACTTCCGGCCAAGTTCCATTCCATTCCGATCCGTCCTATTAAAGGGGGAGAGTAGTAAATGAAGATCCGTTTCTTGTGCATGGTTGCCGCCGTTGCGCTGCTGGGTGCTTGCAGCTCCGACGACAACGCCACGAAGGCTGGCGCCACCACGGCCGCTCCGGCCGCCCCGACCGCTCCGGCCAAGGCCGGCGTCGTTCCGGGTAGCCAGGCCGACTTCGTCGCCAACGTCGGTGACCGCGTGTTCTTCGACTTCGACAAGTACAGCCTGAAGCCGGAAGCCAAGGATCAGCTGGCCAAGTGGGTTGCTTTCCTGAAGAAGTACCCGAGTGATCAGCTGGTTGTCGAAGGTCATGCCGACGAGCGCGGCACCCGTGAATACAACCTTGCTCTGGGCGAGCGCCGCGCCAACTCCATCAAGGACTACCTGGTTTCCCAGGGCGTCCAGGCGACCCGCCTGAAGGTGATCTCCTACGGTAAGGAGCGTCCGGCTGTTCTCGGTTCCAACGAGGCTGCCTGGGCCCAGAACCGTCGCGGCGTCGGCGTTGTGCAATAATCGGACTTTCGTCCGAACGCACATGGCGTAAAGTTGAGGCGTCTGCCGGTAACGGCAGGCGCCTTGATTTTTTTTGACCTCTCTGGTGGATCGGCGGCGGTTGTTGTAAATGTCGCGCCGTAAGGTCGCGGCAAAGCGGCCATGTCCCCGGGAAATACACATGAGGTAGAGCGTGCACGTCGTCATGCGAGCGGCATTTGTCCTGGCCCTGGCCGCAGGGCTGTTCTCCGGGTACCCGGCCTTTGCGCAAACCGACACCCGCGGCCTGGTGGATCGTCTCGACCGACTGGAGCGCGACCTGAGCACCCTGCAAGGCCAGGTCTATCGGAACCAGGGGGCGGGAGGCGGCACCACCGTCATTACCTCGCCGGCCTTGGGCGGGGGCAACGCCGGCAACGGGGCTCGGCCCAGCGGCGGGATGTCGGGCGATGCCTATTCCATGCTGGACGACCGCATCAACACCCTGGAAACCCAGATGCGCGACCTGACCGGCCAGGTCGAAAAGACCAATTTCGCCGTCGGCCAACTGTCGGCCAAGCTGGACCGCATGCAGTCCGACAACGATTTCCGGTTCAAGGACCTGGAGGGCAAGGTTGGCGGCGGTACCTCCGGCGGTGCTGCCACAGGCGCCGCGCCCGCCGGCGCTCCGGCGGGCGCTGGAGCCGGTGGGCCTGCCCCGCTGACTCCGGCCTCGACGTCGGGAACCCTGAGCCATCCGGCCGCCGCTGCTGCGCCGGCCGCCGCCACGACCGCTCCGGCCGCCGGTGCCCTGGTCGGCAAGACGTCGCAGGAGCAGTTCGACTATGCCTTCGGCCTGTTGAAAAATTCCGACAACGCCGGAGCCACCAAGGCCTTCCAGGCCTTCGTCGCTCAGCATCCGCAGGATCCGCTGGCTGGCAATGCCATGTACTGGGAGGCGCAAATCTCCTACTCGCAGGGGCAATACGACCAGGCCGCGGTGACCTTCCTCGACGCCTATCGGAAGTATCCCAAGTCTGCCAAGGCCGGCGAAAGCCTCTTGAAGGTCGGCTTGTCGATGAGCAACCTGGGCAAGAAGAAGGAGGCCTGCGCCGCCCTGGCCCGCTTCTCCAGCGAATTCCCCGACGCCGCCGACAACCTGCGGCGCCAGGCCGCGTCGGAAAAGCAGAAGCAGGGTTGCTGAGGGACTGACCCGAACGGAATAGTCACTGCCCCCCACCCGGCCCTCCCCTTGATGGGGAAGGGACGGGGTGGGGTGGCACAGGCAATCCTGTGGGGGGGAACCGTGACGCTTTCTGATCCGGCCATTGGTCCGGACGAATTCGCCGCCCTGATGGCGCCGCTGGGGCCCTTCGAAGCGCCTCCGCGGGTGGCCGTGGCGGTTTCCGGCGGGGCTGACAGTCTGGCCTTGTGCCTGTTGGCGGCGGCCTGGGCCCAAAGCCTTGGCGGCAGTGCCATCGGACTGACCGTCGATCACGGCTTGCGGCCGGAGGCGGCCGCCGAGGCCGCCCGGGTCGGGAGTTGGCTGGCCGCTCGCGGCATCGCCCATCGCACTCTGGTCTGGCAAGGCGAGAAGCCGGGCAGCGGCATCCAGGCGGCGGCGCGGGCCGCCCGCTACCGTCTGTTGGCCGAATGGTGCGCTGGGGCCGGGGTCCTGCATCTGCTGCTGGCCCACCACCGGGAAGACCAGGCCGAGACCTTTCTGCTGCGGCTGCAACGGGGCAGCGGCGTCGACGGTCTGTCCGCCATGCCGGCGGCCTGGTCACTGCCGGAGGTGCGCCTGCTGCGCCCCCTGTTGCCAATGCCCTGCGCCCGTTTGCGCGCCACCCTGACGGCGGTGGGGCAGGACTGGATCGAAGACCCCTCCAACCGCGATCCGCGCTATCGCCGCGTCCGCTACCGCGCCCTGCAGCCGGTGCTGGCCGCCGAGGGGCTGGATGCCCGGCGTCTGGCGGCCACCGCGGCCGGTCTTGCCCGTGCCCGCCGGGCGCTGGAGGAGGATACCGCCACGCTGCTGGCGGCCAGCGTCGAGATGGACCCGGCCGGTTTCGCCTGGCTGGAGCCGACGGCCTTGGCCGCTGCCCCGATGGAAGTCGCCCTGCGCGCCCTGGCCGCCCTGTGCCGGACCATCAGCGGTGGCACCTATCCGCCGCGGTTGGCCCGCTTGGAGCGGCTGCTGGCCGATTTTGACGGCAACGGACCCGCCCGCACCCGCAGTTTTGCCGGCTGCCTGCTGGTTCCGCTGCGCCAGCGCATCCTGGTCTGCCGCGAGGGGCGCTCGGTGGCGCCCGGCCTGCCGGTGACCGGGCCCGGCGCGCGGCATTGGGACGGACGCTACCGGGTGACGCTGGCGGGCGAGGGGATTGGCGAGATCCGCGCGCTGGGTCGCCAAGGTTGGTTATCCCTGCGCCGGCAGTTACCGTTGGTGTCCATTCCGCCGATCGTTGCGGCAACTTTACCGGCTCTTGTCGATCCTCATGGCATTTCCGCCGTTCCCCACCTAGGATACGCCAAAGGGGATACGGGCGGCCTGAGGGTCGTCGAGGTGGGATTCGCACCGGCCAATCCGCTCACGCCGGTATGAGATTGCCTTGTTTCACCTTCAGGCTGCATTATCTGTAGATCGTGCGGGTCGGCCCGTCGGCCGATACCACGACACGCCGATCGAGGGATCGTTGTATGAATTTTAGTAAGAACCTGGTGTTGTGGGTCATCATCGCCGTGCTTCTGGCGGCGTTGTTCAACCTGTTTCAGAACTCGACGACGCCACATGCCAATGCCAGCTACGCCTATTCCGACTTCCTGACCGAGGTCGAGAACGGGCGCGTCGCCGATGTGACGATCCAGGGAGAGTCGATCAGCGGCCACTTCACCGACGGTCGCGCCTTCAGCACCTATGCGCCGCAGGACGTCAATTTCGTCCAGAAACTGCGTCAGGCCAATGTGCGCATCTCGGCGGTGCCGAAGAGCGAAGAGTCCCAGACCTTCTGGAACTATGTGCTGTCCTGGTTCCCGATGCTGCTGGTGGTGGGCGTCTGGATCTTCTTCATGCGACAAATGCAGTCGACCGGCGGCAAGGCCATGGGCTTCGGCAAAAGCCGGGCCAGGCTTCTGTCCGAAAAGACCGGGCGGGTGACCTTCGAAGACGTCGCCGGCATCGATGAAGCCAAGCAGGAGCTGGAGGAGATCGTCGAGTTCCTCAAGGACCCGCAGAAGTTCCAGCGTCTGGGCGGCAAGATCCCGAAGGGCGTGCTGCTGGTCGGTCCGCCTGGTACCGGTAAGACCCTGCTGGCGCGTGCCATCGCCGGCGAGGCCAACGTTCCCTTCTTCACCATCTCCGGTTCCGATTTCGTCGAGATGTTCGTTGGTGTCGGCGCCTCCCGCGTGCGCGACATGTTCGAGCAGGGCAAGAAGAATGCGCCCTGCATCATTTTCATCGACGAGATCGACGCGGTCGGCCGCCATCGCGGCGCCGGCCTGGGCGGTGGCAATGACGAGCGCGAACAGACCTTGAACCAGTTGCTGGTCGAGATGGACGGCTTCGAATCCAACGAGGGCGTCATCCTGATCGCCGCCACCAACCGTCCCGACGTGCTGGATCCGGCCTTGCTGCGCCCCGGCCGCTTCGACCGTCAGGTGGTGGTGCCCAACCCGGATGTGCTCGGCCGCGAAAAGATCCTGAAGGTCCACATGGGCAAGGTTCCCCTGGCCCCCGACGTCGAGCCCAAGATCATTGCCCGCGGCACGCCCGGATTTTCCGGTGCCGATCTGGCCAACCTGGTCAACGAGGCCGCTCTGCTGGCGGCGCGCGCCGGCAAGCGCGTGGTGACGATGACCGAGTTCGAGGCCGCCAAGGACAAGGTGATGATGGGCGCCGAGCGCCGCTCGATGGTGATGACGGAAGAGGAAAAGCGCCTGACCGCCTATCACGAGGCGGGACACGCCATCGTCGCCGTCAACGAGGTGGAATCCGACCCGATCCACAAGGCCACCATCATTCCGCGCGGTCGGGCTCTGGGCATGGTCATGCGCCTGCCGGAGGGCGATCGGATTTCGGTGTCGCGGGCCAAGCTGAAGGCCGATCTGGCGGTTGCCATGGGCGGCCGGATTGCCGAAGAGCTGATCTTCGGCAAGGACAAGATCACCACCGGCGCATCCTCCGACATCAAGATGGCGACCGACATCGCCCGGCGCATGGTCACCGAATGGGGCATGAGCGAAAAGCTGGGTCCGCTGACCTATGGCGAAAATGACCAGGAGGTGTTTCTGGGCCATTCGGTGGCGACCCACAAGAACGTGTCGGAAGCAACCGCCAAGACCATCGACGAGGAGATCCGCGGTATCGTCGAGACCGCTTACGAGCGTGCCCACACGGTGCTGACCGACAACCTGGACAAACTGCATGCGATGGCGCAGGGCCTGCTGGAGTTCGAAACCCTGACCGGGGACGAAATCCGCCAGTTGCTGCGCGGCGAGCCGGTGGTGCGCGACAACGGGTCGGACGAGCCCGGCAACAAGCCGCGCGAAACGCCCAGGCGCTCGTCGGTGCCGACCAGCGGCGTCGGCGGCCAGCCCGGCTTCGGCTCGGGTCCGGAGCCGCTGCCGGGCAATTGACGGCATGGGCACCTCATTGACTGTGGAGACAAGCCCCGCCCTGCCGCGGGGCTTGTCCCATGTCGCCGCCGGCGGAAGTCTGGATGGGCGGCTTTACATCGCTCCCACCGGGATTGTCGCCGGCAAGACGGCGGCGGCGGCGGTCGCCTCCGGGCAGGCCTGGAGCCTGGCCGGCGGGGCTCTCAGCTTTTCCACCTGCAGCGTCGTCCTGCGCGAGGGTGACCAGGTGATCGAGGCGGCCGCGCCGTTTGGCGACGTGCTGGATTGGTCCGAGGCCGAAGGGCCCTTGGTGGCCCGCCACGTCGGCGCCGCCCTGGCCCGGTTGGGCAAGGCCCGCCCCCCCTTCGCCGGGGTGACGATGACCTCGCCGAAGGTGATGGGCATCGTCAATGTGACCCCCGACAGCTTTTCCGACGGCGGCTGCTTCTTCGACGCCGAGGCCGCCATCGCCCATGGCCGCGCCCTGCTGGAAGCGGGAGCCGATATCCTTGACGTCGGCGGCGAATCGACCCGTCCCGGCGCGCCGCCGGTCCCGCCCGGCGAGGAAATCCGCCGCATCCGTCCGGTGGTCCAGGCGCTGGCCAATCTGGGGGCGGTGGTCTCCATCGATACCCGCCGCGCCGCCGTCATGGAGGCGGCGGTGGCCGTCGGCGCCGCCATCATCAACGACATCACCGCGCTTGCCGGTGACCCCGGGTCTCTTGCGGTGGCGGCGGCCAGCGGTGCGGACGTCATCTTGATGCATATGCAGGGCGAGCCCGGCACCATGCAGACGGATCCCCGCTATGGATTCGCGCCACTGGATGTCTACGATTACCTGGCGGAGCGGGTTCAGGCCTGTCGTGACGCCGGCATCCCGGCCGACCGCCTGTGCATCGACCCCGGCATCGGCTTTGGCAAGACGGTCCAGCATAATCTGGAAATATTGGCCCGGTTGTCCCTGTTCCACGGCTTGGGCTTGCCGATTCTCCTGGGCGTCAGCCGCAAGAGCTTTATCGGCACCCTGTCGCGCGGTGAGCCGGCCACCCAGCGCCTGGGCGGCTCGCTGTCGGCGGCTTTGCTGGGTCTTGACCAGGGTGTGCAGATACTGCGGGTCCACGACGTCGTCGAGACGGTTCAGGCGGTGGCAATCTGGCGCGGCATGCGCGGGGTGTAGGACGGGCCTTAACCGGTCAGGCCGAGACGCCTGACCCACCGAGATTGTCAGTAGGACAGGCCTCCGCGCCTGTCCGACCCCGGTCACTCCGGGAGGCCTGTTCGACCCAATTCCCTTTTCACCGCAGCCGCCATGGAGTAATCACAGAGTCCTCGATTTTCGGCACAACGACGGGACGCGGAGATGGCACGCAAGCTGTTTGGAACCGATGGGGTGCGTGGCACCGCCAATATCGAGCCGATGACGGCGGAAACGTCGATGCGGCTTGGCATGGCGGCCGGGTCCTACTTCACCCGGGGAACCCACCGCCATACCGTCGTCATCGGCAAGGACACCCGGCTGTCCGGCTACATGCTCGAGCCGGCGCTGACCGCCGGATTCACCTCGGTGGGGATGGATGTGGTGCTGCTGGGACCGCTGCCGACGCCGGCGGTGGCGATGCTGACCCGCTCGATGCGGGCCGACCTGGGCGTGATGATCTCGGCCTCCCACAATTCCTACGAGGATAACGGGATCAAGCTGTTCGGCCCCGACGGGTTCAAGCTGTCCGACGACACCGAAGGCCAGATCGAAGCCCTGATGGAAAACGGCGTGGCCTCGCATCGGGTGGCGCCGGCTTCGCTGGGGCGGGCGCGCCGCCTGGACGATGCCCTGGGCCGCTATCTGGAGTATACCAAGAGCACCTTTCCGCGCGGATTGCGCCTGGACGGCCTGAAGATCGTGGTCGACTGCGCCAATGGCGCCGCCTACAAGGTGGCTCCCACCGTGCTATGGGAACTGGGGGCCGAAGTGGTGACGGTCGGTGTCAATCCCGACGGCTTCAACATCAATCGCGGCTGCGGATCGCTCTCCACCGATGCCATGAAAAGCCAGGTGGTGGCGCACGGC
>Ga0326727_10027861_pt1 | contig 10329 bp, 9 predicted proteins | sample MB2enrmetagenome_FD_207643 | JGI IMG/M metagenome (GOLD analysis project Ga0326727, IMG submission 207643) | Lab enriched peat soil microbial communities from McLean, Ithaca, NY, United States - MB29MY | ecosystem: Environmental > Terrestrial > Soil > Wetlands > Peat | place: USA: New York...
GTCGCTCGCCCTGCAATACGGCGTGCCCCTCCCGGTGCTTTGCGACAAGTTCAGCCACACGCGGTTCGAGCCAAGCGGATGGTCAGGAAACCCGGAAATTGGATACGCCAAGTCCTTTATGGACTACATATTCAGATATTTAAGGCTCAGGTTTCTCCCGCCTAATTCTCCTCCCCCAACGGGCGCCGAAGACGAAGCCAAGGCTTTGGCGCCCGCCTCCCTATTGGGAGATGGATCGGGCACCGACCCGGATGCGCCGGTATGCAATCAGTGCGGGGCCATTATGACTCGTAGCGGATCATGCTACCGCTGCGCGAACTGCGGGAGCACGAGTGGGTGTTCGTGATCAGGTACCCGGCGGTCGGCCTATCTGGGGTGAGGTAACGGCCCAATGCAAATTTGGCGGAGAACGGAATGAATAGGGCCAACAAAACGGCCGCGGGTCTGATTCTGGTTGGCATCGCGGCCACCGCTGTTTTCGAGATTGGGCGCTTCCATGCTCGCGCAGATGCTCTGGCTGCGATAGCTGGATTCAACGGAGAGCGAGCCTTTAATGATCTGCGCCAACTCGTGCAGTTCGGGCCTCGACCTGCCGGCTCCGAGAACCTGGAGCGGACACGCGCATACATAGAGCGTCAGTTATCCTCCGCCGGTGTGGAGATTCGGGATGACCCCTTCCTGGCCACGACGCCCGTGGGTGACATCCCCATGACCAACGTGATCGGTGTAATTCATGGAGAGCATCCGACCGTGGTCATTCTCGCCGGCCACTACGACACCGCCACGATCAACGGCCTGCGGTTCGTGGGAGCGAACGATGGCGGGTCCAGTGCCGCGTTCCTTTTGGAAATGGCGCGTGTTCTGAGTAATCGGAAGAACACGTTCACCTACTGGGTCGTGTTTTTCGACGGCGAGGAAGCTCTGAAGCAGTGGTCAGCCAGCGACAGTCTATACGGCAGCCGGCATCTGGCCGAGAAACTTTCGCGTGAAGGGAAGTTGGGGCAGTTCAAGGCATTGATTCTTTTGGACATGGTCGCGGACCGCCATTTGAGCATCCTGCGCGAGTCGAATTCGACTGGGTGGTTGAGCGACGCGGTGTTCAGAAGCGCGAGCACGCTGGGTTACGGAAGCTTGTTCAGGGGCGGCACGTTTCCTGTTGAGGATGACCATCTGCCGTTCCTGGCCACGGGGATTCCTTCAGTTGACATTATCGATTTGACGCCGTTCAGCAGCTATCATCACACCGCCCAGGATTCGATTGATAAGTGTAGCCCCGAAAGTCTGACTGTGGTGGGTCGAGTGGTGCTCGACACCCTCGCAGAGCTGGAGCGGTCTCGTTAGCCGTGTCTAGCGGCGTACGAGTCCCCTAGGCACGTCGCTTACCAACTTTTTTTCACGGGTCGACACTTGTGAGAACCGAAGCCTGAAGTTCCGACCTTCGTTCTTGTTGATCCTCCCGCCACCCCCCAATTCCGTGTTCTTTTGGTTCACCCTGAAAGGAAATCACCATGAAAGCATCCGCCGTATCCGACGCCTTGCGTGTCCTTGTGACAGCTCGGAGACCTGTGTTTATCTGGGGAGGACCTGGCGTAGGCAAGAGCGCCATAGTCCGTCAGCTTGCCGAAGCTTTGAAAATTACGCTTCAGGACGTACGGGCACTCTTGCTCGACCCAGTCGACCTACGCGGCCTGCCATTTCTGGGAAGTGACGGTCGTTCAAAGTGGGCGACGCCGGAGTTTCTGCCCCAGAACGGAACCGGTATTCTTTTCCTGGACGAACTGAATGCGGCACCGGCCATGGTGCAGGCCAGTTGCTATCAGTTGGTCCTCGACCGCAAGCTCGGGGAATACACCCTGCCCGATGGCTGGGCGATTATTGCTGCCGGGAACCGCGACTCGGACCGGGCCGTAACGACTCGGATGCCGACGCCGCTCCGGAATCGTTTCGTGCATTTGGAGTTTGAGGTAGATGTGCAGGAATGGTCGGAATGGGCGATTCAGGCGGGGATTCTTCCCGAGGTGATCGCTTTCCTTCGCTTCCGGCCAGAGCTGCTCACTGCGTTCGACCGCGACGCCAACGCTTTCCCATCACCACGTTCCTGGGAGTTTGTCTCGCACATTCTCGATTCCCTCGACTCGCAGTCGAACCCAGCGATTGAGCACGAAGTCGTCGCGGGAGCGGTGGGCACCGGCGCGGCCACGGAATTCTCGGCGTTCTTGCGGATGTTCCGTGAATTGCCCAACATTGATGCCATCCTCTTGAACCCAACCCAGGAGCCGGTGCCGGAGAATGCTGCCGCGCAGTATGCCGTGGCTTCGGCCCTGGCCCGATGCGCCTCCGACACCAACTTCGACCGCATCTGCCTGTATCTGAATCGCCTGCCAACTGAGTTTCGCGTGCTGTGTGTGCGCGACGCCACCCTTCGCCAGCCAGCCATTCGCTGTACGGCTGGCTACACGAAGTGGGCCGTGGAGAACCATCACGCGATCGCCTAGTACATCTTTCGAGAGGGGCGTTCGTGTATTTGGCTTAGCCCTGGTTGTCACAAGCGGGAGCGCTCCGGGTAGTTCCCGAGTCCGCCATGACCTTGACCGCGATGCCGGGCGCGACCACTGATTGCCAATTCCTAAATGCCGAGATGCTTTCGGAGAACCCTTAATCGGTACTCGATTGCGGATTTGTCATTGGGAGCCTGGCTAAGCCGGTCGAATTCCACCAGATCCGCGTCAGCGGCCGCCAGATTTTGCTTCGCCAATTTCTGGTTGTTACTCAACTCTTCCTCAAACTTCAGCAAATCGTTCCTGCTGACCTCTTTCTCCCTAAAAAGGAGGAAGTAGGTCACCGCCATTGCAGGGGACTGGAGAAGTGGGTCCTTTTCTGCGAAGACCTTAGACATACGGTCAAGGGTAACTTGAACCTTTGTTTCTAATTGCTCGGCTTTCTTGCTGAGTCTTTTCTTCTTGTACTCCTTTACGAAATTGTCGAGCCGCACCTTCTTTGTCTCCGCTGATCCCCCTTGATCCTCAAGAAACAGGAACTTGCAGGCGAGATCATAATGCCGGTATCTCTTCTTCGGGATCCTCACTTTCTTGAAGAACTTGGTGCTCGCGACATGCCTAATAATCTGCGGCAATGGTCCCCCGAAGGCATTGCGCTTCTCCGCAGCGTTAAGGGGAACCGCCTCGTTAAGGCGGGAAAACATGTCATCGATGATATCTGTATCGTCCGTCCTAATGGTAACGATAGTTAGGCTGCGGCCCGTCAATCTCGCCTGAATTGTCGGGTGTTCGCGGGACAGGTCATCATACTTGAGGCCCGCCAATTTCACTTTACTGTCCCTCATGTACTCAATGTCGCTGTTGAGAGCGAAGTCACCGTTCATAAACTCCCATATCGCCGACAATCGTTGCTTTCCGTCGATGATCGCGTATTTGCACAATCGACCGTCATGGAGCTCGGCCTTTTCGTATTCATGAAAATATAGTTTCGGAATGTCAAAACCGTTCAAGAGCGAGTCAATGAGCAACTGCTTCTTGTAAAGGTCCCAGACCTCGCTGGCGCGCTGATAGGGAGGGTCGAGGAAGATACGTTCCCTTTCGAGGTACATCAGCATCACTGTGCTATCGCTCAGAGTATTACATTCAAATTTCATTAAAGGATGCTCTCCATAGCAGTTTCTGCAACGTGCTCCAACTGAGGAAAGACAGTGAGTTTGTTGATCCTCAGATACCCCAATTCTTTCCGCAGTTTCAAAACGGCACCCTGAGGTATCTTGATCTTTACGAGGTGTGACTGATTTCCGCTCGCGTCCCTAAGCTCATCGATCCGGATGGCCTTCCGATGAAGGATGGTGAACACCCCTTGTTGCGCGGAGATCCGCTCGAATTGCCTCGGGGCGATGATTGCGAGGGGATTCTTGCTGGTCGGCTGCTGGGCGTGTACGTTGGTTGGCAAGTAATCGTTCAGCTCCCTCTCATCACCAAATGCGGGTATATCTCCTGGGGGATCAAGAGCCAATCCGGAGATCTCGTTGAGCTTCTGTGGGTACAAGCACCAGAGAGCCGCGGCAGTCTGCACCCGTTTCACCGCTTTGTCCGAGACCGCGAAGTAGAGGGCAATTAGCGGGCTCTCGGTCCAATCAAGCAGTCGCGTCGGTACTCGATAATGCTGCATCAAGAAAATCCACTCCCATTCGTCCTTTGGCACAAGATCGAGAAACTGGAATGCGTTTTGCTTAAACCGCTTGATCAGCTGCATCTCGTGATTCAGCTTCCTAAAGCGCGCCAGAGAAGGCTCAAGATGCCAGCGGTGATTCGCATGTCCGCGGAACCAAATTGTCTTTCCGCCCTTGTACAATCCAGGCAAAACCTCGAGCAGGCTCGCAACACTAGAAATGGTTAGCACTTTGAGGCTCACCGGTCCACTCAATCCAACGTGAAAGCAGCTTCACTCCAGCGCGAGGATAATCCAGAAACACCGTGAAACGCAACTGCCCAGCAAGGAAGGGGCCCGGTTTACGTGCGTTGGCTTTGTGGCCCAACGACACAGTGGTAACTACGCTCAGTTGTCCACCCGAATGCGTCAGCGTACTTGTGGAGCCTCCTACTTGACGAGAGTTATGACGGCTCTCTTTTTCGTGCTCTCCCAGAAAACCATTCCCGAAAAACAAAGGAGAATTGCCATGGACCCCATCTCCATTCCCGAACCATCTCTGTCTTCGCGGGCCATGTTGTGCTCGCTTTCCATCAGTATGTGGTCGGCGCGGAAACACGATCCTGAAGCATCCGAGGAAATTGCCCAGCGCCACGGTGCGCAGCCCGATGCCGGACGCTATCACAAAGTGCTTCTCCCCAAGGCGGCGCTCGCCGAGGTCCAAAAGATCGTGAGCGAGGCCCGTCAGGATCACTACTTCATGACCCTGCCCTGGGACGATAACGGCTACCGCGTGCTCCCCGCAGCCGCCTACATGGACCACACGGAGAGAATGCGGCAGCTATCGAATCAGTTTACACCAGCCATCGATACCTTGACACAGCAGTTCGGACAGCTTGTGGAAGAGGCCAGGGTGCGACTTGGCGGTCTGTTCCGTTCAGAGGATTATCCGGCTCCCGAAGAACTCCGTTCCAAGTTCTCTTTCGAAACGAAAGTGATGCCTCTGCCGGATGCAGGCGACTTCCGGGTCACACTGGGCGACGAGGAGAAAGAGCGAATCAAGCGTCAGATCACCGCCGCCGTCGAGGCATCGCTTCAGGTCGCGAGTCGTGAGCTCTGGCAGCGGCTGTACGAGGCTGTCAGTCACCTGGCCGAACGCCTTAGCGCTTACAAGGTCACAGGGACAGGCGTCGAACACCCATTTCGGGATTCCGTCGTCACAAATTTGGTCAAACTGGTCGACGTTCTGCCAAAGCTGAATGTCACTGGGGATCCAGAGCTGGAACGGCTGGCTGCCCAGGTGCGTGCTTCATTATTGGTTGATCCCCAAGAACTGCGGAAGTCGGAGTCGATTCGTACGGACATCGCGAAGAGGGCGGCCGAAATCGCACGCACGATGGGGGCATACATGACGGGGTATTCGGTCGTTGCGTGTCCTCCTGCTACTACTAACGTTAGCGAAGGGAGGGCAGCGTGAGGGCTCAGCGCCGTCATCACCACACGACCAGGGAAGAAAAGCTAACTCGCTCGCGCGTCCAACTCTTGCTCAAGCAGGCGTTTTTCGGAACGCTGGCCTTGAGGTTGAAACTGGTACCTGGGAGTCTGCCGACGATGGCGACCGACGGGTCGCGGATTGTCTATAACCCCGCCTTCGTGGATGAACTCAAGCCAGCGGAGCTTGAGGGAACACTCGCCCATGAAATCCTGCACTGCGCGCTGGGCCACCAGTGCCGCCGCGGGGAACGCGATCCAGAGCTTTGGAATGTAGCAGCGGACTTCGCCGTCAACCCTATTCTGATCGGGAACGGTTTCGTCCTTCCGACTGGCGCGCTCATCGATCCTGCCTTCAACAACTTGAGCGCGGAAGAAATCTACGCCCGGTTGCTAGGGAGGAGAAGTGAGGAAGACGGGGCATTAAAGCCGCAGCAGCAGACGAATGCCGGCGGGGGGACCGATACTGGTCCACAAGGGACAGACGGCACGATGCCCTCCACTCCGAAGCCAGACCCCTCGCATCAGCCGGTTTCAAATCAATGTGGGCGGACGAAAGGTGAGGCCGTGGGGCCAGCATCGGTGCGGCCCGGAGGCTTCGGCGAGGTCTGGGATGCGACGGACGAGCACGGGCAAACAGCTTCGCCAGCCGAGAAGCGTCGCCAGCAGCATGAGTGGGGCATCGCCGCCGAACAGGCGTTGCGGTCCGCCAAGGCGTGGGGACACGAACCCGCCGGGATCGAAAGGCCCCTTAGCGACAGCCGCCAATCCCAGCAGGATTGGCGAGCGATCCTGCGTGATTTTGTGGCCGCTACCACGCCCTGTGATTATCGCTGGACGCCACCCAATCGCCGCTACATCGCTTCGGGCCTGTACTTGCCCTCTGTCGAGCGCCAGGGAGTGGGTGAGATTGTGATTGCGGTTGACACGTCTGGGTCGATCGGAAAAATCGAGCTGGAACAATTTGCAGGTGAGATCTCGGCAATTTCCGAGGAGGCGCAGCCGGAAGCCATCCACGTGGTGTATTGCGACGCAGCGGTTCAATGCGCTCAACAGTTCGGCCCCTCAGAGCCAGTGCGGCTTGAGCCTAGCGGCGGCGGGGGCACTGATTTCCGCCCGGCATTCGACTGGGTGAGCGAGAACAACATCGCACCAGTTTGCTTTATCTATCTCACCGACTTGTGCTGCCATTCCTATCCGAAGGCCCCAGAGTACCCAGTCCTTTGGGTGACCGATTCGCGCAGAACGGCGCCTTTCGGCGAGACGCTTCGCATAGGAATTGAATGAAGCGGCGTGTTTTGAACGAACAGGCAGCTACCCTTTCAACCCCGACTTGTCGTCATAATCGCCCTGCCACGCTCCTGACAGTTTTTACCTAAAGGTGTAACCACGGTCCATGTCCGTGGACGGAACGCAGAGCCGCAGGGTTCGCGCTGACGGTGAACTGTTGCCTTCGGGCGCCGGGAACGAAGCCCAAGGTCGAAAGGCGCTGACCTTTATCGGTCTATTCCAGAGTGACGAAGGTTTCTATGGCAACTCAATCCGTTCCCCCTTTTCAGCTACCGAGCAGCTTGACGGCCGCGGCCAATGTTCACCCTCGCTCGCCGGCGCGATCGCGCCGCCCCCTGCCTCCCCCGATTTTGCGTCCCATGACAGAACACGAGGGAACGGCCCTTCAGGACAGGGAGAAGTTGTTGGTTGACATGCTTCCCTTGGTAAAGCGCGTGGCCCTGACGATTCGCAAACGCCTGCCTGCCCATGTGGAGCTGGATGACCTGTTCTCAGACGGCGTGCTGGGACTGGTCGATGCGGTCACCAAGTTTGACGCGAGCAAGCGGGTGAGGTTGGAGACCTACGCGAGGCACCGGATTCGCGGAAGTATTTTGGACGGCCTCCGTGCTACCGATCCGGCCTCCCGGGACTTACGGCGTAAGAATCAAAGAATCCAAAAGCTCTATCATGAACTGGAGGTCAAACTCGGTCGCCCCGTCAAGGACGAGGAGATGACTGCGGCGCAGAGAATGAATCTGGCACAGTGGCACCGTGAGCTGAACGAGATTCAGAGTGCGGGGCTTGATTGTGGTGCGCGCACCCTCTCAGTGGCGACAACCTCCGCACAGGCGTCCATCGAGCCAGCGTTCCTGGCCGGTGATGATCCCAATCCCTTCGACCTCTGCTACCGGAATGAACAGCAGGAAATCCTTGATCGCGCCCTTTCCCGGTTGCAGGAGCGTCAACGCCAAATCGTCACGCTCTACCATAAGCAGGGCCTAACCATGAGACAGGTTGCCGAGCTTATGAGCGTGGATGAATCGCGCATTTCGCAACTCCATGCGACGGCATTGGTCCGATTGAAGGCAAACGTGGATACCCTGCTACGCCCCGGCCAAGCAGAAACCTCAGAAGCCGGCAGTCTGCCGATCTCTGCAGGCACCGAGGCCTAACGCAAGTTCGTTAGTGCAGCCCAACGATACAGAGTGCGAGTTGGCGGAGCCTTCGTCCATGCGCCACGCTGTCCCTGACCAAACGGGGACACGCCGCCTGCCAACTTTTTTTCGCCGGTCGACGTTTGTGAGAACCGAGTGTAAACGAACGGGGCACGGAGTCGGGTATGAAGCCTGCGAAAAGCTGACGGCAAGCATATCAGCGGGCGTTCAAAAGGGAGCAGTCCCGAAGCCATAGCAATATCAGCGAGATCGCGGCGGCCTGCCATCCTGAGGATGGCAAGCTTCTATAGTGGAGGTCTGGCCAGGAATGTCAGTCCCGATTTCGTTAGGGGAACCTATGGTCTCGGTCTTGCGCTGCTCAGCCCTTGATTCCTCAGGCATTTCCACGACACGGTTGTTGCCCGGTCCAGTCCATTTGACACGGAATGAAAACTACCTTATGTAGAGTGTAGGGATTCCGCAAGACATACCTTTTTCGCCCTGCACCGCGATCACCAGAGTTACAACCTCAGGACATCTTAGCCTGTCGTCACTCCTCTGGTGCACGGGGGCCCATCGAAATCCGTTGATGCCCCGACTCGCGATGGTTGCGTGTCAATCCACGGCTTTTTGGGTGATCGCTCTACCCCAGGGCAGGGCTTCGACGGAGGAGGAAATTTAAGTTTCTGAGGAGTTTTTGGTATGAATGTCGTCGAAGAAATTGCCCCCGTCGTGGGGCCAGTTAATCAACGGGAGATTCAAGGCTTCGAAGTACCAGTGGATGTCAAAACCGCTGCGCGGTTTCTTGGTGTCAGTCCTTCGCTGGTGTATGCTTACGTCGAGCGAAAGCAGATTCCCCATTTCCGAATGATGGGCCGCGCGATTCGGTTCAGCCTTTCTGAACTTGAAAAGTGGCGGCGCCAGTTCTTTGTGAATGGAGGAATCGATGGCTAGAAAAGGAAGGCCCCGCAAATTGAGCGGGACGATTTACCCCCGCAAGGACTCTCAGTTCTTGTGGGTCCATTATCGCAACCGGCAAGGAGAAATAGTCACGGAATCTGCTGGAACCGCCGATCCCGAAGACGCGGAACGTTTTCTCCGCGAACGTCTGGGTGCAAGAGACGACGGCTCGCTCCCGATGCTACTTTCCAGCAGAAACCTTACCTTCGGAGAGTGGGCGGATTGGTTCTTAGAGAAGCGATCAAAACCCCCAATTCGCTCGGAAAAGACGCACCAGCAAAACACTAATGCCGTCAAATTCCTGCGGCCTGTTTTTGGTTCGCTTTTTCTCTCCGAAATCACCTCGGACGCCATTGAGAACTATATCGAGCGGCGGTTGAACGAAGGCAGAAGGATTCACACAAAGTTCGGATTGGTTGTTCGTGGGAAATTGAAACCCGCCACGGTCCATCAGGAATATCGAGTTCTGCGAAACATGCTGAATGTGGCTGTTCGGCAGAAAAAACTCGCCGTCAACCCCTGTGGCGCAGTCGAATTTCCCGTTTCAGTGAAGCATTCAACTCGAAAACCCCACTACATGACCGCCAGCGAACAAGAACGAATCGAGTTCCTTGCTCCCAACTACTTGAAGCACATTATTGTGATCATGACCGAGATGGGACTTCGGCCGCAGAAAGAGCTCTTGCCGATGTTAAAGTCTCAGGTTGACCTCGAAAACCGGCTGGCCCACATCGCGGATTCGAAAACGGAAAGTGGAATCGGCGACATGCCGATGACCGAGCTTGCTTACACGTCCTTCAAACAGCAAGTGGAGGACGCAATCGGCTCGGATTACCTGTTTCCCCGGCTCACTGAAAGCGGTAGCAAGCCGTACCTTTGTAGCGTCAAAAAGGTTTGGCGAAACACCCTGCGCCGGGCTAAAGTGCCCTACTTTTCTCTGTATGAGTTGCGTCACACCTTCGCGACAAGGCTCAGCGCGGGAGGAGTGGCGGACCACTTCGTCACGTTGATGCTTAGGCAAGGCGATGCCGGTGTCTTCAAGCGGTACAGCCAGGCGAAGCTCAACATGATGAGGGAGGCACTCGGCAAGCTTGACCGAACTGCGAACGAGCGATCCGCGACTTCTAGTACGGTGACTTCGAATTGAGGGATTTTCAGTACATTTTTAGTACGTTTAGGGCATCCGAGGAGACGATGGAAGAGCAAGCGATACTGATTCTAAACGGGATAGGTGGTACGCCCGGGGTGATTCGAACACCCGACCCCTTGCTTCGTAGGCAAGTGCTCTATCCAGCTGAGC
>Ga0326727_10027862_pt1 | contig 10329 bp, 6 predicted proteins | sample MB2enrmetagenome_FD_207643 | JGI IMG/M metagenome (GOLD analysis project Ga0326727, IMG submission 207643) | Lab enriched peat soil microbial communities from McLean, Ithaca, NY, United States - MB29MY | ecosystem: Environmental > Terrestrial > Soil > Wetlands > Peat | place: USA: New York...
TCAGCGGGAACATGCGCGGCAGCTCCACCGCCGCCAGCAGCACGGCCTTGTAGCCGGCCACCGTTGCCATGGACGACAACACGTCCATGCTTTGCGCACGGGTGATGCGCGGAATCAGCTCCATGGAGAACAGAGTGATGCCGCGCTGAGCGATCTTCGCGATGAACTGCGGCTCGCTGAGCGGGTCGCACATCCCGGCGACGATTTGGCCGTTCTGCAGCGCCGGCGAATCGTCCACGCGAACCTGCAGGAGCACCTGTACGTTTTGGCGCACTTCGTCCGCGGTTGCGGCCATCCGCGCGCCTTTTGCCTCATATTCCTTGTCGGGAAACCCGGCATCCATTCCCGCGCCGCGCTCGACCACGAATTGCGCGCCCACTTTGGCGAGCATGTCCATGACTTTGGGAGCCATGGCCACACGCCGTTCGCCCGGGAACGTTTCTTTAATCACGCCTACAGTGATACTCAATCAGACCTCCTTGGAGGAAACAAAAACTCAGTTTACGCTGTCCCCAGGGACGTGCGGCGGCAGCCGCGCTCTCGCCGCTCCCCGCATAAACGCGGCTTTCGCCGCGTGTCCATCGTCACGTCGCTGTCTCCGCCAACAACGCGTTAACGCGCTCCATCACCGCGAAGGCGTCAGCGACGTACAACACATCCGCTTTGCCGCGAGCCCATCCGCAGTTGGCATCAAGGTTAATCGCGCGCCGCTCGCGAATGAACCGCCAGCCGACCACGTGCGGCTCTTCGCCATGGCAGCAGGTGGAGAGTCCTTTGGGATGGCGCGGAGTCGCGCCGGTCTGACCCACCTGATTCATGTGCGAGAGGAACGGCAGAACTGCCTGGCCTTCGCCGCTCAGGTCCACGAGCGATTTGCTGCTGCCCAGCGAAGCGCCGGCTGCGGCGAGAAAGCCCAGAATCAGCCGCGCAGCGTCATCGATGTGCGCCGCGCCATCGGCCTGCTTCTTGGTCCAGCCCGCGCCGGCCACGAAGAGGAGTTTCGCGTCGGGGCGGATGGTCTGCTGCTCGGCCTTCGGCGCCTGGCGGCCGATGACGCGCGTGCGGGAAGAAACCTCAACCGGAAGCATCTCGACGGCAACCGCTCCCTGCTGGTCGCGGCTCGGATACGCCTCGGCTACGCCGCTCTCCACCAGCAGGAACCACGGCCGCTGGGCTCGCTCGATCGCGGCTTCCATGCGCTGGCGGTAGTACCAGCGCGTGATCTGCGGGCCCTCCGCAATGGCCGTAACATGCGTGTCGATGCGCCCACCGAGGCGCTGCGCCACTCCCGCCATGCATCGCGCAAATCGCGACGTTTGCGGCGCGACCACAATGGTGGCCTGCGCGGCTTTCACCAGAGCTTCAACGGCCGCTGCATCACTCGAATAACGCGATTCGGCGAAGGCCTCGCCGGCGACGCTCAGAATTCTGGCCGCTCCGCACCCCGCGACACTGTCGGCTGCCGCCTGCACATCGCTGCCGATCAGCCCCACCACCAGCGTGCCGCTCAGCGATTTCGACGCCGCCAGCGCTTCCTGCGCAAGCCGGCTCAGGGAACCGTCGGCTTCCGTGTGCGCCAGAAACAGAATTGTCTCGCTCATTCCGCTGTTATCCATTCCACAATTTCCCGGGCGATCTCTTCCACCGGCGCGTCTTTCACCACGCGCGTTTCGCGCTGCTGTTTCGGCAGAGCGACGGAGGCAAACGTGCATCCCGCGCCCACCTGCGCGGCCTTCGCCTTCTGCAGCGCCGGAAGAATCAGGCGCATGTTCTGCATCCCGATCTGCGGGCTGTTCGCCGGCTCCGGCAGATTCCCGGTGGCCCAGCCGAGCACCGCCGGAGGGCCGGAACAAACCGAGACCTGATGCTGACCGCCTTCCACGCGCTCGAGGATCCGCAGCGAGCCATCATCGCCGACGGTCAGTTCGTCCACACCCTGAAACTGCTCGGTGATCCCCAGCCGCTCGCCCACCATCTGCATCGTCGCGCCCGCCGCCCGCGACGCCGATTCCCAGCCGCCGAACAACAGCAGCCTGGCCCGGTCGAGTCCCGGAATCGCCTCGATGGCTCCGGCCAGAGCCGCGGCAACCTCGAACGAATCGGTGAAACCACCGGATGGTCCATCCACCGCCACCAGGTCCAGCGGGACGCGCTGCGCCACGGTCATCATCACCTGCTGCAGCTTCGCCTTCGATGCCAGGCTGACCAGCCAAACCCTGCTGCCGGGGCGAGCCTTCGCCAGATGCGCAGCCTCATACAGTGCATGCCCGGCCCACGGGTCGAGCACGTGGGGCAGCAGGAGTTCATTTTTCAGGGCCGGACCGTTGGGGCCCATCACCGGCTCCAGCGTCTGCAGCGGGTCCGGCACAATGCCGCCGCAGACCACAATGTGGAATGAGTTGCTCATCGGATTGTTTTCTCTCACTGTGTCGGCAGGAGTGCCGACACGGCACGCAAGAGTGCGTGCGCTACAATCGTGGCGCGAACACTCGTGTTTGCCGCGTCGAGACTCGTCTCGACGCTCGGGTCATCAATCACCTTAGTTCTCTGCGGAATGCAAACCGCCCCCGCCCGCGGCGAACTGGATGTTGTCGCAGTTCCACAGGCAGGCCCCGCAGTGCACACACTTCTCGCGATCGAAGACCGGCGCTCCACCGTCTTTCGCTGGCGCGATCGCCTCTCCCGAACACATCTCCAGACAAATCCGCCGGCGGCACAACTCACAAAGCTCGTGATCCACAAACCGCACGTGATCGCCAAAGCCCGCCGCGCCCTGCACCTTGCCGCCGATCAGCAAGGCATCCTGGTGCGACACCAGCAATTCGCCATCGAACGGAATCTTCGGCCAGCCCACGCGGTCCATCAGCCGATCGTGCAGCGGCACGCCATCGGTGCGGCACTGCTTGTCGATGCGCGAGATCTCCGGCCGGGGAATGCGCCGCCCAAAGTATTCTTCCATGGACCGCACGCGATCCTGCGACGCACGCGAGTTGGCATGCACCGTAACTCGGCCGCGCGTCATGCCCGCCAGCCCCATGCCGATCAGACCCGTCAGGAATCCGCGCTGGAACCCGTTCCGCGCGTTCTCGGCCTCGCGGCTTTCCTTGTCCAGCCAGCTTTCGCGGCGCCGCCGCACGTAGGTGCGTTTCAGGTTTTCGCCGGTATACGGGGCGTTCTCGCGTATCAGCTCGAGCACGCTCTCGCCGAGCTGCACGCCCGTAGTCCAAGCTTCGTCCACGCCCGAGCCGCTGAGGACGTTGGTGCTGCCCGAGCCTTCCCCGATGCGCGCGTACCCATTGCCCACCAGCCACGGCTCGCCGCGCCGGCCCGATTCCTGCAGGCTCTTCGCCCCCCACGACCGCAGCTTCCCGCGTTTCAGATACTGCCAGAGGAACGGGTGCATCATGTAGTGCTGCAGATACCGGTATGACGTGCGCACCGGGCTGTCGAACCACGACGGCACAAAGATGCCCACCGAGGCGAGATTGCCCGGATGCACGTAGAAGAACCCGAAGATATCCGGCTCGGGGAAGCCGATGGTGTGGAACACCGTGCCCGGCGCGAGCGGACAATCGGAGGGCAGTTCCACAACCATTTTCGAACCCACCGCCCAGTCGTTCCGTTCGAAGCCAGGTGGCATACCGAAGTGTTCGTCGAGGCGCCGGCCCACCGGTCCCACCGGCCCGTCGGCCACCACGGTGAGCGCCGCGCGAATGTCCATGCCCGGCTCGCCGTTCTGATCGGCGAGGCGAACGCCAACCACTGCGCCCTGTTCGATGAGCGGCTCGGCCACCGGCATCCCCGGCCAAACCTGCACGGCGCCGGTCATCATGAGCTGCTCGCCGATCCATTGATTGAACTGGCCGATGGACAGCACCAGGCCGCCATCTTTCCGCAGGAACCCCGGAATCCACGGAAGCTCGACAGCATGGTTGTCGTGGGCGAGCCCCGCGATTCCGTCGAGCATGCGCACCGCGGCAGAACGCCGGCTGGCGCCCGTGGGGTCCAGCAGGTAGAGCAGCTTTTCCTCATGGATCGGCGCGGCCATCGGGATCTGCGCCGGATCGAGATCGGGGAAGGAGGCACGAATGCCGCGCGCCCGCGTGGCCACGCCGGAAACGCCAAACGCCAGGCCGTCGGCCCGCTCGTAGCAGATCACCGTCGGCGGCGCTTCCATCTCCGCCAATTTCGGCGCGATGGTGTGGAGGAAGCCGCCCGTCGCCGGCCCGAAGCCGACGCAGACGATATCCACTTCCATGGAAGGCCGCTCAGTCATAGGTTCCCTGTGGGGCAGGTTTGTAACCTGCGGCCGATTTGTAATCGGCCCGCCCAGGCGGGTTGAAAACCCGCCGCAGGCTGCAAGCCTGCCCCACATCGGTACGTCTCATGCCGGGTAGTCCAGCGCCGCCGGAATCATCACCTTCGTTAACGCCTCGGCCGCACGGTCTTTCGCCAGGCCCGAGCCCGTGAGACACCCGTCCATCTTCGTGCGCAGCCGCTGGAATGGTTCGAGTCCCACTGCCTTAGCGCACGGGCCGGCCTTCGCCGGATGCGAACCATCCTCGCCGACGACGTCCGTGGGCACGCTGGTGATTCCGGGAATCACCGATTCGAGCGCGATCAGCTCGTCCTCGTGATAGCATCCCTCAGCGTCGTTTTCCCACGATGGGTGCCGGTTGTATCCAAACACCAGCCCGGCGCAGATTCGCCCCACCTCGCCCGCCGCCCGCGCGCTCTGCACATGGCACAGATCGCGATAGAAGTTCAGCGTTCCTTCCAGCCCCTCGGCCACCACCGGGCTCTCCGGGCCGCGCTTTTCCAGTTCGAGCACGTCGAGGATCAGCGACCGTGCCGACAGCAGCCAGCACAGCGCATCGGCCAGCGGAAATGTCACGCCCTGACGAGTGCTGTGATAGAGCGTGTCGCCATCGGCATCCTTCGCCACCTGTAGGTGACCTACTGTCCACAGCCACATCTGGATTGCCGTGGCCAGTGCGCAGGCCCCGGTCCCGGGCCGCCGTGAGGCAATGCCGCGCAGTTGGGAAACCATCTCGCGCAGTTGCGCGAGGAACAGCGGATTGATCATGGTGAGTGAGAGTTGCCGGCGCTGCACGGCTTCGGGACCTTCGTAGGTGGCCTCGAGCTGCGCATCCATCCACTTGTGGCCGAGGAAACCGGGGCAGTCTTCGGTGATGCCATACCCGCCCATCAGGCTCACGGCTTCGCGCATCACGTTCGCGCCGTGACCCGTGTTCCAGAGTTTGGTAGCGGGACAATACACATTGGCCAGCGAATCGAGCAGCGCATAGCGCACCAGCACATCGCCGCTCAGATCCTCCCAGCGCGCGGGATGGCGAACCGATTCCGGCTGGCGCTGCAGATCCAGAAACTCCAGCGCCCGCTTCTCCACCGCGCGCATCGCCTTGAAGGCGGCCATGCCGCTGCCCACGCCGCGAGATGCCAGCACTTCGTCCTTCTGTTTTTCGAGCGGGTCTATCTCATCGAACATTCGCGCCGCCGTGAAACCCAGCGCTGCCGCCGCTTCGCCGGTGGCCCACACATCCACCAGCCTGTACAGCGCATCCTGTTTCTGCTGCAGACCCAGCTCATATCGCGGAGAGCCCTGCGCCACCGCGCTGCTCCCGCGGAAACGGTCGCGCTGATAGCGGATGAGCGGCTCCACCGCCGAAAGCAGTTTCGCCGCGGTCATCAGGCCCACGGTCACGCGCGTCCGTTTGAATACCGCCTCGATGATCTCGCCATGCCCGCAGCGCGGGACGATCACGCCGTCCTTCACCGTGTAGCCGCCCACGATCCGGCTGGCGGGAATGCGCAGGCGAAACGCCGGGTCGTTGGTGGAGGAAAGCTGATGCACCAGTTTCCGCGCGGGCGTGCCGCGGTCGAACGTTCCCGGGTCGCCCTCTTCAAGGATCACGAAGCAGCTTCCCTTGATGCGCGGGTCGCCCGAATCCACCGCCGCCGTGACGAAATTCGCGAACCCCATGTTGGTGATGAAGCGTCCGCGCTTCTCCACGTTCAGGATGGGCTCCTTGCCGTCTTCCCACTCGGCGATGCTGATTTTGCCGGAGAGCATCCCGGTTTCGACGCCCACAAACGGCAGTGGTTCGGTGAGTGCAAAGGCTCCGCGCCACTGCTGCCGGTCTTCGCCGGGCGCGGCGGGAACACAGCGCGCCATGTACTCGGCGTATTGCTCGGGCGTGCCCCGTTCGTGAATCGGTCCCAGCGCCAGGCACGTCGCCAGGCTCCCCGTGGCCGCTCCGCCATCCACCCACGCGAGTTCGAAAGCGATCAGCGCCAGCGTCAGGTTCTTCGGCCCCTCGATGAAGCCGCCGTGCTCGGGGTCCATGAACGCCGAGGTAAGCCCGGCCGCGTCGAACTCCTTCAGCATGGCGGCCTTTTCCGGGGTCCACTCGTGCGTGTTGCGCGCCCCGTTGGCCACCAGCCTGGCCACCGTCCCTCGCGCCACCGACCGCGCCGACTGCACCACCATCTGCAGGTCCGGCCGGTCCGCAAAGCCCCACATGATCTGGCGGACGTCGTCCGTCGGAAGCGTGCGCAGAAACTCTCCCTTTTCGGCAGCCACTGTCGCCATCGTTAACTCCTCTCGATTGTGGAACTTCACCACAATCCAGACCGCAAGCTGGTGTGCGGTCACTAAAGAGTGCAATCGCCCTGCCAGCCGCAACTGACAGTCGGCAAACGAGTTGCAGGGCCTCCGAGGCAGCCGGGTGGGGGATTTGCACCATACCCGGCTTCCCACGTTAGGAGCGCCTGGGTGAAAACTCCAACATGGTGGTGTATTCTCCACCGTCACGGGCCGCGGGGCCCGGCACCGCTTGCTGGCGCGCGCGGCTCAGTTTTGTGAGCTCTTCATCGCAGGCAGTTACAGAGCCACGACCGCCAGGGAGTGGTACGGCAATGGCGTTTTTCAACAAAGCTCGCTAGTGCCCGAATGCCGCCCGTCCGGCAAAGCGCGCCTGCGCACCGAGGCGCTCCTCGATTCGCAGGAACTGGTTGAACTTCGCGACGCGTTCGCTGCGGCAGCCGGAACCGGTCTTGATGTGTCCCGCGCCCGTCGCCACGGTCAGGTCGGCGATGAACGTGTCTTCGGTCTCGCCGGAACGGTGCGACACGAAACAGCGATAGCCGTTACGCCCGGCCAGCTCGATGGTATCCAGGGTTTCGCTCACCGAGCCGATCTGATTCAGCTTGATCAGCACCGCGTTACCAATGCCCTTGTCGATCCCTTCCTGCAGGATGCGAGGGTTCGTGCAGAAGATGTCGTCGCCCACCAGCTCGATCCGCGATCCCAGCGCGCCGGTGAGATCCTTCCAGCCCTCCCAGTCGTTTTCGCCCATGCCGTCCTCCAGAAGCACGATGGGATACTGTTTCACCCACGATTCCCAGATGGCAATAAGTTCCCGCGACGTGATGGCCTTCTTTGTCGACTTGAACAACACGTACTTGCCGTCGTCCCACATTTCGCTGGCTGCCGGATCGAGGCAGATGGAGATGTCTTCGCCCGGTTTGTATCCGGCCTTCACGATGGCTTCCAGAATCAACTCGACGGCTTCGTCGTTCGATTTCAGATCGGGCGCGAATCCGCCCTCGTCGCCGACGGCCGTGCTGTAGTGTTTGGCGTGCAGCACCTGCTTCAACGCGTGAAACGTCTCCATGCCTTTTCGAATGGCCTCCGCAAACGAAGGAGCATTATGCGGGGCAATCATGAACTCCTGAAAGTCCACGGTGTTGTCGGCGTGCCTGCCGCCGTTCAGCACATTCATGCAGGGAACCGGCAGGATGCGCGCGTTCGATCCGCCCAGATAGCGGTATAGCGGGAGTCCGTGGGCCGCGGCGGCGGCTCGCGCGGTGGCCATGGAAACCGCCAGGATCGCGTTCGCGCCGAGTTTCGCCTTGTTCGGCGTGCCATCCAGAGCGAGCATGGCGGCATCCACCGCGCGCTGATCGGAAGCGTCAAGGCCGACGACCGCAGCGCGGATGGAGGTGTTAATGTTGCCGACGGCTTTGGAGACGCCTTTGCCTCCGTAGCGGGTCTTGTCGCCATCGCGCAGCTCGACCGCTTCTTTCTCCCCGGTGGACGCGCCCGAGGGTACCGCCGCGCTGCCCATAGTGCCGTCGGCAAGGATTACATCCGCTTCGACGGTGGGGTTGCCCCGCGAGTCGAAGATCTGCCTGCCAACAACCATTGCGATATTGTTCATGATTATTCCTTTCCAAAGGGGCCAAAAAGCAAAAGCTCCTGCCTGCCGGGTTGCTGGAAAAAGCCCAGGCACTTCCCATTCGGACCACAGACTAAAGTCTGTGCCACCTGTTATGAGTGGCCTGGCAGCGCATGGTGGCACAGGCTTCAGCCTGTGAGGGCCTTTATCAGCAACCTGCTACACATTGGTAGGAGCTATCGTTCCCGATTCTCGGGACGGTTTGGGTGAGACCCCATCACCACGGGACTTGAAAGCATTACTATATCAGGGGTCGCGGGGTCCGACACTATTCGCCTTGATGGGTGGTCGCCTCCACGGGCCGAATGGAATGCGGGCATTCCGCCGCCGCCGCGGCAAACGCGTGGGCCTCGTCCACGTATCCGCTGGTCACCGGTACACGCCACATTTCGCCCGACAACAGAAGAACCTCGATGTGCGGTTGCCCGGCGATGAACACGAACCGAATCTGGCCCAGCGCGACGAGCGGGGCAGAGCGGCTGATGGCGCCGTAGCGTTCATATGATGTCTTTCGGCGATCTGAAATCCACAGGATTCGCCTGTTTGTCAGAACGATCAGGTCGCCGGCCGACCAGATTTCGTAACGGAAGAAGCTCCGCCGCATTTCCCTTACCGCAGGCTGAAAGAACCGGATCAGTGGCCGCTCGCGATCGCCGGCGATCTCGGTCGCCTGAGCATTCCCGAACTTGATGTCCGGATCGGTGCCGTAATCCCGGCAAAGCAGGGCCTCCGTCTCCTGCGCGTACACCAGCCATCGATCCCGCAACGCCGCCAGGAACGTCTCGACCGGCTGGCGGGATCGCCGGTTGTATCGCAGGGTCCGCTCAACGCCCCGCGAGCGGAGGCCTATCCAGCCCACCAGGATGATGCGTCCGCATTCGATGCTCTCCAGATCCTGGAGCGGCACGCAGACCTCCCGCTCCTTCGCGGATGGGTGAGCGAGAATCCACAACTCGCCCGCGGCCAGCAGGAGGACTCGGGCGGGATACGCTCGCCGCGCTCTTAAGTAGGCGCCGGCACAACGGAGCGGACCGCCGGCGTCACTCGGCTCGCACGGTGGGCGGCTCCGCCCTGTGCCGGCTAGCCAGTCCGGGTCGCTGCGCGGAAGAAAGACTCCGGCAATAAGATCCGGCACCGGCGCGCGCAGTTCGAAATCCGCGGGAACTTCAGCAGGCCGCGTGATGGTGAACCCACAAACGTATTCCCGGGAATCCATAGGCAGCCTTATGCCAGGCGTTCCAGTTCCTCAAGGCCGGATTGCATCCGTTCTCTTCGATCCGCTGGCAGCGTCGAACCGCCCATCTGCCGCGCGAGCCGGGCACGATAAGGATCGGCTCGTTCGTTGAAGCCCCGCTGCAGCGCGCCGAGGACGCTCCTCACCCAGGTCTCGAGATTACGACCGTAATTCGTGAACTCCGTTTGCAGCTCCACCGAAACGGTGTTCCGCAGCCTTCGCGCCGCCCATGCCCGTGCCACCGTTCTCAGCCCGCGATACCGCGGGGACGCGATATCGATGTCCGGCAGCGCCGGTTGGAAGCGAGGCATCTCGCGCACGCTTTGCTCGAGATCGGGATCGAGGGTTCCCGGGTCCTCCCCCAGCGCCTCCGCGGCGGCCCGCAGAGCGCCTTGCAGATGTTGCGCCAGGGCGATGAGACGCCCGGAAATCTGCGACGCGGCGTCCGCGGCGAGCGCCTCCGCGGTCTCCCGGACAATTTCGCCGGCCGGCTGCTTGCCACCGCTTTCGACGACAGCCCTGGCCGCCCGGGCGAGCGCGAATTCGTAAAGCGAGCGGACTTCGTCGGTCGCGCCCAGGCAGAACCGGCGCGCTTCATCCACTTCACCGGCGGCCGTTCGCAGTTCCCGCTCCACCTCGCCGAAGAGCGACGCAGCGGCCGGTGGCGCGTTACCCTCCGCATCGAGCCTCACCCGCAGGGCGGCGATCACCGACTCCCGCAAGGCTCCGGCTTTCCTGCGAAGCGACTGTTGCGCCAGCGCCCGGTGGCGTTCGAACAGAGGCGAGAGAACGCGGGAGCGCCACTCGTCGAGCATCCCCTCGCCATCGCGCACG
>Ga0326727_10027863_pt1 | contig 10329 bp, 7 predicted proteins | sample MB2enrmetagenome_FD_207643 | JGI IMG/M metagenome (GOLD analysis project Ga0326727, IMG submission 207643) | Lab enriched peat soil microbial communities from McLean, Ithaca, NY, United States - MB29MY | ecosystem: Environmental > Terrestrial > Soil > Wetlands > Peat | place: USA: New York...
AGCGGCTGCGCAGGCCATTTCTCCAGTAACTTGCCTTGATTGTCGAACCAGTAAAGCTGCGCGCTAAGGCCATTGGTATAAGTTCTGCCGTTGGTGACCACCTGTGGCGTCTTCGAATCGCTCAGGATGTAGCCCGCCGTCACCTGCTGCGAGTGGTCCGAATTATTCTGCCAGATAATTTTTCCGTTCTGCGCGTTATATTCCATGGTTCCCGCGTCCGACTGACCGACCAGAAGCTCCGGCTTGCCGTCGCCGTTCATGTCGAAGAACTCCATCGCGTCCATGTGGTCGTGGTTGTCCTCAAAGTACTTGGCGTCGTTCCAAATCTCTTTGCCGTTCGCGTCCAGGCAAAGATGGCTGATCATCACCTCATCGATGCCGTCACCGTTGATGTCGTAGGGATAGATATAGTGGCCGAAGTAATCCTTCAACCGGTGCTCTGCGTGCTGCCATAGCTGGTTGAGGTCCTTGTCATACGCGGTCAGCGAGATATATCCGCCCGTATCCACGAACACCAGCAGCGTGTCCGGCCCGTCAGAATCTTTATGGAACTTTGCCACGGCCATGCGGTAGTTGTTATCCACATGCGGCAGGGCGGGCGCGGGCCACGGTACCTGCTTGATCACCTTACCGGTCAACCCCTCCGCCAGCACCAGCCACTCCTTGCCGTCGGGGGTTTCGCGCCATTGCGCCAACTCGTCGCGGCCTGTGTGATGAAAGTCCCATAGAACTCCCGCCGCCTCATTGCCGCGCGGATCACCCTGCGTCGTAGGTGGAGCGTCCCAGCGCCACAGAATGTGGCCATCGTTGGCATACATGATGCTGGAGTAATTGTTCAAAATATCCAGAATGGCGTACTTGCCCGAACCATCGACATCCCCGAATTTAACGATATTGGAGGGTGCGATCGTGTACTCGTGCAGCAGCTTCACCTCGGCCGGCAACTCCAGCGGCTTAAGGTCGTCTTCCTTGAAGTTTGCATTCTTGGTCAGCACAAGCACGTTGAATACCGGCCGAGGCTGTATCGAAGTGAGCTTGATTTCGATCGTCCCCGGCTTCAGCGTGAAGTCGCCTCCGCGCTGCAATTGCATCGCCCCCTGGCCAAACGTGGCGGAATCCTGCTTGCCGTCGATGGCGATATGGAAACCGCTGGTGGCAGTGCCGCTGCCGCGCACAAATAGGTGGTAGGCGCCCCCTTCCTTGACCGGAACCTTTGCAGTGACATCCCCAGCAACCCCGAGGGTCAGCGAGTTGTTGTTGAATTCCCACGCCGTGACCTCCCCACGGCGCCCGAATCCGCCGCCGCTGCTATCGCCTGCGGGAAAGTCCGTGAAGAAATCCGATGCCGGCACCACAATCGTGCCAGGCACCTGGTGCGCTGCGTCATGGTGGTGAAGGGTGAGCTTCTGCTGGCCTATAGCAGGGACAGCCACGAGGGCGGTGGAGACTGCGAGCAAACTGACGAGAATGGTCTTCATGGGCGCACCCCGCGGGCGAGTTCAAATTCGGGTGTGATATCGACGGGGATGTCACGAGTGGATGCAAGAGCCTGGGTCAGCGCCGGTGGCATGACATCGTACTTGGCGAACCAGGCCTCAACTCCGGCGCGGTCGCCGTGGGCCTCAAACGTAAGCAGTTGCTGGACAAGCGACGCCACCGCCGCAGGCATCGCCCCATAGTCGATGCTGTACTTGCCATCGCCACCCCGCGCCAGCGCGCCGTGTTCCAGCAGGTAATTGAACTCCATCAGCTCCGCACGTCCGTGGGCCTCCGCCGTGCCGAAGCGCAGCGTTCGGAATATACCCGCAACGTAGGATGCGTAAATACCATTCAATTCACTCGCAGGCAGCAGCTTCTGGTCCACCAGCCACTTGGCAAGGTAGATGCCTGTAACATCGGCCTTGGCCTCTTCCAGGCCGCTGTACGCCGGGCCAATCGCCTCGTTGATCGCAACTTGCTTGCCATCCACATGTGCATACGCCGGCCCGAGACCGTGGGAGATTTCGTGCAGGATCACGCCGGTTAGATAGCCCTCGCCGCTGACGTCCTTAATCTGAGATGGAGTCAACATTTTTTGCGCGACCGGCAACACCACATATTCCACGCGAGCGTCCATGAAATTCTTGAAGAAAATCTTCTTCGACCCCTTCTCCGCATGGATGCGCGGGTCGTTGGGCAGATTGTCTGCCACCGCCTGGTATCCATAGTGCAGGTCGCCGGCGCGCAGTGGAGCGTCGGCTACCTCCATCGGGGTCGCCTGCCCCTCCTTGGAGGGCCTGTCCTCCGCGGGGACCGGCAGTGCCTGCTGCATGGCAGCTATGTGCTGCCGATACATCGCCAGTTTGCGGCTCTCCGCCTCGTTGCGGATCAGGATCGCCCCGCCGTACGAAGTCTTCACCCCAAGGACGCCGTCCAGATACGTCTCATAGGGCGCAAAGATCAGATCGATCTTCGGGTCCTTCAAGTCCAGCCACGCAACGTCGCTGGCGTAGTAATCGTCGCTGAGCAAGGCTTCCGCCCGCAGGTTCAGATAATGCGCAAACGCCGGATCGGGCGAGAGCTTTGCTGCCGCACGCAGATCGGCGACCATCGGCTTCACCCACTCGGCATAAGCCTCGTGATAGGGATAGGTGTATAGGTGGTCGACAACGCTGACTACCGGCTGGCTCTGTGTGGGGTCAAGATCGAGCGGCGCAGAGCGGACCACCGTCCACGGATTGTAGAGAGCGCCTCTCTGGTCCGGATGCGCAGCGGCATACTTTTCAATCACAGCGCTGGTGGTCCCGAACGGATATAGCTCATGGCCCGGCACCAGCGGCTCTTCTCCAATGACCGGGGTGTTGCGGTCGGCCAGGTCCCACCGGCTGCCATTGATCGAAAACAGGCGGGCCATGTCGGAGTTCTGCGTCGCATGGTAGATCGCCCACCCGCCCAGGTCGCTCTGGTGCAGATAGATCTCATCCATCAAGTGGCAAGCGTCGGCGAGCTTGGCAATCATCTGTTGCTCGGCGGTCGTCAGCCCGGTGCGCGAATAGGGCATCGCAACCACCTTCCACCGCGCGGCGCGCTCGGCTTCATTGTGGATCGGTCGGCCACCCGCGTTACGCTCCGCGGGAGGAACCCCGGACGGGGGAGGAGGAGCAGGCCCGCGACCCTGCGCGCGAAGCCCGGCAGGACCCAGCACTGGAGTCTGGGCAGGAAGCTGGCTAGCGGCTGGAACCGCCAGAGTGAGAGATAGCAACAGATATATCGATGGAGACCGCGCCACGGAGTGACCTCGCAAGAATACACACTACTATCGCACCGCAAATCCTTCCCGCACAAGTTCCGACCGCAACTCTATATGGCTGCTCGTGAAACGGGGAGTTGCACAAACGTTCAGGCAGGTTGATTCTCCAGCAATATCTTGGGCAGCTCGGGGAACCGGACACCCAGCTCCTGCTGGATCAGTGGGCACAGCGGCTCGTCCAGGCTCGCAGCATTGTAATTTGCGTACGACTCCAGCAGCATTCCGTAATAGAGTGCCGTGAATCCCCAGAAGCGCGTCTGGCCCAGGCCATCGCCACTCTCCGCGTTGTAATACTCGCGCAGAATCGGGTTCCATACTACCGCCATATGGAACAGACGCCGCGCCAGTTCCCTCGCCTCTTCGTGATAGCCGTAATCCCGCAGACCCTGGAAGATCATGTAGTTCGTCGGCACCCACGTCGGCCCTCGCCAGTTGCACTCGTGGTAGGAGCCCTGGTAGTAGTCCGGCTCCGTCTTGGCATAGCTCGCTACCGGGTACTTCAGCCAGAACTCATCCGGATTCAGCAGGTGCTCGTGAATCATCCGCTTGGCGCGTTCCGGCGTCGCCGCCCCAGCAAACAGTGGCATGAAGTTGGTCACCGACTTCACGTACACCCGCTGCCCGGTCTTCTCATTGCGGTCAAAGTACATCCCCTGCTTTTCGTCCCAGAAGATAGAGTTGATCAGCTTCGTTACCTCGTCGCCATGCGCCTCGAAAGCCACGGCGTCCGCCTTCAAACCTAGATGCGTCGCAATCACGGCCATTGCCCGCAGTTCGCGGATCAAGTAGCTGGCCAGGTCTACACCTTCAATTACGAACGAACTTAGCGCGCCTGCACGCGACCACTGGTTGTCGGTGCCGGCGGCGTCGGCGGAGTTCCACACCGGCAGGCCGTTCTTGTCGCCATCGTAGGAGAACCACTTGGCAACGTATTTCACTAGGCGGTCGTAGTAGTTGCCGCGCACCCATTCATAGTCATCGTGGTTCTGCTTCGCTCCCAGCACTGTCAGTTGCGCCAGGAACGGCTTGAAGTGTTGCCGGTCCCGGCGATTGATCAGGCTCCGATTTACGTAACCGTCCGCCTGCTCCCGGTTGAGGAACTCCTTTAGATTGGTGAAGCAAAGCGGCCACACGCCGTAGTACGAAAGATACAGGTTCTCGAAATACAGGTCCCAATCGTAGAACTCATTCTTCGGATAGCCGGTCAAAAATGTGTCATTGAGCCCAGGAAGGTGGCGCAGGCCATTTGCAACAATGTCCGCGTTCACAATGCGCAGCTTGTGGTCCAGTTCCGTATACGCAGCCACCCCAACATCGGCGAACAGTGCCTTCGCCGTCGCGGTCGCAGGCGGCTGTACCGGCGCAAACCCAAGCTGGGGCTCGGGAGTCAGGACGAATTGAGCGAGCCCAAGTCGCTCCCCGGCAGCAAGGCACGCAGCCTTCGCCGTCGTTGTGAGGACCTTTCGGCGTGTAAGAGGCATTAGAACTCGCTCCACTAGCGATTACTTAGGTGGTCGAAGGAGTCGGCCACATCTTGGGCAACTCGGGGAACTTCACACCCAACTCCTGCGTCATCAGTGGGCGAAGCGGCTTGTCGAGGCTTGAAGCGTCGTAGTTCGCGTAGGACTCCAGCAGCATTCCGTAGTACAGCGCCGTGAACCCCCAGAAGCGCGTCTGTCCCAGTCCATCGCCGGTCTCGGCGTTGTAGTACTCGCGCAACACCGGGTTCTTGAGGACGGCCATGGTGAAGAGCCGACGGGCCAGTTCGCGCGCCTCGGTGTGATAACCATAAGCTTGCAGCCCCTGGAAGATCATGTAGTTGGTAGGCGCCCATGTCGGCCCGCGCCAGTTGCATTCGTTGTGCGAACCCTGGTAGTAGTCAGGCTCAGTCTTGGCATAGCTGGCGACCGGGTAAGCGAGCCAGAATTCCGCCGGGTTCAGAAGATGATCGTGGATCATCCGTTTCGCGCGTTCCGGCGTGGCTGCTCCGGCGAAGAGCGGAGTGAAGTTGGTGGCCGATAGAACATAGACGCGCTGGCCGGTCTTCTCATTGCGATCGAAATACATGCCTTGCTTCTCGTCCCACAAGACGGAGTTGATCAGCTTCGCAACCTCGTCGCCATGCTGGTTGAAGGCCGCGGCGTCCGCCTTGTTGCCAAGCTGTGTTGCGATCACCGCCATGGCGCGCAGTTCACGGATCAGGTAGCTGGCCAGATCGACGCCTTCAACCTGGAACGAGCTGAGCGCACCCGCGCGGGACCACTGGTTGTCGGTGCCCGCCGCGTCGGCCGAGTTCCACACCGGCAGCCCGTTCTTGTCCGCGTCGTAGGAGAACCATTTCGTGATGTACTTCGTAAGACGGTCGTAGTAGTTGCCGCGCAGCCACTCATAGTCGTCGTTGTTCTGCTTGGCGCCGAGCACAACGAGTTGAGCGAGAAAAGGCTTGAAATCCTGACGGTCGCGTTGCTTGATCAGGCTGCGGTTGACGTAGCCGTCGGGCTGTTCGCGGTTGAGAAACTCCTTCAGATTGGTGAAGCAAAGCGGCCAGACGCCATAGTAGGAGAGGTAGAGATTCTCGAAATACAGGTCCCAGTCGTAAAACTCGTTGTAGGGATACCCGGTCAAGAAGGTACCTGCGACGCCGGGAATGTGCCGCATGCCGTTTGCGATGAGGTCTTTGTTCACCGTTTGCAGGCGGTGGTTGAGCTCGATCCAGGCTTCTGATCCAATGTCGGAATAGAGCGCCTTGGCAGCAGGCGTGCTGGCTGGCGCGACCGGTGCGAACACCTGCGACGCTGGTGCCTGAGAGGCGGCTGCGGCGACCGATTGCGCGAGGCCGAGCCGATGGAGAGCTGCGTAGCCCGCAAGGGCTGCGGACGCAGTGAGAACATTACGCCGGGTAATTGTCATCGTTGAATCCCGTCTCAGATTTCACATCCCAGGTGTCGATGGCCCCAGTTCTGGCACCTGTGCGTGGAGTAGTCCCACGATAGAAAAGCTGGGTTAGAAAGTACCATTAATGGCTCGCCATACGGAAGTCCGATGCTGTGAGTGCAGGAGATAATATGGACGGATGCGGGTCATCGCCGGGAGTTTTCGTTCACGCAAACTGATTGCCCCACGGGGCAGCGGGACGCGGCCCACCAGCGACCGGTTGCGCGAGACGCTGTTCAACATTCTGGCGCCGCGCGTCGCAGGATGCCGCTTCGCCGACCTCTATGCAGGCACCGGCGCGGTGGGGATTGAGGCGATCAGTCGTGGCGCGAAGCATGTGTGGTTCGTAGAGCGGTCGGAGCCGGCGCTGGCGGCGATACGAGCAAATTTGACGGCGTTAAAGATTGCGCGAGGCTTTACCGTGGAGGAGCGCGGGACTGGGGCGCTGCTGGAACGGCTGGCCAAGGGTGCGGTGTCAGCGAAAGCCGGCGAACTGCTTGACCTGGTCTACCTCGACCCGCCATGGGAGGCCGCGGCGGAGTATGCGCGTACGCTGGAACTGCTGGGCAGCGCTCGGGGACGGCTGATTCTTGCGTCGGGCGCGTTGGTGATTGCAGAACACAGCAGCAAGGTTCCCTTGCCGGAGCGCTTCGGCGAGCTGGTGCAGACGCGCACGCTGAAGCAGGGCGATGCGGCGTTGAGCTTTTATATGCGGGCTACGGGCTAAGGACGGTCAAAATCCGCCGCCGGTGTGGGCACCGGTAAGCAGATTTACCCGGAACTCGACCTCCTGGTCGGTCGTCATGTTCCAGCCGAAGCCGTGCAGCGCGTAGGCCCCGTTCGCATCTGGTCGGACACCCGTGACGCGGATTCCCTCCCAGCTAAGCCGTGCAGTCTGCCAGGCGAGGCCGTCCGTTCCCAAGGCGGCGATGGCGTGAAAACCGATGAAGACGAGCATGCCGTGTTCGGCGAGGGGCAGAACTTCGACGACAGGCTTGAGTGGGATATGGGTTGAGCACTCCGGCGATGCGGTGTTGAGGACGTAGGCGTAGCCACCGGCGACGGCGCAGAGTTCGCGAGGATTGGGGCAACTGAAGAGGCCGGTGGGCATTTGGGGGTCAGTAAAGCCGAGGGCGCAGGTTGCCAGAAACGTACCGCCCGCTGCCGGATGGACGAGCGCCAGAAGTGCTCCACGGGCCAGCGTGTCTTCTTCTCCTGCGACCTGCCGTGGATAGGTGAACTGACGAACCGGAGCGATCAGAGGTGAAGTGGAGAGCAGCTCAGCGCGCCACTCGTGGGGGAAGTCGGGCTCGTGATCAGACTGCCCCATCCGCATACCACTCGGCTCCATCAGCGCACCGCGTCGAGTGCCTGTGCGATGTCTTCGAGGAGGTCATCGATATTTTCCAAGCCTGCGCTGAGGCGGATGAAGCCCTCGGGGACGGCGTCGCCACCCCAGCGGGCGCGGCGTTCGGCGCAGGTGCAGGTACCGCCGAAGCTGGTGGCTTCGGTAATGAGTTTCGCCTTGGCGAAGAATGTCTCGGCAGCAGCGCGGTCGGCGAGGGTGAAGCTGAGAATTGCGCCGAAGAACTGCATCTGTCGCGTGGCCAGTGCGTGACCGGGATGGGAGGGCAAACCAGCGTAGAGGACGTCTTGGACCACATCGGTGCGTGTGGTGAGGTACTCGGCGATACGCAGGGCGTTGGCTGAACTTCGCTCCAGGCGCAGGGGTAGAGTCGCGATGGCGCGCAGGGCGAGCCAGGCCTCCATGGGGCCGAGGATGCCGCCTATCAGGGTACGCCACTGCTCGATCTGCTGGCGCAGTTCCAGATCGCGGACGGCGACGTGGCCCAACACGACGTCGCTGTGGCCGGTCATCGACTTGGTATCGGAGGCGACAGCGAAGTCCGCGCCGAGCGCCAGCGTGCGCTGGCCGAGCGGGGTTGCGGTGGTATTGTCGACGGCGACCAGAGCGCCCGCGCGGTGCGCCCGCTCACTGAGCGAGGTAATGTCGCAAATCTCCATCAAGGGGTTGCTGGGCGACTCGATCCAAAGCAGGCGCGCGCCATCAAGCAACTCGCCCTGTGCGTCTCCAGCGGTCGGCGCCTGGCGGACGACCACACCCATCTTGACGAAGTACTCCTGCATCAGGGCGCGCGCGGCGAAGTAGGCATTGGTTGGCAGTACCACCACATCGCCAGGGCGCAGCACCGCACCGAAGACCGAGGCGCAGGCAGCCATCCCCGAGGCAAAGACCAGGGCGCTTGCCCGATATGGCTTGCCAGCATCCACGTGGGCAGGGGCAAAGACGCCGGACTCCATCTGGCCGATGGCGCGCTCCAACACAGTCCAGGTAGGGTTGTGCGAGCGCGCGTAGCTGTAGGGTGCGGCGGAGGGGTCGCCGGGCGTGTGGAAGGGCGCGGCGAAGACCGGGCTTGGATGCAGCGGCTCGCCCGCGACCGCGCGCGTCAGGGTGGAACGAATGATCTTGGTCGCGTCATGCATGGCGCTGGGTTAATCCTAATGCTTTATTGTGAAGTGTTCCCAGCCGCCGGGTTGGAGCGGCCAGCGTCGTGCGTCGGGGTCTAGCAATGAGATGCTGCTGCCGCGCACAAGGCTTCCGATGCGGGTGACGCGAACTCCGGCCAAAGTGCGGGGAACTCTCGCGGCCGGCGGAGCTGCGAACAGAAGCTCGTAGTCCTCGCCGCCGTGCAAGGCCATCTGGAGTGCGCTTGCTGGGGAGACACTGCTCTCCTGCGCGGCGCGGGCTTGCAGCGCTATCGGGTGGATGGGCAGGGCTGCGACTGACACCTCCGCGCCGACTCCGGACTCGCGGCAGAGATGCGTGAGATCGGTGGATAGGCCGTCGCTGAGGTCGATCGCTGCCGTTGCCAGCCTACGCCGCAGCAGAGCAAGACCAACTTCGATACGCGGTTGAGGGAACATCTGCGGATGGGCGTCGAGCCGGTTTGGCGCGGGCATTCGCGGCGATATCGACTTTGATTTCAATTTTTTGGCGCGCAGCTCCATATCGGTAAGCTCCGCGGCCGCCCCGCCTAGTTCGCCAGTGACATACAGCGCGTCTCCGGCGCGTCCTCCGCTTCGGCGCAACGCGCGTCCGGCAGGCGCCGAGCCGATGATCACGATATCCGCCAGCACCATATCGCAGGGGGATTCGGAGGTGTCGCCGCCAGCGAGGGGTACGGCCTGCCGGTTCGCCAGTCCGCGCAGACCGGTGAAGAAGCGCTCGACCCAGGCCCGTCCGGCGCGGCTGGTGAGCATCTTAGCGGGCAGAGCCAGCGAGAGGAAGGCCGCCAAAGGACGCGCGCCCATGGCAGCCAGATCGCTGAGACCACGAGCCAGCGTTCGGTGACCGACCGACTCCGGTGGATGCCAGTCGCGACGGAAGTGGCTGCCTTCGAGGGTGAAATCGGTGGTGACTAGGAGTTCGTGGCCCTTGGGCGGGTGCAGGATGGCGCAGTCGTCGCCGATGCCCAAGACCACGCCACGCGCTACGCCGTGGCTGGTGCGCCCGGCTGCGCTCCATTCGGATCGGATGTGTTCGATCAGCGACAGCTCGCCCAGATTTTTCTTCATCGTGAGCCAAGCATAAACCAGCCGTGGATTGCTGGGCCGAAGCGGCGGAATCAGGTCTATGGCAGGCGAAGAAGTGGGGAAAGAAAGTTGGCAAGAATTGCCGAACACTTACAACTTATCGGCCATCTCAGTCACAATATGGATTGCGTTCCCCTCATCTGACAGTTAAAATCGAGGGTAACGTCCAAGCCAGATGGCGAAGTCCGGATGCCGATTGCGAATGGCACTGGCAAAGTTCATTTGCCGGTGCAAACGCACCTTATCGCGTAATTAAGGGGTTGGATACTACAGTACTCCTTCACTGCATACGGTTCGGGGTTAGACACTGAAAAGCTCAAGTCTGAAAAAGCGTCATTACGTTGTTCTGGTCAGCCGCGATGAGAGCGGAAGTTTGCGCAAGATACCTGTGCCTCTGCATTACGCCTATATCTTTGTAGCAGCAGCAGTTATTGGCACATTTACGATAGCCGGGCTGGCCGGGTCGTACTCCCGCATGTTGATCAAGACGG
>Ga0326727_10027865_pt1 | contig 10329 bp, 10 predicted proteins | sample MB2enrmetagenome_FD_207643 | JGI IMG/M metagenome (GOLD analysis project Ga0326727, IMG submission 207643) | Lab enriched peat soil microbial communities from McLean, Ithaca, NY, United States - MB29MY | ecosystem: Environmental > Terrestrial > Soil > Wetlands > Peat | place: USA: New York...
AAAAATGAGGAGCCCTTTTCAGCCAGTGAGGCGTATGGGTGAGATACTCCTCGCGGCCGCCGTCCCGTTGATTCCGGCGGCCCCTGCCTCGGCCATGCACATCTCCGAGGGGATACTCCCCTTTCCCTGGGCCCTCTTCTGGTTCGTCGTGGCAGCCCCCTTTCTCGGTCTCGGTCTTTATCGCCTTAAGGCAGTCTCCCGGGACGACCTCTCCTCCAAGCCCCTGGTCGGCTTTATCGCCGCGGTGGTCTTCGTCGTCTCCTGCGTCCCCATACCCGTTCCGATGGTCGGGACCTGCTCTCACCCCTGCGGCACCGCCATTTCCGCCATACTGCTCGGCCCTGCCCTAAGCGTCCTGGCCGCCGCGGTTGCCCTCTTGATGCAGGCGCTCTTTCTCGGCCACGGAGGGCTCTCCACCCTCGGAGCGAACATCGTGACCATGGGGGTCATGGGCTCCTTCACGGGGTTTTTGGTGTTCAGGCTCCTCCGGGCTGCCGGGGCCGGCCTGACTCTCGCGGCATTCGCGGCGGGTCTGCTCGCGGACTGGGTGACCTACTTCTCCACCGCCTTCATCCTCGCGTGCGCCCTCAGGGGGAATGAGCCCTTCTTCCCCCTTCTCACCAAGATAGCCCTGGCCTTTGTCCCCACCCAGCTGCCCATCGGCATCCTGGAGGGCGCCATGACCGCCGGCATGGTGGTGCTCCTCCACAGGAAACGGCCCGATCTCCTCGTGAAGATGAGGGTGCTCCGGCCGGAGGAGGCTGCCCTGTGACGCGATTGCCCTCTCCATGCCGGCTGCCCCCCTTTGCAGCCGGCATCATCGTGCTCATCGCCCTTCCCCTCCTCCTCTTTCTCAAGGACGCCCGTGGGCGAGAGAGCGGAGGCCCATGGCAGGGCGTCGACGAGGCGGTGGTGGAGCAGATCGCGAAGGAGCATCACAGAGAGGCACGGCTGCCCCTTCTCGGGACCGGCGGGGGTGACCTCGGCCTCTTCGCCTTCCTCCTGGCGGGCGCCTGCGGCGGCTTCGCCGCAGGGTACTACTGGAGGAAGCTGGTCGATTCCCGCACCCGGGCCGGAAGCGACGGGGGCGGCAGCCGGGCAGGCGCCCGGAAGGGGATATAGGCAGGACGATGACCCATGCATGATACCCTTCTGCGGGACGAATCGGGGAGGCACCCCCTCTTCAGGATCGACGCGAGGATCAAGCTCCTCTGCGCCGCTGCGCTCCTCTCCATGGTGCTGACCTCCGGGGGAGCCCCCTTCCCCCTTTTCGTTGCCCTCCTCTGCCTCAGCCTGTGCGGGTCTCTGCGCATACCCGCGAGGAGGCTCCTTATACGGTTCTCCGAACCGGCTTTCATCGTCGTCGTTCTGATAGTGGTCAAGCTCTTCTTCTCCGGTCATGTGATCATGGGGACCGTCCGTCTCCCGGGGTTCGAGCTTTCGTGCCACTGGGACGGCCTTGTGGACGGCCTGCTCATGGGCTTGCGGATCATCGCCGCCGTCTCCGTGATCGCCGTGCTCGGCTTTGCCACGCCCTTCACGGAGTTCCTCGGGGCCCTCGCCTGGCTCAGGGTCCCGAAAGGGCTCATCGAGATATCGATCTTCGCTTACCGCTACATCTTCCTGCTCCTCGACGACGCCATGGTCATCTACCATGCGCAGAAGAACCGCCTCGGCTACTCCAGCGTGAGAAGGGGGCTCGCCTCCTTCGGCGTCCTCGCGGGAGCGCTCGTGCTCAAGGCCTTCGACGGGAGCCAGCACGCGGCCACAGCCATGATCCAGCGCGGTTACGAGGGGCGGATGGCCCTCTCCGGTCAGGAGAGGCTCAAGCCCGTCCATCTGGCATGGTCGGCCCTCTTCCTCCTCTTTATGGGGGTCCTATGGAAGAGATAGTCAGGCTTCGGGTCAGCCTCGATGCCTTCGCCTACCCGGACGGCACGCCGGCCATGCACGACGTGAGGCTGGACGTGAGAAACGGGGAATTTGCAGGCATCCTCGGCTCCAACGGCTCAGGAAAGACCACGCTCCTCAAGCTCATGGACGGCCTCCTCAAGCCGTTCGAGGGGAGCATCCTCCTCGACGGGATTGCCCTCGCGAAGCTCTCCCCGAAGGAGATCTACCGGAAGGTCGGCCTCGTCTTCCAGAACCCCGACGATCAGCTCTTCGCCCCCACCGTGGCGGAGGACGTGGCCTTCGGCCCCCTCAACATGGGTTTCTCGAAGGCGGAGGTCAGCCACAGGGTGAAGGGGGCCCTCGCCTCCGTGGACATGGGGAAATATCAGGAAAAACCCCTCCATACCCTCAGCTTCGGCCAGAAGAAGCGCGTCTGCATTGCGGGGCTTCTCGCCATGGGCCATGAGATCCTCCTCCTCGACGAGCCCACCGCCGGTCTCGACCCCATGGGGGAGTACAAGATGATGGGCCTCCTCCTCCGGCTCAACAGAGAAAAGGGGGTCACCATCGTCATGGCGACCCACAGCGTCGACCTCGTGCCCCTCTTCCTCGACCGGCTCTACATCCTGAGCAAGGGCCGGGTGATGAGGAGCGGCACGCCCGAGGAGGTCTTCACGGCCCCTGAGGAGATGGAGCATGTGAAGCTGCGGCTGCCGCACATCGCTGAGACGATCTACAGGCTGAAACACGAGGACCACGTCCCTTTCGGCAAAATCCCCCTCACCATAGGCGAGGCGAGACGGGAGGTCCTCAGGCTCCTCGAGGGGACCCATGCGTAGAGGCTACGTGCAGGTCTATACGGGCCAGGGTAAAGGGAAGACCACGGCCTCCCTGGGACTTGCCCTCCGGGCCGCGGGGGCGGGGCTCCGGGTGTTGATCTGCCAATTCATGAAGAAGGGGGAATACAGCGAGCTTCGGGCGCTCCGGCGCCTTGGGGACCTGGTCTCCGTGCGCCAGTACGGGCGGGGCCGGTTCGTCGGCGAGACGCCTGACCAAGCCGATATTGCCGCGGCTGAGAGGGGCCTCGCGGAGGCCTGCGGAATGATCCGCTCCGGGTCGTACGACGTGGTCATCCTCGACGAGGTGAACGTGGCGGTCCACTGCGGCCTGATCAGCCCTGAGGACCTCCTCGGGCTGATCAGGGAGAAGCCGAAGGCGGTCGAGCTGGTCCTCACCGGCAGGAACGCCCACGAGCGCGTCATGGCGGAGGCCGACCTGGTCACGGAGATGCGCGAGGTAAAGCACTATTTTCGACGGGGGGTCAGGGCACGCCGTGGCATCGAAAAGTAGACCGCTCCGCTCAGGATATACCACGGGCGCCTGCGCCGCAGCCGCTGCCAAGGCCGCGGTCCTCGTGCTTCGCGGGGAGGCCGCGGGGATGCGGTCAATAGATATCCCCTTTCCCGGAGGCACGAGGCACGTGCTCAAGATCGAGGAGGCCCGCCTCGATGGGGAGGGGGTCGCGGCCCTCGCCTCGGTCATCAAGGATGCGGGCGATGACCCGGACGTGACCGACGGGGCCGAAATCGTCGCGAGGGTCCGTTTCACCCATGCCGAAGGGGAACCTCTGCAGTCGGCCGGGCTTCCTTCCCTCATCATCAGGGGCGGCGAGGGCGTGGGCGTCGTCACCCGCCCCGGCCTCGAGGTAGCCGTGGGTGAGGCAGCGATTACCACCGGGCCCCGGGGCATGATCCGTGAAGCGGTGGCCGAAGCGCTCCTCTCCGGGCAGCGTGCGGTCCCCTCCTTCCTCCGGGAAGTGGAGGTCACCGTCTCGGTGGTACGCGGCGCGTCGATCGCCCTTTCGACCCTGAACAGCCGCCTCGGCATCGTGGGAGGTATCTCGATCCTCGGCACCACGGGGATCGTGAGACCCCTGTCGAGCGAGGCATGGACGGCGACCATCAGGGCGTCGATGGACGTGGCCCTGGCCATGGGCCGCGAGGAGATCGTCCTCTCCACCGGGAGGAGGTCGGAGCGGGCCCACATGGAGCGGTACGGCCTTCCCGAGGAGTCCTACGTGATGATGGGCGACTACCTCGCAATTGCCCTCCTCGAGGCGGGAAAGCGTGCCTTCAAAAGGGTCCACCTCTGCGCCCAGTGGGCAAAAATGCTCAAGGCGGCCATGGGCACCCCCGAGACCCACGTGAGGAAGGGGGCGATCGATCCGGAAAGGGCGGCCCTGTTCCTCAGGGGCCTGGGCGCTCCTGGCCTGGGCAACAGGGCCTTCAACACCGCCCGGGAGATCCTCGATCTCCTGGGGCCGCCCCCGGCAGACCCCCGGGGGTCCATCCTCGCGAAGGTCTGCGCCGCGGCACGGCAGTATGCCGAATCGCTCACCGGGGGCATCCCGGTGGCGGCCCACCTCGTCTCGTACGAAGGAGAGATCATTGCAGAGCACGGATAGGCTCTTCATCATCGGCATCGGCGGCAGGCCCCTCGACAGGAGGGCGCACCAGGCCCTCCTCGCCGCCGAGGTCGTGGTCGCGCCGGGGCGGCTCTACGAAGTCTTCACGACCTACGCCGAATTTGCGGAGGCCCGGGAGAAAATCAGGCGGACCGATACGGTGGAGGCAACCCTGGGCGTCGTCAGGGAGGCCCTCGCCGAGGGCAGAGGACCCGTGGTGCTCCTCGCCTCGGGCGATCCGCTCTTCTTCGGCATCGGAAGGCGCATCCTCAAGGAGTTCGGCCGGGAGGAGGTCGAGATCATCCCGGATGTCTCAAGCATCCAGCTCGCCTTCGCCCGCATCAGGGAGCCCTGGGAGGGCGCCCTGCTCATCAGCCTCCATGCGGGGCCTGGTCCCCGGGCGCAAAGGAGATTGCCTTACGGGTTACCGGACGTGGCGGCCCTGGTCGCAGCCCATGAGACCCTGGCCGTCCTCACCGACAGGGAGCACAATCCGGGAGCCATTGCCGCGGCCCTCGCCTCCCCCGGCGGCCCCCGCACCTCCCCGCTCCTCCACGTCTGCGAGCGACTCGGCTACGACGATGAGCGGGTGACCACGGGGAGGCCGGATGAGATCGCGGCCATGTCATTCGAGGAGCCGAACGTGGTGATCATCAAGAGGCAGGAGGAGCCCCCGCAGGCCGACGCACCCCCGTTGCCGCCCCGGTTTGGACTCAGGGAAGAAGAGATCGGTCACTCGGGGGGCCTCATCACGAAGGACGAGGTCAGGGCCGTTGTCCTCCACAGCCTGAGGCTGCCCGCGAGCGGCGTCTTCTGGGACATCGGGGCCGGCTCCGGGGCCCTCTCCCTTGAGGCGGCGCGCCTCTGCCCGGGGCTCGCGGTCTACGCCGTGGAAAAGGCCGGTGAGCAATGCGCGTGGATCCGGAGGAACGCTTCGGCCTTCGGCCTCGGAACCATCACGGCGGTGCCGGGCGAGGCCCCGTCGGCCCTCCACGGCCTCCCCGCGCCCTGCCGGATCTTCATCGGGGGGAGCGGCGGCAGGCTCCGGGAGGTCCTCGATTTTGTGAAGGAGGCGACGGAGGCCGGGATCGTCGTGGTCAACGCGGCCACCCTGGAGACCCTGGACGAGGCCCTTCGGGGGCTCGAAAGGGCGGGCTATCCCACGAGGGTCTCCGAGGTCTGGGTGGCGCGGTCAAAAGTGCTGGGCGGCAGGCGCTCCATGGCCGCCCTCAATCCCGTCTTCATCGTCAGCGGGGAGAGGAGGTAGATGGCGGCCACCCTCTATGTCATCGGCGTGGGACCGGGTGATCCGGAGCTCCTCACCCTCAAGGGGGCGCGGGCCCTCGGAAAAGCGGGCTGCATCTGTGTGCCCAGGGGGAAGGAAAAGGGGGAGAGCCTTGCCCTCTCCATCGTGCGGCAGGCGATCGACCTCGGGGGCAAGGAGATCGTGGAGGCCTATTTCCCCATGCGGCGGGCCTGCGGGACAGCGCACCGGGAGGAGCTCGAGGCGCGATGGAACGAGACGGTCCTCGCCGTGCTGGAGCGACTCGGCAGGGGCATCGACACGGCCTTCATCACCCTCGGCGACCCCACGCTCTACAGCACCTTCTTCTACCTCTACGACAGGCTCCTCGAGGCGAGCCCGGGGCTCGCGATCGAGATCATCCCCGGGGTCTCCTCGATCAATGCCTCCGCCTCGCGCGCCCGAGTCCCCCTCGGTCTCGGTGACGGGCGGATCGCCATCCTGCCCGCCCCCTCCGCAGCGGACCTGAGGACGGCCCTCGGGGCGTTCGACACGGTGGTGATCATGAAGGCCCGTAAGGTCTTCCCTACGGTGGTCGCCGTGCTGGCCGAGACCGACCTATCCGGAAAGGCCGTCTATGTCTCCCGGCTGGGCATGGCGGACGAGCGGGTAAGCCGGGACCTCGCCTCCGTCGCCGTCCGGGACCTCGACTATTTTTCATTGGTGATCGTGAGAAAATGAAAGCCCCCAGGCAGCCAACCCCAGGAAAAAAAGCGGCAGTCTACTTCGTCGGCGCCGGGCCGGGAGACCCTGAGCTGATCACGGTGAAGGGGAAGAGGATCCTCGAGGCGGCCGACATCGTCATCTACGCGGGGAGCCTCGTCAATCCGGCCCTCCTCGAGGGGCTGAAGGCCGCGTGCTACGATTCGGCCCCCATGACCCTCGACGGGATCGTGGCGATCATGAAAGAGGCGGCAGAGGCGGGCAAGCTCGTGGCAAGGCTCCACACCGGCGATACCGCTTTCTACAGCGCCGTATCCGAGCAGATAGAGCGGCTCCGCCGCCTCGGGATCGACTACGAGATCATCCCCGGCGTCTCCTCCGCCATGGCGGGCGCCGCCCTCCTCGGGCAGGAGCTGACCATCCCGGAGATAAGCCAGACCGTGATCTTCACGAGGCTCGGGGGCCGCACCCCCGTGCCGGCGGAGGAGGGGCTCGCCGGCCTCGCCCGCCACCGGTCGTCCATGGTGATCTTCCTGAGCGCGGGCATGATCGAAAAGGTCGTGGAGGAGCTGCGGAAGGGCTACCCCGAGGAGACCCCGGCCGTGGTCATCGAGAAGGCCTCGTGGCCCGGCCAGAGGGTGGTGAGGGGCACCCTCAAGGATATCGCCGCCCTCTCCCGAGAGGCGGGGGTGGAGAAGACCGCCCTCATCTATGTGGGTGAAGCCCTTGCCGCATCACGGGCCGACCTCGGCAAGGAATCGAGACTCTACCACAAGGCGTTCACCCATGGCGCGCGGAAATAGGACCGTCTTCTTCTACGTTACGGAAGAGGGGCACGCCCTCGCCCGGAAGCTCGGGGCACACTACCCGGGGGCCCCGAGCGTGCGCCTTTCCCGGGAGGTGGTCGAAGGGCACTGGAAAAAAGGGGAAAGGCTCGTCTTTGTCATGGCGGCGGGCATCGTGGTGAGGACCATCGCCCCCCTCCTCAAGGACAAGAGGACCGACCCTGCGGTCGTCTTCCTCGATGAGTTGGGCGGCCACGTGGTCAGCCTTCTCGGCGGCCACGCAGCCGGGGCAAACACGCTGGCCGGGGAGATCGCCCGGGTGACGGGCGGCCGGGCCGTCATCACGACCGCCACCGACGCGGCCGGCCTTCCCAGCCTCGACCTCTGGGCCGGGGAGCAGGGCCTCGTCATCGAGGACTGGGGCCGTCTGCCCCAGGCGGGCGCAAAGCTCCTCCGCGAGAGGTGCCTCCGGTTCTTCTCGCACGTCCCCCTTAAGCTACCCGAGGCCTTTTTCCTCACGGGGGAGCCGTCGTGTGCGGATGTCCTGGTGACGAACAGGACGGACGCGGTCCCCGGGGGCGATTGGCACGGCGTGCTCCTCCGGCCGAAGAACCTTGTCCTCGGCGTGGGCTGCAACAGCGGCACCTCGGCAGGCGAGATCGCAGGCGCGGTGCACGCGGCCCTCGATGCCCATTGCCTCTCCTTCCTCTCGGTCCGCGCCGTGGCCACCATCGACAAGAAGGGGAGGGAGCCCGGCCTCGTCGCCTTCGCGAGTAGACACGGGCTGCCCCTCGTCTTCTTCACCGCAGCGGAGCTCAACCGGGTCCCGGGGGTAAGGCCGTCGGAGGCGGCCGAGAGGGCGACCGGGGCCCGGGCCGTGGCCGAGCCCTCCGCCCTCTTGGCCGCGCCGCGGGGGAGGCTCCTCGTGTCGAAGCAGAGGCGGGGCAACGTGACCGTGGCAATCGCCGAAGGGGTAGGGCGGCAGAGGAGCAAGGCAGCCGTGAGGCGCCCCCGGCGAAAGGGCGCCATCTTCCTTGTGGGCACAGGCCCGGGGGATGCGGACCACGTGACGCCGCGGGCCCTCGACGCTATCCTGAGGTCTGAGGTGATCGTCGGCTACGCCCCCTATCTCGACCTGATCGAGGGGCTGATCACGGGCAAAGCGCGGGAGGCAACCGGCATGACCCAGGAGATCGAGCGGGCCGGAAGGGCGATCGAGCTCGCGCGCCAGGGCAGGACAGTGGCCGTGGTGAGCGGGGGAGACCCGGGCATCTATGCCATGGCCGGACTGGTGCTCGACCTGCTCAGGAAGGGGCCGAGCGGCCGCGGCACCGGGCCCGTGGTCGAGGTTATCCCCGGCATATCGGCCCTCAATGCATGCGCGGCGCGGCTCGGAGCACCCCTCATGCACGATTTTGCCGCCATAAGCCTGTCGGACAGGCTGACCCCCTGGGAGACCATAGAGGGCCGGCTCAACGCCGCGGCCGAGGCCGATTTTGTGATCGTTCTCTATAACCCGAGGTCGAGGGGCAGGCCCACCCACATTCGAAAGGCCCGTCGGATCATCATGAGGCACCGGGCCCCGGATACGCCCGTGGGCATCGTGAGGGGGGCCATGAGGGCCGACGAGGTGGTGACCGTGACCGACCTCAGCCACCTACCCTTCGACGAGATCGACATGCAGACAACGGTGATCATCGGCAACTCGAAGACCTTCGTCTGGGAGCACCTCATGATCACGCCGCGGGGCTACGAGGAAAAGGAGGGATGGTAGGGCCGTGAAGGAAGAGGCCCGAAAAGGAGAGGGAGGCATAGGGCTTTTCTGGGATGAGTCCTTCCTCTGGGGCGTCATGGCATTGAGGGCGCTCGAGGCGGCCGGCCTGCCCTTCAGGCTGCTTCGGGCCGGGGACATCCGGGCCGGGGGCCTGGAGGGCTTTTCCGCCCTCTTCGTTCCGGGCGGGTGGGCCTCGAACAAGATAAGGGCCCTCGGAGAGGCCGGCGCAGCCCGGATACGACTTTTCGTGGAGCAGGGGGGGACCTACATCGGCCTGTGCGGGGGCGCGGGACTGGCCACCGCCGAAGGGCTCGGGCTTCTCTGCGTCACGAGGAGGCCCCTGGGCCGGCGGGTGCCCAGCTTCAGCGGGCGAATAGGGCTCGTCCTTTGTGACGACCCCCTGTGGGACGGCATCGCCGACCCTGTGTTCCACGCGTGGTGGCCCTCGCAGCTCAGCGTGGGGGCCGGCGTCTCCCTCCTCGCGGCCTACGGAGAGGCCCTGCCCGATGCCTTCAGCTCGGACCTCAACGTGGGAGACACCATCTTTGCCGGGGGATGGGAGGGGTTGGAGCGCGCCTACGGGATCAACCTCGACCCGGCCCGCATGAGGGGGGAACCTACTGTGGTGCGCGGTCGATGCGGACGGGGCACCGTGCTCCTCTCCCTCGTCCATTTCGATGCGCCCGGCGACCCCAACGGTACCACGGTCCTCAAAAACCTTTGGAAGCTCTACGGAGGCACGAGAAGCGCGCCGAGGGCGCATAAGGGGGCTGCCAGGCCTTTCAATCCGAGCCCTTCCCTCTCGAGGGCCATGGAGGAGGTGAGGGGCGCCGCCGGCGGGCTCGTCGAGCTGGGCCTGCGCAACTTCCTCTGGTTCAGACGGGGGCCCCTCATGCTCCAGTGGCGGAGAGGCGTGAGGGGTCTCGAATACTGGACCCTGAAGGTGCTCGCGGAGGAGATCGCGAGCCGCATGTACGGGACGCGCCGGGCGCATGCGCGCCCGCCTTCCCCGGACAAGCCGGCGGGATCGCCGGAGCGCGCGGCCTCGATGGAGAAACACCTCGCAGAGGTGAGCGAGGTGCTCCTCCCTTTTGCGGCCGAGGCACGCCTCCTCCTCCTCCTCGAGAGGCAGGCCATGGCCGGGGAGAGGCTCACCTACGAGGAGGGCAGCGACCCCCGCATCAGGGCCATGAGGGAGAGGCTTTTCTCCCCATCGAAAAGCCACGGGGGGCTCTTCAAGGAGGTGGCGGACCGCATGGACCTGCTCCTCTATCTCCTCCTCACCACCTGACCTCCCCCGCCTACGCCCAACGGGTGCGGGCATTCCGCAAAATAAAGTGTCGATTGGGGTCCCCTCGGACACGGCGGAACCTTCCCTGAGCTAGAGCATTGCGGGAGTGTCTCGGTGCCACCCGTGGGTCATTTCGGGATCACGCAGTGCTATGCG
>Ga0326727_10027868_pt1 | contig 10328 bp, 9 predicted proteins | sample MB2enrmetagenome_FD_207643 | JGI IMG/M metagenome (GOLD analysis project Ga0326727, IMG submission 207643) | Lab enriched peat soil microbial communities from McLean, Ithaca, NY, United States - MB29MY | ecosystem: Environmental > Terrestrial > Soil > Wetlands > Peat | place: USA: New York...
CGAACGAAATACTAACTCATTCCACCGCCTCACGCGCATCTCATCATGAAAAGCTTGATCCTCAACCGATGTGCATGAAAAACGTCGTTCCCGGTAACTTCGTTCGACCCGGACTTCAATCTGACCCACTACCCGCAGGCAGGCTTCCTGCATTGCGTCCTGTGCGTTGAGTGGTCGATTCGATCTCAAGGCCGGTTTTCCCGTAAACTTTCAGCATAGCGATGATCAACAAATTCCTAGCCACCACCCTCCTCCTCGCCCTTATGCTTACCTCCGCCATGCCCGCGCAACGTCTCTCCGCCGACGGGGCGCAGCAGACCTTCACCGCGCTCTCCGACCAGTTCTTCTCGGAAATTTATTTCAAGTTCTCGCCCACCAGCGGCACGTCGGCGGGCCTGCACCAGTACGACTCGCAGTTGGAGGACTACTCGGCCGCGGGCGTGCAGGCGGAGGTTGCCGCGCTGCATGCCTTCGAGAAGAAGGTGGAGGCCATCGACCCCAGCGCACTGGACGCTCCGCAGGCCGCGGACCGCGACATTCTGCTTAACAACATTCGTTCGCAGTTGCTCTCGTTGGAGGTGATCCGCGGCTGGGAGAAGGACCCGGACAACTACTCGTCGGGGATCACCAACTCGGCCTTCGTCATCATGGAGCGGCCCTATGCCTCAACCGACACGCGTCTGCGCGCGCTGGTGGAGCGCGAGAAGAAGATGCCCCAGGCGCTGGCCGAGGCGCGCAAGAACCTGAAGAATCCGCCGAAGATATTTACCCAGATCGCGATTGAGCAGATCGACGGCGATGTCAGCTTCTTCCAGAACGATGTGCCCAGCGCATTTCTCACCGGATCGGATGCTGCGGCCGATGCTGCCACCAGGGCCGAGTTTGCCAAAACCAACGCGGCGGTCGTAGAGGCGCTGAAGAGCTACGGCGCGTGGATGAAGACCGACCTGCTGCCGCGCTCCAACGGAGACTTCCGCCTCGGCGCGGACACCTTCCAGAAGAAGCTGGCCTACGACGAGATGGTGGACCTGCCGCTGGACCGCCTCCTGCAAATCGCCATGGACGATCTGCACAAGAACCAGGCGGAGTTTGCCCGCGTGGCCAAGCAGATTGACCCAACCAAAACGCCGCAGCAGGAGCTGAAGGAACTGCAAGGGCTGTACCCGCCGCCGGACCAACTGCTGAATACCTTCCACCAGACCTTCGATTCGCTGATCTCGTTTATCCGCGCCAACCACATCATCACGATTCCCAGCGACGTGCAGCCCACCCTGGAGGAGACGCCGCCCTTCATGCGCGCGACCACCTTTGCCTCCATGGATGCGCCGGGGCCGTTCGAGACCCACTCCACCAAGGCCTACTTCAACGTGACCCTGCCGGAGAAGGACTGGACGCCGCAGCGCATCGCCGGGCACATGGCGCAGTTCAACGTGGGCACCATCGTCTCCACCAGCGTGCATGAGGCGTATCCCGGCCACTACGTCCAGTTCCTGTGGATGCCGCAGTTCGGCAGCAAGATCCGCAAGCTGCTCGGCGCCAACACCAACGTCGAGGGTTGGGCGCACTACTGCGAGCAGATGATGCTGGATCAGGGATACGCGGCGTCACCGGCTGGCGCGACACCCGCGCAAGTGCGCCAGGCGCGGCTCATCCGCCTGGGGCAGTTGATGGATGCGTTGCTGCGCGACGCCCGCTTCGTCAACTCCATTAAGCTGCACACCGGCCAGGGCGAGCCGGAAGGGAAGTGGTCGCTGCAGCAGGCGGAGGACTTCTTCGTGAACCAGGGTTACCAGACGCGCGAGATCGCCGAGGTGGAGACCAAGCGCGGCACCGGCGACCCAACCTACCTCTACTACACCCTGGGCAAGCTGGAGATCATGAAGCTGCGCGAGGATGTCAAGGCCAAGCAGGGCGCGGCGTTCGATTTAGAAAAGTTCCACGACGATTTCATGCGCCAGGGCTTCGCTCCAATCAAAGTGATCCGCAAGGCCATGCTGGGCAACGATTCGCCGGTGCTATGAGGTGAAGATGTCACGCAAGATTCGGGCACGTATGGCTTGGGCAGCTTCTTTCTTGAAGCGTCGCTGGGACTTCGATGATTACCCTCTCGATTACGTCGACCAGGGAGAGTGCGACTCGAAATTGCCGGAGAGACTTCGCCACAAGCGCTGGCGAGCAGACATGATCAATTGGCCTGCGGTTTCGGGTCTGTGCGAATCGAAGGAAGAGGCCCTTGCCGATGCAAAAAAGAAATTTGCCGCCCACGAAGCAAGCGGTGAAAAGATGTGGAGGCCGGGAACCGGCCCTGGAATTGTCTTTGCGGACAATCAGGCTGTCGCTGAGAATGCGGCGCTGCGTGACCATTTCATCCAGAACGTCCTCGGCTTCGAGTGGGCTTGGGTATCCGATGAATCATCGCTTTGGGACTTTCACGAGAAGGCTGACAACGGCGACTTATACCTCAAGATTGGCGAGGTCTATGGTGTAGACGTTTCTCATATCGAAGGCGCAAAACTCGCGGCAATTTTCGCCGAGATTATGGAGCAGATCGGCACCTTTCCCGAAGATGACGTAGTACGGGCGATCAGGCTGAGTAGAGACGCGCGGGACAGGCACAACCAAGTACTGCCTGAACATCCATGGAATCCATACGCGCCTAGCTAAGATGGAGCAGCAGGTTACCCAGCTTTGAACATCTGCTTCATCCCGCGTAGCGCCTGCCTTGTGCGCTCTTCGTTTTCGATCAGAGCAAAGCGGACAAAGTTGTCGCCATGGTCGCCGAAGCCGATGCCGGGGCTGACCGCGGTCTTTGCCTCGATCAGTAATTTCTTTGAGAAATCCAGCGAGCCCATGGCGCGGAACTGTTCCGGGATCTTCGCCCACACGAACATCGTTGCCTTGGGCAGATCTACCTCCCAACCCAGTTTATTCAGTCCCTGCACAAGCACGTCGCGGCGCGACTTGTAGTTGGCAACGATATCCAGCACGCACTGCTGCGGGCCGTCCAGCGCGGCAATCGACGCCACCTGGATCGGCGTAAACGTCCCGTAGTCGAAGTAGCTCTTGATGCGTCCCAGAGCGCCCACCAGCTTGGGGCAGCCCACCATGAAGCCAACCCGCCAGCCCGGCATGTTGTAGCTCTTCGACAGCGTGAAGAACTCCACCGCGATCTCTTTTGCGCCGGGGACCTCCAGAATGCTGGGCGCGCGGTAGCCGTCGAAGACCAGGTCGGCGTACGCCAGGTCGTGCACGATGTAAATGCCCAGTTCCTGGCACAGCGGCACCAGGCGCTCAAAAAAAGATAGCTCGACGCACTGCGTGGTGGGGTTGGCCGGGAAGTTGAGGATCAGCAGCTTGGGTCGCGGATTCATGCGCGGCAGTTCGCGCTCCAGCGTCTCGATCAGAGTGGCTTCGTCGGTATCGTCCAGCGCGATGGTCTGGATCTTCGACCCGGCGATCACCGGCCCGAAGATATGGATGGGATAGCTTGGGTTGGGCACCGCGACTGTGTCCTGTTCGTCGAGCATGGCGATGCACAGGTGGGCGATTCCCTCCTTGGAGCCGATGGTGACGATGGCCTCGGTCTCCGGGTCAAGCTCCACCGCGTAGCGTCGCTGATACCAATCGCAGATGGCCTTGCGCAGACGCGGCAGACCCCTCGAGAGCGAGTAGCGGTGGGTCGCGGTCTTCTGCGCCGCCTCGATCAGCTTGTCCACAATGTGCTTCGGCGTCGCGCCGTCCGGGTTGCCCATCCCGAAGTCGATGATGTCTTCACCGCGCTTGCGTGCCTCGGCCTTCAATGCGCCGGTAATGTTGAATACATACGGGGGTAGCCGTGTCAGCCTTCTGAACTCTTCCATTCGTCTTCCGCCATTCCTGTTGACAAAGTTTCAATTTCTATTTGAACAGCACCGGCCTGCGTTCGCATAGTCCATGCGGCTGCGCGGTACACGCTATGGCAACCCCGCTCCAGTATGTGGATGCGTTACCTTGCGGTAAAAAGTATCTTCACCGGTAGCGTCTTCGGCGGGTAGCAGGATGCGTTGTTGCACGCCTGATACTTCAAGGTTGCGTCGATCGCATGCTCTCCCGCAGCGGCCATGACCGGCAACTTTACCGTGAAGATGCCTGCGTACACATCCACCTTTTCGCTTGGGTCGAAGGCAAAGCTGTAAAGCTGTCCGGCGGGAAACTCAGGCGTGCCCGGCTTGACTCCCGTTGCCGGCTGCAGGCTCAACGTGGTCGGGATCAGAAACTTTGACTTTGGGGTGTGCGAGTTGATGTGGTAGCCCGGCGCCACCTGGAAGCGAAGCTCCAGATCGACTTGCTTGTTGGCTGCCACGGCCTGCGGTTCGGCGGCGTACCGCACATAGGACTTTGGCGCTGCCAGTGCATCCAAGTTGACGGCTTGAGCGCTTGCCAACAGTCCGGCTGTCACGCTGCTAAGGGCAAGGGCCGCGAGGGTCGGCAGTTTGAACCGCATCGTTCTCATTGGCCGCCTCCCGCAATCAGCTCTTTCACCAGGGACTCCAACTGCTCTTTGCTGCCCAGGCCGGCGCTCACTTCGATCACTTTGCCGCTCCTGTCGATGTAAAACGACATGGGCAGGGCCTCGGTGCCGCTTAGGTAGTCGTTCTCCACCTTGGGGTTGGAGAGCAGAATGGGGTAAGTGACGCCGAGCTGTTTGGTGTCCCGCGCAATGGTCTCGCGGCCAACTTCGGAGTCGTAGGTAATGCCGACGATCTGCAGGCCGTCGCCCGCATACTTCTTGCTGAACTCCTGCAGCCATGGCATCTCTATCTTGCACGGCGCGCAGTAGGTGCCCCAGTAGTTGATCAGCAGCGGATGGCCCTTGAAGTCGCTGAGCGAGACTTTGTTGCCATTGAGATCGGGCAGCGTGAAGGCCGGCGCGGACTTGCCTTTCAACGGGGATCCGCCGGAACTATCGTCCGTCACCGCGCTCGGCTTGTCCGGAATCAGATCAACGCGACGATCCTGCTGCGCCTGCCTGGCGCTGCTTTGCGCGTTCCAGTTCTGCCACCCGGCCCACACAATAAGCGCGATTCCGGAGGCCATAAGCAACAGCAACAGCGCTCTTCGCATCGATCGAGGACGTCCTTCCGGCGAGCGAATTTCCCATGCCCCCCTCCATCCAGTTTACCGTGGGTTGGCCGGATGCTGCTCCGCCTGCAAGGTCCGCCATCCCTCGGGAAGCATTTCGGCAACATCGCGGCAGGGCCGGATCTGTGTGATGCAGGCGAAATGGAAGTCCATCAACAATGCCTGTTCGGACGGGTCCTCGTTGACGGCGAAGCTTGCGTTCATGCCATGTGGATAGATACGGACCAGACGGTTTGCAAACAGTTGGTCCGGGTCGCGCATGTGATCGTGAAATTTAGAGCTTTCATGCGACGAGACCGACAGATAGGGCACATAGCCTGCCGAGAGGTCCCAATCCTGCACCGGCAGAGTCACCTGCTCGCCAAACCACTTCTCCGTCACCACACCGTGCTGCACGGTGAACCCGGCGCGGGCCGCGGCGCTGCGCAGGCCGAGATGCCCCACCATCTTGGGCAACCGGTTTTTTGCGCCTTTGCTGGGTGTGCCTCCCAGCATGGGATAAAGCGACTGCACCAGGTCGATCTGGTAGGTGCAGGATTCCGCGCTGCACTTTGCCGTGGGGACGCTCCACTGCCCCCATCGCTGCATCATCTTCTGCGCCTCCGTCCATCCGCTGCGATTCACATCCAGCGCGCGTACGTCGCTGAGCAGTCTTTCAGCGCGCCAGCGAAGCAGCCATTGATATCCTTCGCCGAAGACCCATGCGGCAGCCAGCAGAAACAGGACGAAGAGAAGCACTTGGCGACACGATCTTAGCATTGCGTTCATGCTTAGAAGTAGAACACCGATGGCTTCAGGTGCGTCAACCTGCAATCCAGGAATTCGGTCCGTCGTCGTCTCGATGCCGTGGCGGATACTCTGCTAGCATCGAAGAGGTCAAATAAGCGCATGGCGATCTCCACTCCAATGCAACGCACGCATCCGTCCCAGATAGTACGCACCGAGGCGCGCGCTCTGCTGGAACTGGCCATGCGTCTGGATGGGCCGATGCGCGGGCCGTTTGAGCGTGCTGTGGAACTGGTGGTGAAGGCCGCCGGGCGGGGGAACCGCGTCATCCTGCTGGGCATGGGCAAGAGCGGACTGATCGCGCGCAAGATTGCGGCGACGCTCTGTTCCACCGGTACGCCTGCTCACTTTTTGCATCCGGCCGAGGCGCAGCACGGCGACCTGGGCGCCATCGCGCCGGGCGATCTGCTGGTTGCGCTCTCCGCCAGCGGTGAGACCGAAGAGGTGCTCGCCCTTCTTCCCGCGCTGGCGCGTCTGGGATGCGCGGTGATCAGCCTGTGCGGGTCCGCGGAGTCAACCCTTGCGCAGGCCAGCGAGGTGTGGCTCGACGCAGGCGTTACGGCGGAGGCCGGCGAGCTGAACCTGGCGCCCACGGCCTCCACCACCGTGATGCTGGCGTTGGGCGATGCCTTGGCCTTGGAGGCGAGCCGCAGCAGGGGTTTTGCGCTGGACGACTTTGCCCAGCTCCACGCCGGGGGGCGGCTGGGCCGGCGGCTGGCGCGGGTGCGAGAGTTGATGCACACCGGCGACGCAATGCCCCATGTGGCGCGGGATACGCAGATGGCGCAGGTGATCCACGAGATGTCGCACAAGAAGCTGGGTATGACGACCGTGCTTGGTGAAGGGAACGAGCTGCTGGGCATGATCTCCGACGGCGACCTGCGGCGTCTGCTGGAACGCGATGGCCCGAACGCGCTGGCCCACACGGCGGGCGAGATCATGAACGCGCGCCCGGTGACGATTGCTCCCGAGGCCTTCGCCGGAGAGGCCCTGGCGCTCATGGAAGAGCGCAAGATTACCTCGCTGATTGTAGTGGGCGCTCAGGGGGAAGCGCTGGGCGTGGTCCATCTGCACGATCTCTGGACCACGGCGCGGGCGTAATTCGCCGGTTGTCAAAGCTATTGCAGATTGGGCCCCATCAGCCGCGCGGCGCCAGCAGCAGGTTGTCGATCAACCGTGTGCTTCCGATCCAGGCCGCGACAGCGACCAGTGCGCCTTGAGTGGTGTCCGCGACCGGCAGCAGCGTCTCGGGATCGACAACATCGGCGTAATCCACGTGAATTTCGGGTTCTGTCGCGAATGTTTGCAGCATTGCCGCGCGCAGAGCTTCGGCGCTGGTCTCGCCTTGTTGCGCTAGCAGTTGGGCGGCGGCCAGGGCCCGCGACAGAATCAGCGCACGGCTGCGTTCAGCGGGCAACAAGTAGCGGTTGCGCGAGCTGAGGGCCAGTCCGTCGGGTTCGCGGACGATGGGGCAGGCCACAATCTGCACGGGGAAGTTGAGGTCGCGCACCATGCGGCGCAGCACGGCTACCTGCGCGGCATCCTTCTGGCCGCAGTAGGCGCGGTCTGGCTGGATGATGTGGAAGAGACGCGCCACGATGGTGGCGACACCACGGAAGTGGCCGGGGCGCGAAGCGCCGTCCAGCCGCGTGCCAAGCTCGCCGGTGTCGACGAAGGTGGTGGTATCGGGAGAAAACATCTCTTCGGCCACCGGCGCGAAAACGGCATGAACTCCGGCGGATTGCAGCTTGCTGCAGTCGGATGCTAGGTCGCGCGGGTAGGCCTCGTAGTCCTCGCCGGGGCCGAACTGCATGGGGTTGACGAAGATGCTGGCAACTACCGCGTCGCACTCGCCGAGCGCGGCGGCAATCAGCGAGAGATGGCCTGCGTGCAGCGCTCCCATGGTGGGAACCAGGCCGAGCGTGCGATGCGTGCCGCGCAGTTCGCGACATGTGGCGTGCATCTCGTCGCTGGTCTTGCAGAGCAGCATTTGTCCCTCGATCCTACGATCCTACGCCTTGCGCGCGCGGGGGTGGGCGGCTTCCAGTGCCGCCTGGACCTCGCGCGGCAGATGGTAGCTCTCGGCGTCGCTGGGAAACCGCCCGGTGGCTACGTCTTCGCGGTACTGGGTGAGCGCGGTGGCGAAGAAGGCTGCGCCATCGGCATACTGCCTGGCGAACTTGGCGGGCGCGCAGAAGGTGAGGTTGAAGAGATCGTGGAAGACGAGGATCTGTCCGTCGCAATCCGGCCCGGCCCCGATGCCGATGGTGGGAATGCCGCTTTGCGCCGTGATGCTGGCGGCCAGCTCCCGCGGCATGCCTTCCAGAACGATGGCGATGGCGCCCGCGTCTTCCAGCGCCCGCGCGTCCGCCGAGAGGCGCTCGAACGCTTCCAGGCTCTTGCCCTGCACACGATAGCCCCCCATGCTGTGTACCGACTGCGGAGTGAGTCCGATGTGCGCCACCACCGGCACTTCGGCGTCGGTCAGTCGCTGCACCAGCCTGGCGCGCGATCTGCCGCCTTCGATCTTCACCGCCTGTGCGTCTGCTTCTTTTATGAATCGTAGCCCGTTGCGAACAGCGTCGCGTGCCGAGGCGTGATAGGAGCCGTACGGCATGTCCGCAACCAGAAAGGAGCGGCGCAGTCCGCGAGCCACGGCGCGCGTATGGTGCAGCATTTCGTCCAGCGTAACGGGCAGCGTGTTCTCGTAGCCCAGGACCACCATGCCCAACGAGTCCCCCACCAGCACCAGGTCGATGCCGGCCTCGTCGGCCAGGCGCGCGGCGGGATAGTCATACGCCGTGATCGCGCAGATGGGTTGGTGGGCAAGTTTTTTCTGGAGCAGTGCATCGGAGGTGATTCTGCGCGGAGCCAAGGAAGCTGCTGCGGTGCGAAGCTGGGTTACGCTCATGGCCTTCTCCAGTGCCGCTCCGCCTGGCCTGCCCGCGGATGCAGCCCGATCTCTTTCAGTATAACAACCAGTGGGCATCCGCGATTTCGACCTGCGCGATTCCAGCCTGCTCCGGCGCGCTGCCAGAGTGAGAATTGTCCTGTTACATTCTTTCGCCGTACCCTCTGCTACACTCAAGTCCGGCCCTGTAACCGGGACCGTGAGACCCGACCCGACTGGCCGTGCGACCGCCCCAAACTTGCTCACTACCTTTTTTCTCTGAAACTTGCAACGGAAGATGGGGATTCCTATAATCAGCATCAAGTGGGTCGCAACTGTCCCTGCGGTAAAAGGGCAGACTGGTTCCACGCGCGTATATGAGAACCATCTTGACCTCCGGGACCACCGGGTGGCAGGTATCTTTGTAAAAATTAATGAGGAGTCTTGCATGAAGAAGGTAGTCTTAGCCACTCTCCTGGCGTGTGTTGTGATCGCATTGGGTGTGTCTTGTGCGGTGGCCCAGGCCACTGCCTCCCCAGCGGCCCCACCTGCCGCTCAACCCGTCAACCTCGGCGCCCAGGCCGCTGCCGCTCCATGTGCTCTGCCCGATGCGGAATTCACGGCCTACAACAACGCGATCAGCCAGAGCAATCCTCAGGCCAAGGCAGCCGGTATTGAGAAGTACCTCACCGACTTTCCTACCTCCGCCTGCCCCAATGTCAGGGTCCAAACTCTGGTGATCCTCATGACCACCTACAGTCAGTTCGATGCGGCCAAGACGCTGGATGCAGCGGACCGTGTTCTCAAGTTGGATCCCAACAATCTTCGTGCGCTCTACGGCGAGGCTCTGCTCCGTAAGTCGGCCGCCGATGCTTTGACCGATCCCGCAGCCAAGCAGGCGGCTCTGGACGCCGCCGCCGATTATGCCAAGAAAGGACTTGCCGCATTCGCCGCGCCCAAACCGGCAGACATGCCGGACACAGACTTCCAGACGCTCAAGGCATCCGCGGTCCCGTCTTTATACAGCGTCGTGGGGTTTGCCGCCTTCAACAAAAACGACAATGCCAGCGCCATCGATGCCTACAAGAAAGAGCTGGCGTCCGTGCCGCTGGCCGCCACAAAGGTCCCCGGTCAGGTTCTTCAGGACACCTTCTTCCTCGGTTCGGCCTACTTCCAGTCCAAACCGCCCGACTATCTTAACTGCTCCTTTTATGCCAGCCGCGCCGTGGCCTATGCGCCGGACAACTTCAAGGCCCAGATGTCGCCGACAGCAAAGTATTGCTATAAGAAGTACCACGACGGTGACGACGGCTACGATGCAATGCTTGCCGCCGCCACTAACAATCTGAATCCGCCCGACGGTTTCTTCGCTACCATCAAGCCGGGACTGACTCCAGCGGAAAAAATCCACAACATCATCGTTGGTACTCCTGATCTGTCTACGCTTGCCACCGAGGATAAGGAGATGGTCTTCCAGTACGGATCGCCGGACGACGCCGCCAAGGTATGGGACACCATCAAGGGCAAGTCG
>Ga0326727_10027870_pt1 | contig 10327 bp, 4 predicted proteins | sample MB2enrmetagenome_FD_207643 | JGI IMG/M metagenome (GOLD analysis project Ga0326727, IMG submission 207643) | Lab enriched peat soil microbial communities from McLean, Ithaca, NY, United States - MB29MY | ecosystem: Environmental > Terrestrial > Soil > Wetlands > Peat | place: USA: New York...
CCATGGCGCAGGATTCCGGCAGCATCCTTGGCGATGTGGCTGACATCACGGGCGCCGTCATCACGCAGGCCACGGTCCAACTGGTTTCCACGGAGCGCAGCGGATGGCAGCGCACGGTGACCACCAATGATCACGGTGAGTTTTACCTGCCGTTGATTCCGGCGGGCGATTACGCCTTGACGGTGTCGAAGACGGGCTTCGATCCGGAAACCACGCTGGTGACTTTGGACGTCAATGGCAAGCAACTTGTGAAGGTCGTTTTGAAGCCCAAGAAGGTGATTGGGGAAACAGTTGAAGTCAAGGGCGCGTCGGGCGGCACGGTGGAGGGCAATTCCCCGGATGCAGTCTTGGGCGAGGTGCTCCCGGAGCGACTGGTGCAGGATATCCCGCTCTCGGACAATAGCGTGGTGGGCGTGGCGCAGACGCTGCCGGGCGTGAACGACGTGAACGCGCCGACCAGTTTCACGGGAAGCAGTTCCGGTCCCACGTTCAGCACCTCCGGATCGCGTATCGCTTCGAACCTGTTCCTGTTCGACGGCATCATGTACAACAACCTGTTCATGAATACCGGCCTCAATTTCCCGTCGCAGGAGGCGATCCAGGAAGTCAGCCTGTTGATCAACAACCTCCCGCCGGAATACGGGCGTAATAGCGGCGCCGTGTTCAACGTTCTTACGAAATCGGGTGGCAATAAATTGCACGGCTCGGCGTGGGATTATTTGGGGAACGCGGATTTCGATGCCGAAAATTGGTACAACAAGTGGATTCGGGTGCAAGCGAGCGGTTCTCCGGAGGGCGCTTACAAAAACAAACTGGTCCAGAACCAGTTCGGGTTGACCCTGGGCGGTCCGCTCGTCAAAGATAAGCTCTTCTTCTTTTCATCGTATCAAGGGTTCCGTTACAAGTCCTCACTCTCGACTTCGACGGCCATCACGCCCACGGCCCAGGAGTTGGGTCTCGCCAGCGCCAGTGGCTCCACCACGAACTTCAGCGATTGTGCATGGACTTCGAGCCGGTTATTCCCGCAATTAGGGCCGCAACCCACGGGGCTATCGCCGAACCAGCCGTGCCTGGACTTTTCCGATCTGGCAGTCACTTCCGGCGCCAACCCAAAACAAAATGACTTCGATCACTTTCTCGATGATCCGTTGGGGCATGATACGGCGGGCGGGCCCATGACGAAACTTCTTTCCGAGTATGCGCCCCCGAGCTGCATGGCTCAACTCAAAGCCGAAGAGCTGGCGGAAGGAAGCATCTCCAGTTTGCAGACCGCCTACAACCTCACGATTAAATCGGGGCCCAAGGCGGGTGTAGAGGCGTCACAGGGCTCGTATATGCCAGGCGCCAAATTACCGTTTTCCTGCCTGAATCCGGTGGTCCTGGGACTGTTCACCGGGACCGGTGCCAACACAACCGGGACAAAATACCTGCCGGTTAATTATGGCGAGGCCGGCGTGGGGGTGGTCACGGCCGGGAACAACGACAAGACCGACGATAACGGGTATATTCGCTTTGATTACAATCTGGGCAAGCACACCCTGGCCGCACGTTACAACATTGTCAATGCCGACGACTTTGTTCCGGATACCGGGCAGGGCGCCGTAGCCAGCTACGGCGTCATGAAGGACTGGGCGCGCAGCCATTTCATTGTGCTCGACGATACGACCGTGCTCAACGCGAGCATGGTCAACGTCGTCCGCGGCGCTTATCGCCGCTTTACCTCCTGGAACTTCCCGACGGATTCGACCACGGCGGCGGATTTGGGAATGAATTTCCCGGTGTTTCAAACGCCGACCTTGCCGTACATCTCCCTGGGTTCGTATTTGAATCTTTCGGGCTCCGGTAATGAGTTTGGGTGGACGCAAAATAAGAGCATCGAGCTGGATGATTCGCTCTCGTGGACGAAGGGCAAGCACGTGTTCCAGTTTGGCGTGACCTACCTGCACCTGTACTTCATTACCACCAACGACTACAACACGCAGGGCGATTTCCATATCTCCGATAACGCCACCGGACAGGACTCGGGAGATTTTGAACTGGGCGATGTGAATGGCAACGACTCGACGTACTATTACACCGCGCGGACGCACCAAGGCGCCTCCCAGAATAATTACTTCTTCTATGCGAAGGACGACTGGCGCATCGCCAAGCGGCTGACGCTGAACCTCGGGGTGCGCTACGAACTGGCCCAGCCTTGGGTGGAACCGAACAATCATTGGGGCACGTTTATTCCGGGAGAGCAGTCCACGGTCATTCCGAATGCTCCGCTCGGCATGGTCTTTCCCGGCGACAAAGGCGTGCCGGATGGCATCATCAGTATGCCCAAGACGCAGTTCATGCCACGCCTGGGTTTCTCCTATGACATGTTCGGAGACGGGAAAACGGCGTTGCGCGGCGGATTCGGCATGTTCTACGACGCAACCAACGCCAATATCGTGCAGAACAACAATGCGCCTTGGATGAACGTTCAGGAAGGAGATTCGTATTCCGATCTTTCCGATCCTGTCAACTCGGCGGGCTTGAACACGGCAGTCCTGAATCCTAGCTCTCCGAGCTTCCCTTCGGGAACGACGACGCTATTCTACCTTTCGCCGCAGTTTAAGCCGGCGTATGTGATGGCATACAACTTAGGTATCCAACAGCAGTTGCCGGGCCATGTCAATTTGGAAGTGGACTACGTGGGTAAGCTGGCGCGGCATGAGTATATCGTGTATCAGGCCAATCCGGCGATTTGCGACTACACGTGTTCCGCGAAGCAGATATTTTACAATAACCGCCGCGAGTTTGCGGGATACGGCAACAACCTTGTGGTTTCTTCCATAGGCGTATCGACATACAACGGCCTCCAGGTGATGGCGAGCAAGCGGGCTTCGAAGCGGCTGATGTTTACCACCTCATACACCTGGTCCCGTTCCATTGATTTGAACTCGCAGGAAGTGAACGGACAACTGTCGGAATCGGCTAATGTTCCGTATCCCGAGAACATTGGGACCGAGCGTGGACCGTCGGATTTCAATACCAACCAAACTGCCAACCTCAGCTGGGTGTTGGATTTACCGAACATGAAGACCAGCAACCGGATTCTCAAAGGGGTCACGAACAACTGGGCTTATGGCGGTTTGTTTGCCGTGCGTTCGGGAATGCCGGTGAATGTCACCACGGGCGGCGACATAGCGGGTACCGGTATGAACGGTCAGCGGCCGGTGCTGGTCGGCAACTGGCATTTGCCAAACAATCGCAGCGAAGTGGACAAGGTGATGGAATGGTTCAACGTCACCTCTACCCTTCCCACCGACGCAAATGCCAACCCGGCGCTGCCAGATCAGTGGGCGCCAGGTTTTGGCAACCAACAATGCCCGCAACCGGGAAGCCTGAGCGGGGGGGTCGCTGGGATCGGTGCCTACAGTACGCCTGCGACGTACGTTGTGAGTTATCCTTCCTCCGGACCCACGGTAACCACTGTTGCCGGCCAATGCCCCGGCGGCGCTTTCGAGAAGCCCGCGTACGGCGCGTACGGCGACGTGGGACGCAACTTTGTTGTGGGCCCGGGACAGATTACCAACAACATGTACATCTCCAAGCAGTTCAAGCTGCCCTGGCGGGAAGGCATGTTGCTGGAGTATAAGTGCCAGGCGAATGGCGTATTCAACCACCCGCAATTCGGGCAGCCTTCCGGAGGGTTCAGCTCGAGTGGAAGTTTTGGCCGCATCACCTCCAGCAAGGGCGAACGTACGGTGGTGATGCAACTGAAACTGAAGTTCTAAGGCGATTCCGGGCAGTCGATTTACGGCGAGGAGTTTTCCACTCCTCGCCGGTTTTTTTGTGGATATAATTGAAATATGACGCGGCCATTTATTCACGAAGATTTTCTGTTGCATTCCGCCACCGCCCGCAAGCTGTTCCACACCTATGCGGAGCCGGAACCGATTCTCGACTACCATTGCCATCTTCAGCCCAAAGACATCGCCGGGAACCGGCAGTTCAATAATCTGTTCGAGATATGGCTGGAAGGCGATCACTATAAATGGCGTGCCATGCGCACCAATGGCGTCGAAGAAAAGTACTGCACGGGCGACGTGCCGCCGGTGGAGAAATTCAAGGCCTGGGCGCGGGCCGTGCCGCATACGCTGCGCAACCCCCTCTACCATTGGACGCACCTGGAACTGAAGCGCTACTTCGACATCGACGAGATTCTTGACGAGCGCACCGCTCCCGCCATTTGGGAGAAGGCGAATGCAATGCTGGCCACCGGGGAATTGCGGACGCAGGGTATCATGCGTAAATTCAAGGTGGCGGCGCTCTGCACCACCGATGATCCTACCGACGATCTCGCGTATCACAGGCAGATCGCGGCGTCTTCCCTGGCCACGCGCGTGTACCCGACTTTCCGGCCGGACAAGGCGCTGGACGTGCATCTGCCGGAGCTGTTTAACGCCTGGGTGGACCGCCTGGCGGCCGCCGCGAATGCCCATATTGCGCGCTTTAGCGATTTCCTGGGCGCCCTGCGCCAGCGGCACGACTTCTTCCATCAGATGGGCTGCCGCCTGTCCGATCACGGCATGAATCATTGCTATGCCGATTTCTGTTCGGAGCCGGTGGCGACGGCGATCTTCGACAAAGCCCGTTCCGGCCAGGCCGCTACCGCCAAGGAGCACGATCAATTTGCTTCCTTTTTGATGTTGTATTTCGGACATCTCGATGCCGAAAAGGGCTGGACCAAGCAGTTGCACCTGGGGGCGAGGCGCAACAACAACGCCCGGCTGATGCAGCAGTTGGGGCCCGATACCGGCTTCGATTCCATTGGCGACTGGCCGCAGGCCGATAATTTGGGCTCCTATCTGGATCGGCTGGACCGCGAAAATGCCCTGCCCCGGACCATTCTCTACAACTTGAATCCGGCCGACAATTATGCGTTTGCCACCATGATTGGCAACTTCCAGGACGGCTCGATTGCCGGCAAGATCCAGTTCGGCAGCGGCTGGTGGTTCCTTGATCAGAAGGAAGCCATGCAATGGCAAATGAATGCGCTCTCCAACGTCGGCCTGTTGTCGCGTTTCGTGGGGATGTTGACCGATTCGCGTTCCTTCATGTCGTACCCGCGGCACGAGTATTTTCGCCGCGTGCTTTGCAATCTGCTGGGCGCCGATATCGAACGGGGCGAAATGCCCGACAACCAGGAACTGGTCGGGAGCATGATCAGGAATATCTGTTATACGAACGCGCAGCAGTATTTGGGCCTCCCGGGAGTGAAGGCGGCAGGAGCGAGCAAGTAGTTAGGAGTTAGGAGTTAGTAACCCCGGCTTCTCAGGCAAGCCGCCGCGGTTGGCGGAAGAAGACAGCCCCAAGCGAAAGCTTGGGGCCAGGGCTCGCAGCAGGTTTCCCGGTTCTTACGCCCCCGCTTGGGGGCCTTTTCTTGCGGTCGTAGCTCTTCCCGAGCTTGCGCCCGGGACTATCATAGTTCGCCGCCGGCGCCGCCTCAGCCCAGCCGGTTTAGCGCATCCACGTACGCTTTGGCGCTGGCCTCAATGACGTCGGTGGAGGCGCCGCGGCCCAGAATACGCCGGTTTCCCACTTCCAGTTGCACCGTGACTTCGCCCATGGCGGCGGTGCCGCCGGTGACGGCGTGGATGTCCCAGCGCGTCAGCTTGGCCGAAGTTCCGGTGACGGAAGCAATGGCTCGGTACACGGCGTCCACCGGTCCGTTGCCGATGGCCGCGCCCTGCTGCACCTCGTCTTTGACGCGCAGACGCACGGTGGCGGTGGGAATGGCCGCGGTGCCGCTGTAGATGTGCAGGTATTCCAGTTGGTAAGTCTCCGGGACGGTGTGAATTTCGTCGTGGACGATGGCCACCAGGTCTTCGTCGAAGACCTCCTGTTTCTTATCCGCCACCAGCAGAAAGCGCTGATAGGTGTGGTCCAGTTCTTCCTTGGAGAGCGGATATCCGAGTTTTTCCAGGCGGGAACGCAGGCCGGCGCGCCCGGTGCGCGCGGTCAGCACCACGCGGCTTTCGGCGAAGCCCACGTCTTCGGGACGCATGATCTCGTAGGTCTCGCGGTTCTTGAGGAATCCGTCCACGTGAATGCCGGAACTGTGGGAAAAGGCGTTGGCGCCGACGACGGCCTTGTTGGGCGGCACCAGCATGCCCAGCATGTCGGAAACCATGCGGCTGGTGCGGCAGAATTCCCGGGTATCCACTCCGGTGGTCACGCCGAAATAGTCGGCCCGGGTGCGGACCGCCATCACCACCTCTTCCAGCGCCGCATTGCCCGCTCGTTCTCCCACGCCGTTGATGGTGCCTTCCACCTGGCGGGCGCCATTGCGTATGCCGGCGAGCGAATTCGAGACGGCCAGGCCCAAATCGTTGTGGCAGTGCACGCTGATGGTGGCCTTTTTGATGTTGGGAACTTTTTCCCGAATCTGGCGAATCAGGGCGCCGAACTGTTCGGGCACGGTGTAGCCGGTGGTATCGGGAATATTGACCACCGTCGCTCCGGCGTCGATCACCGCCTCGAGCATCTCGAACAGGTAGGCGGGATCGGAACGGCCCGCGTCCTCGGCGTAGAACTGCACATCCTGGACGTAGCCCTTGGCGCGCTTGACCGCCTCCACCGCCATGTGCAGGATTTTGACTTTCTTTTCGCCCAGCGTTGTGCCGTAGCGCTCGTCGCGGAACTTGCCCATCACGTGGATGTCGGAAACCCCGATCCCGGTATGGATGCGCCCCCGCTTGGCTTTGGCCAGCGCTTTGCCGCAGGCGTCAATGTCGGCCGCCACCGCCCGGGAAAGGGCACAGATGGTGGGGCCCTCGATCTCGTGGGCGATCCGCTGGACTGCCTCAAAATCGTCGGGGGATGAGTTGGGGTATCCGGCCTCGATGATGTCCACCTTGAGGCGGGCCAATTGTTTGGCGAGCGTCAGCTTATCGCGGCTGCCCAAGCGGGTTCCGGCGGCCTGTTCGCCGTCGCGGAGCGTGGTGTCGAATACTGTCAGCTTCTGAATTGCGGTTTTCATAGGCATCGTTTGCAGTTAACAGTTTACAGTTTACGGCCAAAACCTGCAGTGCTCGGGCCGGGTGCGTCCGGTTTTCCGGAAAAATCGAACGCCGAGGACGCAGTCAGGGCAGATTTGCAACTGAAAAACGGCCTGTACCGAAAGTGTGGCTCGCTCAACTTCAAATTACAAATTACCAATTTGAAATATCTCCGCGTCCTCGGCGTTCGGCTCTTCCCGAGAGGCAGCCAAGGCGCAAAATGATGAAGCGCTGGTGTAAAATCAATCGGATTTCCAATATCAGGCTCGGCCAGGGCGTACGGCACGGGGAACCCCCGGCCGCGCCTGGCGAGGGTTTTTGATTCCCCTCGTTTGCCGGCCTCCGGAGACGATTCCATGCGATTCAAGCTGTTTACCACCGCGCTCTTCATTTCTGTCCTTGTGCTGCTGGCCGTGCCCAAGTCCTTACGGGCTCAAGAGTGGCAGCCCATTTCGCCGGAAGATCTGGCGTTCAAGGACAATCCCAAGAGCCCGGGCGACAGCGCCATGATCCTCTACCGCGAGGTCGAGGAGAACGATCAGAAGGGCTTCCTGCGGGAGTATGTGCGAATCAAGATCTTCAAGCGGGAAGGACTGGAATTCGCGAACGCAAGAACCGTGCCGTACCGGCCGGAAGAGGAAAGCATTGTCGTTCTGAAAGGACGAACCATTCACCCCGATGGTTCGATCACGGAATTTTCCGGTCATACCGCGCAGGAGTCCGCGGCCCGGAGCCGGTCCAGCAACGAAACGGTGACGGCCTTCGCCCTTCCGGAGGTCACGGTGGGCAGCATCATTGAATACCATTACACGATTCAGGCCAATCACACGGCCGCGGAGTGCGATCCGGATAATCCGGCTTCGAACTGCGGATTTCATAACAGCAGTTGGCCGGTGGCGCAGGAGCTGTTCCAGCGCGAGGTCCATTTTTCATTCGTGCCCCGCGAAAAAAACAATTTCAACATTTTCCCGTACCTGTTGCCGCCGGATAAGAAACCGGTGGACCGCATGATCGGGAGAGAGCGCCGTCTTAGCCTGGATCTCACCGACGTGGCGCCGGTCCGGACGGAAGCGTTCATGCCTCCGGCGACAGAATTGCGTTCGCGCGTGGATTTTATGTATTACACCGATGCTCCGCCTAAGCCGGATGAGTTCTGGAACGACGAGTTGAAGAAGTGGGCGAGCGGGGCTCAGCATTTCATGGATAAGAAGGACGATATGCAGCGTGCGGTCAGCTCAACCGTTAGTCCTTCCGACAGCCACGAGGCGAAGCTGCGCAAAATCTACGATCGCGTGCAATCGCTTCGCAATCTGACCTACGAAAAGCAGGAGACGGGCCGGGAAAAGCAAAGGCCGAACGCGAATGTCGCAGACGTTCTGGCGCACGGATACGGAACTCATAATGAGCTGAATCGCCTCTTCGTGGCCATGGCCCGGGCGGCCGGCCTCGATGCCACGCTGGTCAATGTCGTCCAGCGCGACCAGAACCAGTTTCACAAGATGGTGTTGTCGATGGACCAGTTCACGTCGGAGCTGGCCCTGGTCCGGGATAATGGGACGCTCATCTATTTCGATCCGGGAACACTGTTCTGCCCGTATGGAGTGATTCCCTGGGAGGATACCGCCGTAACCGGCATGCTGCAGGACAAAGGTTCGGCCCGGTTTGATGACCACAATACGCCTCTGCCGGATCCGTCCAGCGCGACCATTTCCCGCAAAGCGACCTTCAAACTCCAGAATGACGGCACTCTGGACGGAAGCCTGCAAGTTACGTTTACCGGCCAGGAGGCGATGGAGCGGCGCCTGCAGGAACGCCAGCAGGACGACGCGGGCCGCGAAAAGGATATGCAGCAGCTGGCGTCCGGCTGGTTCACCAAACCTGGCGAAATCAAGCTGCAAAGTGTGAACAACTGGAAGTTGTCCAACCTGCCCCTGGTGGCCGTCTTCAGCGTGCACATTCCCGGTTATGCCCGTATCGAAGAGGGCGCGGCCCGCTTGACTATAATGCCGTTTGGCGGCGCTTATAGGAATCCGTTTGCGGCGGAAGACCGCGTGTCCCGTATCTACTTCCACTATCCTTACGATTATTCCGACGACATCACGATCGCTTTGCCGGCCGGCTTTACGGCCGGACAGCTTCCCCAGCCGGCGACCTTCAATAACTCCATGGGCGATTACTCCGCCACTGGCACTTCCGGAAATGGCGCCGTGCAGTTGAAGCGCGAATTCCGTTTGAAGGGGGTCTTTGTCGACGCCAAGTATTATTTGCCGGTGCGCGGGTATTTCCAGCATATTCAGGACAACGACGAACAGGAAAAAGTCACGATTACAAGTGCGGGGAAATAGCGAGCTGGTTCGGTCAACCGCAGTAGCATACTAAAATGCGCGCTTTTCCGGCGCCGCTGGTGTACAATTGCGCCCGACTTCCAAAGGTCAAATTTTTTGGCGGCTGCAGTGCGGGAAGTGCCCATGCCGAATGGCTGGGAAAGTGCGTTTCCCCGCATCCGGCCCCCGGAGACGATGCATGCGCTTCAAGCTTTATGCCAGTACGCTTTTTGTTGCCGTCCTGCTTCTAATGGCCCTGCCCCGCCAAGCGCGGGCTGATGAGTGGCCGCCTGTCCCGCCAGAAGATCTGGCGCTCAAGGACAACCCCAAGGCTCCCGGCGCGCATGCCATGATCCTCTATCGGGAAGTGGAACAGGACGATCAGCGATGTGCGATGAAAGAATTCGTCCGGATGAAGATCTTTGACGAGGCAGGGCGGCATTATGGCGATGCAGAGACGGACATCTATGAGTCTGACATCGAGCATGTGATCGATGTCAAGGGGCGGACGATTCATCCGGATGGGTCCATCGTCCCTTTTGCCAGCAAGGTTTACGAAAAGGCATACGCCAAATATCGGTCCATGGGGTTGTCGATCAGCACTTTTACTCTTCCGGACATAACTCCGGGCAGCATTGTGGAGTACAGCTATAAGATCGTTTGGGATAAAGATTCGGAGTTGTGGTACAGCGATCATTGGATGATCGCCACGAATCTGTTTCAGCGTAAAGCGCATTTCTCCTTCGTCCCCAACCAGGACTATGATTTGAAGATTTATTGGCAGAATTTTCTGATCGACCAGAAGCCGGTACAGCAGACGGCTGGGGCAAACTCCGGCACGGGTGCAGTCCGGCGCAAGATGATCATGGATGTGGTGGGGTGAACCCCTCAGGTGAGACACAGAAAGTTGAGAATCCTCCGAATTTAACGCCATTGTTTTAGCCAAGGCAAGGGGGTCTGGGGGAAGGGGGC
>Ga0326727_10027871_pt1 | contig 10327 bp, 8 predicted proteins | sample MB2enrmetagenome_FD_207643 | JGI IMG/M metagenome (GOLD analysis project Ga0326727, IMG submission 207643) | Lab enriched peat soil microbial communities from McLean, Ithaca, NY, United States - MB29MY | ecosystem: Environmental > Terrestrial > Soil > Wetlands > Peat | place: USA: New York...
TTGTTGCTGCCTCTGCGGACAATCACCCTTCCGCCGGTCGCCGTCGCAGCCCAGTAGTTGTCGGTCGCGCTATCCACGCTCACGCCGCTTCCCAGGCCCACACGTTTTCCCTTGAAGGTCGTCCCATCGATGACAAACACCTCCTGGTGGGCCAGGGCTCCGCCGCTCAAATAGATCTTGTTCAGGTGGACATTCACCGCCACGGTGCTAGCGGCGTTCTGCGGCACGGGAACTTGCGCCAGGACGGCCTGCGCTCCTGCATCTACCGCCGGCGATGCGGCAACCACCAGCGCACACACACAAGCGCGCATCGTCCAGCGAGTGCATGGCCTTCCGGTGTTCATCGGTTGACGCCTCTTGGTTCCAGCCTACGCCAGTTTCCAGCCCATGCGCCGGGCGCGCTCGCGGCTGCGCGCAGAGAGCGGATGGCGCGGCTCCATGGCGGAGAGGCCTACCCACAGGTGGCCCACCGTCCTGGCGCCCAGCATCCTGGCCGCCAGGCGGAGTGAACCGGCGACTCCGGTGAACAACGGGATGAAGATGCCGGGCATGCCGGAGGTGGCGACGAGGACCGCCTTGCGCACGGGCTTTTCCTGGCGGGGTTTGGGCACACCCTGACCCCAGGGCCAATAGGAAAAGCCGAGCAGCCGCTCCATGAACGTGCGGAAAAGCGCGGTCACATTGCCGTAATTGACGGGCGAGCCCAAGACAATCGCGTCCGCCGCTTCAACTGCCGCCAGAATGGGCTCCAGGTCGTCCTGCTGCTCGCAGTGTCCCCGCTCCGTCCCCGGCTTCTGGGCGCACTGGCGGCAATTCTTGCAGAACTCCAGGTGCTTGTCGGTCAGGTAGATAGTGTGGGTAATCGCGCCCTTTTCCCGGGCTCCGGCAAGAATCGCATCCACCGCGCTGTCGGTGGTTCCACCCTTGATGTAGCTGCCGACAATGGCCACAACTCTGGCGCTCATTCAATGCCTCCCATCCCCTGCGCGCGCAGATTACTACAGGCGCCGCCCGGCCCGCTGTGACAAGGCCGCCCCAGCCGTCGGGACGGCGTAGTACAAACCCGGTTCTGCCGTCCCCCCGGGACATCTGCTAACCTCTTTCTCGCATGGAATTCACAAATCTTCACACCGAGAAGCGGCCGCCGGTGGCCGTCGTTACGCTGGACCGGCCCAAGGTACTGAATGCACTGAACGCCGAGACATTGGACGAGTTGGACAGGGCCATCGGCGAGTTGGCTCTGGATACAAGCATTCGCGTGATCCTGCTTGCCGGCGCGGGCGGCAGGGCCTTTGCCGCCGGCGCGGACATCAACGAGATCGCCGCCCTCACCGCCGAAGAGGGCCACGCTTACGCGCTGCGCGGCCAGGCGCTGCTGCGCGAGATTGAGACGCTCAACAAGCCGGTTATTGCCTGCATCCAGGGGTTTGCGCTGGGGGGCGGCTGCGAACTGGCCATGGCTTGCTCGTTGCGCCTGGCTGCGGACAACGCCCGCCTGGGCCAGCCGGAAGTCAAGCTCGGCCTTCTGCCCGGTTACGGCGGTTCGCAGCGCCTGCCAAGGCTTGTGGGGCGCGGCCGGGGCCTCAAGCTGCTGCTGAGCGGCGCCATTGTGGATGCGCAGGAGGCCCTGCGCATCGGCCTTGTCGACGAAGTGGTTCCGGCAGCGGATCTGATGGCGCGCGCCGAGGCCCTGGCCCTGGAGATTGCCGCCAACGCGCCACAGGCCATCACGGAGCTGCTGCGGGCCGTGGACGAAGGCCTTGACCTGCCACTGGACCTCGCGCTCATGCGGGAGGCGGTCCGCTTCAGCCATCTCTGCGGCACTGCGGACAAGGCCGAAGGCACCCAGGCGTTCCTCGAAAAGCGGCCACCGGCATGGAAGGACGAGTAAAGATGGGCCGCGAAGCGGGAACAGCCGGCAACCGGCGCTGTTATCCTTGCTGGGTGATCGAACGCACCAGACTCAGGGGATTTCTGGCCATGGCCGCGCTGCTCGTCGTGGCTCTCGCGGCCTGCCACAAGGAAGAGCAAGCCGTCGAGGGCGTGGCCCAGACGGCGGTGAACGCCGAGCACAAGGCCCAGGCCGCGGGCACAGAACTCGACCGGCAACGGGCCGCACTGGCCGCCATTCCACTGCCCACCAAGAGCATGTATGTGGACGTGCATGAGCCCGGCCAGTGGGCCAATCCGTTTCTCTCGGTCAACTCCGACACGCTGAATCTGCGCATTACGCTGGCCGACGCCAACCCCAGCGCAGTGGGGCAGGGAACCATGCTGCGCCCCGAGGCCGCGCGACGTCAGGAGCTCGAACTGCGTCCCGGCGACCTGGTCCAGGCGCTGATTGCGCTTCCGCCCGGAGCGTGGCGCTACGGCCGCGTGATCGCGGTGGCCGAGTCGCCGCTGGCCAACCCCAAGGACCGCCCCAAAGTGCGGCGGAACGTGGAAGCGGCCATCAAGCAGTTGAACGACCTGGGCGTGGTGGTGGACGAGTGGCCGGCGAGGTAGTCAGGGCCTCCTCGTTCTGCCCATGAAATACGCATCTCACGAGGGCTTCGAACGATGAAGAACAGCCTTTTTCCAGCCTCAAGGCCCGCACGCATCCTCCCCGCCATTTCAGTCTGCTCGCTTCTTGTGACTGCAATTCTCCTGGGCCAGGGAACCGCCTTCGCGCAGGACCACTCCTTTGCCGCCGCAAACAATGTGGTCTGGACCACCCTCGGTCAGGACGAGAACGACTCCATGCCCATTGGCAACGGCGACCTGGCCGCCAACGTCTGGACCGAGAAGAACGGCGACCTGGTCTTGCTGGTGGCCAAGGCAGACGCCTGGACGGAACAGGGCAAGCTGGTCAAGCTGGGCCGCGTCCGCATCCAGCTCACGCCCAACCCCTTCACAACCGTCTCAGACTTCAGCCAGACCCTGCGCCTCGCAGACGGCAGCATCCAGATCGTCAGCGGCCAGAACACCCTGCGCGTCTGGGTAGACGCCAACCATCCTGTGCTGCACGTCGAAGCAAAGCTCGACCAGCCCGCCACCCTGCAAGCCAAACTGGAACTTTGGCGTACGCGCAGACACCCCTTCAACGAGCCTTCTCCCGACAAGGGCGGCCTTTTCGAGTTTGGCAACATCTCGCTGCCGCTGGACTTCGAGGCGGATACCGTGCTGCCCGCAGGCAAGGCCCAGGTTACCTGGCTACACTTCAACCGGCAGAGCGTCTATCCCATCGTTCTCCAGCAGGAGCATCTCGAATCGCTCAAGAGCAAGTATCCCGACCCGCTGCTCCATCGTTGCTTTGGCGCTGTCCTCACAGGCCAGGGCCTGGTGGCCGTCGACGGCCATACGCTGCGCTCCGCAGCCGCCAGCCGCAACCTGCGCATCGACATCACCGCGCTCACCACCACCCAGACCGCATCGCCCGCAGCCTGGAAGGCCAAACTCGACGCAACCCTCCAGCAACTCAGCGCAACCTTGCCCGATGCAGCCTGGCAACAGCACCAGCAATGGTGGCGCGCCTTCTGGGATCGCAGTTGGATTCACATCGCCGGAAGCGACGAAGCAGCCCGTGTCTCGCAGGGATACATCCTTCAGCGCTACATGATGGCCGCCTCCTCGCGCGGTGCTTACCCCGCAAAGTACAACGGCAGCCTGTTTACCGTGGGGCACGACCTTCCGGAGGGAGTGGTCTCCACACCCCGCAGTCACAGCCCCGACTTCCGCCAGTGGGGCAACTCCTTCTGGAACCAGAACACGCGCCAGCTCTACTGGCCGCTGCTGGCAACCGGCGACTTCGACCTGCTCAAGCCCTGGTTCGACATGTACACCAAGGCTCTGCCTCTTGCCACGGACCGCACCCGAATCTACTTCCACCACGCCGGCGCGGCCTTCATTGAGACCATCAACTTCTGGGGCCTGCCCAACCTGAACGACTTTGGCTGGGACAACCCCACCTACGAGGTCACCAGCCGCTGGATGCGCTACCACGTGCAGGGAGGTCTTGAAGTCACAGCCCAGATGCTCGATCGGTACGCGGTCACTCAAGATGCAGCCTTCGCGCGCACCACGCTGGTTCCGTTCGCCGATGCCATCCTCACCTACTACGCGCAGCACTGGACGGTTGACGAGTACGGCAAAATACACTTTTCCCCCGCGCAGGCCATTGAGACCTACCAGCTCGACGCCGTGAATCCAGCCCCCGATATCGCCGGCCTCATGAGCGTGCTGCCGCGGCTGCTCGATCTGCCCGCGGACCTCACCACGCCGGAGCAGCGCGCTGCATGGAAGAAGCTCGAAAGCCAGTTGCCTCCGCTGCCCAAGGGCAAGACCGCCAACGGCAAGCTGCCTCGGCAGGGCCTGGGTGACGGTGCGGGGAAGCCTGTCCTCTTGCCTGCCGAGCGCTACGGCCTCTCAAAGAACGTTGAGAATCCCGAACTCTACGCGGTCTTCCCCTATCGCATCTATGGCGTGGGCAAGCCGGACCTGACGATGGCCCGCGATACGTTCTCCGCGCGGCTCTTTCCCTATGACACCTGCTGGGGCCAGGACGGCGAAGAAGCTGCCTTGCTGGGACTCACACAAGATGCGCGTAAATCCGTTGTCGACGAGTTCACCGCATATGGCCCGCAGCGCTTCCGCTGGTTCTGGAGGATGGGCAGCGACTGGATTCCCGACCTGGACAACGGCGGCGCAGGCATGAGCACGCTGCAACTCATGCTGATGCAGACCGACGGCCGCCGCATTCAACTGCTGCCCGCATGGCCCAAAGAATGGACAGCCGACTTCAAACTGCACGCGCCCCTCCGGACCACGGTGGAAGGCCACGTGGAGAATGGCCGCGTCACCAGCCTCACGGTCACGCCCGAGTCGCGCGCCAAAGACGTTGTCGTGCTCCAATGAGCCGGCCCTCAGCCTGCACTCCGTGCCGGAATCAACGCTCTTCGGCCACCGTCTGCCGAGCAAAATGAGCCAGCCCGGCGGAAAGGCATTCCGGTATTGTTTTCACCAGAAGCCGGTTGACCGTTCCGTGGTGCGGAATTGCAACTCCTTTGGACCGTGCTGCGTCCAATGCGGTGAGGACGCCGCGGGAATTCAAGTCTGGCCGGAGCGCGGCGCGACAACAACCCCGGGGCCAGTATCCGGCTTGCTATTTGCGGCACCGTGTGGAATTTGATACGCTCAGGCATTCTTCCGAGCTGAGCTGAAGGAGAATTGTTATGGCAGATGAAACCAAGATACACGGCCTGGCATGGTTCCTGGCTGGATTGGGCGTCGGCGCGCTGGTGGGGATTCTGTATGCCCCCAAGAGCGGCCGGGAGACCCGCGATGAGCTCGCAAGCGGAGCCCGCGAGGGCACGGAATACCTGCGCACCCGCACCCGGCAAGCCGCCGAGGAGGTCAATGCGCTGGTAGACAAGAGCCGCGAGCAGATGGGCGACTACGTGGAGCGCGGCCGCGAGGCCGTGGACCGCGGAAGGGCGCAGTGGGAAGAGTTCGTGGAGCGGGGCAAGGGCCTCGTGAGCGAGCAGACCGGGCGGGTTACCGCGGCAGTCGATGCGGGACGCCAGGCTTACAAGTCGGCTGCCGTTGGCGGCAACACAACGGAGCCTTGAGCAACGGCAACTCCGGGCCGGCGATCCGGCCCGGCCTTGTTCTGTTCGATCATCTGCTTGTCCTGAGAACCGCATTAAACAGGTTCCAACAAGCCCGCAGGAGCCCTGCGCGAGATCAATCCGATGCCAAAATTGGACAATGACACCATCCTGCTTGCCTTTGTCGGCGTAACCGCGCTGGCCATCGTGCTGCAGACGATTATCCTGCTGGCCGTTTTTACGGCTGTTCGCAAGGCAGCCGCAGCGGTCAAGGAGGAAGCTGAAGACCTGCGCTCCTCCATGATGCCCATCATCTACAACTCGCGGGATCTCTATGCGCGCCTGGCCCCCAAGGTCGAGGCGACGGTCGAAGATCTGGCGGCCATTGCCCACGGGTTGCGCACGCAGACTGAAGCGGTGGAGACCTCAGCCATCCAGATTATGGAGAAGCTGCACCGCCAGACCAGCCGCATCGACGTGATGTTCTCCACGGTTCTGGATGCAGTGGACCGGGCCGGCGGATTTGTGGCCGAGACCATCAGCCGGCCCATACGGCAGGCGACGAGCCTCATTGCGTCGATTCGGGCCATCATCGAGTCGCTGCGCACGCCGGCAGCGGAGCCGCACGAGACGCATACCGCCGCCGACAAGGACATGTTCGTCTAAATCCATAGCGATTCTTCAGTCCCCATGCCGTTGCAAGAATCGCCAAAGGGCCAAAAAGGAGAGATGAATGAAGCCACGCTACGCGTGTACGCTTGCTGTGTCTCTAACCATGCTTGCAGGGATGGCGTGCGCCCAAGCCACGCCCAAGACCGCGCTGCTGGCACTTTCCAAGCAGGACCACACGCTGGCCATCGTCGATCCAGCCAGCCTCAAAGTGCTCGCTACGGTCCCGGTGGGCGACGACCCGCACGAGGTGGCCGCCTCGGCGGACGGAAAGACCGCCTACGTTTCGAATTACGGATTTGGCGCCTTTCACACGCTGACCGTGATTGACCTGGCGGGGCAAGGGCCGGCCGGGGTCATCGACCTGGGCGCGTTGCGCGGGCCGCATGGGCTGGTGTTTCAGCAGGGGAAGGTATGGTTTACGGCCGAGGCGGCGAAGGCCATCGGCAGCTACGACCCCGCGGCGGGCAAAATCGACTGGATCATGGGAACCGGTCAGGACCGGACGCACATGCTTTACGTCTTCCCCGACGGCAAGCGGATTATCACCACCAACGTGAACGCCGCCACGGTCACCATCATGGAAAAGACCGCGGCGAAACCGTGGGGGCCCCCACCGGGAATGCAACCCGCCGGTGCTCCGCCCCCGGTGGGAGGGCCAGGCGGAGGAGGGCCACCTCCGGGGCCTCCGCCTGCGCCGCCGGGTGGCGATTGGCAGTTGACGGTGATTCCCGTGGGCCGCGGCGCGGAGGGTTTTGACGTCTCGCCCGACGGCAAGGAAGCCTGGGTAGCCAATGCCTGGGATGGCACCATCTCCGTGATCGATATCGCAGCGAAAAAAGTAGCCGCCACCCTGGCCGCAAACGTGCAAGGGGCTAACCGCCTCAAGTTCACGCCCGACGGCAAACTGGTGCTGGTTACGCCCGGCTCGGCGCTGGTGATTCTCGACGCTGCCACGGGGAAAGAAGTCAAGCGCATCGCCAGCGTCCATGGCTCCGGCGGCATCCAGATGCAGCCAGACGGTGCGCGAGCTTATGTCGCCTGCGGCCGCGACGGCTATGTCGCCGTCATCGACCTGAAGACGCTGCAACTGGTTGGCCAGGTGCCCGTAGCCAGCCCGGATGGCCTGGCCTGGGCCGTTCGACAGTAGACAGATTCCAGCACGAAATAGGGGCAGCGACCATCATGGCCGCTGCCCCTTTTTTCCGCACTCGGATCCGTCCTACTTCTCGTCGATCACAATCACCTGGATCGAGAACCCAGGCATGGTGTGCTTCATCGGGTTGCTCACGTCATGCAGAGCCGTCTCTACCGGGACTACCTGTTCCGGCTTGTCCAGCGTGTTGGTGGCCTGCGTGCTCTGCCCGCTTAGTGTGACCAGCGTTCCCGCCGCCGCCAGCTTTGCGCCGGGCAGGCGGATCTCCACCGCCTGCGGCGTGGACGAGGCATTCACCAGCTTCACGTAGAGCCGCTTCTTTGCCGAGTCGCGGGTCACCGAATAAAACAGTTTCGGTCCCGCTCCCTCGAGCTTCGACGCGGGAGTCTGGTCGCCCAGGTACTTCGAGAACATCACCTGCGCGTAGTAGCTGGGAGAGCCGTAGCTCCGCATCGCGTCGTAACCGATGAGGTCGGTATCCCACTGTATGCCGCCGGGGTTCACGTTTACCAGCAGGGGAGCGTAGGCCGCCATGACCACGATGTCGCTGTTGCGCTCCATTCCGGTCATCCATGCCGCATCGCCCAGGGCCGCGCCTAGGTTCGGCGTAGGAGCGCCCTCGCGCGTAGCCCACTCGCCTACGAAGATCTTGGGGCCGCTGCGGTCGGTCTTGTCGTAGTGGGCCGCGTCCTTGAAGTTCTGCGTGGCGCGCACGTAATAGTGGTCGTCCTGCACATCCGGCTTCATGCCCTTCAAAGGCATGGTGGCAATCAGTTGCAGCTCAGGGTACTTGGCCTTGATCGCCTTGTAGAACTGCGCATAGCGGCCTTCGTAGCTGCCCGAGCGATCGAACATGTCCTCATTGCCGATTTCGACATAGGTCAGCTTGAAGGGCTGCGGGTGCCCGTTCTTCACGCGGACCGCCCCCCATTTGGTATCCGGGCCGCCGGTCACGAATTCAATCTCGTCCAGCGCATCCTGCACGTACGGGTCGAGATCCGGCCCCGGCTTCACGTGCTCCTGGGCCATCGAGTAACCGGCGTAGACCGCCATCACCGGCTGCATCTTCAGGTCCTCGCACCATTCCAAGAACTCCAAAAGGCCAAGACCATCCGACGAGTGATAACTCCACGGGCTGGGATGCGTGGGCCGGTCCACAAGCGGGCCAATGGTCTTCTTCCACTGGTAGCGATCGGGAATGTGGTCGCCCTCGAGATAGTTGCCGCCGGGGAAACGAAGGAAGGCCGGGTGCATGGCGGCGAGCTTCTCCATCAGGTCAGTGCGGTTGCCGTTCGCGCGGTCGTGGTAGGTGGGCGGGAACAACGACACCAGGTTCAGCCACAGCGTGCCCGCGTGGCCCACTGTGAGCCGCAGGTGGTTGGCCGCCGAGGGCTGGATTGCCCCGGTCTTCAGCGTGAACTCGTATTGCTTCCATTGGGTCGAGACTGCGGCGACTTCCGCGGTCGCCACGGCCTTGCCGCTTGCGTTGTTCACCAGGCTCACGGTGACGGGGCCCAGGTCGGCAGCGCCGGCCTTGGCCCAGAAAGAGCCTTTGTATACGGTACTGGGCCGCAGAGGCATGCCCCACCAGCCCTCGTTCAGAACACCGGCCTGGTTGTGCGCGTCAGCCTGCTTCACGTCAATCCGCAGGCTGGACTTCAGGGCCTCGCTGGGTCCGGTTGTTCTGTCCGGCTCAATCGCTGCTTGTGAGTTGCCGTCTTCCACCAGAATCCAATGCAGGATGCCAGACCAGTCCGCCCCAAAGGTGCGATTGCGCACCATCTCCGCGTACAGGCCGCCATCGTAGGAGTAGTTGATCTCTTCGGTCATGAGGCCGTAGAGGGTTGGGCTCACCTTGGCGACGGGCTGGTCCGCATGGATGGTGAGAGTGGGAGTGGGGCCTTGTGCTGCAAGGAGGGTGGCGGCCAGGAGGATGGCCGCGCCGGCAAACGTTTTCTTAGGCATCGTGGATTCTCCCGAAAATGGTGACGTGCCAGTATAACGCGGCAGATGCCACTGTGTTTGGGAAGTCTCCGGGTGCAGAGCCGAGGCCATCTCTGAACAAAACACTACACGATCCACCCGCCGCCGGCCACCTCGTCGCCGTCGTAGAACACCGCCGACTGGCCGGGAGTGACGGCGCGCTGCGGCTCGTCGAAGGTCGCGGCGACTTCGCCCGGGCCGGCGGGCTCAAGCGTGGCCCAGGCCGGCTCGTGCCGGTGGCGAATCTTGATCTGGACGCGCATGGGGGCGGTCAGCTCCGGAATGCCGATCCAGTTCAGCCGGTTGGCGCGCAAGGTGCGCGTGGCAAGCTCGGCGTCGGCGCCCACGGTGACGCGATGGGTGGCCGGGTCAATCTGCAGCACGTAAAGCGGCGTGGGCGAGCTGACGCCGAGGCCCTTGCGCTGGCCAACGGTGAAGTTGAAGATGCCGTCGTGGCGGCCGAGGACTTCGCCCGTGGAGGCGATCAGCTCGCCGGCGGTTTCGGGGATCTGTTGGCCCTGCTCTTCGAGGTAGGCGGTGAGGAACTGCTTGTAGTCGCCGCCGGGGATAAAGCAGATCTCCTGCGAGTCGGGCTTTTCCGCCAGCGCCAGCCCATGCTGGCGCGCGATCTCGCGCACCTCGGGCTTGGTGAGCCGGCCCAGCGGAAACAGCGTGTGGGCAAGCTGTTCCTGGGTGAGGCCGAAGAGAAAGTAGGTCTGGTCCTTGGCGAGATCGGCGGGGCGCTTGAGAATCCAGCGCTGGCGGGCGGCGTCGAACTCGTTGACGGCGTAGTGGCCGGTGGCGATGCGGCTGGCCCCGATGGACCGCGCAGTCTGGAGCAACTGGTCGAACTTGAGGTGGTTGTTGCAGAGCGAGCAGGGGATGGGCGTGCGCCCGGCGAGGTATTCGGCGACAAAGGGGCGGACCACGTCCT
>Ga0326727_10027872_pt1 | contig 10327 bp, 6 predicted proteins | sample MB2enrmetagenome_FD_207643 | JGI IMG/M metagenome (GOLD analysis project Ga0326727, IMG submission 207643) | Lab enriched peat soil microbial communities from McLean, Ithaca, NY, United States - MB29MY | ecosystem: Environmental > Terrestrial > Soil > Wetlands > Peat | place: USA: New York...
GGTCGAAGACTCGATTGGGGCATCCTTGAGAACCGCGCAGACCCCCTTAATGTCAATCTCGCCGTCGCCGACAGCGATGTTGGAGAAGCCTGTGCCAAAAACTTTCCCTCGCTTCTCTTTCCACTCCGACCCCAGATCCTTCCAGTGGATGTGGTGGATCTTCTTCCTAAACTCCTTTGCGATCGCCACCGGGTCACCGCCACCGATCCAGCTGTTGCCAGTATCGAGGTTGACGCCCAGCGCTGGCGCGTCGTCCAGGAGTCTGAATACCATGCGCAGTCCTTCTACAGAATCCGTCACGGGCCCGTGCGGCTCCAATAGGACCCGAACGCCGTAGTCCGAGGCCATGCGGCAGGGCTCGTACAGCTTCTCAGCCATGACGAATGCCCGCTGCTCCATGGTCAGTTTCGCGGCCCATTGCGTATGCGGCTCGCTATCCGTCGTGACGATATCCTTGACCCCGATTGCGGCAGCCATCTTGATGGCCTTCATCACCTCGGCCGTCGAGTAGCGGCTGGGCTTTGTCGGGTCGAGTAGATTTGCGTGAGCGCACAGAGTAGAAATGGACATGTTGTACTTGTCGAACATGCGCTTGACATCGAACGGGTTGTCGTCAAGGCTGACTGTCGGCGAGAAACCAGCCGTGCCGAGCATGCTGCCGCCGGCGTTGGTATCAGTAACGTCCGCGCAGTCGAAGCCCATTTCGCTTGCCAGCTTCAACTGGCTGTCCACGCTGGCATAGGGCTGAATCAAAAGGAATAAGCCGATCTTCATGATGCGTTCTCCCTCGCATAAAGCGCTCGATGGCTCTCGGGCGCACGCATGCGCAGGAGAGCGGTTGCAGACGCAGAAAGCCAAAAACCCGCCGGGCCAGCTATCCGAGCACTCTCCGATTGAGAGGCTGACAGTAATCAACTCTTTTTGCTGATTCGCTTTTTTGATCGTTTCTGAAATGTCGTGGGCCTGCTGATGCCCAGCAAGCCCACGAAAGCCCATTTGTATCTGGAGCGCCTAGTGGCTTGCCATGTAGGCTTTCACCTTGGCATCGAAATCAGCGAACATCTTCTCGTTGGCCAGGTACTGCTTTTCATAGTACTCCAGGTGCCATTCGAACTTGTTCGCGGCCCGACCCTTCATGTAGGCCTCGGTGTTCCAGGGGATCGCCTTGTCTACGTTGTCCTTCGTAAGGACGTCCCACGGCGTGATCTGGAGATCTACAACGTACTTCTGCTTGTTTAAATACCGGACGATTTGCTGGATGCAAAGGTCGGCGTTAAGAGAGGGGGGGTTGGGCACCGTTGCCGCCATAAGGCCGTCCTTCATCCACTGCCAGGCGTCTTCCTTGCCGTTGTTCGAGACGATAATCTTGTCTGTGACGCCCTGCTCCTTGAATACTTGGATGATGCCGCCGGCGGTCTCTTCGTTGGCGGCGAAGATTACGTCAAAAGGCTTTCCCGAGGCCAGAAGATCCTCGGTAATCGGAACTGCCTTGGTTCTCTGCCAATCGGCGCTTTTCAGGACGATCGTCTTGCCCATGTTCGCTTCATCAAGGGCAAGCTGCCAGCCGACTATCTCCCCTTCCGCAGGACCCTGACCCAGGAAGCCCGGAATTTCCGCGGTCTTTGCATTCGGATAGTGCTTCGCGACCCACTGGCCGATCTTGTATCCCATAATGACGAAGTTGTCCGTCACATGGCCTTGGAACGCCCCACCCGCGGGGACGTCGGGTTTTCCCGCGATAAAGAAAATAGGAACGTTCGCGTGGTTGGCGGCTTCCACCGATTTTGCGCTTCCTGCCGCACCCGCCGTGATCACAGCAATTGCGTCGACGCCCTTCGCAATTAGGTCCTGGACGTTCGCTAGTTCCTTCTCCGGTTTGTAGTTCGAGTTGACCTCCACGACGTTCATACCGTAGGACTTTGCGACCGCGACAAGCGTTTTGCCGAACTGCGCATAGTAGTCGTCAGGGCCTGCGTTGACGAAGCCGATCGTCTTCCCGGCCACGGAATCAGCGGTGACCGCCGTTACCGCCCCGACCAGCAATGCCAGAACCATCAAAACAGTAACGAGTCTTTTCATCTGGTGTGCTCCTTCCTCGAGATTTCTTGTCATCCTGAAGCCCTCCACGTTGTTGACGCTACGGAACGATAAAGCAGCTGTCCTGGCCTCCATCCTCCTTTCCTGAGTTGTCTCTTCCTCACGATCCCGAGCGTCAATTCGCGAGAGCCTTTTTCGCTTCCTGAGAATCACCCTTGCGGGAGCCGGTTTTCACGGACTGGGAGGTCAAGCCGCTAAAGTAGCTGAGCAGAACCGCAAGGATGATGATGGTCCCCGTCACGACATACTGCCAGTACGGGTTGACTCCAAGAATATTCAGCGCGTTGGAAATGCAGCCAAGGAGAAGCACTCCGATGAGCGTTCCCCAGACGTTGCCCTTCCCCCCGCTGAGAGCGGTTCCGCCTACGACCACCGCGGCAATAACGTCGATCTCCTTCCCGTCTCCAATAAGCGGATTGCCGGTCCCCAGGCGCGAGAGCAACACCATGGTGGCGACCGCGACGAACAAGCCGTTCAGCCCATAGACCAGAAGCTTGAACTTGCGGATATTGATCCCGGCGAGATAGGCGGCATTCTCATTTCCCCCAACAGCGTACACCGATCGCCCGAACTTCGTGTACTTCAGGACGAGCCACATGACGATCTCGAGGATGATCAGGACAATGACCGGCATCCCGATCCTGAACGTGCTCGTTATGTTGAAGTAGGTCCCTCCGAGGAAGGTGAAATGATCAACTATGGTGATTTCGCTTCCGTTGGTGATCAGATACGTAAAGCCCTTGTAAATCGTCATGAACCCCAGGGAAACGATGAAGGGCTCGAGTTTCGTCCGAGAAATGATGAAGCCCATAAGGACCTGGAAGAGCACCGCCACCACGACCCCGAGCGAGGCGACAAGCCAGTCGTTCAATCCGACGATTCTCATCATGAAAGCCATGCCGGTCCCGATGAAGCACATCATCTGGCCGATGGACAAGTCGATGCCGCCGGACACCATGACAAGCGTCATGCTGATCGCGAGGATGCCAGTGGTCGACACCTGCATCAGCACGTTGGCCATATTCCGTGGCTTGATGAATGCTACCTTGGAGATGTCAAAGCCTCGGACGAAGATCAGCTCGACGAGGATGACGACCGCGATCGTGGCTAGGAGCGCGAGAAAGATCGGTCCGTTTTCGCGTCGGGTATAGGTCCGCAGATTCATTTCAGGCAACTCCTATCGCGTGCTTCAGCACGGTTTCCTGATTGATTTCCTGCTTCTCGAGCAGTGTGGATACCGTTCCGTTCCGCATGACGATGATGCGGTCGCTCATGGCTACCAGCTCGGGCATATCGGAAGAAATCATGATGATCGATCTCTGCTGCCTCAGAAGCTCGATCATGATCTTGTAGATCTCTTCCTTGGCACCGACGTCTATCCCCCGCGTCGGCTCATCGAAGATGAAAAACTCCCCGATGCTCGCAAACCATTTCGCGAGCACCACCTTCTGCTGGTTTCCACCAGAAAGCTGCATCACTAGCTGCGACACGCCTGGAGTCCTGATGCGCAGCTCCGCGACATACTTCTCTGTGATCTTTACATCATCCGAAGGCGTCGCGAAGGGGGTTCGTGTTCGCGTGTAGCTCACGATAGGGATATTGCGGGTGAGTGCGTGTTTGAGGAAAAGGCCCTGCAGTTGTCGATCTTCGGTGATGAAGCACATCTTCTGGCGGATTGCCGACAAGGGTGTGTTCATCTTCACCTTCCTGCCGTTGACGAAGATCTCTCCGGATTCCGCCTTCTTCACGCCGAAGAGAAGCTCGGCCAGCTCGGTCCGTCCGGAGCCGTCCATCCCCGCGATGCCGAGGATCTCGCTCCGCCGGACCGTAAGAGAAACGTCTCGGACGCCGTTGCCGGTGAGATGCCGGGTCTCGAATACCACCTCGGCTCCGATCGGCAGCTCGTCCCGCCGGTAGAATAGTGATACGTCCCTCCCAACCATATCACGGATCAGCTTCTGCTCGGTCAAGTCCGCAATGGCGTACGTGTTGACCTTTCTCCCGTCACGAATCACGGTCACGCGGTCCGCCAGGCGGAAAACCTCTTCCAGGTGGTGGGAAATGTAGATGATGCTTTTCCCGTTCTGGGCAAGCCGCTTGATGATTTCAAATAGGTGATCGGTCTCCACCTGGCTGAACGACGCGGTTGGCTCGTCGAAAATGATCACTTTTGCTTCATGGACCAACGCCTTGGCAATCTCGACGATCTTGCGGGCGCTACTGCTCAGTCTCCCCACGATATCGAACGGCGACAAATCCGAGTGCAGATACTCTAGGATCTCCCTGGCTTTGGCGACCATCGTTGCCTGGTCGATAACCAGGCCCCGGGTGATCTGGCTTCCCGTGTAGAGGTTTTCCACCACATCGAGGAGCGGAAACAGGTTGTGCTCCTGGTAGATTGTCTGGATGCCCATCTCCATGGCTGAATGAGGCGTCAGGTTTTGTACTTCCCTACCCTCGAAGAGAAGGGTTCCCCGGTCCGGCGAATGCGCTCCAGAGAGAATCTTAATCAATGTCGATTTGCCGGCGCCATTCTCCCCGCAGATGCAATGAATCTCACCCTTGCGCAGATCAAAGTCGAAGCCTTCAAATACGCTGACTCCAGGATATGATTTCCAGATCGCTTTCATATCAAGAATCAGTTCATCTGGCACGCGCTTTCCTCCGTTCCTGGGCAATGTCGTTCACGGCTGCCGTCCTTTCCTTCTTTCGCAACACCTTGTGTATGGGTCCGCGAGCCGGTTGAATCTGAGTCACGGCTCCGCGAGAGCCGACAGCATCCGCCGCGACGAACTGTGCTCGGCAGGCAGTGAACGTCACGGCTTTTCATAGCAATTCAACTGGTAGCGCTTTCACGCATTTTAAATCAAACCGTTGGAAAGTCAAGGAAATAATCCAATAACGGGAAGGCGATGACTATCCAAAAACTCCAGCGCCACTTGCCAAACCGTGTGTCTCTGACTGCGCCAGATTCGCTGCTCCGAGGGTGGTCCGGGTGATTAGGCTTGACACATCGCGCTTGCTTAGCATTCCCTACCTTCATCCTCTTGCAAATGCGAAGGAGTCCGGTATGAGCTTTCTCGGCATCGACGTTGGGACGACGGGCTGCAAGGCGGTTGCATTTTCCGTATCCGGGGAGCCTCTGGCGACTGCCTACGAAGAATACGACATGGTAAGACCGCGTCCGGGTTGGTTCGAGTTGGACCCAGCCACTGTGTGGTCCCAGGTGAAGCAGACTATTGCCCGGGCCGTGAAAGAAGCCTCAAAGGATCCCGTGACGGCCCTGGCGGTCTCATCGATGGGAGAGTCGCTGGTACCGGTTTCAAAGGATCGCCGGATTCTCGGCGCCTCGATGCTGCTGATTGACCGCCGGGGGGAGGAGTATCTGCCGCTGATTTCCTCCGGCCTCAGTGCCGAGAAGCTGTATCGGATCAATGGGAATATCCTTGGGATCCAGTTCAGCCTCCCCAAGTTGATGTGGATCCGTGACCACACCCCTGAAGTCTACCAGAAGGCGTGGAAGTTTCTTCTGTGGAGCGGGTTCGTTTCATTCATGCTCGGAGCCGATCCCGTTGTGGACTACTCTCTGGCCAACCGGACCCTTCTGTTCGACGTAGACGCATGCCGGTGGTCGGACCAGATCGCCCGTATTGCTTCCATAGACCTGGAGAAGCTTCCGGATCCCGTCCCTGCCGGCACGAGGATCGGCTCCGTCACGGGACCGATCGCCGACGAACTAGGGCTCGCCAAGGGCACGGCCATCGTAGCCGGCTGCCACGACCAGTGCGCCAACGCCATCGGGTGCGGCGTGACCGAGGCCGGCGTAGGTATGAGCGGCATGGGCACATATCTGACTATTGTGCCGGTATTCACGGGGCGCAAGCCGCCGCAGAGCATGATGCGCTGGGGGCTGAACACCGAGCACCATGCCGTGCCCGGGCGGTTCGTGAGCTTCATCTACAACCAGGGCGGGTTGCTGCTGAAATGGTACCGCGACACGTTCGCTCGTGCTGAGAGCGAGGCGGCACAGCGCATGGGCCGGGAAGTCTACCCCGACCTCATTCGGGAAATTCCCCCCGAGCCTGCTAACGTGGTCGTCCTTCCACACTTCACCGTGACGGGGCCCCCCGAGTTTATCAGCGATTCCTCGGGCGTCATCGCAGGCCTGAAGGTAGAGACCACAAGGGGAGAAATCCTGAAGGGCATCCTGGAAGGGGTCATCTTTTATCACAAGGCTCTGCTGGATTCCAGCGTGGAAACCGGCATCGCGCTGCATGAGCTTCGCGCCGTGGGCGGCGGAAGCAAATCAGATGCATGGCTCCAGATCTCCGCCGACATCCTTGGGCGGCCGATTGTCCGAACGCGAGTGTCCGAGGCCGGCTGCCTGGGTGGAGCGCTGATCGCCGCGGCGGGCACAGGCGTGTTCCACTCGCTGGAGGAAGGAGTGCGCGCAATGGTGTCCCTTGGCGACAGGTTCGAGCCCGATGCCAGCCGGCAGCGTCTCTACAATGAGAGCTTTGAGAGGTACCGCGCCCTGTGGCCCCTGATGAAGGACGTCCTCAGGACGTGAGGCGCTGGCGAATCCCGCTGAGTTGAAACCAGTTCTTGATAAGCGAGGAGGTACGCACGTAGGTGGCTTCCCGGGCGTCCGCGATGCTCCCACCTGCCCTCAACGCCTGCTCGTAGGCCTGACGGATCTCGGTTCCAACGTTCACCTTGCAAATCCCACGCCTCAAGGAGGCTAGCATGTCCGCCTGCCGGATTCCCGAACCTCCGTGCAGAACAAGCGGAATACCCGTGGACTCGGCTAGCGTGGCCAGATGATCTAGCGCCAGGCGCGCTTCCACCTTTTTCTGGTCCTTGGTCGCATCCCCGACGGCCCCGTGGATGTTCCCGATGGCCACGGACAGCCAATCGCAGTTGGACTCCTTCACGAATCGCACCGCCTCGTCGACACGGGTGAAACCCCGGCCGGACGTGAACAATTCTTCGTAGGGCGGCAGCGCTCCGTTCTCGTGGCCCAACACGGCGCCCAGTTCCGCCTCCACCGGCACGCCCGAACGGCTAGCGATCTCGGCGATCTCGCGGCTGACGCGGATGTTATCGTTCAGCGTCAGGCGGGAGGCGTCGATCATCACTGAGTCATAGCCAAGCGCAATGGCTTCCTCGATGATCACGCGGTAGTTGACGACGTTCTGATCCTCGTCGACGGCCGGCACATGGTCTAGATGGATCCTCACGTAGCGGGGATCCTCGTGAATACGGTACTCGACCATTACCTCCTCGGGGCTCTGCGCGCCGAACTTGACCCAGTCGATCCGGGAGACTTCCACCAGGGCGAAAGAGTCCTGATCGCGCACTGCGCGAATAATGGGCTCGGTCATTGGGAGGTGTGCGATGTTAAATGCAGGGATTCCTATGCCAAGATCCCTCGCCCGGCGGACAATCTCGCGGACGCTCCTCATGGTCCCACCTCAACATCGGCCAGCCGGCCGAAGCGGTTGGCACCAGTAGCGAGGCCAAGGTCCACGGGAACCGGCTGACGCTTCGCGCCCTTGCGGATCGAGATGGGTAGTGTCGGCTTCACCTTGCGACCGGCGTGCTGGGTCGGCCGAGGCCGCTGTGCCTCCAGCATTTCCGAGGGATGCCATGTTTTCCATGCGAGAAGTGTGGTGTCGATAGCACTATAGTGCAACTAATTCCAATGTTCTGGCAAGAAGAAAACTTATGGCACGCCGCGCCACTCTTGCGGGTCATCACAGCACCATTTCGCTCTGGAATCGCTGCGTTTCCTTTTTGTTGCCTTAAAGCCGTTGAAGGCAAAGGCCGTCGGACGTTCTTCAGCACGCTTCTCACCGGGATTATCTCCAACGCTCAACATGTGCCAGCTCATCGGCAATCTCGCAGCGTAGCGAATCGAACGTCATCATCCCAACGAAAAATGGCTCTCCCAAATTGTGAAGAACTATCTGGCAGATCCTTCATCTCACGCAAGGATACTCTCCTGTTCGGTTCGAACGGCAGATAGTTTACAACCTCGGCAGTGAGTCACAATGCAGAGAACGCTCTTGTACTCTGGGATGTTCTCGGATACGGCAAAATGCTCGTGGAGGTGCATGCGACAAACATCAACCCAGTCGACAGCGTTGTCCGAATGGGCTACCTGGCAAAGATGGTCCCTTTCGCATTCCCCGCAACGCTGGGCACTGATCTTGCCGGGGTGGTAATTGAAGTCGGTGCTGGTATGACCGGGCTTACCAAGAGGGACAAGGTGTCCGGGACTGCAAGTCCCCTCGCCGGTGCAAGCGGCGCCTTTGCCCAGTACGCTGCGACGCCGGCCGCGACAATCGCGAGGATCCGCTTCTCCTACGAACTGCCATAGCAGCGACTTGGCAGGAACGATTGCACGATCAAGCGGTCGAGCCTGCCCGTGCCGCCGTCACGACAACTTTGTTGCCCATCGGGCACAAGATAATCCGCGAAATAGGCGATGACAAAGGACGGGCCTTCAGCCTGAGCCGCGCTTCCGTGCCAGGTCCTCCACGAGGCTTACCACCAGTCCAGTCCAGCCGGTCTGATGGCTCGCACCCAGTCCCTGCCCGGTGTCGCCGTTGAAGTATTCGTGGAACTGAAGGAGGTTGCGCCATGACGGGTCCGCGGCGAAGCGATCCTCGCCGCGCCATGGGCTCCTGCCGTTCTCGTCGGGGAGAAAAAGCGAAACCAACCTGCGGGACAGGTCGGCGGCGATTTCGCCGAGCGTCGCCGTTCTACCCGAGCCGGTCGGGAACTCCACTCTGAGCTCATCGCCGTAGTAATGGTGATAGCGTTCCAAAGCCTCAATGATGAGGTAGTTAACCGGAAACCAAATCGGGCCTCTCCAGTTGGAGTTGCCCCCGAAAAGGGCCGTGTCCGACTCGGCCGGAGCGTACGTCACCCGGTATTCCTCGCCGCCGACCCGAAACAGGTATGGGTAGGATTCGTGCAGCTTCGACAGGGACCGGACACCATACGGGGACAGGAACTCCCGTGGGTCAAGCATGTAGCGCAGCACACGTTCCAACCTTTTTCGGGAAACTATGGACAGGATGCGGTGGCGATGGCCTTCGCGCCGAGTACTGTCTACGTCGAGGCAGATTGTACGCACCAGGTCCTGTCGGTTGTCCAGGAACCACCTCATTCGCTTGCGGAACCCGGGCAAGGCGTCAATGACATCATCCTCCAGCACCTGCACCGCGATGATCGGGAGGAGCCCCACGATGGACCGGAGGCGAAGCGGCGTGAAGCCGTTAGGCCCGTGGATGTGGTCGTAGTAGAAGCCGTCCTCCTCGTCCCACAGGCCGTCGCCCTCCACCGAGTTCATGGCGCTGACGATCGCCATGAAGTGCTCGAAGAACTTGGATGCGATGTCCTCGTACACGGGATCCTTTCGGGCCAACTCGAGCGCCATCGAGAGCATGGTCCCACAGCAGAACGCCATCCACGCCGTCCCGTCCGCCTGCTCTAGGTGCCCTTGGATTGGCGGTGGATGGGAACGGTCGAAAACGCCGACGTTGTCAAGACCCAGGAACCCGCCGGAGAAGATATGGCGACCGTGGGGGTCCTTGCGGTTGACCCACCACGTGAAACTGAGGAGCAGCTTCTGGAAGGCCCGCGCCAGGAACGCTTCGTCCCGTCCACCCTTCGGCGCGGCCATCTTGTACACGCGCCACGCGGCCCACGCGTGAACTGGGGGGTTCACGTCCCCAAGGCTCCATTCGTAGGCCGGCAGCTGCCCGTTGGGATGCATGTACCACTCGCGCAGCAGGAGGATCAGCTGGTCTTTGGAAAAATCCGGATCAATGCGGCAGAAAGGTATCATGTGGAAAGCGAGGTCCCACGCCGCGTACCAGGGATACTCCCATTTGTCAGGAACCGAAATGACGTCACGGTTGTACAGATGCCGCCAGTCGCTGTTCCTGCCACGCTCCCTCGCCGCGGGAGGCGGCGGCTGCGAAGGATCCCCTTCCAGCCACTCGGACACCGCGTAGTGGTAAAACTGTTTGCTCCACAGCAGGCCGGCGTAGCCCTGGCGGACGATCCGCCGCTCGTCTTCAGAAAGTCCGGATGGGATCACCGCAGAATAGAATAGATCCGTCTCCCGGATCCGGTCCTTCAACACCTGATCGAAGCTGCGCCCGAAAACCGCCGCGGGAGTCTCCGCGGCGGCGTATAGCCGCAACCGCAGGTTCAC
>Ga0326727_10027873_pt1 | contig 10326 bp, 9 predicted proteins | sample MB2enrmetagenome_FD_207643 | JGI IMG/M metagenome (GOLD analysis project Ga0326727, IMG submission 207643) | Lab enriched peat soil microbial communities from McLean, Ithaca, NY, United States - MB29MY | ecosystem: Environmental > Terrestrial > Soil > Wetlands > Peat | place: USA: New York...
CGTGCTGGGAGGCGTCGAAGGTGACACGGGCCATCTCCTGCCGGCGGCGGTGTTGCCAGTCGTCGATGGCCTGCAAGGCGCGCCGCTTCAGGCCTGCTTGCGCCCGCTCCAGCCTTTCGCGGCGCCAGTAGAGCCAGGCCAAGTCGTCCATCTGCTTCTCCCAGAGCGCGTCGCCGGGGGTCAGGGCGCTCATGAGTTCCTGCTTCAAGTTTTCGAATTCTTGCGGGTCTTCCCCCAGCGCGAGCATGGCCAGGCAGCGATTTTCGTCGCAGACGCGTGCGCCGTGCTTCAACGCATTGAGCTTGGAATTCTGCTTGGCGGCGGGGCTGCGCGGTCCGGTGGAATGCTGGGCATTCTGGCGTGCGGCGGCGAGCAACGCGGGCGTAAGTTGGGGTGATTTGCGTAAAGACATAGTTCCTCCTGAGACGGGATGTTAGGATAGCGAGGAAAGGACTTCCCCGCGGGTTGGACATTTCACATGAGTAGGCTACCACTGAGGCGGGGCATTGTCAAGAGACAATATGTTCACAAGTGTAGCCCAGGACTTCTCAGACGGCCAAGAGTTTGACGTGGGGTTCCGTGGGGGCGCTTCGTAGGGGCGCTTCGCGAAGCGCCCATACTAAATGGTTCAATGGATCAATGGGTCAATCGCTGGAATCCTCAGCGGGTAACGCAGAGTCTCGTCGTCCAGAGACTCTGCGCCATCCGCTCTTTAGAGGTCCTGCTTGAAGAATTCCAGCAAGCGCTGGGTGAGGTAGAGCCTTGCTGCTTCGCTAGCGAATCCGTGCTTTTCTCCCGGCTGGAGGTAGAGATCGAAGGGTGTGCGCGCCTTGACCAGAGCTTCCACGAAGTTCAAGGTGTTCTGCATGTGGACATTGTCGTCGTCGGTGCCGTGGATGAGCAGCACCTTGGCTTTCAGCTTATCGGCGGCCTCGAGCGGGGAGGAAGTTTTGTACCCCTCCGGGTTTTCCTGGGGCGTGCGCATGTAGCGCTCGGTGTATATGCTGTCGTAGAACTTGAAGTCGGTGACGGGACCACCCGCCGCGCCGCACTTGAACACGTCAGGTGCGTGAGTCAGCGCATAGAGGGTCATAAAGCCGCCGTAGGACCACCCGGTAATGCCGATCCGCATGGGGTCGACATAAGGGAGAGACTTCAGGTAGGCGACGCCGGCAAGCTGATCTTCAAGCTCGTAGTGCCCCAAGTTCTTAAACACCCTGGATTCCCAAGCGTGTCCTCGCCCCCACGAGCCGCGATTATCGAGCGACCACAGGATGAAGCCTTGTTCCGCGAAGAGATGGTCACTGAGGGAAGTCAGGCCCCAACGGTTCTGGATCAGTTGGACGCCAGGGCCGCCGTACACATCGATGATGACCGGATATTTCCTTGCCGGGTCAAAGTCCGGGGGCTTCACCAGACGCGCGTAGAGCGTGGCGCCGTCTGCGGCCTTCACTTCTACTAATTCCGTACTGCCCAGCGCGTAATCATTGAGATGGGATGTCTGCTTGCTCAGCGTGGTGAGGAGCGACCCATCCGCCTTGAGCAGCCGGGTTTCCGGCGGGTCATGGAGCGAGGAAAAGTTGTCGAGCAGAAACCGGCCATCCGGCGAGAGGTTCAGTCCGTGCACCCCGGGCTGTTGAGTGAGGGGCACCAAGGGGCCGCCGGCGAGACGCGTGCGGTAGAGGTGCCGCTGGCGCGGATCGGGGCTGGCGGCCGCAAAGTAGATCCAGCCGCCCTTCTCATCCACGGCGATGATTGGTGTGTTGGAAAAGGCCGGCCGATCGATCATCCAGTCGCCGCCCGTAAGCTGCGCCTGTAGCTCTCCATCGTTGCCATAGCGATAGAGGTGCAACCAGCCATCCCGTTCCGAGAGCCAGAGGAACCGCTGGTTGTCGGCGAGGAAGTGCGGCGGCGCGAGTGAATTGATCCAATACGGGTCCTTTTCTGTGAGCAGCAGGCGATGCGCGCCTCTGGCAGCGTCCCAGAGATGGACGTTCAACTCGTCTTGGGCGCGGTCGAGCGTGAGGAAGGCCACCGCCTTTGAGTCAGGGGTCCAGGAAAACATAGGACCGAAGTATTCGACCCGGTCGGATTTCGCCACGGGCCATGTCCAGCTCTGGTGCTCGCTGCCTTCCACGGAAACGACATGGAAAGAAGGAATGGGATTCGGGTCGCCCGACTGAGGGAACCGCTCCTCGCTAAGTTGCACGTGGTCGGACAAGTAATGCGTCAACGGGTATCGAGGCACGGGCGCGTCGTCGAGGCGCAGGTAGGCAATCTTCTTCCCATCCGGCGACCACTCGTACGCCCGACCGGTGGCACGATTGGCAAGTTCCTCTTCGTAAACCCAATCGAGTTTGCCGTTCATCACGTTTTCGGTACCGTCGTCCGTGAGCTTTTCACGAAGCCCCGTCCTGAGGTCGAGGGCGAAGAGGTTGTTCTGCTCCACAAATGCCACACGCTCGCCCGTGGGAGAAAATGTCGCGTCCTCTAGCGGCACAGCGTCCTTAACAAGGGATTTCATCTGGGCCGTCGCCAGGTTGTAAAGCCAGATACCCTTTTCACCCTGGAGTAACAGCGCGTCGCCGCCTGGGGACCACTGGTAAGAAGAGAGGTCGAGCTTCTCGCCTTCAACCGTGTTGCTGGGAGGTCCGAGTAGAACTCGCTCCTTGCCGCCCGCAATTTCATAGAGATAGAGGGTGACGGTAGCGCCCTTGCCGGAGCCCTGGCGCTTGAGGTAGCTGATCTCCTTGCCCCCCGGACGCCATTCCAAGCGGGAAGGGCCCGTGGTGATTAGCCCTTGCGGGTGGGTGACCAACTCGATGGTCAGAAGCTTCTTCGCCTCTTGCGCCTCAACTGCGGCCCCCGCCAAAAAGAGTAATACGAGCAAACTGAGTAGACGTTTCACGGTTCCCTCCCATGTAGCGCGGGCGTCTCGCCCGCGCTACGAATCACAACTGATTTGCATAGCCCACAACACCAATGGCCAGGATCAGAATTGCTACGCCCGACACGGCCAAGGTGTAAGCCTTGCGGCTCGCGCCCTTCCACTCTCCAGTCATAAACCCCAGGACAGCCCCTACTCCCCATCCAAGCCCAAACACCTGAACCAGAACCAGCGAGCGCATGCTGGTGGTTGCCAAGACGGTGAAGGGATGAGGAATTGTCAAGAGCACGAATAGCCAGGGCCAAATCAGAAAGGCTGTTAAGGCATAAACGAACCAGGTGTTCTCCCAAGCCCACTTCCGGGTAGACTTCATCGGCAGCATGAAGGCGCCTTGCAGTATGCCGCCGGCCATTACAAGTAGATAACCCATTCTTTGCTCCAACCTTTCAAAGGATTAGCGTGGGGTGTTACCTGGACCTCTTTTGGCCGCATCATCTGATACCACGATATCACTGATTTCTGCAAAGTATATAGCTGTACGTGCGAGAATTGCTCCACGGAGCGCTCCAAGACCTTGCCAAGTGACCCCTCGCCCGCCTGGGGGCCGTAGCGGGCTGTTGTCCATAACCCTTCGCCCTGCGGCCCAAAGCCGCCTTCTGGCGACGGGTCGGCGGGCGAAGGCCCGGCCCGCTTCCCGATGAAGTGCATCGGGACAGCGGGCCGCCCTCTCCCCGAGGGAGAGGGCGGTTTTCCTAACTTCAGGCCCCTGGGAATAACGGCCATCTCCCTGGGGAGAGGTTGCCCGGCGGAGGTCTGTACCGTCCGGTACAGACCGGAGGAGGGCGGGTGAGGGGGTTCCCATTCCATAAAACCAGAAACGTAGTTCAACTTATCAATTCGGGTTCAGGCGAAATTCAATAAAATATTGGGATCGCTGATCCGTCTACAGAAGTGGATGATGGACGCGCTCAGCATGGAGCTGATGACCGAAGAGCAAAACCACCGCATCGCGGAGACCATCGAGCGGGAACAAACCCGCCTGCGCAACTTCATCCGCAAGCGCGTTCTGGACGAAAGCGAGGCAGAAGACATTCTGCAAGATGTCTTCTATAAACTCGTACAAGCTTACCGGCTAATGAAACCCGTGGAACAAGTGGGCGCTTGGCTCTACCGGGTGGCGAGGAATCGCATCATCGACAGGTTTCGCAAGCGGAGGCCGGAGGCGGCAAGAAGCAATACGGGAGAAGAAGAGGGAGAGTTGTTCCCGTGGGAAGACCTGCTCCCCTCGCCCGATGCAGGCCCGGAGGCGGCCTACGCGCGTGAGGTACTCCTGGAAGAACTTGACGCGGCTTTGGACGAGCTTCCGGAAGAACAGCGCGAGGTGTTTGTCGCCCACGAACTCGAGGGCCGGAGCTTTAACGACCTGGCGGCGGCCACCGGGCTGAGCGTGAACACCCTGCTCTCCCGCAAGCACTACGCGGTGCTCCATCTGAGACGGCGCTTGCGGGCCATTTACGAGGAATTCAAGAAATTGTGAGGGTACAAACGATGAAAACACATGGCGTTTTGCGAGGATTGAAATTTCTACTGTTCGTTGTGCTGGCAGCAACCATATTCAGCTTTGTGGTCATGTGGCTATGGAACTGGCTAATGCCGGCCATCTTCGGTCTGCATGCCATCCGTTTCTGGCAGGCTTTGGGCCTCCTGGTGCTGAGCAAGATTCTCTTCAGCGGTTTCCGTGGCCGGCCCGGCTTTCCGGGAGCCTGGCGGATGCGCCTGATTGAGCGCTGGGAACAAATGACCCCAGAGGAACAGGACAAGTTCCGAGCTGGCATGCGCGCGGGCTGTGGTCACTCTGCGACTCCCGCGGCCGCACCGAGGGAGTAGCGGTAACCGCGTCGCGCGGACCCAGGCCTCTCGGTTCGCGCGACGGAATGAGGGTTTCAGCTTGTTTTCCCGCCGCAGGGGGAATAACTAAACTCCGTCCTTGATGGTGCGTCCGCGACAATCAGCCTGGGGAAAATGGTGGTGACTCATTTTGCTCCAAACCGGCCGCGCCTCTCTTCTGCTTTCCGAATCGTTCCGGAGTGACCCCCTCACCCGGCCCGCCCCCGGCTGGAGAAAGCGCCGGTTGCGGTCCACCCTCTCCCCCAAGGGGGCGAGGGTCGAAATCTTCAGTTGTCGGTTTCAAAATGCGCCACTACTGAAAAATGAGTTGACAATACGTTTCATTGAGGCTATCTTTCTGTCAAGAAATAATGACTGACTGGTCAGTCATTTTATGGAGAGAGCCATGAGGGGAATGAATTCCAGGCGAGTGAAGGCTGCCAAACCTTCCCCGCGGCGGCGGGAGCTGAAGCTGCATCGCCAGGAGGAAATCCTGGCGGCCGCTCTCGAGGAGTTTGGAGCCAACGGATTTGCGGCTACTCGCCTCGAGGATGTGGCCAAGCGAGCGGGCATCGCCAAGGGAACGATCTATCTCTACTTTCGGGATAAGGAACGGCTCTTCCGGGCGGTGATCCGCACTTTGATTCAAAAGCGCATTGACGCCCTGACGGGGATGTTCAGCGGGTCGGCGGAAGAATTGCTTCGCGAGCTGCTTTCGCAGATGTACAAGGTGGTTAGAAACCCCAAGGCGCGGTCTATCGTTCGCATGCTCATTGCCGAGAGCGGAAAATTTCCTCAACTTGCTGACATTTACCATCGGGAGGTTATTGGGCGGGGTTTGAATCGGGTCCGCCGGGTGCTCAAAAAGGGTGTGGCTACGGGTGAGTTCCGGCAGACGAAGGCCGCGCAGTTTCCGCAGATTCTGGTCGCGCCCGGCGTTCTGGCCATCATGTGGCAACTGCTTCACGGGGAGCGGCACCGGCTCGACCTTGACGCCTACAGCAAGGCGCACCTGGAGTTCGTATTGAACAGCCTGCGGAAGATACCGGTTTAAAAGCCTTGGGGTAATCGAGGCGGCGGGGCAAAGGAGAAGGTCCATGTGGTCGAGAGCACGGTGGGGCACATTGTTGGTGGCGTTGTCGTTGGCGGGCAGAGCACCCGTGGATGCACAACAGACCGCTCCGCGGCGGCTGACGCTGAGGGAAGCGATTAGCTTGGCGCTGAAGCAGAACCTCAGCGTGCGCGTGGCGAGCACGCAAGTGGAGGAATTGGAAGGCACGCGCGAGCGGCGGCGGGCTTCCTTAATGCCGCACGTCACCGGGGATGCTTTAGCCAACCGCGAGAATATCGATTTGGCCGCCATGGGAATTTCTTTTCCGAAAATCAATTTGCCCGCCCTTGGATTTTCCTTTGCAGTTCCCAGCGTCGTCGGCCCGTTCGCACACTACGATTTCCGCCTCTCGGCCAGCCAATCCTTGATTGATCGCCACTCCTATCACAACTGGAAGGCCAGCGAAAGGCAAGAGGAGGCCGCCGAATTGAATTATCAGGACGCACGCGATTTGGTGGTCCGCCAGGCCGCCGGGCTTTATCTTGACTCCCAGGCTTCTGCCGCGGAAGTGGAAGCGGCGGAAAGTCGCGTGACGACTTCGCAAACCCTGGAGAAATTGGCGCGCGACCAACACGCCCAGGGACTGGCGACCGCTGTGGACGTGGTTCGCGCCCAGGTGCAACTGGCGCGGGACCAGCAGAACCTGCTGGTGGCGCGCAACACTTATCAGACTTCCCTGCTCGTCCTTGCCCATTATCTCGGACTGAGCCCCGGCGTCCCGCTGGACTTGGCCGAGCCCTTGAAATTCCATCACGTGGAATCAACCGATGCCGACCAGGCGCTGCACAGCGCCCTCGAGGCGCGATCCGATTACGCCGCGCTTTTCAAGCAACGAGATTCAATTGTCGAGCAGCTCAAGGCCTCGCGGGCGCGCTATCTCCCCACCCTGTCGGTTAACGGCGATTATGGGGCCATCGGGCGCAAATTCGACTCCATGGCGGGAACCGGCGAGATTCAGGGAACCCTCACGGTCACCTTGTTTGACCGGGACCGCGCCGGAGAGAAGACGGAACTCCAAAGCCAGTTGAAACGCCTTAACGCGCAGATCGACGACCTCAACCGCGAGATCGAGCAGGAGCTGCGCAAGGCGGTGCTGGACTTGGAATCCACCGAGAATCAAGTGACCGTCACCGAGGCGGCCCTCCACCTGGCAGAACGCGAGCTGAGCCTGGCGCAAGACCGCTTCCGCAACGGGGTGACAGACAACATCGAGGTGGTGACCGCGCAGGCCAGCCTGGCCAGCGCGCAGGATGACCGCATCATGGCCTTGGCGCAGCACGCCGACGCCATAATGGCTCTGGTGCGCTCGTTGGGTGGAACCGAAAAGATTTACCAAACATACCTCGGCGAGCCCTGAGTCTGGAGTGCGGCAGCTTGCTGCCGCTTTTATTCAGGCCAGCTTGCTGGCCGTGCGGCGCCAACTTCGGTCCATCCAGCGAGCAAGCTCGCGGGCAGAGAGCGGCAGCAAGCTGCCGCACTCCAGAACCGTAAGGAAGAGGTAAAAGCTATGAAACGCGTGATCCCGCTCCTACTGCTCTTGGCGATTGGCGGCGCCGTTGTCTACTTCCATCCCCAGTGGTTCCGTAAGCCCGCCGTGGAAAACGTGCTCAGGCTCTCCGGCAACATTGAAGCGCACGAGAGCCTGGTCAGCTTCAAGGTGACCGGCCGCATCGTCGCTCTGCCGGTGGAGGAAGGCATGACCCTGAAATCCGGCGACTTGCTGGCCCGCCTCGATAGCGATGACTACCGCCAACAGGTGGCGGAGGACGAATCCGCTGTTCACGTGCGCGACCGGCAACTCGCCCTCGGTCTGGCGGGCAGCCGGACGCAAGACATCGAGGCCGCCAAACTCGCGATGCTCGATGCTCAGGCCGACCTCGAGCAGAAGAAGCAGGATTACGCGCGTTACCAGGCACTTTACGAAAAGGACGAAATCCCGGGACAGACGCGCGACTTGGCCGCCACCAACGTCACCCGCGCACGGGCGACTTATGATCGTGCGCAGCAGATGTACAACGAACTCGTGGAAGGAACGCGCAAGGAAGAACTTGCAGTCGAGCACTCCAATGTTCACCAAGCAGACCAGAACCTGCAAATGTCCCGCATCCGGCTCACGTACACGGTGCTGCGCGCGCCCTTCAACGGAGTGGTGCTGGTGCGGCAGGCGGAGTTGGGAGAGGTCGTCTCTCCCGGCACGCCCATCGTGACCCTCGCCGATCTGGACCATCTGTGGGTGCGTGTATATGTGCCTGAGACGGATCTCGGCAAAGTGCACTGGGGGCAGGTGGTTGACGTGCGGACCGATACTTATCCTGACAAGATTTATCACGGCCGGATTTCATTCGTTTCTTCGGAGGCGGAATTCACTCCCAAGAGCGTGCAGACGGAGAAAGAGCGTGTCACGCTGGTTTACCGGGTCAAGGTGGATGTGGAGAATCCGAACCGAGAGCTGAAGCCGGGAATGCCGGCAGACGCGTACATCAAGGTAAAGTAATTTGTGGGCCAGAAACTCCGTCACGAAAAGGCGTCATTCCGATCCCGCGGCCGCGGGAGAGGAATCTCGCTCTGCTTCGGTGCGCTTCGCGGAAGAGAGATTAGAGCAAGATTCCTCGCTGCGCTCGGAATGACGCGGTTGCTAAAGTTGCCATGACTTCCCCTCCTGCCATCATCGTTTCCTCGCTGAGCAAGCACTTCGGTGAAGTGTCTGCCGTGGATGGCCTTAGCTTTGAAGTTTATGCGGGAGAAATTTTTGGTTTGGTCGGTCCTGACGGCGCCGGAAAAACCACCACGCTGCGGATGCTGGCAGGTGTGATGGGCGCGGATTCGGGGTCGGCGACAGTTGCCGGCTGTGATGTCGTGCACGACCCGGAAGGCGGCAAGTCGCTCCTGAGCTACATGTCGCAACGATTCGGACTTTACGAAGATTTGACGGTCGACGAAAACATCCGGTTTTTCGCGGATTTGTTTGGAGTGGTTCGCAAGCAGCGCGAGCGGCGCTCCCAAGAATTGCTGGCGGCCGCGGGCCTGAGCGATTTCCGAAGTCGCCTGGCGGGGAACCTTTCCGGCGGGATGAAGCAAAAGCTTGGCTTGGTCTGTGCGCTGATTCATACGCCGAAGGTGATCCTCCTTGACGAGCCAACCAACGGAGTCGATCCCGTGTCACGGCGGGATTTCTGGCGCATTCTCTATTCACTGTTGGCCGAGGGTGTAGCGATTCTCACTTCAACGTCGTACCTCGACGAAGCGGAGCGCTGCCATCGGGTGGGGCTGCTGTATCAGGGCCGGATGCTCTTTTGCGATCGGCCGGACGAGTTGAAGCGGAGATTCCCCGGCGAGATTCTTGCGGTGCACGCGGCGCAGCCGGGGCAGGTGCGCGCGGCGTTGGCGGGCGCCCCCGGCGTGCGCAGTGCGTTGCTGGTGGGCGACCGTGTCCACCTGTTTGTGGACCAAGCCGCTCGCCGGCTGCCGGATTTGCGCGCGCGGCTGGAATCGGCCGGCGTCATTTACGATTCCATCCAGCCCGTAGCGGCGACCATTGAGGACTTGTTTGTATCAGCCGTCGAGAGCGAGCCAGAGGCTGCGGGGGGAACGAAACCCTTATGAATGGAAGCGAGCCATCCGTGGTGGTCGAAGACTTGACCAAGCGCTTCGGGACCTTTGTGGCCGTGGACAGCATCAGCTTCCAGGCGCACCGGGGCGAGATCTTCGGCTTCCTCGGCCCCAACGGCGCGGGCAAATCCACCACCATCCGTATTCTCTGCGGCCTGCTCCTGCCCACTTCCGGGCGCGCGCGGGTGGCGGGGGTTGACGTCACCAAGGAACCTGAAGCAGTGCGCCAGCAGATTGGCTACATGTCACAGAAGTTTTCCCTCTACAACGATTTGAAAGTTATCGAGAACCTGCGCTTTTTCGCCGGATTGTACAGTGTTCCCACCCAAGTTCTTCCGGAACGTTTGGCGTGGGCGCTGCGCATGGCGGGACTCGAAGGCCGCGAGCAAACCCTCACGCGCGCCCTGGCCGTCGGCTGGAAACAGCGGCTGGCGCTAGGGTGCGCAGTGCTGCATCGTCCCCCCATTCTCTTTCTTGACGAGCCGACTTCGGGTGTCGATCCCGTTTCGCGCCGGAAATTCTGGGATTTAATCCAACGGATGGCGGGCGAGGGCATCACGGTGTTCGTCACCACACATTACATGGATGAGGCGGAATACTGCAATCGCCTGGTGCTGATCGATCGCGGGCGCATTGTCGCCATGGGCACGCCCACAGAACTGAAGACTCGATCCATGAAAAGCCAGATCCTGCTGGTGGAATGCGAACCGTTGGGGCCGGGACTCGAAGCGCTGACCGAAGCGCCGGGCGTGCTGGACGCGGCGGTCTTTGGAAACGCTCTGCATGCCGTCGTTGCCGACGCCCAGGCTGCCATGCCCGGAATCCGCGCGGC
>Ga0326727_10027874_pt1 | contig 10326 bp, 9 predicted proteins | sample MB2enrmetagenome_FD_207643 | JGI IMG/M metagenome (GOLD analysis project Ga0326727, IMG submission 207643) | Lab enriched peat soil microbial communities from McLean, Ithaca, NY, United States - MB29MY | ecosystem: Environmental > Terrestrial > Soil > Wetlands > Peat | place: USA: New York...
GCGCAGGCCGACGCGCGTGATGAGGTAACCGGCTCCCGGCGTAACCACGAGGCCGATGAGGTAGACGAAGAACAGCGAGCTGAGCGCGGTGGTGGAGAGGAGAAATGGTGGGGCGCTGAGGTAAAAGGTGATCCACGTGAAGACGCCCACCAGCGAAAACAGCTGGTTGAACCCCACGGCGAAGGTGGCCACCAGGCGACGGCTGCGAAAGAGCCCCCGCACCTGGGAGAAGAAGCGGGTCTCAGCGACCTTCAAGGCCGGCGGAGGCGCACGGCGATGTCCACGTGGAAGCCAAGCCGCCACCGCCGCCGCTCCGGCCAGAGAGGCCGCGCCCAGGGCCAGAAAGCTCACCTGCCAACTGAACCGGTCGGCCAGAATGCCGCTGGAAACACGGCCCAGAAAGCCGCCCAGCGCGGTTCCGCTCACGTAGAAGCTCATGATGAGGGCGACCTTGTCCGGCGGCCACTCCTCGCCGATGTAGGTAATGACGACGGCAATGATGCCGGGCACCGTGATGCCCTGGAGAAAGCGCCAGAAGATGAGCTGCGCGAGCGAAGTGGAGGTGGCGGCCAGCAGAGTGGGAATGCTCACGCCGAGCAACGAAACCACGATTACGCGCTTGCGAGGCAGCCGCTCAGCGAGCGCGCCAAATATGGGCGCAGACAAGGCTACGCCCAGCGTGGCCGCAGATACCGTCATGCCCACGCCGGTCTTCGAGGCATGGAACAGCCGGGCCAGCATTGGCAGCAACGGCTGGGTGCAATACAGCTCGAGAAAGGCGCCCACGCCGCAAAGAGCAACGGCGGCGGCAGCAAAGCCGGTGGGCGCCGGACGGTCTGATTGGGATTGGGGCTCCAAGAACTAGGATAACGGGTTTTGCTGCTGGCTCTTTGGGTTGGGCCGTCTTGTTCCAGCGGCCGGATCGTACTATGATTGCGTCGATTCAGGGGGATAGATCGTGTACGTCTCGAAATTCGTTTTGATTCCTGTTCTGGTTCCTGCCCTCATTCTCTTTATTCCGAAACCACTGGGCGCGCAAACGGCGCAGACTCCGGCAACCGGCCTGTCTGCAGAGGAAGATGAAGCCAATCTCCACGGACGCGCGTGGACGAGGCTGATCGAATCCGACCTGGTTGCGGAAAAATTCGACGATCTGGACCGCATGGCCGCCCAGCTTCGCAGCGAAAAGACCCGTTCCCCTGGCGGGGAATGGAAGCTGGTGTATTTTTACGGCGCGCTCGACAAACCGGAACTCAGCGACAAAGACACCCTGGACCATCTTGCGCACCTCAGGCACTGGATTGCGCAGCGTCCGGAGTCCATTACCGCGCGGGTTGCCCTGGCTACCAGCCTGCATCGCTGGGCGTGGGAGGCGCGCGGCAACGGTATGGCGAACACGGTCACCGCGGAGGGATGGCGGCTGTTCGAAGAACGGATTCAGGAGTCGCTGTCGGTTTTGAAAGCCGCGGCCAACCTGCACGAGCAGTGTCCGCAGTGGTACTCCGAGATGATGGTCGTCGGCCTGGCCGAGAGTTGGGACGCGGCCCAAATGAAGGAGATCTTCGAGGCGGGCATCCAGTACGAGCCCGGCTATTTTCGCCTCTACAAGCAATATGCGAATTACCTTCTTCCCAAGTGGGACGGAAAACCCGGAGACGCATCGGCATTTGCCAAAGAGGCAGCTGACAATGTTGGAGGCGAGGAGGGCGATCAGATTTATTTCCATATTGCCAACGCGATCATCGGAAAAAACGGTTCGGAATTTGGGGTTCACCAGATGGACTGGCCGCGAATTCAGCGGGGATACCAATCGCTGACCGCGCAATACGGGACCACGGAATGGCTGAAGAACAAGATCGCCTATTTGGCCTGGAAGTTCCACGATGCGGCCTTTGCGCGGCAGCAGTTCGAACTGATCGGCGACCACTGGGAGCGCAGTGTGTGGCATGATCGCGAGCGCTTCGATCGGGCCCGGGACTGGGCTCAGAGCCACACCTGAGAATCGTACTGAGCAACCGCGGCTTTCGCTTTTGCGCCTGGGCGATATAACCTAGCTGCAGGATATGCACACACTTCCCCGCAAGCCGCCCCGGCGCGGCATGGAGGCCTTTGCCTCCGGCGACTTCAGGCGGTTCCAGTTGGCGCGCGTGGCGGCCGTTCTGGGATACGCGGCGCAGTCGGTGGCTGTGGCCTGGCAGGTGTACGGCATTACGCACCGTGCCATCGACCTGGGCTACACCGGGCTGGCGCAGTTTCTGCCGGGGCTGCTATTCCTGCTGCCTGCCGGGCACGTGGCCGACCGCTTCGACCGGCGCCAGATCATCCTGGTCTGCTACGGACTGCAGGCACTGTGCACCACGGCGCTGCTGCTGCTTGCCCGCGTGGGCCTGCACGGGGTCTATCCCATCTACCTGGTGCTGTTCTTCATCGGTACTGCGCGCACCTTCTCAGGGCCGGCCAACACGGCGCTCATTCCTCACCTGGTACCCGAGGCGCACTTTGTCAACGCGGTCACCTGGGGCGCGACGATCTTCCAGTTCGCCACCATCATCGGGCCGGCGCTGGGAGGAGTGCTGTTTACGCTGCCCCTGGTCCGCTTTGTGCCGGACACCCTGTTGCAGGGCGCGGGCATTGTGTATGTCTTCACGCTGAGCACACTGGGCTGGTCGCTGGTGCTGATCGGCAGCATGCGCGCACGTTCCGGCCGCATGGAGCATCGCGCCATGTCGCTCAAGGTAGTGCTGGCAGGCTTCCAATACATGGGCCGCTCGCCGCTGCTGCTGGGCGCTGCTTCACTTGACCTGTTCGCCGTGCTGCTGGGCGGTGCGGTGGCGCTGACGCCCATCTTCGCCAACGACATTCTGCACACCGGGCCGCGCGGGCTGGGGATGCTGCGGGCGGCTCCGGCGGCCGGGGCGGTGGCCATGTCGCTGCTGATGGCCCGCTTTCCCTTCCGTCGCCACGCCGGTGTGCGGCTGTTTGTCTGCGCGGCCATCTTCGGCGCGGCCACGGTGATCTTCGGCTACTCGCGCAGCCTGGCTCTTTCGCTGGGCGCGCTGTTTGTGGTGGGCGCGGCTGACTCGATCAGCGTGATCATCCGCGGCTCGCTGCTGCAACTGGGCACGCCACCGGAGATGCGCGGACGGGTGAGCGCCGTGAATTCGCTGTTCATCGGCGCATCGAACGAACTGGGCGAGTTTGAGAGCGGCCTGACGGCGCAGTGGTGGGGCGCGGTGCGTGCGACCGTGATTGGCGGGATCGGCGCGCTGGCTGTGGCTGGATTGTGGTCGGTGATCTTCCCCAGCCTGCGCCGCGCGGATAGGCTCACCGCCGAGGCGCTGCGGCCGCCAGGCTGAAGCGGTGAAGGGGGCGCCGGGCTGCTGAAGCTTGCATCGGTGTAGACTCGAAAGCGCTCGGCTCAAAGCTGCATCTCATGAGAGTTTGAAAGACAGAACGCATGAAGCCTTGGAGAATAGTACTCATTCCAACCCTGATCACGCTAACCATCGGCGCCATCTACCTGTTCTACGTGTGGAAGCAGCGTCAGAACCCCGGCGCCATCGGCCAGGCCGCCGGCGGACAAACCATGAGCGACGACGATCTCATGGTCATGCGCGCCTTCTCCCCACGGCACTTCGAGGACACGCTCCGCCTCGAAGGCACAACCGCATGGATGAAGAACGGCTACACCATGGCCTACTTCCCGTATGAAAACGGTCATGTGCAGTTCGCCAAACGCGTGGGGCTCATCCCCTCGGGCCAGCGGCTGGACATCAAGAAGATCGTCAAGGCTACCGTCCCGCCGAACGTGGACGATGGCATGTCGCACGGCGAACGGCAGGTTTTTGCGGTCTTTGCGCTTCCCCCAAGCCCAAGTCTCTACGCAACGGCCATCGGTACTATGGAAGGCAGCGAAGAAGCATATTACCCCGACATCCTCTTTTTCTACGACGACCCGCATGCGATTTACGATCACTGGCCCAAAGATGTGTGGGCAGCCATTGATGCCCACCAGGTCAAACCCGGCATGAGCGAGCTGGAAACCCGCATGGCCATCGGCCAGAATATGCACGCCGATGGCGAATCGAAAGGCGACCGCACCGTGTCCTATGACGAGAACGGAAAGCACTGGACGATCACGTATGTCGATAACAAGGCGACGGTGATCAAGAGCGAGTAGGGCTTTTCGGCATCGCCTTTGAGGGTGCTCGCGACCCTGGGCCGCAAAGCCGAGATCCCCTTCGACAGGCTGAGGGCAGGCTTTCGACAGGTTCAGGACAGACTCTGGGTGCCCGGCAGTTCGTTCTTCTTGAAGCAATCAAGGCTCGCATGATGCGGGCCTTTGTCGTAGATCGCAGATCCGTGGAAAGGATTATTTCCGTGCCGTTTGCACGGTCTCTTGTACGCCTGCGGCGGGCGGGTTGACTTTGGCGTTGAGAAAGTCGGTGAGGTCGTTGACATCCTGCTGCGTGCCAACCATGGGCGGCATGAAGCGCCGGTAGGGCATGTCGGGCTTGTAGTCGTGGAGCGTGGTGACAAAGCTGCCGATGTTGGCGCGATCACGGCCGCTGAGCCAGCCGAAGTACATCACGAAGGTGATCTGGCGGACCGATTCGTAGGCTTCTGCTCCCGGCCGGTAGTAGACCAGCAACAACACGCCGGTAAAACACTGGACAAGGAAAAGGAACAGCGAGATACCGCCCCAGTAGTACCAGAAGGACTCGGAATGGACGGGGACGGTCTTGTGGCGCGCGAAGGCGGCCAGCTCCGACAGTCCGAGCCGCTCATCGACCCAATGGTCTTTGCAGTCATGCTTATTTCCGTTAAACTCGCTGTTTTCATTCCCTATGCGGCCCTGGAAGCGGCTTAGCGGCAGAGCCATCCACCGTCGACAACCAGGACGTGTCCCTGGATATAGTTGCCGGCCTCGGAGGCCAACAGCAAAGCCGCGCCGGCCAGGTCGGAAGGCAGCCCCCAGCGGCCCATGGGAATTCTGTTGAGGATCGCGGCGGAGCGCACGGGATCGGCGCGCAGGGCGGCGGTGTTGTCGGTAGCCATGTAGCCGGGAGCAATGGCGTTGACGTTGATGCCCTTGTCGGCCCATTCGTTCGCCAGCGCCTTGGTGAGTTGGGCCACAGCGCCCTTGGCCGCGGCATAGCCGGGAACCAGGATGCCGCCCTGGAACGAGAGCAGCGATGCGGTGTTGATGATCTTGCCGTGCCCCTGCGCCAGCATCATCCGGCCCGCGTACTGGCTAAGGAACCAAACGCTGTTGAGATTGGTGTCGATCACCGTCTTCCAGAACTCTTCGGAGTGTTCCGCCGCGGGGGCGCGGCGGATGGTACCCGCATTATTGACCAGGATGTCGATGGAGCCGAACTCCTTGACAGTGTCGTCCACCAGCATTCTTCCGATCGCCTTGTCGCAGACATCGCCGGCACGGCAGATGAACTTGACGCCGGTCTTCTTCACTTCTTCGATAGTCGATTCCAACACCTGGTCGTAGTTGTGCAGGGTGACATTCGCGCCCGCCTGCGCAAAGGCAATGGCCATACCGGCTCCAAGGCCCTGGCCGGATCCGGTGACCAGCGCGTTCTTGCCTTTAAGGCTGAATAAATCGAGGATTCCCATGGCTATGCTCCTTATGATCCGAAAAAGTGAGTGGTTCCTTTGGTTGGAGTACTCAAGCCCGCGAAACTTCCACGCCGCTATTGTTGACCGCTACTTTGTAAAGGGTAAGCGGTTTGGGCGGCGGCCCGCTGACGTTGGCGCCGGTATAGGGATTGTAGACGCCACCATGGCAGGCACAATGAATGCGGTCAGCCTGGGGCTCGTACTGCACCGTGCAGCCCAGGTGCGTGCAGACTGCGGTCATGGCCACCTAACGGCCATCCTAATGGTGAATCAGCATGGCAGGCCGGGTGCCGAACTTGAACATCAGCACCGAGCCCGCGGGCAACTTCTGCGCATCTTTCAGCGTCACCTCGGTCACTGCCGTTTCGCTCGGGGCCTGAGTGACAATGTGCAGCAGCTTCATCACCAAACAGGCGCTGGCAAGGGAATTGGATCGACTGCGGAATATGGATTCATGGATTCCGGAGGTTCCTTTCACTCTGCAGGCGGCGCGGGATCGATGACGAAGTCAGTTCCGGGCGATGACCCGGGGCTGAGGTCGCCGGCCCGCGCCGGGAGGGACCGGCACAGGGGAGCCGCGAAAGGTTTTTCGAGGGACATTTTGGACTGTTTTGCTCCAATTTCAAATTGGCAAAAATAATCTATAACTTGTGACTGCCAGTGGTCTGTGACTGAGAATACACACGGCTGTGACGAATTTGATTAGGCTGCCGTTAAATCAGGACGACTTGATGAAGAGACCCAATTCGTCGATGCAACTGACGCGGGCGGCCGACTATGCAGTCCGGGTGATGATTCGCCTGGCTACGCAGCCCGAGAAGGAGCGCGTCTCGCTTCCCGAGCTGGCCGCGGCTACGGATGCGCCGGGGAGCTTTCTCTCCAAGGTGTTGCAGGCCTTATCGCGCGCCGGGCTGATCTCTTCGCGGCGCGGACAGTCGGGCGGTTTTGAGATTTCGCAGCGCGGTCGCGAGGCATCGATGCGCGAAGTGATTGAGGCCATCGACGGCGAAATCTGCCTGAATGTCTGCCTGATCTCGGGGCGATCCTGTCATCGGAAGGCAACGTGTCCGGCACATCCGGTTTGGGCGCAGGCTCAGATAGCAATGCTGGAGGTTCTTTCCGGGGCCACGATCACCGACCTAGCCTCCGAGACGCAGACGGCCAGGCGATAAGGCCAAAGGGGCCGGTCCATTTGCAATATCCCGGCCAGGAATGTTTCAATCGGACTATTGAAACAGGGGTGCTCCACGAAGTGGGGCTGAGAAATACCCTCGAACCCGATCCGGATAATACCGGCGTGGGAAGCTTTCGAAGCCGCTCGGCCTTGTTCCTGGAATCAGTCTGAGTTCCCTTGTTTCCCGTTGCAGCCAAGGGGAACACATGCTCGATCTCACAGCCGACCTCCGCGCCTCATCCAAGTCTTCCGCCGCGTCTTGCGGCTCTCTGGCCAAGGTTCTGGCGCTGGCCTGCTGCCTGGCCCTTTCCGTGCGTGGATTGCCGCAAAGCCCGGCCCAGGCGCCCGCGAACCCGCCTGCCAACGTCCAGAAACCCGCGCCGGCAGAGGAGAAACTGCCTCGCGTGACTACCACGGTCGTGGTCCACGGCGAAACCAAGGACGACTATCTTCCCGAAGCCGTCACGGTTGGCACTCTGGACGGCGCAACGCTCGAGCAGGCGCCGCTTTCAGCCAGCGTGGTTACACGCGACCTGCTCACCGACCAGGTTTCGCGCCTGCTCTCAGACGTGGTGAAGAACGATGCGTCCATTGGAGAGGATTACGCGCCGGTAGGCTACTACGGCGACTTTGAAATTCGCGGATTTCCGATCGATCTGGCCACCGGCCTTGAGATCAACGGGATGACCATCGTCGGAGAGCAAGATGTGCCCCTGGAAAACAAGGTGAGCGTGGAGTTTCTCAAGGGGATTGCAGGAGTGGAGAGCGGCGTGGCCTCGGCCGGCGGGCTGATCGACTACGTGACCAAGCGGCCGGCCGCGGTGAAGGCCGTCGATCTGGGCACCGATCATCGCGGAACCGTCTACGGAGCGGTCGATATTGGCCGGCTCTTCGGTAGCCGCAAGCAGGTGGGCGCACGCGTGAATCTGGCCGGAGAGCAGATTGAGAGCTACGTGAACGACGCCGATGGCTGGCGCGCCATGGGTGCGGGCGCGGCCGACTGGAAGCTGAGTCCCAAGGCGATTCTCAACGGCGACTTCGAGTATCAGCACAAGGTAGAGCGCTCGGTGTGCGGCTACCAACTCCTTGGCGGGACCACGGCGCCCAATCTGAGCAGCGTCTACCGTTCCACGATGCTCGGCGAGCAATCCTGGGCCAAGCCCAACACCTTTGATACATTCAACAGCGGCGCGCGGCTGGACTACGATCTGTCGCGCGGCTGGCGCAGCTTTGCCGCGGCCAGCTTCAGCCATTCGCTTATCGACGACAACGTGGTTTACGCCTACGGTTGCTACAACGAGATGGAGTGCAATTCCGGTTCCGCTCCCTATCCGTGGTTCTTTGCTCCCGATGGGACGTACGATATCTACGATTACCGCGACCCCGGCGAGTTGCGCATCAACGCCGAAGCCGAGGCCATGGTGAGCGGCCACATCAAAACCGGAGCCGTGGGCCACGACCTGACCGGCGGCGGCGAACTATTTCTGCGCAGTGTGCAGCAGCCGGGTTTCTTCACGACTCAAGAAACATCGACCCCAGCAGTGGCCGATGGCGCGGTGTATTACGACATCGGTTCCGAGAACATCTACCAGCCCATCGCGCCGGTTGACCTTGCTTCCGCCGAGGATCCACATCAATCCGCCGGGCCGCGCAGGATATGGGAGGACAGCCATCAGGCGGCCGCGGTAATGCAGGATCGAATTCACCTGCCCGGCCACATTCAGCTGCTTGCGAGCGGCCGGTACGATTCGCTGCGCGACCACAATTATTCGCCGTATGCCTCTTGTGCCGATTTCGCCGACTTGAATCCCAGCACAGGTCCAACGCCAAATCCCTGTGCACCGAAACTCACCAACAAGCCCGTCTGGCTGCCGCAATACGCGGTCACCTTCAACCCCGCCGGGAACCTTACGCTCTACGGTAACTACGGCGTGCTGCTTTCGCTGGGTCCGCAAGGGCCGTTCTGGACGGATAACGGAAGCCAGTTTCTCGATCCATTCATGACCCGCCAGGCGGAGATCGGCGCCAAGTTCGAGCCTGCTCAGCGCATCCTGCTGACTGCCGCGCTCTTCCACATGCGCGCGCCGTTCTTCTATCCCAAGACGATCCAGGGCCCTGACAGCTTTTGCCGCAGCGGCATTGCAGGCGATCAATGCTTCGAACAAGAAGGGCGGGAGACACACGACGGCATGGAGCTGAACGCGGAAGGCAAGGCCGCCAACTGGCTGCGGCTGAGCGCTTCGGCGGCGGGCATCCGCGCGCTCTCAAGCGACACGGGCACTCCGTCGTTTGACAACAAGCAAGTGCTCAACGTGCCGCACCTGCGCACCGCCTTGTTTGCGGATCTGCTGCTGCCCCACGCGCATGGATTGCACGTGATGCCGGGCTGGAGCTACACAGACCGCAAGGAAGCTACGCGCGACGACCTGGTGAGCGTGTCGGGCTACAACCTGTTCAACCTGGGCGCTCGCTACACTCCCGGCGGCGAGCAGGGCCGCATAACGGTGCGGCTCTACGCCGACAACATTACCGACAAGCGCTACTGGAAAGACACGGGCGCCAACTATGGCGACACGTTCATCCACCTGGGCGCGCCTACAACGGTTCGCCTCTCGGCCCATTACACTTTCTAAGTTCGCCATTTCAGATGGTCGATGATTCCGCAATGAGCGCAATCGCAAAAGCGCACGGCATGGACGGCACGCTGGTGGAACCGGACTGGCTGCCGCTGACGCTGGCCGAGTTGCGCGCACTGTTCACCCACTTTCCGTCCCTGGGCGAGCCGATCGAGATTCTGTCTGCCAGCCCGCGTCCGTTCTCCGCAGCCGGCGTGCTAGCCACAAGCAGAGGCCGGGTGTTCGTCAAGCGCCACCATTGCACTGTGCGCGACCGCGAGGGCCTGCTCGAAGAGCACCGCTTTATGGCGCACCTGCTTGCTCATGGTGCATCAGTGCCACGCGTTTTTGCGTCTGCCTCCGGCCAGACGGCTATCGAAATCCAGGAGTGGACCTACGAAGTGCACGAGACTCCCGAGGGCGTGGACCTTTATGAGGATGCAATTTCCTGGACGCCATTCCGCAGCACGGCGCACGCACAGGCCGCGGGCCAGGCGCTGGCGCGGCTTCATGTTGCTTCGCAAGGGTTTGGCGCGCCGCGCCGCAAACCACGCCCCCTTGTAGCCGGCTTCACGATCTTCGCCTCACGAGACCCCGGCGTGGAGCTAGAGCGCTATCTGGCCGCGCGCCCAGTACTGGCTGCGCAAGCGGCTGTGCGGGTTAGTTCGAAACAGGCCCTCCAATTGCTTGCGCCGTTTCATGCCCGGCTTCTGCCGCTGCTGCCCGAGCTGCCGCCGCTTTGGACGCACAACGATCTGCACGCCTCCAATCTGCTCTGGAGCGATGCAGGCGACGGCGCGCAAGGCACCGCAATCATCGATTTCGGTCTCGCTGACCGCACCAACGCGGTACACGATCTGGCCCACGCCATCGAGCGCAATATCGTCGAATGGCTTGCGCTGG
>Ga0326727_10027875_pt1 | contig 10326 bp, 7 predicted proteins | sample MB2enrmetagenome_FD_207643 | JGI IMG/M metagenome (GOLD analysis project Ga0326727, IMG submission 207643) | Lab enriched peat soil microbial communities from McLean, Ithaca, NY, United States - MB29MY | ecosystem: Environmental > Terrestrial > Soil > Wetlands > Peat | place: USA: New York...
AGTCAGATTACCGATCTGCGCCGCCACTGTGTTAATCGTGGACAGGCTGTTACCTTCGATAGCGGTCTGAAAACTGGTTCGGGCAGTCTGAAAACTGGTCTGCAGCGTCGCCAGAGTAGTAAATTCCGTGGTGAAGATTGTGGTCGCCGCGGTCTGTTGAGCGCTGGTCAAATCGAGCAGCGTGGTGAGCCGGTTGACAAGTTGAGTTGCCTGTTGCGCCGGAGTCGGGGGCGTCGGCGGAGCAGGGGCTGAGGTGCTTTGAGCGTAGATCACACTCGCGGCAAGCGTGGTGAGTACGATTGACCGGACGGTCGATAATTTCATATGGATCACAAGTCTCCTTCTTCCGCGCGTGTAGACGGATTTCACAAGCCGGGGTTTAGTCGCCGCGAGTAAATCGCGCGCAGGACTGCTAGCATGTCCTGATAAGGAGATTCACCGTATGCGTACCGCGCTTCTTCTGGCTGCTCTCGCGATCCTGCCGCTCCCGTCGGGTGTGGCACAGAATGCCCCGCCTGCCTGCGATGGCAACTATGCCATTGTGCGGGTCTCGACGATCAAACCTGGCGCCATGGAGGGTTTCATGGCAGCCGTCGCAGCCCACAAGGCCTGGTACCGGAATCATGGATTTAAGGACAACGTCATCGTTGCTTCGCGGGTTATCCTCACCGACCAGAAGACCGGCACGATGAAATACTCAGATACCGAAGTGGTTACCTATCACATCAACCCGCCGGGTTCCGCAACACCCAAGGGAGACGCGGCATGGGATGCCTATGTGAAGATGTACCGCGATACCTCGGATATAAAGACCACATACTTCACGTGCATGCCGAAGCTGGTCCCGTAGCTCAGTTCTAACTGACAATCTGCGGAATCAGCTCGCCGTACACATCCGTAAGCCGCATATCGCGCCCATTGGCCCGATAAGTCAGCTTTGTGTGATCCATGCCGAGTAAGTGCAACATTGTGGCGTGCAAATCGTGCACCGCGATGGGCTGCTCCTCGGCCTTATAACCGAATTCATCGCTGCTGCCAATCACCTGTCCACCTTTGATCTTCGCGCCGGCCATCCACATACTCATAGCCCCGGGGTTATGGTCGCGCCCCAAGCCACGCTGTGAAATCGGCATACGCCCAAACTCGCCATGCCAGACAAGCAGCGTACTGTCGAGCAGTCCGGACGCCTTCAGATCTGTCAGTAGTCCGGCGATCGGCAAATCTACTTCGGCGGCGTGGCGGCCGTGATTATCCTGCACATTCTCATGCGCATCCCAGGTATCGAGATTCTGCACGCCCAGACCACCGTGAAATAACTGGACGAAGCGGACGCCGCGTTCCACCAATCTGCGCGCCATCAGGCATTGACGGCCAAAGGGCTCGGTGATCGGGTTGTCGAGACCGTACAGCTTCTTCAGTGCCGCCGATTCTCCACTCACATCAACGGCTTCGGGCGCGCAACCCTGCATGCGATAAGCGAGTTCATACGACGAAATGCGCGCCGCCAACTCCGTATTGCCTGGATACTTCTGCGCGTCCATCTCATTCAGCTTGCCGAGTAAGTCGAGCCGCGCGCGCTGCTGTTCCGGCGCTACGCTGTCCGGCGGTTTCAGATCGATGATCGGAACGCCCGAAGACCGGAACACCGTTCCCTGGTAAGACGCGGGCATGAAACCGGAACTCCAACTGGCCGACCCGCCGATGGGACCGCCGCGCGCATCGTAGATCACTACAAAGCCAGGCAGATTCTGATTCTCCGAGCCCAGCCCGTAAGTCACCCACGTCCCCACGCTGGGAAAACCCGCGCGGATCATACCGGTCATAAGTTCGTAATGCGCCTGCACGTGGTCGTTCGACTGACCCTTCACCGAACGCAGAAACGCCAGCTCATCCACCTTGGTGGCGATATGTGGAAAAATCTCGGAGACATCCATCCCACTCTGCCCGTATTTTTTGAACGAAAACGGGCTGGGCATCAGCGGCCCCGGATTTCCCTGACGAACGATGATGTCGCCTTTCCCTTCGAGCGGTTTGCCTGAGTACTTACTCAGCGCCGGTTTGGGATCGAATGTATCCACATGGCTGACGCCGCCGCTCATGAACATGGAAATCACCGAGGTGGCACGCGGCGTGAACTGCGGCTTACGCGCGGTCAACGGACTCGGCACTGGTGAGTTAGTGGCGCAGGAATTCGGCGAGGCGCCCAGCAGTCCGTCCTGATTGAGCAGGTACGCGAGAGCCAGCCCGGAGATCCCTCCCCCGGTTTGAAACATGAAATCCCGGCGCGAACGAAAGTTTTTCATCGTCTACCTCACATAAAGAAATTCATTCAGGTTGAGCATCACGTTGGCGAAATCGGCCATGGCGTGATCTTTCAGAAAATCCGCAGCCAGCTGTTTTTCATCGGCGCGCGGAGTTCGGGCGAGAGCGATCTGATACGCCAGATCGATCTGCTTCGATCGGTCGCCGGGCGCAGCCTCTTCCAGACGGTTGGCAAACAACTCCGCCTGCTTCAGCACGAAGTCGTCGTTCATCAGAGTGAGCGCCTGTGTGGGGACAGTGGTCACGTTACGCGCGCCGCACGCCAGGTTCTGATTGGGCAGATCGAAGACGTCGAGCAGCGGGAAAGGCAATCCGCGATTGCGATAAATATAGACGCTGCGGCGCCATACGGAAGGCCCATCCTCTTTCTGCTTCCAGATCCCGTAGTACATCGACTTGACGATTTCATCGGGGACCATTGGGAAGACCGGCGGACCGCCCATCTGCAGGTTCAGCCCGCCACTTACCGCGAGGATGGAATCGCGAATGATTTCGGCATCGAGCCGCTGCACGCGGTAACGCCAGAGTAACTTGTCATCCGGATCCTTAGCGATGTTAGAAGCCAGCGCCGGCGACTCGGGAAACTCGGACGCCATCTTATAGGTCTCGGACGTCATGATCAGGCGCTGCAGTTGCTTCACGCTCCAGCCTTTATCCATGAACTCCACCGCCAGCCAGTCGAGCAGTTCCGGATTAGTGGGAGCTTCGCCCATCTTGCCGAAGTTATCGAGAGTAGCTACGATGCCGCGGCCGAAGTGGTGACTCCAGATGCGATTCACTTCCACGCGCGCTGTCATGGGGTTATCGCGCGAGACAAGCCATTCGGCCAGCGCCAGCCGCCGGCCCGACGTATTCGGCGTAGGCGGCGGCAGCTCAGTCGGAGGATTGCCATAAGTAATGACTTTGACAAACCCGGGCTTGGTCTCCGGCCCAAAGCTGTTCACATCCCCGCGGATCAGGAAGTAAGAGGGTGGCACATGATACTGGCCGGTTCCTGTGTGCAGGTAGCTTCCCTCAATCGCCTCGCGCTTCTTACCCTTGCCAAGGGCGGGCTCGTCCCCCGGACCGTCCGGCGTGAAACGGTAATCGCCATCGGTAACTCCCATGGCCATCGGAATAGGCGCGGGACGCTCTTTCTCAATCTGCCGCATGGCAGCCTGAAGCTTTTGCTTGGCGGCGCGATCTTCCGGAGTGATAATGCGGTCGATCTCGTTATCCGATACCGTAACGCTCTGGATCACCTGATTAGCCAGCAGGAACTGCCCCGGCGTGCGCTTCTCTTCGGGAATCGCGATAGCGTCCTGAATGTTCTGCGGGAACTTAGCGTACTTAGCCGGAAGAAGCCGGTCGCGATACGGCTTGTCGAGCTCCCGCACCTGCGTCCTGAGTTGATTAATCCGCGCATTGACGTCGTCGGTCTTGCGCTGCCATTCCGCCGCGGCTTCTTTCGATACCAGCGGATGGTCTGTCTCGACAAAGCCGAAGAGCGAAGCCTGCAGCCGGTAATAATCGGCCTGGCGAATGGGGTCGAACTTATGATCGTGGCAGCGTGCGCATTGCACGGTGAGGCCCAGAATGCTGCGTCCGATGGTGGCGATGTTGTCGTCGAGGTACTCGTAGCGGAACTCAGGATTATCTTTCTCCCGGTATCCAACCTTCGCGTACATAGAAAGGAATCCGGTGGCGATCAGACTATCGTTCGTAACATGAGGCAGTTCGTCCCCGGCGATCTGTTCGCGAATGAAATCGTTGTACGGCTTGTCTTCATTGAAGGCGCGGATTACATAATCGCGATAGCGCCAGGCGTTGGGCCGGTCGAAATTGTGTTCGAAACCCTGCGAATCGGCGTAACGCGCGGCGTCCAGCCAATGGCGCGCCCAGCGCTCCCCGTAGTGCGGCGAAGCCAGCAGGCGGTCGATCAGCTTCTCCCAGGCATCGGGCGATTTGTCATTCAGAAATTCGGTTGCTTCGGCGGGTGTGGGAGGCAGACCGATCAGATCGAGGTAGGCGCGGCGCAGCAACGTGATGCGATCGGCTTGCGGCGCTTGTTTGATCCCCTTCTCATCAAGCACCTTCATTACAAACCCGTCGATGGGGTTAACGTGCCCGGCCGGCACGGGCGCGCGCACCGGCAACTGGAAGGCCCAATAACCACGCTCTTGCGAGCGAATCGGCGGATCCGGAATAGCGTTGGCACTGGTGGTCATTACCGGCGCCGAATCGCCCCAGGCCGCACCCTGAGCAATCCATAACCTTATCGATTCAATCTCGTCGGCTGAAAGTTTTCCGCCGATAGGCATGGCGGGCTTTTCAATACCAGCCACCAGGCGGAAGAGGCGGCTTTTATCGGCATCGCCCGGCACGATGGCAGGCCCATGATCGCCGCCCTTGAGCGCGTCATCGCGCGTGGCCAGGCTGAGCTTCGAGAGCTGTACGGACGCGCTATGGCAGTTCCAACACGTCTTTTGAAAGACGGGTTGGATGTCCTTTGCGAACGAAATTTGGCGATCCGCAGCGCACGCTGCAGCCACCGTCCCGAAGACCAGGATAGCGCAATTTAAGGAAGTCCGGTTCAGCAGGGCACACCTCCAAAACAGCCTCGGTGGGCGAGGCATCTTGATTATATGCCCGTTTCGGAGCTTAATCGATGGTCTGGCTCATGCGGCCGCGCTGTTGGTTAATAGTTTTGCGGCCGCGCGCGATCAGGTCCTCCGCCGCACCGCGCCACTCTTCCCCGCGAGCGCGCAGATCTTCCGCCGTATCGCGGATATCCTTGCGAGTTTTTTCGCCCGCCTTCGGAGCGTAGAGCAGGCCTATCGCAGCCCCGATGAACAACCCGGCGAGCAACGAGCCGAGCCCGATCGATTCATTTTCTTCCCCAAAGCGTGGGGCAACTCTGGCGCGGGCGTACGGCGCCTTTACAGCCTCCACGTTGACACGGGTAGTCGCCAGTTCGGTGAGCAGAGCGTCGGTATGTTCTTCTTCCGCAAGCGTCTCTTCGAGAACGTCCGCGATCCTAAGATAGCCCAGCGTCCGCGCATGGCTTCGAGCCGATCCGTACAACGCGATTTCGTAATGCTCCACCTTCTGCGCCGCCGAGATCAGCGCGGCATCGAGCACCGCCGCCTCCGCATTCTTCGTGCCCATCAGTTCATCGCCTTGTTTGACGATTTCGGCGATCGGCTCCGAATCCTGCCGGTCCGCATCGCGCCCCAGCGCTTTGAAAACCTTGTCGAGCCGATCGATATGCCGCTCGGTCTGCTTCAGATGGGTTTCGAAAGCGGCGCGCAATTCTTTGCGATCCGACGCCTTCGCCATCTTGGGCAGCGCCTTCACGATGCGATGTTCGGCATCGTACAATTCCGCCAGTTCGCGCACGAACAAATCTTCGAGGGCTTTCATTTCCATGTTGAAATTCTCCTTAACGGCATCTGCAATCAGGGGGCCTTTTCGTGGAGTAGGCCTTTGGCCTGCCCAGTTACTTTTTCCAAATCCTGCAGACGCACAATCTTCTGTCCGGCAAAAACCAGCGCGTCGTTTCGGGTGTCAATCGGTCCGGCAGTGAACGCGGTTCCACCGGCGGCGATCTGATCCTGACCGCTGTCTTTATCGAGGAATTCCAGCCAGCGCCCCGGCAGAAACGCGGCGCGCTCCGTTGCGCTCTCGATCAGCGACACCCCGCCCGATGCAAATGCAACCGCGCCGTTCTGGGGGAGCACCAGAAACCGCACCGCTTCCGTAGCCGAGGCGGCGCCTGAGAGCCTGGCTTCCCCCTCGTGCAGTCCAGCGGCAGCGCCCGTAGCGAAAACACGAAACGAGACATCGCGCGCCATGGAAGCGCCTACCGTGACGTCCATCTTCGCGGGCGAAAAATCCAGCCCCTCAGCCTTCAGTTCAAGCGTGAAATTGCGGATCTCCGGCGCGTTGTTGCCAATCGAAATCGTCACGTCGCGGCCCGTCCGCTGGTTCACGGGAAGCGTCGCGGGAAACAACGGCAAACGCGAATTCGCCGCTACGCGCACCATGATCGTATCGGCGAAGCGTAGAGTGGCGGGGTGCAGCAACTGCGGCCGCGCATGGCTCATCGGCGCGCCATCGGCCTCAATGGAAAGATCGGCGTGGTCGCCGTGAATCGCGGTGTCGGGCACTTTGATGCGATAGACAACTTCACGGGCTCCTTCAGCGCCCGCGTCTGTCTTGACGGGATCGTCGGTGAAGGATAGCTCGGGCACGATGCGCAGGCGCGAGCGATTCAGGATGGCCTGCGATGAAAACTCCGCCGTCAGATTATTCGTTTCGCCGATCAGCAGCACGCTGGCGTTTTCGAAAAAACCCGTAGCGTCCGGAGCGTCGATGGCCAGGCCGATGCGCGTATGCCCGCCGGGTCCGGCGCCTTTCGGGATCGGCAGGCGCGCGCGCAGAGTATGCTCGTCCCAGTCGAAGCTGGCGGGCCTGCCTCCTGCCACCAAAGGCCCCGAAGGCTCGCTCGAAAGTTGCAGAACCACTTCACCAGCCGTAGGCGCGGTGAATTCCATCGCCAGAATGCCGTTCTCATATTCCATGGCGGTGATCTCGGCGGTTGCGTAAACCAATCGATCCACGGTGGCGAACGCGCTGCAATCTTTACACAGAGGGCCTGCCATCAGAGGCACATCGACGGGCAGCCAGAGGGAATCGTGCGCGGGCACGGTTACGGCGGGCAAATCGACAACGCGCTTCTGAACGGGGTGCATCGCCTTCACTGCGCCGGTCCAGTGCTTCGACGAAGCATTCACGATCGATACGAACGACGTGCCGTTCTTCCCGGCAAACTGGCGAATGGAAATCTGCGGGATGGGCGGAGCCGGTGGCAGCCTGGTCTCGTGCAGCGACGCGATAATCGTGCCCCAGTAGCGCGCGAGTTGCGCGTTGCGGCGCAGAGGAACGGTCGCGGGCGTTTCCTCGCCGGCAAAATTGACGGCTCCGGCGTGGTAGCCCGCGCTGCCGATCATGTCCTCTACGTCCGTCCATACCAACCCCGCGCCACCCGCCAACAGCAGCTTGCGGCTGCGTATCAGCGCATCGGGAGCGAGCGCCGAAATCCGCGATGCGACGGGAAGTGGTTCGGTCAGCGGACCGCCATGGGAGCGAGACAGCGGCTGCATCGAATCGGGAATCGGGCCTTCGAGGTCGGCCTCAAGATTCAGCCTGCGGATAATGCGAATCACGTCGGCCAATTGCGCCACCGTCTCATCGGACTCATCGCGCGCCGGCGGCAGGCTGATGTGCGTAATCCCGATGTTCTTGATCCACACCAACTCGCGCTCCCAAAGGGGCCTGGGATAAGTGTTCCAGGGAAATTCCACCGACTCGACCCATACTTGAGCACCCCAGGCCCGCGCGGCACCGGCCGACGCCAGCAGAAGGATCGCGCCGAGGATGGGCGAAGCCCGCAAATCAGACTCCCTGTTTGCGCAACCGGTAGTCTTCCACCAGCGGCATCTTGATCACACGGCACATTTCGAAGAGCCGCGACCGGGCGCGCGGGCCGATGCGTTCCGTCAGCGTGGTCCGATGATCCACCTTGCCGTAGCCAGCGTCGGCGTCGATCAAATTAGTGGTGGCGATCAGCGGCTTCCGGTTGTTGCACCGATACGTGATGATGGACGTCACGGTGTCTTCCACCCAGTCGGTGACGCGGTGCGCGCCCAGATCGTCGAGCAGCAGCACTTCCTTATCCATGGCGATCCGGTACGCTTCTTTGTCGCTCGAATTCGAGGCTTCGTCGTAGCCGGAGCGAATGCGGTCGAGCAAATTCTGGTAATCGAAAAACAGCCCCTCGAAGCCCTTGGCGAGAATGGCGCGAAAGGCGGCGACAGCCAGATGCGTCTTGCCCGTTCCCGGTTCGCCCATCAGCAGCAGGCCTGGCTTCTTCGCATTGGGGAACTCACGCGCATAGCCGCGCACGGCCCAGAAGACCTCGGTCAGTTCGCGATAGCCGATGGGATTATCGCGCGGCAGCAGGAAATTTTCGAAAGACGCGTTGGCGTAGAGCGGCGGAATGTCGGCGCCGGCCATCACGCGCTCGGCACGATCCACCGCGACGCAGCCGCAGCGTTCCGCGCCCGACACCTCCTCGCGCTCGACGATCTTCCAACCGGTACCGTTGCAATCGGGGCAAAGCGCTGTGGAGGTAGGGGCAGACATCTCGATCCATTATCGCGTTTATTCGATGACGGCCAAAACCGCCCCGGCATTCACGCCGTCATGCTCGGCGACCAGGATGGCGGTGACGCGGCCATCGCGCGGAGCTTTCAATTCATTCTGCATTTTCATCGCTTCCACCACTACGATTCCCTGGCCCGCCACCACTTGATCGTCAATCCGCACCAGCACCCGCACCACCTTGCCCGGCATGGGCGCCAGGATCGACGCGCGGCCCTGCGCGCCCGCCGCGCCACCGGAACGCTTCCATTGCCGCGGATCGTCGATCTCGAAGAGGAAACGATGCTCGCCGATGGAGATCTGCTGCTCCTGAACGCGTACCTCGTAAGACGCGCCATCGACCAGCACGGAGTACACGCCAGGCTCGGTTTCCACGATGTCGCCGCTGGCCGGATGTACCGGCTCTCCATCGATACGAATGACGGTCATCGCAACAGGTCCGCCCGTCCGGTCGTGACCCAGCGCGACGGCTCATTGCTAACGGACTGCGGCTGCTCAGAAGTTCTGTTTCGCCGTGAGGCCACCAGTGCCGCGATGGCCGGCAGTTCGGCAGAGGCCGGCGGATTGAATTGAATCCCGTTGCGCAGTAGCTGATCGAGATATCCGGTATGCAGATCGCCCGCGCGGAATTGCGGATCGTTCAGGATCGCTCGAAACAGCGGAATGTTCGACTGTATGCCGCCCACATGGTATTCGCCCAATGCCCGCAGGGCACGTTCGATGGCATGCTCGCGCGTGTCTGCCCACACGATGAGCTTGGCCAGCATGGGATCGTAATCGAGCGGCACGGTCCATCCCGCGTAGATGCCCGAATCGAGGCGCACGCCGGGTCCGGAAGGCTCGGCAAGTTGCGTGATTTTACCTGGCGAGGGGAAGAAATTGTTAGCCGGATCCTCCGCGTAGATGCGACATTCGAGCGCGGCGCCGCGCAACGCGATATCGTCCTGCTGGAAGGGCAGGTGCGCCCCGGCGGCGATCTCGATCTGCAGCCGGACCAAGTCGAGCCCGGTAACCATCTCCGTCACCGGATGCTCCACCTGCAGGCGCGTGTTCATTTCGAGGAAATAGAAATTGCCGGAGTTGTCGGCGAGAAATTCCACCGTGCCCGCATTGAAGTATCCAGCGGCGCGGGCGGCGCGAATGGCCGCTTCTCCCATGGGCTGCCGCAGTTCGGGATGCCGTGCCACCAGCGGCGAGGGCGATTCCTCGATCACCTTTTGATGCCGACGCTGCACTGAGCATTCGCGCTCGCCCAGATGCACCATGTTGCCGTGCTTGTCGCCGAGCACCTGGATCTCGATGTGGCGCGCATTCTCGATGAGCTTCTCAACATAGATGCGGCCATCGCCGAAGGCGCGCAGGGCTTCGCTCGAAGCGGCTTCGAACGCCGACTGCAGATCCTGCCGGCGATCCACGCGGCGCATGCCTTTGCCACCGCCGCCCGCGACGGCCTTCAGCATCACGGGGAAGCCGGGCATGTCGGATAAATCTTCGGTCCCGGGCAAACATTCGGTGCCGGGAACGACAGGCGCACCGCCGTCTTTCGCCACGCGCCGGGCTTCCGTCTTCGATCCCATCAATTGGATCGACCGGGGTGAGGGTCCGATGAAGACGAATCCGGCATCCTCGCAGGCTTGAGCGAAGCGCGCATTTTCGCTGAGGAATCCGTAGCCGGGATGGATGGCGTCGACGCCGTGATGCCGCGCGGCTTCGACGATGTGATCGATGTTCAGGTAATTGCCGATGTGGGCGGCTTCATCGGCTTTACGCACGTGCAGGGAGGCGCGGTCGACATCGGAG
>Ga0326727_10027876_pt1 | contig 10325 bp, 6 predicted proteins | sample MB2enrmetagenome_FD_207643 | JGI IMG/M metagenome (GOLD analysis project Ga0326727, IMG submission 207643) | Lab enriched peat soil microbial communities from McLean, Ithaca, NY, United States - MB29MY | ecosystem: Environmental > Terrestrial > Soil > Wetlands > Peat | place: USA: New York...
TCGGTCTGCAGCGGCCCGCCATTGCTGGCCAGGGCGCCGAGGTCGGGGTTGGCGTTGAGGTCACCGGTCCCGGTGAACCCGCAGGTCGTGCCGTTCTCGATATTGTGGCTGGTCGTGGTCACGTGGGCACTGCAATTGGTGGGCCCGGTGCTGTCATTGGTGTTGCCCGAGACGATCGAGTTCACGACGTCGACGGTGCCCCCGGCCAGGTATATGCCCCCGGCTCCGGTGGGGTTGGCGCTGTCGCCTTCATTGCCGACGATGTCGCTGTTGGTGATGGTCAGCGTGCCGGTGTTCTCGATGCCGCCGGCGCCGAAGCTCCCCGACGCGGCAACGTTGTTGGCGATGGTGACGTTGATCAGCGTCAGCGTGCCGTCATTGCGCAGGCCTGCCGCGTACGCGCTGTCGGAGTAGGTGGTGGTCTGATTGCCGCTGATGGTCACGTCGGTCATGGTCGTGTTGGTGGATCCGTCATTCTGCCAACCACCGACGTAGCCCCCGGCATTGTTGATCAAGGCAACGTCGGTGACGTTGACGACACCGCCATCGGCGGTCGATACCGCTCCGCCTCCTGCCCCCGTGTTGTCCGTGTTCTGAATGGTCAGATCCGAGAAGTCGACCGTCAGGCCACTCGTGTCGATGCTGAAGGTGGAGCCGAGGGTGGTGGTCGGCCCGTCGATGATCGTGGTGGCGGCCGATGCCCCCACGAAGCTCATCGAGCTAGTGATGGGAGGCAGGATCCCCTGGCCGAGCGTGTAGGTGCCCGCCGGCAGGCTGATCGTGTCGCCCGAGTCGCCGTTGGCGACGACGATGGCCCCGCGCAGCGAGCAGTTGGAGGCCGAGGGACAGGTCGGCGAGGCCGGATCGCTCAGCGTGGTGACGGTGAGCGTCTGGGCGGCGTGTACCAGGGGTGCGCTGACCCCCGCCAGCCCCAGGGCCGCAACGGCCAGCCCGCCGCTGACGGCGACCCGTTGGAACCAGGCCCGGGCCGCCAGGAGACCCGCCGCGCTATGGGGCTGGTTGGTTCGACCCACGAGCGATCCCCCTAGGACTGAGGCCTGAGTTTCAGCCCAGACAATAGCCGAATGAGGCCATGGGTCGGGGGCTCACCGGGTGAGTGGGCCCTTCGCCGACTCGCCCCGCCAGATGCCCATCCCACCGCCCGGCGGGGCAGGGAACGGCTGTCACGAAAGGGTCGGCTCCTCAGGTCAGACGGCGCTGTCGCGCCGGCGGACCAGACGCGAGGCGGCGGCCAGGCCGAGACCGGCGATGAGGAGCAGGACCGCCCACAACGACCCCGAGCCGGCCCCTGGCTGCGTGGCACCCGATGTGGGCACCGGAACGCCGGCCGACCCGCCCGCAGGGGTGGGGGTGGCCGTGGGTGTCGGCGTGCTCGTGGTGACCGGCCCGGCGCCGTACTCGTAGGCGCCGATGTCGCAGGTGGTGTCGGACCCCGTGATCCTCACGTAGCCGCGCTCGTCGTCAGTGGGGCAGGAGGACTTGAGCGCGGCCTGGATGGCGGGGCTCCCGCTCAGGAGCGCCTCGGTCTGCAGCGGCCCGCCATTGCTGGCCAGGGCGCCGAGGTCGGGGTTGGCGTTGAGGTCACCGGTCCCGGTGAACCCGCAGGTCGTGCCGTTCTCGATATCGTGGCTGGTCGTGGTCACGTGGGCCGTGCAGTTGGTGGCGCTGTCATCGTCGTCGGTGTTGCCGGAGATGATGGAGTTGACGACATCGACGGTGCCCCCCGCCAGGTAGATGCCGCCCACCGAGCCGACGCCGGTGCCGTCGCCGGTGTTGCCGACGATGTCGCTGTTGGTGATCGACAGTGTGCCGGTGTTCTCGATGCCGCCGGGGGCACCGCTCCCCGCCTCGGCGACGTTGTCGGCGATGGTCACGTTGACAAGGGTGAGGCTGCCGTCGTTGCGCAAGACGGCGGCGAAACCGCCCGAGGGGATGGCCTCATTGCCGCTGAATGTCACGTCGGTCATGGTCGTGATCCCCGACGACCCGTTGTACCAGACTCCGGTGTACCCGGCGTTGCCGACGAAGGCGACGTCGGTGACGTTGATCACGTTGGTGGTCGAGGGCGGACCACCCGTGTTGGGGGTCGAGAACACGCCCGCTTCGTTGGTGATGTTGGCGTTCTGGAAGGTCAGATCAGAGAAATTGACGGTACCCGCATTGCCATTGGTGGAGAAGGTGGAGTAGCCGCCGTCGGCGCTGGCTCCGTCGATGAAGGTGGTCGCGGCCGACGCGCCGGTGATGGTCATGGGGGCCGTGATCTGGTCGTAGTACGAGCCACTGGCGAGGGTGTACGTGCCGGCGGGGAGGCTGATGGTATCGCCGTCGTCGTCCGTGTTGGCCTGGATGATCGCCGCACGCAGCGAGCAGACGTTGCTGCCCGAGGCCGGGCAGGCTGTGCCCGATGTGGGATCGCCGAACGTGGTGACGGTCAGCGTCTGGGCGGCGTGCACCAGGGGTGCGCTCACGCCCGCCAGCCCCACGGCGGCGACGGTCAGCCCACCGCTGACGGCGAGCCTCCGGAACCAGGCCCGGGCCGCAAGGAGACCCGAGGCGCGATGAAGCCGGCTGGTTCGACCCACGAGTGATCCCCCTGAGAGTGCAGTCTGAAGTTGACTACAGACCTTAGCTCACTAGGGCCACCTGACGCGACTCATTGGGTCGAAAGACCCGTTCAGCCCGCTGAGGAAGGGGCGAGCCCGCCGACGGCCCGCCACTCGGCCGGCTCGGGCGCGGGAGGCGTTCAGCCGGCGCGCTTGTCCAGGGCGGCGTCGAGGAGTGCCTCGCCCTGGTCCTTGGGCCCGACGAAGGCCAGCCGCACGTCGTCGATCCCGGCGGCGATTCGCTCGGCCACCCGCTGGACCTCGGCGGCGGTCACCCGGTGGATCGCCGCGGCCCGATCGTCGGGCGTCTCCAGCGGGAGACGCGCCCGCCACCTGGCGCCATAGAAGCGGGCGCTCGCCATCGCCGTCTCGGTGGAGCGGAGGAGGCGCCCCACCATCGCCGACTTGGCCGCGGACAGCTCGGCGGCGGGGACCGGGCGAGCGGCCATCTTGCGCAGCTCGCGGAAGGAGAGGCGGACCGCCTTGGCCGCGTCCTTGGGCCGGGTCCCGGTCGCGATGGCGAAGACCCCGGTGTCCTCCATCGGCTCATGGTGGGCGAAGATCGAGTAGGCGAGACCGTTGCGCTCGCGCACGGTGTGGAAGAGCCGCGAGGACATGCCGCCGCCCAGGATGTAGGTCATCAGCGAGAGCGCGGTGCGGTCGTCGTCGAGGGCGGGGATGCCGGGCACGGCGAGGGCCATCTTGATCTGGGGCTCCTCCGCCGGGGTGAAGGGGCGCACGTTGGCGGCATAGCGGTCGCCCTGTCCCCAGAGGGCCTGCGCCCGCGGCCGGGGCCGGGCGTGCGGGATGTCGGCGAGCAGGGCCTCGGCCTTGTCGACCTCGAGCGCCGCCCCGCCGGCGACGGTCAGGCACATCGCCGCCGGGGCGTAGAAGGAGCGGTGGTACTCGACCAGCTGGTCCCGGGTCACCTTCTCGACGACCCAGGGGAAGCCGGCGGCCGACCAGGAGACCGGCTGATCGGCCCCGAAGGTGACCGTCCCCAGGCGATCCCAGATCCAGCCGTCGGGGTCGGCGAGGCGGGCGGAGAGCTCCTGGAGCACCACGTTGCGCTCCCGCTCGACCTCCTCGACGGCGAAGAGGGGCCGGCTCAGCATGTCGGTGACGATGTCGGCGAGCTCGTGCATCGCCGTGGCCGGGCCCTCGGCGTAGTAGCCGACCTCCTCGGTGTCGGTGTAGGCGTTGGTCGACGCCCCCAGGCGGTCGATCTCCCGGGTGATCTGCCGGGTGGTGGGCCGGTGCTCAGTCCCCTTGTAGAACATGTGCTCCAGGTAGTGGGCGAGGCCGGCGGTCTCCTTGGACTCGTCACGCGACCCAGCCCGGACGATCAGGAAGATCCCGACATTGCGGCTGGCCGATGGCGCATTGAGAAGAGTGACGCCATTGGAGAGAGTGACCACGCTGGGAGGGAGCAGGGGCAGGGTGGAGGGGCGGGAGGAAGGCGGCAACGGAGGTGACCTCAGACTTGGAGTGTGATCAGAGAAAGGTAGCGCGGCCGGTCAGGACGTGCCCGATTCCCAGGACTTGAGGTAACGGCGCTGCTCCTCGCTGAGCACGTCGATGCTGATCCCCATGCTGCTCAGCTTGAGGGCGGCGATCGTCTCGTCGATCTCGGTGGGCACGTCGTAGACGCGGGGCTCCAGCTCGGCATGATGCCGGGCGACGTACTCGGCGCAGAGGGCCTGGTTGGCGAAGGACATGTCCATCACCGCCGCGGGATGGCCCTCGGCGGCGGCCAGGTTCACCAGCCGCCCCTGAGCGAGCACGTTGACGGTCCGGCCGTCGCGGAGCTGGTAGGTTTCGACGGAGGGCCGGGGCCGGGTGACCCCCGAGGCCATGTCGTCCAGCGCCGCCAGGTTGATCTCGTCGTTGAAGTGCCCGCTGTTGGCGACGATGCAGCCGTCCTTGATCAGCTCGAAGTGGTGGCGGTCGATGACGTTGATGTCCCCGGTGACCGTGACCACGAAATCGGCCTGGGGCGCCGCCTCGGCCAGGGTCATGACCCGGTAGCCGTCCATGGCCGCTTCCAGAGCTCGGACCGGGTTGACCTCGGTGACCACCACGTGGGCGCCGTGGCCCGCCGCCCGGCTGGCCAGCCCCCGTCCGCACCAGCCGTAGCCGCAGACCACCAGGGTCTTGCCGGCCAGCAGCACGTTGGTGGCCCGGATCAGGCCGTCCAGCGTGCTCTGCCCGGTGCCGTAGCGGTTGTCGAACATGTGCTTGGTGAGCGCCTCGTTGACGGCCACGATCGGGAACCTGAGGGCTCCGTCGGCGGCCATGGCCCGGAGCCGGATCACCCCGGTGGTGGTCTCCTCGGTCCCGGCCAGCACCTCGGGGATGAGCTCGGTCCGGCTCTTGTGCAGCTCCGCGACCAGGTCGGCGCCGTCGTCCATGGTGAGCTGGGGGCGGTGGTTCAGGACGGCGTTGATGTGGTCGAAGTAGCGAGCGCTGTCCTCCCCCTTGACGGCGAAGGTGGGCACTCCATGGCGGGCAGTGAGGGCGGCGGCGACCGGGTCCTGCGTCGACAGCGGGTTGCTGGCGCAGAGCCGCACGTCGGCGCCGCCGGCGCGCAGCGTGATGGCGAGGTTGGCGGTCTCGCTGGTGACATGGAGGCAGGCGCTAAGCCGGAGCCCGTCGAGCGGCCGCTCCCGCTCGAACCGCTCGCGGATCAGGCCGAGCACCGGCATCTCCCGGGCAGCCCAGGCGATCAGCCGGTCGCCCTCCTCGGCCAGGGCGAGATCGGCCACATCGTGGGCGGAGGTTCGGGCGGTGCTGCTCATGCCATCTCCTGGCGCGCGCTGACGCGGGTCGGTCGAGCGGCCATGGTACGCGAGCCGCTCAGAAGCGGATCAGCGCCACGTGGTGGCGGTCGCCGAGGGCCTGGGCGCCGCCCAGATCGGCCAGCTCGATGAGGAAGGCGATGCCCACGACCTGACCGCCGAGCCGCTCCACCAGCTCGGCCGACGCCCGTGCCGTCCCACCGGTCGCCAGCAGGTCGTCGACGATGAGCACCCGCTGACCGGGGCGGATGGCATCGGCGTGCACCTCCAGCACCGCCTCGCCGTACTCCAGGGCGTAGGCGACCGAGATGGTCCGGGCCGGCAGCCGGCCCTGCTTGCGGACCGGGACGAAGCCGACCCCGAGCAGGTAGGCGAGCGCCCCCCCGAGGACGAAGCCGCGCGACTCCACTCCCACGACGACCTCAACGTGGGCGTCACGGTAGGCGTCGACCAGGTCGTCGATGGCGGTCTTGAAAGCCTGGGCATCGCCCAGCAGGGTGGTGATGTCGCGAAAGAGGACCCCCTTGCGGGGGAAGTCGGGGACGTCCCGGATCAGCCCGCGCAGACGTTCCGCGAGAGGATCGAGGGCATCGCTCATCGCTCGCGGATGCTAGCAGGCGCGACGTAGTGAGGAGGGGGAGCCGCAGGCTTCCCCGCCGAGCGGAGGAGCCCCTGGTGCGCGGAGCGAATACCGAGCGGCCCCCTTTCCGTCATCTGCGCTGGCGCGATTGCTACACTGCCTCGTCGGCCCTGCCCCGCCATCGCGGGCCGGCCGCCCCCCTTGCATGATCCATGTCTGCCCCCGCTGACGTCCGGCTGCCGGGGAGTCCCGCCGGCTCCGCGGCGCAGCTCGACAGCTTCCGCCACTACCGGCACCTGACCCTGGAGCTGGCCATCAGCCAGTTCAAGCTCCGCTACACGCAGTCGGTGCTCGGCTACCTGTGGTCGCTGCTCAAGCCGGCGATGCTCTTCGGCATCACCTACTTCATCTTCGTCGATCTCTTCAAGATCAACGACGGGACCCAGTTCTACGGCATGCAGGTCCTGCTGGGAATCGTCATGTGGACCTTTTTCGCCGAGTGCACGGCGTCGTCGATGCAGGCCATCGCCGGCAGCGCCGGCCTGATTCGCAAGGCCTACTTCCCCCGCTCCATCCTGGTCATCGCGGCCTCGCTCTCGTCACTCTTCACATTCCTCATCAACATGCTGATCGTCTTCGCGATCGCCGTCGCGCTCCGCCAGATCGACGTCGGACTGCGCATGTTGATCGTCATCCCGCTGCTCCTCGAGCTCTACATGCTGACGCTCGGTCTCTCTCTCTTCCTGGCCTCGCTCCACGTCCAGTTCCACGACGTCGGCCATCTCTGGGACGTGCTCATGCAGCTTCTCTTCTACGGATCCGGGGTGATGTTCAGCCTCACCTACGTGCTCCAGAGGCTGCACATGGCCCTCGGTGTCGGGCAGACCGCGCATCTCCAGCCCCACCTGGCCTGGATCGTGGAGCTGATGTGCGCCAACCCCATCACCCAGAACATCGAGGACCTCCGCCACGCTCTGCTGGCCCAACAGGCCCCCTGGACCGAGCTGGTGGTGACCGGCCACCTGGCGGCGGTCAAGCAATACGCTGCGGTGGACGCCCCCTGGCTCCTGCCCGTACCCTTCCTGGTGGTGGTGCTGGTGTTCACGATCGGTGCGCTCACCTTCCGGGCGCGGGCGCGAAACTTCGCGGAGAGCCTGTGAGCTTCGACGACCGCCGCCTCGCCATCCAGGTGGAGGGTCTCTCCAAGCGGTTCCACATTCCCCTGGATCACAGCTCCACCCTGAAGCACCGCGTGACCCACTGGCGAAGCGCCTCGCGCTACCGCATCCTGGAGGCGCTGCTCGACATCAACTTCGAGGTCGCGGCCGGCGAGTTCATCGGCATCATCGGGCACAATGGATCGGGTAAGAGCACCCTGCTCAAGATCCTCTCGCGCATCTACCATCCCGACGCCGGCCGGGTGACCATCAACGGCAAGGTCTCGCCCTTCCTCGAATTGGGGGTCGGGTTCAATCCCGAGCTGACGGCCCGGGAGAACATCTACCTGAGCGGCGCCATCCTGGGGCTGGGCCGCAGCGAGCTGCACCGCATCTTCGACGAGATCATCGGCTTCGCCGAGCTGGAGCAGTTCGTCGATCACAAGCTCAAGAACTTCTCCTCCGGGATGGAGGTGCGGCTCGCCTTCTCGCTCGCCATCCAGGCCCACGCCGAAATCCTCATGATGGACGAGGTGCTGGCGGTCGGCGACGCCTCGTTCCAGCAGAAGTGCTTCGACATCTTCAAGCGCTACAAGCGTGAGGGCCGCACCGTGGTGCTGGTCACCCACTCGCTGTCGGCGGTCACCCTCTACTGCGAGCGGGCGCTCCTCCTCGACCACGGACGGCTGGTCGCCGACGGCCCCGCCATCGAGGTCACCGCCCAGTACCGGCGCTCTCTAGGCCTGGCCGCCGACGACTCCAGGCTGGTTTCGGACGCCGATCGCTGGGGCTCGCGGGACGTGGTGATGACCGGGGTCAGGATGCTCGATGAGCGCGGCGTCGAGGACTGCAATCCGCCCACCGGAGGCTCCATCCGCGTCGAGCTGGGGTACGAGATCCAGAACGACGCGGTCCGCGACTTCACCTGCGTCGTCTGGCTGATGCGCGACGGCGGGCTGGTCGTCTCCGAGGACCGCTTCCCTGTCAGCCAGTACGCCCTGGTGGGAGCGAACCAGCGGGGATCGACGGGCACGATCCGCTACGACATCCCCCATCTCCCCTTCCTCGAGGGCGGCTACAGCGTCAACGTCGAGCTCCAGGGACGGTTCGACGGGGCCACCTACGACCACCTGGACCACGCCATCCGCTTTCGGGTCATCGACAAGGGGGGACGCCCGGGCCTGATCGAGACCGGCGCCGTCTGGTCGGTGACGCGCTCCGAGGCGCCGGTGATGAGCTGGCCCGACCAGCTCGCCGCCCCCGCCCCGCGGGCGTCGGGAGACGGCTGACCGCCTCACCGGGCTCGGCTCGCCGGTCCGCTCCTCCCACCCTGGGCGGCCGCGCTCCCGATGGATCCCGCCGCCCATGTGCCACCATCCCAAGGCGCGGAGCATCTCTGGGAGAGGTGAGCATGAACCCGAACGCAAGCCCTGACGGCGGCGCGACCGGCCGGCTCCACTCGATCCTCAGCACGGTCTGGGGCACCGAGCGGTGGCGTCTGGAGATGTGGGATGGGACGGCAGCCGGGGAGCCGGCGCTCTCCCGATTCGTCCTCCGCATGACCAGCCGCAAAGCCCTCGACCGCCTCATCGGCGACCTGCCGGAGCGCGCCTTCGGCCGGGCCTACGTCGAGGGCAGCCTCGACGTCGAGGGCCTCCACGCGTTCCTGGAGCACGTCAACGACCTCTCGATGGGACGGGTGGCGCGGGTGCTGCCCCGGCTCGCCGCCACCGCGCTCAGCCTGGGCGCCCGCCCGGACCCGCGGGCTCTGCCGGTCGAGGCGCGGCTGCGGGGACGGCTGCACAGCCGGAGCCGCGACCGCGAGGCGATCCGCCACCACTACGACCAGCCACCCGAGTTCTACCAGCTCTTCCTGGGGCGCACCCTCACCTACTCGTGCGCCTACTTCGCCGCGCCGGACCAGGACCTCGACGCCGCTCAGGAGGCCAAGCTCGACCTGGTCTGCCGCAAGCTGCGGCTGCGCCCGGGGGAGCGGCTCCTGGACATCGGCTGCGGCTGGGGGAGCCTGGTGTTCCACGCCGCCGAGCACTGGGGCGTGGAGGCGCTGGGGATCACCGCCAGCCCGCGCCAGGCGGAGTGGGCAGCCCGGCAGGTGCGCGAGCGGGGGTTGAAGGGCAGGGCCGAGGTGCGGCTCGCCGACTATCGTGACGCTCTCGAGGGCGAGTTCGACGCGGTGGCCAGCGTGGGGATGGTGGAGCACGTCGGGCGGCGGGAGATGCCCGAGTACTGCCGCGCCGTCCACCGGCTGCTCCGGCCCCAGGGGCGGACCCTCATCCACGGGATCACCAACCGGCCCGGCGCGGGGGGCAACGGCGCCTTCCTGGACAGCTTCGTCTTCCCGGACGGACAGCTGCAGGAGGCGGGCGGGATGGTCACCGCGCTGCAGGCGGGCGGGCTCGAGGTCCGCGACGTCGAGAGCCTCCGCGAGCACTACGCCCTGACCCTCCGCAACTGGGTGGACCGGCTCGATGCGGCCTGGGACCAGGCGGTCCGGCTGGTCGGCATCCAGCGGGCCCGGGTGTGGAAGCTGTACATGAGCGGAAGCAGGATCGGCTTCGAGAGGGGATCGATCGCCGTCCATCAGGTGCTCGCGGTCCGCCAGGGGACGCGCGGGGAGTCCGGTGTCCCGCTCACCCGCGCCGACTGGTACGCGGAGCGCTCTCCCGTCGCGGAGCGGAAGACCGCGGTCGTCGTGTGACCGGTCCCACCCCGGCAGGGGAGCGGGCCGTGCCGCGGACGCGACCGCCCATCCCGGCACCGGCGCGGCAGCTCCGCCTGGTCGTGCCCCGCTTCGGCCCGGGGGTGAACGGCGGCAGCGAGCTGCTGATGCGGCGGCTCGCCCTCACCCTCCAGCGGCGGCGCTGGCGCATCGAGGTCTGGACCACCACCGCGGGCGACGAGGCGACCTGGTCACCCGCCTTCCCACCGGGAGACGACATCGACGAGGGGATCCGGGTGCGGCGCTTCGAGGTGATCGGGAGGCGGCGGCCGCGGGCGTTCCACCAGATGAGCCGTCTGGTGTTCCGGCTGCCCGCGGCGCTCCGGCCGGAGACCGCATGGCTGGTCGGCCAGGGGCCCTTCGCTCCCGGATTGGTCCATGCGCTGGCAGCCGGCGCCGACCGGCCGACCCTCTTCACGCCCTACC
>Ga0326727_10027877_pt1 | contig 10324 bp, 8 predicted proteins | sample MB2enrmetagenome_FD_207643 | JGI IMG/M metagenome (GOLD analysis project Ga0326727, IMG submission 207643) | Lab enriched peat soil microbial communities from McLean, Ithaca, NY, United States - MB29MY | ecosystem: Environmental > Terrestrial > Soil > Wetlands > Peat | place: USA: New York...
GACTGTGCCTTGCAGGTCGGGCTGGGAGCGGGAATACTGGAACGTCTGCTGGTGTTAAAGCCGGGAGACTGTGCCTTGGCCGTGACGGGAGTGGAACGCATGACTGCCACCCCCCGGCTGACAGCGCTGCCGGGGATCTTCCGCGGCATGGAGCGAAGCTGGTATCGCGGGCTGTTGTTGTTGGAAAACGAGGTGGTGCCGCTGATCCGCACCGATTACTGGCGCAAGCTGGGAGCGGAATTGGAGGCCAGGCGTGGTTGAACTGGAGCGCTACGTCACCTTCCCGCTGGCTGGTAAGCAGTTTGCCCTGCACTCCAGCCAGGTGCAGGAGCTTTTGATGCCGGCACCACTGTACTGGTTTCCCCACACCATGCACTCGGTGCTGGGTGTGCTGATGCGGCGCGGCAAGGTGGTTCCGGTGTGCGACCTGGGGCCGGCCTTTGGCACGCCGGAAGAAGTGAGTTTTTACGTGGTGGCGCGGGTGAATTACGTGGGCCGCGTGGAGGAAGTGGCGCTGCCGGTGGATGGACTTTGCCAGCTGGTGCAGGGGGAAAGCGCTCCCCTGAGCGAGCCGGAGCCTTTTGTCAGCGGACGGCTGCTGACGGGCAATACGTCGGTACCCCTTCTGGATCTGGATCGAGTAGTGGAACACTGCATTCAACCGGTCGCGCAGGCGGCCAGGGAGGCAAGGCGATGAGCACGAACCCCGCGCTGAACCAGAGAATCCTGGTGATAGACAGCAACGTGTTCTTCGCCAAGCGCCTGACGGATGCGTTAAAGGCGCATGGCTTTGACGTGACCCACTGCACCCAGCCCTCCTATGCGCTGACCATGCTGGAGTGGAACGCACCGACGGCCATCCTGTGCGCCACGAACTTGCGCGAAATGAGCGTCTTCGAACTCCCGCGCATTCTGCACTCGGACGCCGCCACGGCGAGCATTCCCGTAATGGCCATGGGCGACGGCGGCGAGCAGGCACTGATGGAGGCCTTTCGCGCCGGCTGCGATGACTACATTGATCGCCGCCGGGGGCCGGAAAATATCGCCGCCCAGGTGCGCACCTTCCTGCTGAGCCGCGAAGAGGGCTTCCGCCCGACGCAGATGCTGGAGAGCGAGCAGACGGTGCTGGAAGGCAGCCTGAGCCATCTGGACCTGCCCGGCGTGGTGCAGATGCTGGCGCACTCACGGCAGAGCGGCGTGCTCTACATCAACGCCGAGAAGCTGGACGGCACCATATTTTTCCACCGCGGCGACGTGCTGCACGCCGAGGTGGGCGAGATCATCGGCAATGACGCCGTGGTCAGCATCATCAAGAACTGCAACGGGCTGGATCGCGGCGTGTACAAGTTCGTGCCCGGAACCATGTCGGCCACACGCACGGTCTTCCGCACCGTGACCGAGCTGATGCTGGAGGCGCTGCGCGAAATTGACGAGGAGCGCGCCGCCAACGACGGAGGTTATAAATGAGCGCGAAACCAGTCGTCTACTTTATTGACGACAGCGCCACCATGCGCGAGGTGATCAAGATCGCCTTCCGCAGGGAAAACCTGGATGTGATCACCTGCCACGACGCCAGCAGCGCCATGGACATGATGGACCACAGCGCGCCTGACGTGGTCATCAGCGACGTGATCATGCCCGGGCAGGACGGCTACGAGGTCTGCCAGTACATCAAGCAGCATCCGCGATTCGGACAGACGCCGGTCATCCTGATGTCCGGCGTGGTGAACAAGGGAGTGGCCGAGCGCGCCTTTGCCGTGCACGCCAACGAACTGATCCGCAAGCCCTTCCAACCGCAGGATCTGATTGCCCGCGTGCGCCATCTGCTGAAAGGGCCCGTGGAGCCCGAAGTGACGCCAGCGCAGGCGCAGGAAGAGGCCAGCGCGGTGCTGAGCAGCATCTTCAGCGGGCCGATGCCTGCGCGCGCCTCCCGCGTCACGGGGCCGGTGCCGGTGCCGCCGCGACTGAACTCGCGTCCGCCAGCGCCTTCGATTGCCGCCACAGTGGCAGCCGCTTTGCAGCCGCCCGTGGTGGCTCCGCCAGTCAGCATTCCGGGAGTGCAGATCACGGGGTCCACGCAACTGCCTGTTCCGCCTCCCGTGCCCGGCAAGGTGCCCGCGCCGCCCATTCCCGGCGGTGGCGACATTGGCAAGCTTCGCCTGGAGATCATGCGGATGCATAGCCAGATCAAGAAGTTGGAATTGGAACTGGCCGCCGAGCGCGAATACTCCAAGGCCCTGGAGCAGCACGTAAACACGCTGGCCGATATCGATTGATCCCGCAGTGATATAGAACGAAGCCCGGAGCGATCCGGGCTTTTTCCTGTTTTGGTGCAGGTAAAGTTTCCGCCGTGCGGGCCCGATAGACTCTCTGACAGGTCACTGGGAGTCCGGGATGCGGCAATCTCTCATAAAGAAACTCGCTCTCTTCTTGCTGGCTCCGCTGCTGTTTGTTTTATGCGGCGGCAATGCCATGTGCTTTCTTTTTCGCAATGCCGTGCTGGCCGAATTTGCACATGCGCAGGTGCCGGAAGGACCGACGCGCATGGTCGCCGGATTTTTGAACTCCGCATTTGTGGGACTGCTCGTGCTGGATGTGCTGGCCGTGGCGGGATGCTTGGGCATGCTGCTGCTCCTTTACCGCCGCATGGCCGTGCCGCTGCTGCGCTTGAGCGAAGCGATGCCGGAGCCGAAGACCCGTCACCTTGAGTTGGCACGTGAACTGCCCGCGGATGGCTGGGAGGAGACGAACCACATCGCCCGCGAGTTCAATCAATTCCAGGATCGTCTGCGCCAGACGGTGGCCATCATCCGCAAGGCTGGTGTGCGCACGGCGTATCTCTCCGCACAGGCATTGCAACACATCCGGCAGACCATGCAGAGTTCCGGACGACAAGCGGAGATTGCGACAATGGTGTACAACTCCAGCCAGAGCATCATGCGCACCATTGACGAGACGGCTCAGTCGGCGGTCCAGATTGCCGATGCGACGTCACGTGAGTTGCAGACAGCACGGCAATCCTACAAGCAACTTGCCCAGGCCGCGGAAAAGGTGGCTTCGGCGGGCGAACGCCTGCAGGGCTTTGAGAAGCTGGTGGAGGAGCTGAGTTCACGCTCGCGCTGCATTGACCAGATACTCACCCTCATCCAGGACATTGCCGACCAGACCAGCCTGCTGGCGCTGAACGCGGGCATTGAGGCAGCACGCGTCGGCGAGATTGGGCGAGGCTTTGCCATCGTCGCCGGAGAGGTGCGAAAGGTGGCCAAGCGCACCAGCGACGCCGCCGGTGAAATTGGCGAGAACGTGCGCGGCATCGTGGACAAGGTCAGGGAAACGGCCTGCGAGACGGCGCACATCAGCCAGGCTAATCAGCTCATCCAGGTAGCCGTGGAGGCAGCGGCGCATGACTTCCAGGGAATGATCGGCGAGTTTGAAAAGACCCACGCCAACCTGGAGCAGATGAGCCGCGCCTTCGAGGAGGTCAGCAGCACAAACCAGCAAATCCACAGCGGGGTGACCGAAATCCGCGACCTGAGCATTGATGTCGCAGGGCGCATGAAGGACAACATGAACACCTCCGGCAAGTTGAATTTGCAAACCGAAGAGGTGCTTGGGCTGCTCTCCCTCTTCCACACCGGCAGCGGGGGATTTGAGCAGATCCTGAATCTTTCAACCTATTACCGCGACCGCATACAGCAAGTTATGGAAAGCATTGCAGCGCGCGGAGTGGATGTGTTTGATCGCCGCTACCAGCCGGTTACGGGGACGAACCCGCAAAAGTACGAAGTCGCCTATGCCAAACACTTCGATCGCGAATTGCAGGCGTTGATGGACGAAGCGCGCCGTGAGATTGGTGCCATCTACTTCCTGGTGATGGACACGAACGGCTTTGTGGCCACGCATCACGCCGCCAGCTCGCAGCCGCCCACGGGCGATGCAGCGGTGGATAATCTGCACAGCCGGCAGCGGCGCTTCTATAACTCGACGGAAGTGGAGCGCAAGCGCGCCGCCAACACCGCGCCCTACCTGCTGCAAACATACACGCGCAATACGGGAGAGGTTTTGGACGACGTGACCCTGCCGGTGATGGTGCAGGGCCGGCGCTATGGATCGCTGTGTGTGGGCGTGCCGCCACGGCTGCTGCTGGATGGCGAAGACCCGGAGGCCACTGCTACGGCACCGCCGTTAGAGGAGGCTCCGCTGGCCACCCCGTTGCTGCAGTAAGCGCTATGTGAAGAGCTCGCGTTCGCGCAGCTCGCGGATGAGGTCGCGCATCTTGGCCGCTCGCTCGAACTCGAACTTCTTGGCGGCCTCGCGCATCTCCTCCTCCATCTTGGCGAGGAAGGCGTCTAGCTCTTCGCGGCTCTTGAACTCCGGCACGCCGTCGATGGGCTTCGGTTCCTCCTCGTAGTCGGCGTTGACGATCTGCGCCAGCGACATGTCGGCTCCGCGGACGATGGAGCGCGGCGTGATGTCGTGCTCCTGGTTGTAGGCCTCCTGGATGGCGCGGCGGCGGTTGGTCTCGCCCATGGCGGCCCTCATGCTGTCGGTCATGCGGTCAGCGTAAAGGATGGCACGGCCCTCCACGTGGCGGGCGCAGCGGCCGATGGTCTGGATGAGCGATCCGGTGGAGCGCAGGAAACCCTCTTTGTCAGCATCCAGGATCGCCACCAGCGAGACCTCTGGAAGGTCCAACCCCTCACGCAATAGATTGATGCCAATCAATACATCGAACTCGCCGTTGCGCAGGTCGCGGAGGATTTTGATGCGTTCCAGGGTTTCGATCTCCGAGTGCATGTAGCGACAGCGCACGCCGACCTCGGTGTAGTAGTCAGTCAGATCCTCGGACATGCGCTTGGTGAGCGTTGTGACCAGCACCCGCTGCTTGATGGCCGCGCGCTGGCGAATCTCATGCAGCAGGTCGTCCACCTGGCCTTTGACGGGACGGACCTCTACCTGCGGATCGACCAAGCCGGTGGGGCGGATGATCTGCTCCACGACCACGCCGCCGCTCTTGGTCAGCTCATAAGGGCCGGGAGTGGCGCTGACGTAGACGACCTGGTTGATACGCGCCTCGAACTCCTCGAAGGTAAGCGGACGGTTATCAAGCGCCGAAGGCAGGCGGAAGCCGAAGTCAATCAGGTTCTGCTTGCGGGAGCGGTCGCCGTGCCACATGCCGCGCACCTGCGGCACTGTCTGGTGGCTCTCGTCCATGAAGAGGAGAAAATCGCGTGGAACATAATCGAGCAGCGTTGGCGGCGGTTCGCCCGGCAGGCGGCCGGTAAAGTGACGGCTGTAGTTCTCAATGCCGTGGCAGTAGCCCATCTCCTTGATCATCTCCAGGTCGAAGCGGGTGCGCTGGTGAATGCGCTGCGCTTCCACGATGCGGCCCTGGTTCTCCAACTCTTTCTCCCACCACAGCATCTCCTTGACGATGGAGTCCACGGCAGAGGTGCGCGTCTCCGGCCGCATGACATAGTGCGACTTGGGATAGATGGGCAGGCGCTGATACTTGTTCTTCACGGTGCCGAAGAGCGGATCGATCTGGCTGAGCGACTCAACCTCGTCGCCCCACAACTCGATGCGGTAGGCCACGTCCTCGTAAGTGGGATAGACCTCGATGACGTCGCCGCGCACACGGAAGGTGCCGCGCACAAAATCGGCGTCGCTGCGCTCGTAGAGAATTTCGACCAGCTTGCTGGTGATCTCCTTGCGCGAAATCTTCTGGCCCTTTTCAAGGAAGAGCAGCATGCCGTAGTAGGCTTCCGGCGAGCCCAGGCCGTAGATGCAACTGACGCTGGCGACGATGATGCAGTCCCGGCGCTCAAAGAGCGAGCGCGTGGCCGATAGGCGCAGTTTGTCCAGCTCGGCGTTGACCGTGGCTTCCTTCTCGATGTAAATGTCGCCGGCGGGGATGTAGGCCTCCGGCTGGTAGTAGTCGTAGTAGCTGACGAAATATTCGACGGCGTTGTTGGGGAAGAAGCTCTTGAACTCGTGGTAGAGCTGCGCGGCCAGCGTCTTGTTGTGCGCCATGATGAGCGCCGGACGCTGGCACTCCTCGATAATCTTGGCCATGGTAAAGGTCTTGCCGCTACCGGTGACGCCGAGCAACACCTGGTGCTTTTCGCCTTCGCCAATGCCGCGCGTGAGCCCGGCTATGGCCGAGGCCTGGTCGCCCTGCGGCTTGTAGTTGCTGTGTACCTTGAGCTCCATTGCGACGGCATCCCCCACGCGAAGTGAACTCGTCCGGGGAAGTCACTGAATGCTTCCGCGAGCCGAGCTGAACCTTTGATTATAGCGCGAGTGGAGGGAGCACTGTTGCGCCTACATAATGCCGATGGTAGCCTTCTGGCCTAGAGGATAAGAGATGAGTGACAAAGACCCTATTTCTGAACTGTTGCACACACCCGTACCTCAAATTCTATGGCATTACACATCCTTCGACGGTTTCAAGGGAATTACTGAGAGTAGAAAGATATTTGCGACGGATGTTGGTTTTCTGAATGACACACAGGAGTTTGTGCACGCCAGATCAGTTGCGGAGAGGATAGTCCAGGAAGCTCCAGAACAGGGGGCTTTACTATTCCCATGGAGAGAGTCTCTGAGAAAAATTGTAGAATCTAGTTTCGGCAGCGCATTGTTTAGTGAAAATACTGAAGTATATGTTTCGTCATTTAGTGAACATGAAGATGACCTGAGTCAATGGCGTGCATATTCTCACCGCGGTTCCGGTGTTTCTCTTGGTTTTGATCTGTCGCTATTGCGCCCGCCCGATCATATTAATAGCTTGGTGTGTTTTGCTCCTTGTGTATATAAACCGGATAAACAGATGAAACTAATTCGATTTGCTTTAGATTTATTTGTGACTGGTGGGCAGAAATACTGGACTACTGTGATTAATGAGCTCTTGAAGGTAGATCATAAGGAACTTCTCACAATGTCCGTTGAAGAGAAAGTTAAGTTGATTTCTATAATTGAGGGCCATCGAAAATGGGGAGAGCAATTGGATGCTCTGGCTGAAACTACATGTGTTCAGGTCTGGAAACTCGCGTCTTTATTGAAAAACTCAACATTTGAGGCCGAAAAAGAGTGGCGGCTAGTCTTGCCCGTAGGACGGGAGAAGAAAAAACTGAAGTATTCACGCAAGTTTCGCGCAGTGGATAATTCTCTTGTCCCGTACATAGCTTTCCCTCTCGATGAAATGCCCGAGGGGAAACTTCCGTTGCGCAAAGTGGTTATTGGTCCCGGAGGGCACCCCAAAGCTGAGAGCGCAATCTCCCGTTGGATTGATTCACTCGATCTAAAGGTCAAGGTTGAAGTGATGCGCTCCAAAGTTCCTTATCGCGCCACGACATAGTGAAAGTCACGGTACACACCCTAGTGCTTCACCATGCCGTACTGCCCTGCGCCGAAGCTGCGACGGTCGAGCCTTGGCAGGCGGCGGATGGTTTTCTGCGGAGCGATGGGGAAGTGGCGCGCCTCCAGCAGGTATTCCGCCACGCACCAGACCTCGTCCTCTCGGGTCATCCAGTGCTCGTCATCAAAGCGCGAGAGGTTGATCTTACCCGAGTACGCGCGCAGAGTTCGTTCACCCTTCAGGTTGTAGTAGTGCTCAAAGTAACTCATCGCCAGTTCGCGCAGCGTGCGGTAGACCGGCGCGCGGAAGCGCAGTCCAGCGTAGTTGCTCTTGGCGATGCCGCCCCACAATCCGTTCTCCTGGTAGAGTGCGACGACATGATCATCATCGCGCACGGCCTCCATGTCCATCACCAGTGGTGGGTGGCCGTTGACGCGCAACGCGGCGGCGGCGAGCAAAGCGCCTTCCATGCAGTGGCCCGCGCGCTCGCGCAGCACTCGACGCGGAGAGCCTGCGGTGTCGGTGTACTTGTAGCGCATCGCGTCGAGGTAGGCCTGAATCTTGACCGGGGTGTTGAGCGAGCGCAGGGTGCGCAGCTCCTTCGGGGTGAAGCCGAAGTCGGCCCCGCCCGCTGGCTGCTTTGATTTTCCTTTGCCCGCGGGCGTGGCGCGCTTCGTCATGAAAACCCTATTTGGCCGCCGCAGCAGGCGCGGTCTCCCACTCGCCGGTGGTCAGGTACTCGTGAATGGCCGCGGCCGCCTTGCGTCCGGCGCCCATGGCGAGGATGACCGTGGCGCCGCCGGTGACGATGTCCCCGCCGGCGAATACGCCGCGCTTGCTGGTGCGCGTGGTCTCTTCGTCTGCCAGAATGTAATTCTTGCGCGTGGTGGCCAGGTCGGGCGTAGTGCTCTGGACGAGTGGATTGGCCGTGGTGCCGACGCCGATGATGACCAGATGCGCGGGCAGAATGAAGTCGCTGCCCTTGATCTCAACCGGACTGCGGCGTCCGCTATCGTCTGGTTCGCCCAGTTCCATGCGCACGCAGCGCGCGCCGGTGAGCCAGCCCTTTTCATCGCCGATAAACTCCTCGGGATTGGTCAGCATGCGGAACTCGACGCCCTCTTCCTTGGCGTGCTTGACCTCCTCGGCGCGGGCGGGCATTTCGGCCTCGCTGCGGCGGTAGACAAGGGTTGCCGAGCGCGCGCCCAGGCGGCGAGCGGTGCGCACGGCGTCCATGGCCGTGTTGCCGCCGCCCACCACGATGACATCCTTATCGCGGCAGTCGTAGACGGGTTCGTCCGCCTCGGGGAACAGGTAGGCGCGCATCAGGTTGACGCGGGTAAGGAACTCGTTGGCCGAGTACACGCCGTTAAAGTGTTCGCCGGGCACGCCGAGAAAGCGCGGCAATCCGGCGCCGGTGGCGACGAAGATGGCGTCAAAGCCCTCGTCCTTCATCAGCTCGTCGATGGTCACGCTCTTGCCGACGACGACGTTGGTCTCAAACTCCACGCCCATGCGGCGAAGGTTGTTGACCTCCTGCTTGACGATTGCCTTGGGCAGGCGGAACTCCGGTATGCCGTAGACAAGCACGCCGCCAAGCTCATGCAGGGCCTCAAAGACGCGCACGCGGTGACCCTTCTGGATCAAGTCTCCGGCGGCGCTGAGGCCAGCCGGGCCGCTGCCGACGATGGCCACGCTCTTGCCGGTGGCGGGAGCGATGGTGGGCAAGCCGAGCTGTCCGCTGCTGCGCTCAAAGTCGGCGATAAAGCGCTCAAGGTTGCCGATGGCGACGGATTCGCCCTTCTTACCCAGAATGCATCCGCCCTCGCACTGGTTCTCCTGCGGACAGACGCGGCCGGTGATGGCTGGCAGCGCGTTGTCTTCGCGCATCTTCGACGCGGCGGCCAGGTAATCTCCACCGACGATCAGGTCCACGACCTCACGAATCTTTACGCCCACGGGACACTCGATGACACAGCCGGGCTTGCCACAGCCGATGCAGCGTGTGGCTTCGAGCTGCGCCGTCTCGGCGGAGATGCCAAGGTTGACTTCCAGGAAGTTGTGGCTGCGCGCGGTGGCATCCTGCTCCGGCATGTGGGTGCGCGGAATCTTCATGCGCTCCTTGGCGGGCATAGTGTTTTTCTTGTCAGCCATGTTGCGCCTCCTTGGCAAACTGCGCACGAACCTCGGCAACTTCGGCGTCCTTGTTTTCCTCAAAGCGCTTCAGGGACTCGCATTCCTTGTCGCGGTACATTGTGTTGCGCTGCATCAGCACCTCAAAGTTCACAATGCTGGCGTCGAACTCGGGGCCATCCACGCAGGCGAACTTGCTCTGGTTGCCCAGCAGCACGCGGCAGCCGCCGCACATGCCCGTGCCATCCACCATGATGGAGTTGAGGCTGACCATGGTCTTGATTCCCAGCGGCGCGGTCACCTGTGCCACGGCGCGCATCATGGGCACCGGGCCCACGGCGAGCACGAAGTCAATCTTGCGTCCGGCGGCCAGCAGGTCATTCAGCTTCTTGGTGACCAGCCCTTTTTCGCCGTAGCTGCCATCGTCGGTCATGATGTAGGTTTCGGTGCTGGCGTCGCGCACCTCATCTTCAAAGACGACCATCTCGGTGTTGCGCGCGCCCTCGATGAAGACGACCTCATTGCCAGCCTTCTTGAGCGCATTGGCCGTGGGCAGTGCCATCGCGGTTCCCACGCTGCCGGCCAGAATGACAACGGTGCCAAATTTCGAGATTTCACTGGGATGGCCGAGCGGACCAACGATGTCTTTGATGTAATCGCCGGTCTCCAGGCAGTTGAGCAGGGAAGTCGTCTTGCCAATGGACTGCGCGACGATGGTCACCGTACCCTTTTCCGGGTCGGAGCTCTTAATGGTTAGCGGGATGCGTTCGCCGTTTTCATGCAGGCGGAGGATGACGAACTGACCCGGAAGCTGCTTGCGCGCAATGCGCGGAG
>Ga0326727_10027878_pt1 | contig 10324 bp, 11 predicted proteins | sample MB2enrmetagenome_FD_207643 | JGI IMG/M metagenome (GOLD analysis project Ga0326727, IMG submission 207643) | Lab enriched peat soil microbial communities from McLean, Ithaca, NY, United States - MB29MY | ecosystem: Environmental > Terrestrial > Soil > Wetlands > Peat | place: USA: New York...
GAACAAAATGTGGTGATCTCCCAGAAGAAGAAGACCCAGAGAAGGTTATTGGAAAATACTAAACCAAACATGACCGACAGGAAAACAAACATCCAAAAAAAGAACGATTTTCTCCGATCTTTTATTTCGGCGTGCTGTTTATGGTACGTCTCCATGTAACCCAGTGCGTATACACAAATCAGGCTGCCGATAATGCCGATGATCAATGCCATGATGATCGAGAGCTGATCGATGAGGAGGTTGTTTTCTGGATGAATGCCGGGTATAAGCCCTGTTTCGAAAAATATCAGCAAACCGGCTTGGAGCAATATCAGGATAACCGTGAACGACTTGCGGTGTTTTATACCCAAATAAAGGATGTACACGGCGAGTATCATTTCGATAATAAACATGATCTTGCTGGTTGGATCAAAAGGGATAGTGAAAATAAGGGTGTTTTTATCAAAATATGTAAAAAGGAGATAAAGAGAGACGATGCCCAGCACCAGCGCGGAAAAAATTACGACGGCATTTCTTATTTTATCTCTGGAGATGACGAGCATTAAGAGAGCAATAAGTGCCGGAAATCCAATCAGGAATAATAGGCCATTCATTCATCGATCCTCATAATGGTTTGAGGTTTATCATAATTAATCATTTTTAATTAAATTGCGGATGCGCATAACGACGAGAGCAGACCGGAATGCCGCGACCGGGTTAATGATAATCCGGTTACCATGAATTGCAGCGAAAAACCAACTTAAGGAGATGCCCGGAAACCGGCACATGATAAAAGTTTAATGTAACAAAAATGCACTAATACTGTTTTATGGAGGGGTTGAGGACGATTCAGGGAATCTCCTTGGTGTCATGACATCCTCCTTAGGATTATCGTGAAGCAGGTTTCTGCTGATATCAATTGTCATACCTGATGTGTTTATGGATGATTGCGAACCGGTTCTATGGCGTATGCGATCAAATATAAAACCGCCAGTCGGTTTCATGGCATTCTGTGGCACGCCAGGGAGGTCAGGGAATGTTTGAACTTCCGATTGTTATTGTCATAAGCGTTATTGCACTGATCGTCGCGGGGATTCTCGCCCGTAGTGTCCTTACTCAGGATGAGGGTACTCCCAAGATGCGGGAAGTCTCCGATGCGATCCGGGTGGGTGCGGAAGCATTCATCAAGCGACAGTATTCGACTATCGCAATGCTTGCGATTGTACTCGCCGTGATTATCTTCTGCGTGTACTTCATCACCGGTCAGCAGGCACTTGCCGTTGGCACAGCGCTAGCGTACCTCTTTGGTGCGTTCTGCAGTGCCCTCGCCGGGATCATCGGCATGTCGGTTGCTGTCCGGTCAAACGTCCGCACCGCAGCCGCTGCCCAAGAGAGCGCCGCAAAAGCCCTTGAGACCTCGTTCAGGGGCGGTGCGATCTCGGGCCTGATCATCGTCGCGATGTCCCTTCTTGGCGTCTCGCTTACCTACTATGCCCTTGGTGCAAATCCCCAGACCACACCGTTTATTATTGTCGGCTATGGCTTTGGGGCCTCGTTTGTTGCACTCTTTGCTCAGCTTGGCGGTGGGATCTATACGAAAGCCGCTGATGTCGGTGCCGACCTTGTCGGCAAGGTCGAGGCGGGCATCCCTGAAGATGATGTCCGGAACCCGGCAGTCATCGCAGATCTCGTGGGAGACAATGTCGGGGACTGTGCCGGCCGTGGCGCCGACCTCTTCGAGTCCACTGCAGCCGAGAACATTGGTGCGATGATCCTCGGTGTTGCCCTCTTCCCGGTCTTCGGGGAGAACGGCGTTCTTTTCCCTATCGTGATGTGCGCATTCGGTCTTCTTGCGAGCATCATCGGTATTCTCACGGTTCGGGGTACCGATACCGGCGACCCGATGGTCTCCATGAACAGGGGATACTACATCACCGCGATTATCAGCGCCATCCTCCTGTTTGTGGCCGTAAACTGGCTCTTGCAGGGCATCATCTGGTTCTACCTTGACGGCCTCGTCGGCATTGTGCTTTCGGTGCTGTTCCTCCGCGTCACGCTCTACTATACTGACCACCATTACCGGCCCGTGCAGGAGATTGCCGATGCCTCAGAGACCGGAGCGGCCACAAACATCATTACCGGGTTCTCGGTCGCCCTTGAGACCACCGCAATCCCCGCCATTCTTATCGGCGCCGCCCTGCTCATAGCCTACGAGTGCGGCACCATGACCGGCATCCAGTACGGCGGGATCTACGGGACGGCAGTTGCAACGATCGGCATGCTCTCAGTCTGCGCCTATGTCCTTACGATGGACGCGTTTGGTCCCATTGCCGATAACGCCGGCGGTATTGTCGAGATGAGCCAAGCTCCTGAAGACGTCAGGAAACGCATGGACGCCCTCGACGCGGCCGGAAACACCACAAAAGCGCTCACCAAGGGATACGCAATCGGCAGCGCCGCTCTTGCAGTCTTCCTGCTCTTCAATGCCTACATGTCCGATATTTCCCGGCTGATCGGAAAGACATTTGATACCGTCAATATCGCCTCAATCCCGGTCTTTGTCGGTGCGCTCCTTGGCGCGATGCTCATCTTCCTCTTTGCAGGCTTTGCCATCAGGGCCGTCTCAAAGACCGCCCAGTACGTGATCAATGAAGTCCGCATCCAGTTCAAGGACCCGGCCATTATGGCAGGGACCAAAAAGCCTGACTACGCCCGGGTCATCGATATCACCACACTTGGGGCACTCAAGAACATGGTTATCCCCGGTATCCTAGCCGTCGCATTCCCGATCTTCATCGGCGTGACCATGAAGTACCAAGCGCTCGGTGGGTTCCTCCTAGTCGGAACTATCACCGGCATCCTGTTTGCCCTTATCCTCAACAACGGTGGCGGCGCATGGGACAACGCAAAGAAATACATAGAGAGTGGAGCCCACGGCGGCAAAGGGAGCCCGGCCCACAAGGCAGCCGTAATCGGCGACACGCTCGGTGACCCGTTCAAGGACACGGCAGGCCCCTCGCTGCACGTGCTCATCAAGCTGCTTGCGACACTCTCGCTCGTGCTCGCGCCGCTGTTTATCTAAACTTTTTTTCAGATGCACGTTATCCAAAATTGCTTTTGCCGGGATTGTTCGCGAAATAATCGTAAGCTTTGATGAGCTTAGCCCCCGTACCGGTACCTATACTGAGGCAGCAGAATGGAGGATATACGCGAAGCATTCGACGCGATCGCAATGGAATATGATGCTCAGAGAGTGTGGGTGATCCCGGACCTGTCGGGTTTCTATGGTGCCGCTGTCTGGGCAGCGGAGTGCTCAAATGCAGAGCCAGTGATCCTCGATATCGGCGCCGGGACCGGGCTTTTCTCAGCAATGATCCTTCGGAAATTCCCGAAGGCTTCGCTATCTCTCATGGACCTCTCGAAAAACATGCTGAGCGTAGCCCGGCAACGGTTCGCCGGGTGCGACAATATCCGCTATGTTGTCTCGGATTACAGCATGGTGGATCTCGGTGGACCGTACGATCTTGTCTGTTCGGCACTTTCCATCCACCATCTTACCGATGACGCGAAGCGCCGCCTGTTCGGAAAGATTTACGGGGCGCTGAAACCGGGCGGGATGTTTGTCAATGCTGACCAGGTTGCCGCCGAAACTCCAAAGCTCGACCTGCGCTACCGGGAGTATTGGGACGAGTTTGTCAGTAGGGGACCGATGACCGATGCAGAAAAACAAGAGATCTCGCGGCGGCGTAACACGCTGGACCGGAACACCAAACTCTCGACACAACTAGCTTGGCCGCTGGCGTGCGGATTCTCTTCCGTGGACGTCATCTACAAGAACCGGACGTTTGTGGTAATGGTGGCAGGTAAGGACTGATCAGAGATCCGTCTGCCGGACGGATGCCAGCTCGCCCATGACTTCCCGGTCATCGAGGTCGTACCAGTGCCGGTATGCTTCCGCAACCGCAAATCGGGACCCTCCACGGACGTTCAGGCAGACCAGCTCGTCGACATTTGCTGCGACAAGCCGGGCGGCAACCTCAGACGCCGTCGGCACAGCGACCAGCACTTTTGCCGGATTGTGCGGGCGAAGCGCTCGTATGGCAACGAGCATCGTATAGCCTGAAGCGAGGCCGTCGTCGGTCAGGACAATGCATTTTCCCGCGAGATCCGGGAACGGGCAACCACCGGTATACCGGTCGACCCGTTTCCTCACGTTCTGTTGCGTCTCTTCAACAGCGGCCCTGACCTGCGCCGGCGATAGCCCAAGCACGGATGCCAGCCGGTCGTTGAAGACCATCTGCCCGTCCCACGCGACGGCGCCAAAACCCGTTTCGGTCGTGCCCGGGATCCGGATCTTGCGGACTATAACCGGCACGAGCGGGGCGGAGAGGGCACGGGCTATCTCAACGCCCACCGGTACGCCGCCAGCAGGGATGGCACAGACCACCGGTTTCCTGATGCCCGGGCACCGCATGAGAAATGAGCCGAGCTGCCGCCCGGCGTCGTGGCGATCCGCGAAGATAGTGACGCAGTCCCTGAGCGCCGGGTTGTCGGTGATGGTTCCCATGCGGGGAGCATGCTTCCCTATGGGGGATAAAGGTTGCCGGCACGGACTCATGAGACCGAACCGGTTTATCTGGTCTGAATCGCTCTGAAAAAAACATGCATGGGCATGCACGGCCTGTAACAAACCGGCGCCGTTATCGTTTCTCAGTACCGAGTGTGGGGAGCCGGACGACACCGTTGCAGGAACTGCAGATTGAAAACTCCCTTGTCCAGCATAAAAGGCAGATTATCTCGACTGCGTAGATAATGCTGCCGCATCCATTATCCCCAACACTCACCCACCTTTTCCCATGGATCCGGTTATTGCACGCATCCGGAAAGATCTCAGCAGTCCCGCTGATCCCGCCACACAGAAGACCTTCCAGCGGTTCTTCAAAGAGACGGTAAAATGCTACGGTGTGAATGTGCCAACTGTCACCAAAATCGCCCGGAAATACTGGAAGGAGATAAAGTTCCGAGACAAGCAGGAGATCTTCGGGCTCTGCGAGGAACTGTTCAAATCAGGTTACTGCGAGGAGGCCTTTATCGTCTCAAACTGGATCCCGAACCTCAAGGACCGGTACGAGCAGGCAGATCTCGCCGTGTTCCGGCACTGGATTGATACCTATATCAGCAACTGGGCCACGTGCGACGGGTTCTGCAACCATTCGATGGGCACCTTCATCGAGAAATATCCGGCTGCAGTTGACGAGCTCAGGCGCTGGACGAAGTCAGAGAACCGATGGATGCGGCGGGCGGCAGCCGTCTCGTTGATCGTTCCGGCAAAACGCGGAAAATTCCTTTATGAGGCCATGGGGATCGCTGACCTGCTGTTGACCGACAATGACGACATGGTGCAGAAAGGCTACGGCTGGCTCTTAAAAGAGGTTAGCCGGCAGCACCAGCCGGACGTGTTCGCGTACGTAATGAAGAAGAGGATGGTGATGCCGCGGACGGCATTGCGGTACGCGATAGAGCTGATGCCAGCGGAGCTGCGATCTGACGCGTTGAAAAAGGAACGGCCAAGTAAAAAAAAGTAAACAACCGTTTATGCCGGTGTTGTTTTCTCCTCAAATAAGAATTTCCAGACAATTGCTGCCAACAGTGCCCCGATGATCGGGGCAAGAATAAACACCCAGAGCTGGGTAAGAGCGGTCCCGCCGGCAACCAGTGCCGGCCCCAAGCTCCGTGCTGGGTTCACGGATGTACCGGTGATAGGGATACCCCCCATATGGATCATCGCAAGCGACAGCCCGATGGCGATCCCCGCAAACCCGGCAGGAGCATTCTTACTCGTTGCACCAAAGACCACCATCAGGAAGATAAAGGTTAGTACTATCTCCGCAATAAATCCCGACATGAGGGGAAATCCCCCTGGGGAAGCGATACCGTATCCGTTCTGGCCAAGGCTGTTTGTGGCAAGATCATAGCCCGGCAGACCGGTCATGATGGCGAGCAGAATAAGTGACGCAATGATGGCGCCGACACACTGCACAACGATATAGGCCGCCGCATCCTTTGACCCAATCTTCCCATTCACCAGCATCGCGATAGTGATTGCCGGGTTGATGTGGCACCCGGAAATCTGCCCGATCGCATAAACCATAACGAGAACTGAGATGCCAAAAGCAAGAGCAATCCCAAGAAAACCGATTTCCTTTCCCGCAACAACAGCACTTCCGGTCCCGATAAAGACGAGGACAAAAGTTCCGATCAGTTCAGCAAGATATTTTTTATAATCACACATTTAAAACCACCTTTTTCCGGTTTTTCCTCCATGGGGTTCCTGTCAACGGCAGGATTTATAAAAATATTAGGATTCTCTGTACCGGAATCGTTTTAGAGAGAGCCTAGGACCGTCAATAGATAACTACGAGAAAAACCGCAGTCAACGCCAGATATAACAAACTGAGCCGCTAATGGTGGACTATGAAACACGGAGTCGTTGTTTTGCTCGTCTTGTCCTCACTTCTTATACTGGGCATGCTCAGCGCGGGATGCACCACAGCACCCGGTGTTACGGGCACGCAGGTCGCGCCGTCTGCCGGGCAGGCACCCCAGGTGACGCCATCCCTGATTGCCAATGGAAACATGACCGCTGCCAGCGAGGTAAATGTCGTTACGGCAAACAACCAGTTTGCCCGGGACTTGTATGTGCTGCTCGCTAGTGATCCGCAGTCCGCTGGACGCAATATCTTCTTCTCGCCGTTTTCTATATCGTCCGCACTCGCCATCACATACGAGGGCGCCCGCGGCACGACTGCCGATGAGATCCGCTCGGTCTTCCACTTTCCAGCCAATATCGCCACGATGCGGCAAGACTTCTCGTTCGTCAACGCGGGCATCAACAGCGGGGACGCCAATTACACTCTGAGCACCGCAAACGCGCTGTGGGCGGAGGAGAACTACCCGTTCCTGCCGGACTATATCAGCACGGCCGGGCATTGGTATTCGGCTAATGTCACAAACCTCGATTTCATCGGCCAGCCGGAAGTTTCGCGACAGACCATTAATTCATGGATTGCAGACAGGACAAATGACAAAATCCAGAATCTTCTGCCCGCCGGTTCCATCGACCCCATGACCCGCCTCGTGATCACCAATGCCGTATATTTCAAGGGCACTTGGGTAAAACAGTTCGATGCGAACGATACGCAGGATGCGGATTTTTCAGTCTCTCCGGGGACGGTCATTACCGTAAAGATGATGCAGCGGACAGATGAGGATGCAGTCTACCCGTACGCAGAGACCGCTGATCTCCAGATGCTGTCAATGCCGTATGCCCATGAAACCGGCAGCGGCCTTTCCATGATCGTTCTTCTTCCCCAAAACAACAGCCTCGCAGCCGCAGAGAGGGCACTTGACCCGCAGAACCTCTCGGCATTGGAGCAGTCTGCCTCATCTCAGCGCGTGATGGTATACTTCCCAAAATTTAAACTCGATGCCCAATACGGACTTTCCGGAACTCTCGCGGCGATGGGCATGCCCACCGCATTTACCAGTTCGGCTGATTTCTCGGGAATGGACGGCACGAAAGATCTGTACATCAGCGACGTGGTTCATAAGGCATTTGTGAATGTGGATGAGGAGGGCACTGAGGCGGCGGCCGCGACGGGCGTAGTAATGAGAGCGATGGCTGTTGCACATGAAGAACCGGTGCCGGTCTTCCGGGCGGATCATCCGTTCCTTTTCCTGATTCAAGATAACAATACTGGAGCAATCCTTTTCGCAGGTCGAATGATCAACCCGAACGGTACATAACCATCGTCGGCAGGGTCGGGACAGGTGCACCGGATTCTTGCATGTCCCGGCCTTCTGATGAACACCTCAAAAAAGAACAAGATGCGGTCACAAGGCCGATCCTATTTACCTTCATTCCCAATCCCTGGTCACAATCCTCGCTCCTTCATCTTCATACGCAGCGACCCGGCCTTTCAGGTTGTTCAGCCTACAGGTAGTGATCAAGTTCCCGGTCATCACGTGGAGCTCTCGTTTTACCCCGTTGTCTGCCTCCTCGCCGGGTCGTGGCTCCCATGTGAGGATAAAATCGTCATGGTTTTTTATGGCGGCTAAGAGCATCTCCGTAACCTCCAGAATCGTGAGACTTCCGGCCTTCTTTTGCCGCTTCTTCGTTCTCGCCATGCACGAACATACCGTACGGGAGTTAATAAGGGTTTCATCTGAGCGGGGGGATGAAACAAAGTCTGTGAACGCCGGAAACATCGCGCCGGCAGCTGCAGACCCAGCGGGCGGGATACATGTAGCAGGTGACGCCTCCAAAGCCAATAAATATCTTCACGCGCCCTATGCAGGTATGGTGAATGGATGCCAGAACTTGTGATCGATAAGAAGAAGACTTCCCTCGTGGTCATCGACCTCCAGAAAGGAATCGCGACGCAGCCAACGAAGCCGTACTCTTCGCAAGAGGTTATCAAAAACGCGGCGCAGCTGGTAGGGGCGTTCAGGAAATTTGGGATGCCGGTATTCTTAGTCCATGTGACCCATGGACCCGAGACGATGCTGAAGGTCATCAGCGACCAGTCCTTCTCCCGATCCGGACCCATGCCACCGGACTGGTCTATGTTTGTCCCGGAGATCGCTCCTGTCCCATCAGATGTGGTGATTGCAAAGAGGCAGTGGGGTGCGTTCTACGGCACCGATCTCGAACTCCAGCTTCGGCGGCGGGGGATGGACACGATCGTGCTCTGCGGGATTGCAACCGACTTTGGTGTCGAGAGCACGGCGCGATTTGCTTACGAGTACGGTTTCCAGCAGGTCTTTGCCGAGGATGCAATGGCCTCGATGTCTGACGAACAGCACCGTGCGGCGGTCAGCTTCATCTTCCCACGGATAGGGCTGGTGCGCAAAACAAAAGAGATACTCGCCGCCCTCTAATAATCCCGTCCACCGGAGATCATGCTCAAAAGCCATGAACTCCTCCTCAAATACTGGCACGACGCCCGGTATGTATTTGACGACTTAGAGGTCTGCTACGTTGACCGCGGAGCGCTGGCCGACATCTCGTGCGTGAGTGGGGGAGATATCCGTGCGCTCGAGGCTTACTATTTCGAAGTCACGTCGGATCGCGGCGCCAAATATATCCCCTACCACCGGATCCGTAAGATCTCGTATGCCGGGGAGATCACCTGGGAGTGGTAGGATCAATTCCAACACAGCCGGCCGATCGTTGGTCTACCCGCCCGCAATTACGATAAAAACTGCGACTTGGATCGCAGCGCAGAGCAGCACCAGAATAAAGAATATCGCCTTCTGTATTTTGTGCCGGAAGGCCTTCATGCCGGCAATCGCACCAAACGGCCCGAAAAGGGCGGAGATGAGCAATGTCTGTTCGGAGACCCGCCACCCGTTTTTACGTGCCTGCCGCTTGTCATAACCAAAAAGCAGAAAAACAGTCACATTTACTACGATGAGAATCGCAAAAATGATGGGAAACAAACTCTTGTTCATTGTCTGGCAGAACGTTATACTCTCTTTTTGCCTATCCCGTTTTCGTTCCTCACGGTACTAATTTAAGAAAAAACACCGCTTCAGATCCCCAGATGATATAAAAACCGCTCGTGGAGGCGGAGATCGCCCCCTAGTTCCGGATGGAACGAGAGTGCCATGTGCCGGCCCTGCTCAACAGCAACAATGCCGTGATCGATACGGGCAAGCACATGAACACCGGTGCCTGCTGAGGTAGCCACGGGGGCTCGTATGAAGATCGCGTGGAACGGCCCACCATCAAAGCCGTCCAGCTCAAGGTCAGCCTCGAACGATTCCTTCTGCCGGCCAAACGCGTTACGGTCCACCGTCATGTCAATCAGGCCCAACGTATAAACCCGGGAATCCGCTACTTCAGTCGCCGCCAGCACCATGCCGGCGCAGGTCGCAAAAATACCGCCGGGAAATGTTCGAATGGGCTCGTAGAGATGGTTCTTCTGGATCAGCCGGGAGATTGTCGTGGACTCCCCGCCGGGAATTGCAAGGGCACTGCAGCCCGCGAGATCGGCAGGCCGGCGAACTTCGATAACCGATGAAGTTACCCCGTCGGCACCCCGCTGTTCAAGTGCCGCACGGAACGCATCAATATGCTCACTCACGTTGCCCTGGAGCGCCAGCACACCGATCTTAACGTCCACGGTACTGCAGCACCTCATCCTCTTTGAGCGTATGGACGTCAAGACCCGGCATCGCTTCACCAAGCCCCCTGCTGACCTTCGCGATTACCTTCGCATCGTTGAAGTGGTTGGTCGCCTCCACGATCGCCTTTGCCATCCGTTCCGGGTTCGAGGACTTG
>Ga0326727_10027879_pt1 | contig 10324 bp, 8 predicted proteins | sample MB2enrmetagenome_FD_207643 | JGI IMG/M metagenome (GOLD analysis project Ga0326727, IMG submission 207643) | Lab enriched peat soil microbial communities from McLean, Ithaca, NY, United States - MB29MY | ecosystem: Environmental > Terrestrial > Soil > Wetlands > Peat | place: USA: New York...
GCGTCTTCAGTTCGGTAGTTTTCGACGACCTGCAGGTTGGTCCCAAGTATTTTGTTCATCGCATTCATAGCCGCGATGTAGGCCCGCTTTAAAAACCTGTAGGCGAAGTCCTGAGAGATCTCACCCTCCATGGTGAGTTCGGTTTCCGTAAAAGTCCCCACCAAGGTGGACTGGCCGAACCTCGGCTGATAAAGCCGGTTAGGAAATCCGACAAAGTAACGGAGAAACTCGTCTGAACGCTCTTTGATGTTTTCGAGCGCATGACTCTTTACAAAACCGTCCCCGATGACCATGCAGGGAAGCATGACCTGACGCAGTTCAGCGACCTTGAAGGCAATGGGCAGAAGATCGTGAAGCTCCTGGTTGTCGCATGAGACGAGCTGGGCCCACCCCGTGTTCCTGACGCCGTAGAAATCGGTGTGTCCGCAGTGAATGCTCAGGGACCCTTTGTTGACCTCCCTGGCCATAACGCTCATGATCACGGGAAGTCGCTTTCCGGCTACGGAGAATAGATTTTTCGTCTTCAGCACAAGGCCCTGAGAAGATGTGTTGTCAACGTACCGGCCCCCCTGGCTGGCCATGGCTTCTACGGCAGCAATCGCTGAAAGTTCATCGCTGGGCTGAAAATACATTAGTTCATGGCCAAAAATGTTGCGTACTCCGTTCGATGCGGCCTTTGAAAATTCCTCGGCCACAGGAGTCGAAGGAGTGATCGGATACCCGCACAGGCCATCGACCAGGCGCGTCAAGACGGAAAGCACCGCGTGGTTTCCATCCATGACCACATTGTTTCGCTTTCTCAATGCCGAAAGCTGGTCTGCCCCGATCGAGCCGGGATCGAATTCGAAAAGACGCTTGGCGTCAAACCTGCCCCACTCTTCCTGCCAGTCCAATTGAACGCTGCTTTCCCTGTTCTGCCTTAACCGGTAATAGGGAAGCTGCCCGCGCAACAGATCCATGTCAATTCTTTCGCTCATTGTTAACACTCCTCACCTCATCGAAAATAAACTCTGCCGGGTCTGGTAAATGGGACAGGTGCTTGCCGGTTGGTAATAAGAGATGATGCAGCTTGCCTTGGGAATCGACACCCTGGCTCAACACTCTAACCATTAATCTTTTACAAGAAAAGAAGTTCCTCTGTTTGTGAATAGATATACAACTTCGACTTGACTTTAAAAGGGGATATGGTAGAAGGGACGTTAAACAGTTTAACCCAGAAGGGGGTCACATCAGAATGGATAAAACAAAATCGCGCATCGTTGGCGTCAGGGTCAACAAGGAGCAGGAAACCATGTTGTCACAGCTCCAGCAAAAATCCAAACTCAGCAAATCCGAACTCCTTCTCAAGGGGCTCGAAACTCTGGCTGAGTATTCCAATCTCGGTCCCGAACAGGAGCCGATGCAAACCGCCCTGCAGCGTCTCGAAAAGGAGGCCGTCCGTCACATGGTCAGCCTCAAGAAAATTCGGCGCAAAGAGGAGGCGATAAAGGATTTTGTACGTGAAATAAGAAAAGTCGATGAGATTATCGATAAACACGGCTGTGATCCCAGCATGCTTATTCAGATTCTGCTCGACGTTCAGAAACAGAATAACTGGCTGTCCAAGTCCGCCCTGGTGTGGATATCCGAGCGCCTTGGCGTTCCAATGACGCGAATTATGCAGATCGCGACTTTCTACACCATGTTCAGCCTTGAACCCCAGGGTCGGCAAACCGTACAGGTATGCACGGGCACTGCCTGCCACGTGCGGGGATCAAACGAACTCCTCACCAGGACCGAATCCGTCCTGAACTTGAAGCCGGGGGAAACCGATCCGGACTTGAAATACACGCTCAAGACAGTGAACTGTCTGGGTTGCTGTGCGCTTGGTCCGGTAATGACCGTGGGTGGTGCCTATCACAGCAATCCCTCTGTGGCTGAATTAAAGGAGCTGGTTAAAGAGCATGAATAAAATCAGGGAAAATAAAACTATGAAGAAACTCAAATCCGTTAAGGACCTCAAGCAACTCCACAAGACGTTGCTCGCCGAGCGAAAAGGGATAAAGAAATCTGTCGCCATTTGCGAAGGGACCGGCTGTTACGCCTACAAGTCTTCAGCGGTTGCCGATGCCTTTGTCGAGGAAATCGAAAAGCGCGGTTTGGACAAAGAGATAGTCGTTCGCCGCACAGGCTGTCATGGGTTTTGTGAGCGCGGACCTATGGCAAAGATTTTTCCGGAAAAGATCTTTTATTTTCAGGTAAAGCCTGAAGATGTCGCCGAGATCGTGGAATCGACCCTGTTAAAAAACGAGTTCGTCGAAAAACTGCTCTTCCTCGACGAAAAAACCGGCAAGCGATGCGCCTATCAGCATGAAATTCCTTTCTATAAGCTTCAAAACCAGGTCGTTTTCGGCAACAACTTCCTTATCAGCCCCAAGGACATTGAAGACTATATTGCCGTCGGCGGCTACTCGGCGCTTGCAAAGGCGCTTTCGGGCATGACACCGGTTGACGTTCTCCAAGAAATAAAGAAAGCTGACCTGCGGGGCCGCGGCGGAGGGGGTTTTCCTGCGGGCGCGAAGTGGGAGACCACCCGCAATGCGCCCGGAGAACAGAAATACGTAATCGTAAATGCCGATGAAGGCGATCCCGGCGCCTACATGGACAGGTCCGTGCTTGAAGGCAATCCGCACAGCGTTCTGGAGGGACTGATGCTTGGCGCCTACGCCGTCGGTTCCAATCATGGATTCGTTTATGTGCGCCAGGAATATACCACCGCCATAGAGAACCTCCCGATCGCCATCGGTCAGGCAAAGCAGCTTGGGTTGCTGGGCGACAATATACTGGGGTCCGGCTTCAGCTTTGATGTGACCATCCACCAGGGGGCCGGGGCGTTCGTTTCAGGCGAATCGAGCGCTCTGATGAGCGCCATCGAAGGTCGTGTGGGAGAGCCTCGTCCCAAGTACATCCGCACTGCCGTAAAAGGAGTGTGGGACAAACCGAGCAACCTGAACAACGTCGAGACCTGGGCTAACGTTCCTCTGATCGTCAACAACGGTTCGGACTGGTTCCGTTCGCTGGGCACGGAGGGAAGTAAGGGCACCAAGATTTTCTCTCTTGTCGGCAAGGTCAAGTACACGGGCCTTGTCGAGGTCCCCATGGGATTGACGCTGCGCCAGATAGTCTATGATGTCGGCGGAGGAATCCGCAACAATAGAAAGTTCAAGGCAGTGCAGACCGGTGGACCTTCGGGCGGTTGCATCCCCGAGCAATTCCTGGATCTGCCGGTGGATTTTGACGAACTCAGCAAAGTCGGTTCGATGATGGGCTCCGGCGGCATGATCGTCATGGATGAAGACACCTGCATGGTGGACGTGGCCAGTTACTTCACAAAATTTCTTGCCGACGAATCGTGCGGAAAATGCGTGCCCTGTCGGGAAGGACTGCGACAGATGAAGCGCATTCTCAGGAGCATCACCGAGGGGAAAGGCCGGGAGGCCGATCTGAGCACTCTCGAAGAGCTCGGCGCCTTCTTGAAAGAGGCCTCCTTGTGCGCGCTGGGACAGACGGCAGCCAATCCGGTCCTCAGCACCCTTGAGTACTTCCGCGGTGAGTACGAGGCGCACGTTTTGCACAAACAATGTCCCGCCAGGGTATGTCAGAGCCTCATCGTATTTCATATCGATCCTCTCAAGTGCTCGGCCTGCGGGACATGCCGGAAGCAGTGTCCGACTGACGCCATTTCAGGCGACAAAAAGCTCGTCCACATCATCGATCAGGACAAATGCATCAAATGTGGGACTTGTTTTCAAGTATGCCCGACGCGTTTTAGCGCTGTGACCAAACTGCCTGGGGGGCCGGCGCCCGAGCCGGTGGCCTATGGAACCAAGGTTGTACAAAAGAGTAAGGGAGAAAAGTAGATGAAACAGATCACCCTGAAAATCAATGGCCGGGATGTGACCGCCAAAGAAGGCCAAACTCTTCTTCAGGCGGCGAAGGCGGCCGGGATCGATATACCGACTCTGTGCGCCCATGGGGATCTTGAGCCCGCCGGAGTATGCCGGTTTTGCATGGTCGAAATTAAAAAGGGCGCGCGAACCAGGCTGGTGACCTCATGCGTCTATCCTGTCGAAAACGGCCTCGATGTTCAAACAGACACCGACAAAATAAACAAACTCAGGAAAATGCTCGTCGAACTGCTCCTGCCTGTGGCCCCTTCGGGCCCGATCAGCGCTTTCGCCAAGCAATACGGAATAGAGAAATCCCGCTTTGAACTCGAGGAGGGAGAAGAGCCTTCGAACTGCAGCCTCTGCGGGTTGTGTGTCCGCTACTGCGAGCAGATCGGCGGAGAAAATGCGGTAGGCTTCTTCGGCAGAGGAGTCAATCGGAAGGTCGCCCTGATGCCGGACAAAGGCGAAGAATGTGTTTTTTGCCGCCAGTGCTACAAAATCTGCAATTCGGGCCGATTTGTTGAATTGTCCGAAGTTTTTCCCGAACAAGTCTAAGGGCTTGTCCGTAAATAGGTCTTTAGGGATCGCGCCGGATTTTGAGGCTGATTTGGTCGCGAGGATTGAGCAAAACCGCAGGCGTAGCAGCGCTACGTCGAGGATTTTGCGATTGAGGAGCGGCAAAAGCAGGCCAAAAGCCGGATGCGAGCGCAAAGGTCTTATTTACGGACAAGCCCTAAATGACGGGCCGTGAAGGGCATAAAAAAACAACGGCGGGCACGGTTTTTACCGTGCCCGCTGCTTTTTCGTCCTCAGGGCCTGCGGCAGTTCTCCCGACTATTGGATATCTACCCGGAGCGCACGGAAGGGATTACCTGTTCTGCTCACCGCTCACTGTTATTACGGCCTGATGTGCACCGGGGTCCCGCTGGAAGCGATCTTGTAAAGCTCGTCCATGTCACTGTCGTAAAGTGCGACGGACCCACGCGTCCAGTCCTTGTGCGCGCCTCCGGCGTGAATATACAACTGCCCGCCAAGTTTGGTGTACCCGGGAGGCAAGGCCTGATGGTCGACCGCTGTAAGTATTTCCTTGAACTCGGGAAGGGAAATCATGCCGGCGAAAAGCGCTCGCTCGGCGTGCTTTTTGTCCGGGTAACTTAGTACGAGGGCCTGTTTGAACTGGCTCGCAGGGTCCTTGCGCAGGATAAGAAAGTCGCCTTCGGGCGTGCGGCCGTCCCCCTCGTTTTCTTTATCCCCCGAAGGATGCAATCCAAGCCCTATCGGATAATCGCGCACCATCACATTGGACTGGAGAACGTAGAGCCGCCGTTTTTCTTTATAAATATATATTTCAGGATTTACTATATCCATCAGGGCCGTTAGATAGTCGACCCTCACTGGTTCTTTTTCCCTGGAAGTTTGCTTTTGTGTTGCGCTGCTTTGGGGCGGTTTGTTTCCGCTCGATTTGGACGAGTCAAACCCGCTGTCCGGTTTTTGCACGGAACATGCTGACATCACAAATAAAACCGCGCAAAGAAAGACCCCCCCGAACCTTCCTCGCAGAATAGGCCCTTGCATAGCTGTGCCCCTCCGTGATGTTTCTCTCTCTCTCTTGACCCCTTTCTTTTAAATATTACACACCGTTGACTATTGGAGCAAGCGTAAAATAGTCCTGCACTAGCTTTTATCGTAAGGCTTTGAAACATCAACTATTCTAGGGCTTATGAAGATCAGCAGCTCGTTTCGCTGGTCATCGGTGGAATCGATTCTAAACAGCCGCCCCAGAATGGGAATATCGGACAATCCCGGAGTAGACGACTTGGTGACCGTAGACTGATTGTTGATAACGCCGCCTATGACGACCACATTTCCGTCGTCAACGAGAAGCTCCGTTTGGACCTTTCTTGTATCTATTGCCGGTTCACTGCTGTTGCCAATGTTGTAAATGGTCGTTGAGACCGTATCCTGTTTGGCGTTTATAAGCATTCTCACTTTCCGGTCCGGCGTGATATGAGGCGTAACTGCAAGCTCCAGGACGGCATCCTTGAATGAGGTGGCCGTGACGTTGGCCGCCGTGTCTCCTACCGTGAGGTAAGGAACTTCCTGGCCTTGGGTTATCACTGCTTTTACGTTATCCAGGGTCATGACGCGGGGAGCGGCAACAATCCTGACCATGTTGATCTGCGTGAGCGCCTGTATCTGGAGGTCCACCTGGATCAGGGTGCTGCCCACCAGGGAGGAAATGACGGCGCCGAATTGATTGAGTGTTGGAAGCGGAGGGTTGATCTGAAAGCCCTGCGAGTTTTGAGAGCCTGCAGGTATAGGTTGTTGAGAGGAAAATGAAAGTTGTGCTCCGAGGTTCCTTTTGGTTTCGCTGCTGAGTGTAATAATGCGTGACTCGATCAGCACCTGCGGCGTTGGACGGTCAAGCCTTGTGAGCAGTTGCCTGGCGGCGGTTACCCTGGCCGGGTAATCGGTATAGATGATAAGACTGGTGCGCTCGTCAACCGCGACTTTGCCTCTTTCGCTTTTGCCCTCGGAGATTTTAGCCGCCATTTCAGATGGTTTGCCGAAATTTACAGGCAGGTAGACTGTCGCGATCTCGCCCAGGTCTCGGGCCGTCTCGGCCAGGCTTTGCTTCGCCTTTATGGCCTCCGCCTGCTGCAGATACTCCTGGCGCAGCTTGGTCTGTTTGGCTATACGTATCACATTGCCGATCTGCTCTTTTCCCAGGTCGTTCATTGAAAGCACCATGTCGAGTACCTGGTCCCAGGGCACCTGCTCGACCTTTAATGTTACCTTCCCGGAGACGTCGGGCTCTATGACAATGTTTGTTCCGGTGAGGTCTGCAAGAAGCCGGAGAACATTCCTGAGGTCGGCGTCCATGAGGTCAAGGCTCACGAGTTTTCCTGAGTACTGCTTTCTCGCCGCCGATGGAGTGCCGATTCCCTCGACGGGCTTTTCCGGGTCGGCGGCTTGTGCTGCAGCAGGTTTGGAAGCTTTAGCCTTGGAAGTCGCTGCTTTTTCCGGTTTTTTCTGGGTCTCGTCGGTAGTCGATTCGGACCACTCGGTCCCGGTTGGTCCCTGTAGAGTGTCTTTTTGAGACGTCTGGGCGAGCACTCTCGCGGAGCACCAAAGGCAGCCGAGGAGAATCGCCAGTACCACGATAAAAGGAAGAGTGCCGGTCCAAATGTTTCCCTGCCTTTGCATGCGTTCCTCCCTTAAGACCCGCATTGTTTTTACCTCGTTCCAGCGGTACGTCATCCCGGCAACGCTTTTGAACCGGGATCTAATTTTGTTTATCTTCAGTTAACCGAAACTGAAACTGATAACCAACAACTCAAAACCAACAACTCAAAACTCATCATTTCTTGGCGCCCGGCTTTTTCGGTTCAGGTTTCTCCAAAAACCGGTAAGTGACGATGGTGCACGTCACCTGAAGCAGCGAACCCTGCTTGTCCTTTTGACGAGTCAAGGCAAGCGACTCGACTTTCAAGATTCTGTCAAGCTTGGAGATGCTATCCAGGAACACCCCAAGGTCGTTAAAGGAACCGCGAAGGTCGAGCTTGATGGGAATGACTGCATAAAACTCCTGAACCGCCTCGGGTTGAGGTTGAAAAAGAATATTCTCCAAGCCCACCTTGGAACCTATCCTGGAAACGTTTTCCAGAAGCCCGGGAATTTCCTTCTGGTCAGGCAGAAGCATGAGGAGTTTCGTAAGTTCTTCCTGGGATTGTGCGAGCTCCTTTTCGAGCGTCTCTGCCTCCTTCTCGGCTCGCTTGAGAGAGGCAAGTTTTTTTTGCTGCTCGCTGATATTGCTTTTTATCCCGTTTAGCGTTTCCAATTGGCTCTGGAATTTCAGGAAATAGAAAGCAGCACCCATGAGCAGAAGAGTACCCGCAAAAAGCAGCACCTTCTGCGCAGGGCTCAGGGCCGAGACTCTTTCCTGGAATGTTTTGAAGATTTCCTTGATTTTTTTCATGGCGCCTACATCTTCAGCTTCATTTGTACTGCGGAATAAGGATGAAAATGATATGTCAACTGAAATTCCCTCAACTTCATCTCCTTCACGGCAAACTGCCTCGAAAGAACCAGGTTGATGCTCCCTTTTTCGATGTATGGGGAAGATTCGAGATTGCGCATGAACTCGACGATCGCCTCGTTGCTCTGTGCTACTCCATCGAGTGTGACCGAGTTGCCGTTCTGAGACAGTTTGTCAAACCACATTTTTTCCGGCGGTACCTGGATCGAGAGAAGGGCCAGCATTCGTACTACCGCATCGCGGTCGCTTTGAAGATCCTTGATAATTCCACGTTTCTTGTCAACGAGATCCTTATCTTTCTTGAGCTTCTGCAGGGCTGCCTCAAATCTTGCGTATTTGCCCACCTCCTGCTGGATTCCCGTAAGCTCGCTTTGCCTGATGCTTATCTGGCTATCGTAGGAAAACCATAAATACCCTATGGTCGCCACGGCGAGACCAATGGTAAGAAGGTAGATGGAGGCTATTTGCCTCGCCCCCTCCTCTCGCTTCTGCACCCTTACCGGAAGTAGATTTATCTGAATCATTTTTCTTTCGTCTTTCTTAAAGCAAGCCCCAGTGAGATGGCCATTTGCGGCCCTATGTAGTCGACGTAAGCAGAGTCAAATTGTTTCACATCATACTGGATGCGGGAGATTGGGTTAAATACCTCCACGGGGACCTCCAGATGCTCGCGAAGCACCTTATCGAGGCCGGGAATTCTGCTCGAACCTCCACAAAGATAAATAGCGGCGACTTTTTCTTCCGGATAGTTATGAAAGTAGAAATCTATTGCCCGTCGGCACTCGGTCACCCACCCGCTCACCGTGGAAACGAAAATATTTTCGAGTTCCCGCACCGGATATTTTTCCATCGATTCACCAAGTTTGACCGATTCAGCCTCTTCGTATGAAATGTTAAAAAAATCTTTTATTGCGTCCGTCAGCTGGTTTCCGCCTATTGAAATGCTCCTGGTAAAGATGGGAAGGCCCTTGTGAGCGATATTCATGACGGTTTTGTTTGCGCCTATATCGAGCAGTGCAATCCGCTCATCACCGAACCCGTAAGTCGCCTCAAAAGAGTTGCTCAGAGCAAAGAAGTCAACGTCGACGACAAAAGGGTCGAATCCCGAAAGCTTTAAGAGATTATTAAAATCGGTCACCGATTCTTTCTTGGCGGCTACGAGCAGGACATCCATAAAATTGGGACGGTCCTTTGCGACGTCGATTATCTGGTAATCAACGTCCACCTCGTCGATATTGTACGGAATATATTGGCCAAGTTCGGAATGCATCCTTTCCGCCAGTTCATCTTCGGTCATGGTGGGAAGTTCTATCTTTTTGATCATTACATCGTAGCCGGATATGCATACGGCAACTCCCTTGCCCTTGATTTTCAGATGATTTGCGAGCATCCGTATGGCGTCGGCAACAACCTGGGGCTTGGCCAGTCTTCCCTCGCTGAAAGCGTCCCGGGGCAGAGGCGCGATGCCCATGCTCATTAGCCGCGTGACATTGACCGAATTGGCCTGCATGAGCTTCACACTGTGGGAACCTACGTCCAGGCCGATGAGGTTTTCTGACTTTGGGAATAATGAAAGCATACCTGACATTTCCCTTTTCGATGCTCAACGGGCTGTGTAGGTGGTCCGACTTATTGTGCCCACCAACAAGCACCCTGGCGGAAGAATTTTTTTAACAATTTTAATCAAACATCTTTTTGTTGAAAAAATACCCAAAACCACCTACCATAAAAATTTATGTCAATAATTTCCATCGAGAGGAGCTTGAGTTGAGAAACGTAGTTGAAACCCCCGGCGACAGAATCAGGCGAAAAAGCCTTGTTCGCGAATATGGTGAGGCCATAATCATTGCTGTAATCCTTGCCCTTTTCATTCGCGCCTTTGTTGTTCAGGCTTTTAAAATTCCTTCCGGTTCCATGGAGCCTACCTTGCTCGTCGGAGACCATATCCTCGTCAACAAATTCATATACGGTATAAGGTTGCCTGTTTTCAATAAAGAGATTATCCCCGTCAAATCCCCTAGACAGTTCGATATTCTAGTTTTCCGATACCCAAACGACCGCTCGAAAGATTACATAAAAAGAGTGATTGGATTGCCCCTTCAAAAGGTTCAAATAGTAAATAAAAAGATTTATGTCAACGATGAACCTCTAAACGAAAATTATGGTTATTACGACGATCCTCACATAGTTCCTGGTGTAAGAGATAATTTCGGGCCGGTCATCGTTCCTCCGCACAGCTACTTCGTTATGGGCGACAACCGGGACCATAGCGCTGACAGCCGTTTTTGGGGCTTCGTCGAAGATAGCGATCTGGTCGGCGAAGCTTTTATCATTTACTGGTCCTGGAGACAGGAAG
>Ga0326727_10027880_pt1 | contig 10323 bp, 11 predicted proteins | sample MB2enrmetagenome_FD_207643 | JGI IMG/M metagenome (GOLD analysis project Ga0326727, IMG submission 207643) | Lab enriched peat soil microbial communities from McLean, Ithaca, NY, United States - MB29MY | ecosystem: Environmental > Terrestrial > Soil > Wetlands > Peat | place: USA: New York...
GGAGAAATGATGCACATGGAACAATCGTTAGTGGGAAAGGTCTTGTCCAACTGGGACATGACCCCGCCGATGGCCGACTTCTTTTCCACCAGATGCACGTAAAAACCGGCGTTGGCCAGGTCCAGGGAGGCCTGGATGCCGGCAACGCCACCGCCCACCACCATTACGGCGCCGACCTTGCCGCTCCGGGAGGATTCCTTTACCATTGGATCATTCTTTTCCGGCATAATCTGGTCCCTTTGAGCCTAAACCTCGAACTAAAATCCGGCCGCGGCCAGGATGGTTGGCAGTTTGTCTTCCCAACCGATGGTGGAGATGTTTACCCCGCTAAAGCCCCTGGTCTTTAGGCCGGCGATGATTTCTGCGGCGATCCGCACGCATTCCCCCACCCGCTCCGGCGCCTTCTGAATCCGGGTGATGATGCCCTCCGGAATCTTGGGTTCCAGGTGCCGGTTGATATAGCGGGCCATGCCCACGGACTTGAGCAGCAGGACGGTGGGAATGAGGGTGGCTTTCCGGCCATTGATATGGCCGGCAAATTTGGCCAGACCATCCAGTTCGTAGACCGGCGGGGTGACGAAAAAGGAGGCCCCGGCCGCGATCTTTTTATCCAATTCCGCCAATTCATCCAACAGAGCGGCATCGCTGGTGGGAATCTTCACGGTGGAGCCCACCAAAAAGTCAGGAGCCCCTTGGAGATCCACCCCGGCCAGGTCGCGGCCAGTCCGGAGGGTTTGAATAGCGCCGAGCAGTTCCAGCAGCCCCAGGTCGTTGACCGCCCGAGCCTGGTGGTGGTCGCCATGGGTGATCTCCTCGCCGGTGACCGCCATGACATTGGGCACCCCCAGGGCGTGGGCCGCCAGCAGGTCGCCCTGCAGGGCCAAGCGGTTGCGGTCCCGACAGCAGCACTGGAGCACGGTCTCCAGGCCTCTCGTCTGTAACAGGAGAGCGCCGCCCAGAGAACTCATCTTCATCACCGCGTTGCTCATCTCTGGGACCACAAAGGCATCTACCCTGCGCTTGACATTGGTGGCGTTGGCCACCATGGCGGTCACGTCAGTGCCCTTGGGCGGCTCAATCTCCGCCAAAATCACAAATTCCCCGGAAGCCAGTTTCCTCTGTAATCGCATCGAACTCCTCTCTGGATTAGTGGGCTGAGCGCATCATGGCATTGGAGATGGCTAAGATAAGTTCATCCATGCCAAAGGAAAGCACGTGATAATAAAAAATCCCCTTTTGCCTGATCCGGCTTTCCTGCTGCGGATTATTTTCATCGGCGGTAATGATGATCGGCAACTTCTTGTCCAACCCTTTGATAATGGAAATGGCTTCATACCCTATGGTTTCGGGCAGCCGCACGTCCATTACCAGGACGTTGACCTTTTCATTCTGAATAGTCATGAGGACGTCCTTGAGGTTGTCCACCGTCTTATAGTGGTGGCCCTGCGCCTCCAGCCAGTAACTGAGTCCCTTTGCCAGCTCACCGCCGCGCTCGGCAATTAAAAGCTTGCCGTATTTTTCGTTCATCAATTCACCCGAAGTGAAGCTCAAAGGTTAAGGGTGAAAATCTTGTCGAAACCGATTCTTTTACCATTCTCATACAGCAAGACCTGTGCCAAAGGTAATTTTCCCCGAAAACCCTGACCATTTCTGGCTCTTAAAGGATTTTGCCTTCAAGTAAACCCGGGGTCCCGTGCGGCAAGATTACCGCCAGGAAAAGCTGATTTTGGATAACATTCAGATAATTTTGCTAATTTTTTCAAATGCGTAAAAATGCCCCATTCGTGAAAATATTCCCTTATAAGATACTCGAAATGCCTCTGAACCATTTCAATAGCCCAAGGAGCAAGGGCAAGGCGGGGAGGGCCGCCTCCTTTATCAAGTCCTACACCTGGTAAAAGGGCATCGCCAAAGACAATATCCTCATCCAAGCAGGGGTTTCCCTAAGCGATACCTCCCCTGAGGAAAAAAACCCCCCATTGCAAGTCCAATTTGAGACCCCGGTGACAGTCTCTTGCGGGAAGAGCCAGCGAGTTTTGGTAAAGGGCCGTCCACCCTCCCCTCCAAGGAATTTCGCCACCGTTTCATAATCGCTAAAGATAATTTAAATGTTAATTCCTTGAAAAGAAAATGGTCGCCGGACCGGCCCCGCGGCGAAAAATCCAGAAAAATCCAATACTTGCCTGAACTTTGGGCAAATAAATCGGTGCAACCTACAAGTTACTAATATTCCACGGTTTTTCTGATTAACCGGCCTTTTTTGTTCAATTTTGCTCACTTTTTTAGGGCCTTTTGGGGGCGAAATTGTGCCGCCAAAAAAAAATTTCCGCAAAAGGTTGCGCATAACTTGCTAATATTGCTCACTTTACTTCCATAATCCGCCGCCGAAGTCCCGCTTTAACCCCCAGTTTGTGCCATTTTGTGCCGCTTATGTGCCGCATCAAAGCCCGCCGGCCCAATCGGCAAGTGGTTCGTTGCCGAATACTAATAGTGTAAGGCAAAGAGAAAGAAATTTCCAGAAAGGATGGGACGATTGACCCGGAAATTAGCGCGTAGGGCGGGAAAGCGAAGTGCATCCTGCCTTCCTTGGTAATTCCTTTTGTCATCGGCTTGGCGCGATAGCGTAGGGCGGGCACTGCCCGCCATCTCTTTTCCTTGTGGCCCAGGAGGCTCGCTGGGGCCGGCGCAGCCGTGGGCGCCTGGCTGCCTTTTGATTTCCTGGACCAATAAATCAGAGTTTCCCAGAGGTCTCAATTCAGGCGGGAGGGCTGGGCCAGCGGAATTTGGTTGAGTGGTTTCTTAGAGGCGAGCCAGCCGGTTGCCCAGCTAAACCCAGGCTGGAAAGCCGGTGCTACCATTCAACAGAGCCAGCAGCCCTGTTCCCGAACTTCCTTATACCATTTGGTCCGGAGGCGGTTAATCTTCTTCTTGCCATTCACCAGCAGAAGCCGGCGCACCCCAGTCATATCGAAGAAGCCGCCGAAATAGGCGAACTTCACCAGGCCCTCCAGGTTTCTCAGGGAGAACTCCCGGGCCCATTCGGGCACCCGCTCCCACATGTCTTCCGCCTGGATGATTTCCCTGACCCGGACAAAATTGCCCCAAAGCTGCTGGAGCTGTTCCGGGGAATAGTCTCCTATTTCATCCATCGAGAGATAATCTGCCGGGCCGTATTGATGGGAATGGCAAAGCCGATCCCCTGGGCCTGGGCGGCGATCATGCTATTGATGCCGATGACCCGGCCGTCAATGTCCAGCAAGGGGCCGCCGCTGTTACCAGGGTTGATGGAGGCATCCGTCTGGATGAAATCGCCGAAATTACCCCGGCCCAGGCCCCGGCGGCCGGTGGCGCTGACAATGCCCACGGTCATGGTCTGCTCCAGGCCATAGGGGCTTCCGATGGCGATGGCCCATTGGCCTACCTGCAGCCGGCTGGAGTCGCCCAAGATCGCGGCCTTCAGCCCTTGGGCCGACACCTGCACCAGGGCCACGTCAAAACGAGGGTCGGTGCCAATAACCCGGCCCCGCAACTCCCGGCCGTCATAAAGATGCACCAGAATCTCCTGGGAGCCGGCCACCACGTGGTTATTGGTCAGGATATAGCCCCGGGGGTCGATAATAACCCCGGAGCCCTGGCCCACCTGGCGGCGGCGGATAGGTTGGGAGCCAGGCTCCCGAAAGGTGCCTTCAAAAGGAGTGCCCCGGAAAAAATCTTCCGGCGTTCCAGAGGGTTGCACGGTAACCACCTTAATGGCTTTCAGGCTGACTACGGTGGGCATCACCATTTGGGCCACGCGGATGAAGTCGGTCTGCAACCCCATGGCAGTAGAGCCATAGGCCGGGGTGGCCCCTGGCTGCCAACCTCCGGAAACGACGGCTAAAGCCAGTCCCAGGGAAAGGATGATCTTAAGAAAACCTTGGCGCATCTTTGCCTCCATTAATTACTGGTCCATAAATTCGCGGCAAAATCAGGTTTCAGTTGTTCAACCGCCAGGCTGCCCTACTTAGAGCAACAATAGCGGCTCGCCTTGGGGGCGGGGGCCAATGACCTCCAGGACCTCACGGGGGATAAGGCTTTCCGCCAAAGCCAGGAAAGGCAGGCCCTGGCCGGTGGTAATGTTGCGCAGGCCCGCGTCCCCGCCGATGGCCAGACACACCACCGGCGCCTTGGGCTGGTGCTGGGTCCAGAAGATCCGGACGGCTCCGGGCCCACCGTGGCTGGCGCCTTCCCAACCCACCACGGTGTGGATTTCCCCGTCGGGGTACTCCAGAACCAGAGATTCACCCCGCCAGATGGGAGAGAGGACCTGGAGGTCCAGCCGGGGCAAACCCGCCGCGACATTGGGGCCGGGGCTGACTTCGTATTCCAGTAAATAAATTCTGGGTGCCATACCAGACTCATATATCGCGATTGCCAAACGTTTCTTCCAATTGCCTATTCGATTGTAGGGGCCTGGCGAGCCCTGCCCCTACAAAAAATTTTTTTGGCAGCCGCTATAAAGTTAGAGAAGAAATTGTCTTAATTTATTAAATATATCATTTTTTCCCGCTCCCCAGTAAGTGGCAGGTTGATGGGTCGCCTTTATCGCCTGGGCGGGAAGCGGCGAATTGCCAGGGCGGCTCGAGGGCCGCCCCTACCGGACTATTATCCCGTCCTATTCTTGAAGTTTTTAAAATAAGTACAAGTTAGCGAGATATTAAAGAAAATCAAAAAGCGAATAAAAGCCGAGCGTTTTTTGCACAGTTTGGCAATCCTGTGCCACCAACTTCTTTGCAGCCTGGCGAATTATCCGGGTTATGAGGACTCAGCGGCAGTCCAGCAAGACCTTGAGCACCCCCGGACGCCAGGCCCACTCCAGGGCTGCCAGGCTCAGGGATAAGGAAAAGGTCTGAGCAATAAGGGGGCGGGGGTCCACCCAGCCCTGGCGCAACAGACGCAGGGCCGCGGGAAAAGGGCCGCAGCGGGACCCCACCAGGCGTACCTCCGGCACCACTAGCGCCGCCGGGTCCAGAAGGAAACGGTCAACATAAGTGCTTTTTAATATCACCACCCCTTGCGGCCGGACCCGGTTCAGGGCCAGCTCCAGGCCGCCAGGGGAGCCGCTGGCCTCGACCACCACGGGATAATCGCCGGCCGGCAGGTGCTTTTCCAGAAAAGTCTCCACCCCGTAAGGCCAACCCAAAGTTAGATGCTCCGGATGATGGCCGGCGAGGCTTACCTGGACCCCGTGCAAAGCCAGAACCCAGGAAATTAGCAGGCCCAGGGGGCCGTCTCCCACTACCAGGGTCCGGTCTCCCGGAGAAAGCTGCCCCGACTCCGTGATCTGCAAGGCCGCCGCCAGGGGTTCGGTGAACACTGCGACCTCATCGGGAACCTCCGGCGGCACCGGATGGAGATTGGCGACGGGGAGGGTCAAATACTGGGCAAAAGCCCCATCATGGCCATTGATCCCCAAAACTCGGCGGTCTCGGCAGTGACGGGGGTGGCCCTCCCGGCAGAGGTCGCAGGTTCCGCAAGCAATATTGATTTCCCCCACTACCCGTCGGCCCAACCAGGGAGAGTCACCAGGCCCGGCCACCACCCCCACGAACTCATGGCCCAGGACGCCACGAAAATGGTGGTAGCCCTTGAGGATTTGCCCATCGGTGCCGCAGATGCCGGCCAGCGACACCCGGATGAGCACCTCGCCAGGGCCCGGATCGGGGATGGGCAGCTCTTTTACTTCCGGGGCGCCGTCGAAATATAAGGCCAGCATTGGTTGTTCAAAAATGGTCCTTGGAAAAATGTCGTTAAGTTAGGGGCCGCAGCCCAATGAGGAACTGTTGCGAAAGTCCTTTGAGGGGAGAGCCGGGGGGCCACAGGCCCCCCGCCCTCCCCTCAATCTCCCCTCCCAACCCCCCTTAAGTTTTAGGAAAATCGAGGGTTAAGGCCTAGATTTTCTTATTATAATATAAGGGGTTGGGGGAGAGGGGTTGGGAGAGGGGGCAGGGGGCTGCGCCCCCTGGCTCCCTCTCCCAAAGATTATTTGCAACATTCTCATTTTAATTCCCCCTGCCCCCTTTAGGAAAGGCATTACTTGCGGCCTCCTCCAACACCTTCAGAATCTGGTCCACCGTGGCCTCCCAGCTCAGGTGAGACACCGCGGCCGCTGCGGCCCGGCGGACATCCGGGGCCTCGCCCCGCCGGAGGTATTCCTCCAGGGCTTGGACCAAATCGGTCCGGAGGTCCGGTCGCGGTAAAATGGCTCCGTTTTCTCCAGGGGTCAGAAATTCCCCGGCCCCGTTAGCTGCCGTGGTAATCACCGGGGTCCCGCAGCCCAGGGCCTCCAGGACCACGTTGCTGCAAGGGTCGTAAATAGTGGGCAGGGCCAGGACCGTGGCCGCCTGGTAGAAGGGCGCCAGATCCTCCTGGGGCCCCCAAAACTTAAGGCGCTCCGCTACTCCCAGCCTTTGAGCCTGAAGCTGATACTGGGTCGGGTTGCCTTTGCCCGCCACCCAGAGAACGCTGGCGCTATTTTTTAATCTGCCCAAGGCCTCAATCAGAAAGGCCAAACCCTTGCGGCCGAAGCCGGAGCCGGCAAACAAGATAATAGGTTTCCCGGCGGCGGCGCCCAGCCGAGTCCTCAGAGCCGTCCGGACCGGCTCCTCCAAGGGCCGGAATCTTTGCCGGTCCAGACCGTTGTAAATCACCGTCAGTCGTTCCGCCTCTACCTGATAATGCCGGATGATCTCCTCTCGCACCTGGCGGGAATTGGCAATGATCCGCCGCAGTCCGGGATGGGTGAAGAGACGGCGCTCCAGGGCCAGTATGGTCCGGTGAAACAGGCTGAGGCTTTGACAGGCCCGGGCCGCCGGGGAAAGAAAGGGCCTCCGCCGCCTGAGCCATTCCCGGTGGCAGCCGTCGCCGGCCCGGTAAACCTGCGGGCCCAAGGTGCGCTCCAGGCTGAAAGCCACCTCGGGGACGGCCCGGCGCAGAAGGCGGCGGGTATTCAGGGCGTAAGTGAGCAGGCGTCCGGTCTTGCCGCCCCACACGGGCACCGGCAGGTAGCCGATCCGCGGGCCCAGGACGGCCCGGACTTCATCCGGGGGCTGACTCCCATAAACCGTCACCTCATGGCCAGCCGCAGCCAGACCCCGGGCCAGGTGCTGCACGGTGGTCTCGGCCCCGCCCGGGCCCCCGACCCGCTGTCTCAGGAGGGCGATACGCATTAAAGTGAGCAGTGAGCAGTAAGCAGTGAGCAGTAAAGGCTCAAAGTACCCAGTGATCAGTGATCAGTGATCGGTGGTCAATAAAACAGAAAACAGAAAACAGAAAAATCTCATTTGCCAAAATGCCGCGCCATCGCGGTCAGCACCTCCGCCGGCTCGATTTCCGTGAGGCAACGGCTGATCTTGGAGCCCTCACAGCCGTCCCGGCCGCAGGGAACGCAGGGCCAATCCTTCTGGATCACCAGATGCCCCTTGCCCCAAGGGCCCCAGTTGAACACCCCGCTGGGCCCGAACAGGGCCACCGCCGGCGTCTCCACCGCGGCCGCCAGGTGCATGGGGGCGCTGTCCGGGCCGAAGAAGAACCGGGCCTTGGCGATGAGAGCCCCCAGTTCCTTCAGGGTGAGGCTACCGGCCAGGTTAATCGGCTTTATGCGGCTCTCTCGGAGGATTGCCTCCAATAACTCCTGTTCATGAGGGGCTCTGGTTCCGGTGATAATCACCGGCAACTCCCAATCCTGGTGCAGAGTTTCCAGGACCCGGGCGTATCCCTGGGGCGTCCAGCATTTGAAGCGCCAACCGGCCCCGGGATGCATGACCACGAAGCCGCCCGGGGCCAGGGCGTAAGCGGTGAGCAAATCCTGGATGCGCTGTTCCACGACCTGATCCCAGAAAAACTGGAGCCGCGGCTTCTCGGGCTGGAGGCCCAGGGCCCGCAAGGGCTGCAAATTCTGGTCCACCAGGTGCATCTTCACCGGCGGCCGGGGCAACAGGCGGGTGAAGCAGAGCCGCCGTTGCCAGAAGGGCATCCGGAGATGCTCCAACCCGACCCTTTCCTTCGCCCCGGAGAGGAAGCTATAAATGGCGCCCCGGTCGCCGCCGGAAAGTTCCAGAATCAGATCAAAGCGCCGGCGGCGCAGCTCCCGGACGAAGCCCAGGGATTGCCGCCAGGTTTCGCCCCCCCGGTCAACCACCATAAGGTCGTCCAGCCCAGGATGCCCGGATACCATGTCTTCCGTACCCTGGGACACCAGATAAGTTAGATGGCAGTCCGGCCAGGCCTCTTTTAGGGCGGCGATCACCGGGGTGGACACCAGCACGTCCCCGGGCTGCTTCAGTTTGATGACCAGAAGGCGCTTAGAATTCATCGTCCGGCCGGGACTGCCGGGGGCCCATGGCCACGCCTCGTTTGGAGGCGCGGATAAATTCCAGTAGATGGGTAACCTCCGGGGTCAAAGTGACTTCGGCCTCCACCTGCTCCAGGGCCTGTTTCAGATTGGTGCGCCGCCCGAACAGGAGGCGGAAGGCCTGGCGCAGGGGGGCGATCTGGGTGGCGCTAAAGCCGGCCCGGCGCAGGCCTACCAGGTTGGGGCCCTTGACCGTGTGGGTATCGTCGATGTTAGCATAGGGCGGCAGGTCCCGGGAGGCCCGGGCCCCACCCCGCATCATCACCAGGGTGCCCACCCGGATAAACTGGTGCAGCAGGCAATTGGCCGAGATAAAGGCCCGGTCGGCCACCTCCACGTAGCCGCCCACCAGGGCGCCATTAACCAGCACGACGTGATCGCCCAGAGAGGAATTGTGGGCCATGTGGCTGGTAGCCATGAGAAAGTTGTGATTGCCCACGCGGGTGGCGCTTCCCGGCTTGGTCCCCCGATGGATGGTGACATATTCCCGGATGAGGTTGTGATCGCCGATAATAGTGTAGCTTTCTTCCCCTGTAAAGGCGTAGTCCTGGGGGTCGTAGCCCACGATGGCCCCGAAGCCGATGAGGTTGTTTTCCCCAATGGTGGTATAAGGGCCGATGTAGGCGTGGGCCAGGATGCGGGTGCCGGCGCCGATGCGGCTGGGACCCTCGATGATCACGCCGGGACCGATCTCTACGTCCGGTGCCAGTTCCACGTTTGGGGCGATGCGGGCGCTAAGATCAATGGGCATTGAGGTCCTTTCCCCGAATAATTTCCCGTAAATAATGATATTTCAAATAGTTGTAGCGGCTCCCCTGTCCGGCCAGGGCCAGCCCCAGAGAACCTTCCAAAAAGCCCTGTTTCAGAAAATATAGCTTCATAAAGGTAAAAAACGGCCGCCACCACAATTCCCCCGGTCGGGGCCGGCGACCCTGCTTGAACATTTCCCGGGCGGCCAGCCGGGCGTAGCGGTCCTGGCGGGCCGCGTATTCCTCGAGGTTATTATAGGAATAATGGTCCAGGGAGTTTTGCAAAATCCCCACCGGCCCGGCCACCACCACCTCTTCGTGGACCTCCCGATCCCGATAGCGCCCCCGGCCCCGGCGCCAGAGGCGCAGGGTGTGGTCCGGGTACCAGCCCAGGTGCCTGATCCAGCGGCCGCCGAGGTAGTTTTTGCGGGCCACCTGGTAACCGTCCAGGGGCCCGTTCGCCCAGACCACTGCCAGAATCTCTTCCTTAAGGGCCGCGGAAACCCGTTCGTCCGTGTCCAGGCTGAAGACCCAGTCGCCCTGAGCCTGATCCAGGGCGAAGTTCTTAGTGCCGGCAAAGCCCTGCCAGGGGGCGGTGATCACCCGGTCGGTATAAGTTCTGGCCAACTTCACCGTACGGTCGGTGCTCCCGGTGTCCACCACCACAATCTCGTCGGCAAAACCCACCGACGCCAGACATTCGCCGATATTGGCCTCCTGGTTCAAAGCGATGATGATGACGGAAAGGGTCATAGTTCAGTGGTCAGTGGTCAGTGGCCAGTGGTCAGTTTTTGCCTTTACTGGCAACTGACTACTGACTACTGGCTACTGCTTCAAAGGTTTGGCTTCCTCAATTAGCATGATAGGGATGTCATCCTTGATCTCATACAAGAGCTTGCACTGCTCGCAGATAAGGCCGTCTTCCTTTTCCGTCAGGCGCAAGTCCCCCTTGCACTTGGGACAGGCCAGGATTTCCAGCAGGTCTTTGTTGATGGGCATGTGGCCTCCGCTTCAGTTTGTCATTTATTCAGATTACCCCTAAACTGCTCACTGCTCACTGTTACGAAAAGTTACTTAGGCGGCCTCGAGGGTCACCCGGAATCCTAAGTCTTTAAAACGCCTTACCAGGTACGACACCAGGCGGTTTTTGTTGAGCTTGTCGAAGTAGTCGTCCCCAAGTTC
>Ga0326727_10027881_pt1 | contig 10323 bp, 9 predicted proteins | sample MB2enrmetagenome_FD_207643 | JGI IMG/M metagenome (GOLD analysis project Ga0326727, IMG submission 207643) | Lab enriched peat soil microbial communities from McLean, Ithaca, NY, United States - MB29MY | ecosystem: Environmental > Terrestrial > Soil > Wetlands > Peat | place: USA: New York...
CGAACAGCGTATCCAGGCATTTGGCTATATCGCCCGGCATCTTATCCATGATGGCAGCGGTCATGATGTCGGGGTTTAGCTCCTTGACCTTTTTTATGGAGCCGTAGAGGAAGGACGATACCATGCACTGCCCTATGATATCATTATTTTCTATAGATTTCACTACATCCTTTTCTATGCCTTCTTCCTTTATTTCCATGTCCATTTTGACCTTGCCCTTCGCCAGGTCTATAACCTGCTGTAGCGAAGGTATCCTCTGGCCGTTCCCGGCGTCGAGCTTTTCGAGCTGCTCGAAGGTCATACCCCTTACTTTTCCATGGCCATTGGTCGTCCGGTCGACCGTATCGTCGTGTATAACGACCGGCACCCCGTCTTTGCTCTCGTGCAGGTCGAACTCTATCCAGTCCGCGCCCATGTCCATCGCCAGCTTGAACGATAGCAGCGTGTTCTCCGGCGCCGCCCGTGGTGCCCCACGATGGCCGACTATATCGAAATCGTACATTTGATATTGAATACGGGGACGGAGTTAAAAATAGTTTACAATACAAATGCCGTAATTGTGTAAGCGGGTGCAGGTTTGAAAACTAAAAAAAGGAAGATGCAGCGGATCTTGCACCGACCCGCTGAGCGAATATTCTATTTCAACCTGTTTATGTTATTGCTGCATAAACGCTTTGAACGCGTGTCGTGTTGTCCAGGTTGAACGTTACTGAGTCCTTGTTCAGCGACGTTAGTTCGGGTATGGTCTGTGTTATCTGGCCGGTGGAATTGTCTATTATTGACTGGATCGTGCATGTTACGACCACGTTGCTTACATCCTGACTGCCGACGTTGTATACTGTGACTATGAGGTCCATTCCCGTAACGTTGTTTATGGTGTTATTCCCCAGGCTGCTGTTCGCTACTATTTTGTATGTATAAGCAACTGTAGGGTTGCTTTCCATGAAATTGCTAAGTTTCACGATAGTCGAATCGCTCTGGTTTTTTAGCATGTTGTAGTTTTCTGTGGCATTATTGTAGCTTACATTTAGCGCTTTGTATTGCTGGCTTAGGTCCGCATCGCTCGTGACGAGCGTCGAGTATTGGCCCGATAGGTCGTTGTACGTATTGTTTAATGCGGTATACGCCTGTTGTGCATTTTGTGCAGTATTACTTGAGCTTTGGCTTTGGCTGTATAGGATATATATTCCTGCGCACAATACAAGTACGATCACAACTAGAGCTACGATTATTATGTTCGTTAATGATCCTGTTGATGAAAAGCCACCACTACTGAGTGACTTTGGCTTACCATTACTCAAACTACCATCCCCTTCCTTACATGATTATTACCGGCATTAAATATAAAAGGTTAGTGCTTTATGTAAAAACGCTACTAGAAAAATTGCAATGATCTCTATTATTATGAAGGCACGTTCGATGAGAATATAAAAAAGTATAACTATCTGATAAAAGATGGTTACTCGTTAAAGGATGGTTTGGTACCCTTCTTTTTTCTGTTGAGGCTAAAGGGGTTCGAGATAAAGGATGGTTTGGAAACCTTCTTTTTTCTACTGAGGCTAAAGGGGTTCGAGTTAAAGGATGGTTTGGAAACCCTCTTTTTTCTACTAAGGCTAAAGGGGGCTTCGCTGTCGCTACGCCCCCTCGCTGACCCCCGAGCTTGATTGCCTCGCTATCGCTCGGCAAACAAATAAAGAGCCAACCATAGGGTCTTGAATACAACTATGCTTGGATTGTGTTTCAGTTGATGTTCGAGAAACTTTCATCACTCGGAATGTATAAGGCCAGGAATACGCGGTCGTCGAGGTGTTTTGGGCGTCAGTCGGCCTTCAGGCCGATGCGGAGATGGCGGGGTAATGAGCGTTTTTCCCGAAGGGGAAAACGCTGCTTAGGGCTTGCGGAGGCCGAAAGCCCGAAGGGCCTTTCGGCCGAGGGTGCAAGCCCGGCCCCGACATCGAAGCACCCAAAACACCGAGTAGCCCCGCAACAGCGGGGCGTCGACCCGCGAAATAGAAAACCAAGTACTACTCGAAGACCAAGTACTACTCAAAGACCAACTACTTCTCGCTCTCGCGAATTATGATTGCTCAGTCCATATCGAACTTAACTGAGTACTATTCGAGTAATCCCAGTGGACATGCACTTTAGAGAGCGGGTTCACGTTATAAAATATCTGCTGGCTAATGCTCGAGTTACCATTATTAGTCATATTACTCTCGATGGTCACTGAATTAGCCATCTTATTACCAACGTTATAGGCGGTAGCATCCAGGACTTTTTCGGGGCTGTTCGAGGGGCCGGACTGGTAAAAACTATATGTCAGAGCAATAACGACGCCGCTGGACTCCTGAAAATTATCTATTGTGCCGTTTAAATTATCATAGGATGACTGCAGGTCCTCGTCACTGACAGAAAGCACATTATACTTGTTGTAAATGTCGTTATACTTCTGCGATAGGGCATCATCGCTCGTAACCAGCGAATTATAGTTATAAGTAAGATTATTGTACATATCATTGAGGCCGTCGTAGTCCGAGTTCTTCTGGTTTAATTGCGAAATAAGGTCCCTGGACTGAAAATAATAGTTAGCGGCAAGTCCGCCGACGATTATAAGGACGATCGCAAGGGCCAGGGTGAACTTAATATTCCAAAGCTTCTCCAGAATGTTATCGCCCGTATCGTTATCCTCAACACGGCTGCTACCACTGCTGCTGCTACCCATATCGAATCACTTCTCTCAATACCCTGATTCTATAATTAATGGGTAGTTAAAATATAGTTTATCTCACAATCCGTTAACCCTGGGAGGGCTTAATCAGTCGACCCAGATGGTGTCAACGATCGTGCCAGGGGTGTATACCCATGTGATACTTTTCTTGTCCAGCGGCGCGAGGTTATCGACGACCTGCTGGTCCACGCTCGGCGTGCCGTCGAAGATGACCTTACAGTTGATCGTGAACTGGCTGTCCGTCTCGTCACCGACGTTATAAGCGGTGATGTTAACTGTAAAATTTGGGTTCGCCGGTGTGCCTGAATTATAGGTCCTATAATACACGGCGATGGCCGGGCCGCCGGTTTCCTCGAACTTACTCACGCTGGTGTTCAGCGCATCATAGGCCGATTCCGAGCTCGAGACGTTCGACGATAGGCTATCATAGGAATTTGTAAGGTTAGTAAAACGCTCGTTCAGGTCATTATCCGAGGTGACGAGGGCCGAATAGCTATTGTAAAGGGCGCCATAGGTATTATTCAGCGCGGTATAGTCCGATTGTTTCTGGGTAAGCTGCGTAGCACGGTCCTTCGATAGATCATAATAGTAAACCCCGACGGAGGCGGCGATGATCAGGGCGATCGCCAAAACGGCGAACCCAATGACAAATATATTTTTCCTCAATTTACCTAATATGGCATTACCTTTAACATCGCCCATCGGAACACGCTCGGACCCTGATGTCACTCTTATCTAACTACATAATTAATATAGCTTCCTGATGAAAGGGTCAAAATTACTCTGCTAACGTCCCGGCGAGGGTCAAAAAACATAAATGATTTATACACAGTGTCACATCTATTAGGGCATTGGTGTATGGAAATGGACAGATTAGAGCTGGTCACCAGGAACGTGGAAGAAGTTGTGACCATGGAAGAGCTCAAGAAGCTTTTAGATGAGAAGGCGAACCCGACGGTATACGTCGGCTATGAGCCGAGCGGCAACATACATTTAGGCCACATGATCACGGTCAACAAGCTCATAGACTGCCAGAACGCCGGATTCAAAGTCACCGTGCTGCTCGCAGACCTTCATGCTTATCTTAATCGCAAGGGCACGATGGAGCAGATAGAGAAGATCGCCGAGTACAACAAGCGGTGCTTTATCGCCCTGGGGCTCAATGAGGAGAACACCCGGTTCGTGCTGGGCTCGTCATACCAGCTTTCGGCCGAATACGAGATGAACGTTCTACGCATGGCCTGCGACACGACCCTGAACAGGGCCCGGCGCAGCATGGACGAGGTCTCCCGGGATGCGGAAGACCCTCACGTCTCGCAGATGATATACCCGCTTATGCAGTCCATGGACATCGCCTCGCTGGATGTAGACGTCGCCATGGGCGGGATCGACCAGAGGAAGATACATATGATCTCCCGCGAAGAGCTGCCCCTGCTGGGATTCAAGACCCCGGTATGCCTGCATACGCCTATTCTCCTCGGCCTTGACGGTACCAAGATGTCGTCGAGCAAGGGCAACAACATCAGCATCGACGAGCCGGCGGACTCGGTGACGAAAAAGATAGAGAAAGCCTTCTGTCCCGCGGGCGTCGTAGAGAACAACCCGGTGCTGGACCTCTTTAGGTATCATATATTCATCAGGTACCCGGCCATAACCATCGAAAGGCCGGAGAAGCACGGCGGAAACGCCGAGTACGGCAGCTACGAGTCACTTAAGGATGACTTCGCGGCCAAGAAGATACACCCGCTGGACCTGAAAAAGACTGCGGCAAAGTACATGAACATGATACTGGAACCGGTGAGAAAGAAAGTATAATATTCTATATAGACATTAACTAACGAAGGTGTGAATCTGAGTATGCCAGGAGAACGTGGGCCCGCTCCCGGTGAAGATGGGGAGATGGTCACCCGGGTGAGAGTCCCGAATAAAAAGGAACGAGAGGTACTGGGTACTGTGGTAAACATGCTGGGCGCGAACCGCATCGTGGTCAGGTGCGTAGACGGTGTAACAAGGATGTGCCGCATACCTGGAAAAATGAAAAAGCGTATCTGGATCCGGGAGAACGATGTCGTCATCGTCGTGCCCTGGGATTTCCAGAATGAGAAAGCTGACGTGGTCTGGAGATATACGGGCCCGCAGGTCAACTGGCTAGAAAGGAAAGGGTTCCTATAAAACGATTATGCGCCCGAGATAGGCGCTATTCTATTTTTATCTTTTTGTCTCTGTTGAATTAACATGTTTATGTTATTCATGTGCATTCCCCCGAGAATAGTAAGTACTCTAAGTACTATTAAGCACGCGAAGGGCAAGTACTCAAAGCTTAGTTAAGTACTCGAATGCTTTTTTAATCGCAAAGTACGCGAAGTATACACAAAGTACACGAACACTTTTTTAGAAGATGAAAACACGACAAAAAGCTGTTCTATTAATCCCAGTTCAAAAAAAATTTAGAGTACTTCGCGCGTACCTCGCGTACTTTGCGATTGAAAGTTATTCGTGTACTTTATATTCTTAGCGTACTTGCCCTTCGCGTGCTTAATAGTACTTAGAGTACTTATACAAGCATATTTTAGTTAAACTTATTTACTAGCCCCACGCCGTACTCCGCGAGCTTTTTCGCCCCGGCCTCAGTCTTTGACTCGGCGAAGACACGTATGATCGGCTCGGTGCCCGACATCCGTATGAGAACCCATCCTTCAGGCCTGAAAACCTTTATGCCATCGGTGGTATCGACTTTTTCGCCTTTGACGTCTGCCTCTATATTTTTCATTACGGCCAGTTTGTCCGTGGACTTGATCTTTTCCTTGACGCTCTGGTAAGCGGGCATGCTTTTTACTATTTCCGAGAGCTTCTCGCCCCTGTGTGCCAGCATCTCCAGCATCGTCGCCGCGGACATGCCGCCGTCACGGCAGTACTGGAACTCCGGGAAGATAAGCCCGCCATTGCCCTCGCCGCCGAATATGGCGCCCGTGGCCATCATGGTCCTGGCAACGTAAATACTGCCCACCTGAGTCCAGACGACGCGGCCGCCATATTTCTTCGCTATGTCCTCGATGAGCGACGATGAGCTTACCGGCGTAACAATGGTGCCGCCATGGTGCTTTTCAAGCTTATGCTTCTCCATAATTGCAAGAAGGATATCCTCGTTCACGAAATCGCCTTTTTCATCCACGAATACAGCCCTGTCGGCGTCGCAGTCGTGGGCGACCCCGAGGTCGGCCCCGGCCGCCTTTACGGCCGCTTTCAGGTCATTTATCTCATTTCCGGTAGGCTCCGGGTTCCTTCCCGGAAAAGTGCCGTCCACCTGGGCGTTCAGGGTGAGCACTTTGCAGCCCAGCTTTCGCAGAAGGAATGGCGTTGTAAGGCTGGCGGCGCCGCAGCCGGGGTCGACGACGACCTTGAACTTCTTATCCCTGATGGAGCCCGCGTCGACCTTTGATATGATGCCGTCGATGTACATGGGCTTTGGATCAGCACAGCTAATGCCGCCCGTCCGGCTCCAGGAAGCCCGGGCGAACTCATGGGAATGATACAGCTTTTCGACCACGGCCTCGTCCTCATGGGCATACTCTGTGCCGTCGCTGGCTATGCCCTTGATGCCATTGTACTCCGGCGGATTATGCGAAGCGGTGACCATGATGCCGCCATCCGGCTTGCACTGCTTTACATAATACTGTATGGCCGGGATGGGGGCGATACCAAGGTCTATGACCTTGCAGCCCGTCGATAAAAGCCCCGAGACCACGGCGGCCTTGAGCATATCCCCGGATTCCCTTGTATCACGGCCTACGACGATAGTGCCGGGCCTGAAGGTGCCGAAGCTCTTCGCCAGGTCCATTGCCATCTCGGTCGTCAGCTCAACGTTGGCTATGCCTCTCACGCCGTTAGTGCCGAATAATCCCATGTGATAACCTCATGACTTTTCATCCTTATGGACGTCGTGTACCCAGAAATCGCCCGATACGGTGTGCTCTTTCTTCCATATTGGCACTTCCGCCTTCACACGCTCAATGGCGTCCCTGAGCGCAGGGAAAAGCTCTTCCCTGTGGCCCGATAGAATGACTATGAAAACGATGTCCTCTCCGGCCACGATGCGGCCGGTCTTGTGGTAAATGAGGACTTCCAGTATGCCCTTCCGCTTTTTCAGGTCTTCCTCGATCGCCCTGGTGCGCTCTTTAGCCACGGCATCGAAGCTTTCGAACTCGAGGGCTTCCGTCCTCTCGCCCCCGGCCATCTCTCGTACCATGCCCGTGAACGTGCCTATGGCGCCCGCCTCTTTTGCCCTGGGGCTCCGCTTTATTTTTGCGATCAGATGATCAAGCGTGACGTACTCGGGCTGCTCCGTGGCTACTTTTAGAAGTTCTTCCGCGCTGGCATTTTTATCGACGCGTGCCACAATGTTCGGGGCTTCCACGTCGCCGATGGCGATCTTCGGCAGGTCGCTGTTCCCGAAGCCTTCGACCACCGCAAAGTCGATCCCTTCCAGCGACAGCCGCTCGATCGCTTTTTTCACGTCCATACTTTTAGCGATCTCGAAGCTCTTCGTAGGCGTGACGGCTATTGTAGTTTCGGCACCGCTGTCCAGGTTTCTTTCAATATCGCCGGCCGGGATCATGATATCCTCTTCCATATGCTTAATAGTCCCTACCGAGCCGTGTTTAGAAAGCTCTTCGACCAACCGCTCAACGAGCACCGTATTGTCGGCCTTTTGATGGCCTACGATTGAAATGACCTTCATGTACGTTATTCCATATGGCCGGGCCAGACATTAAAAGTTGTGTTTTGGCTACCGGAGTATTGTTTAAAAACGTATATAATCCGCTATAATTTAAGGATAGTACTGGGGCAAGAATATAAAAGAAATCCCGGATGCCGGCATGGATAAGCTACGACGCGCTATGTCAGGCAATCCAGCCATGCTCGCAGAGCATATTGAATTTTTAACTAAAATGCTAGAGCCCATGCCGCTGCCATTTGTCATCGCCCACATGGACGGACGGATACTGGCATGTAACAGGGCATATTCCAGGCTGACCGGGTATACCAGGGAAGAGCTAAGTAAAATGAACAGGTCGGTCCTGACACCGCCCGAGCTAAAGGCAAAGATGGATGAAGTAGAGCGAAAGCTAACGCTGGAAGGGCAGCCCGTAAGATATAAAAAAGAGTATATCCGAAAGGACGGGTCCAGGGTACCTGTGGAGCTGTACGTCGATTTTCTCTGCGACGAGTACGGTAAGTATCTCTACTATTACGCCTTCGTCAATGACCTTAGCGAGCGAAAACGCCTCGAGGATGTCATGGCGAGATATCGCCTTATTTTCGAGAGCATCAGCGATATCATATTTTTTACCTACGCCGACGGGAAGATCATGGAGATGAACGATGCCGCCACCAGAGCATATGGGTATACGCATAGCGAGCTTCTCTCGATGAACCTGATCGACCTGCGCACTCCGGAAGAGCGGTCGCTGGCAAGGCGGCAGCTCGAAGAGTGCTGTAAAAAAGGCTGTCGCTACGAGACGGTGCACATGAGAAAGGACGGCAAAACGTTTCCTGTAGAAGTGAACTCCCGGGGAATATCTATCAACGGCCGGCGCGTGCTCATCGGAGTGATAAGGGACATCACAGAGCATAAGCGCTCCGAGGAAGAGCTTGAGGAGGCACGGGACCAGGCGGAGATGTATATCGACCTCATTAGCCATGATATCAATAATATGAACCAGGTAAGTATAGGCTATCTCGAAATGACGCTCAGCATGCCGGATATCGGCGATGAGGCCAGGCAGTATCTTTCCAGGTCCCTGAGCGAGCTTAATGACAGCTCGGAGCTCATATCGGCCATAAGTAAGGTAAGGCGCACGAAGACAGAGGCGATGCGGCTCGAGCCCGTGGACCTTGGTAAAATGCTTTCGGAGGCCAGGACGCAATACATGCACGTTCCCGGTAAAGATGTAACCATTAATTTTACTCCGGCATCCGGCTATACGGTAATGGCGAACGAGCTTCTAAGGGACGTGTTCTATAACTTGATCGGAAACGCGGTCAAGCACTCTGGAAAGCAAGTCGTCATTAATATTAAGCTGTATAAGGTTATGGAACAGGGCAGGGACTTTTACCGCGTGGCCATCGATGATAATGGGCCGGGAATATCTGACGACATAAAAAATACTATTTTCAGGCGTTACAAGCGAGGCAAGACAAAAGCGAGGGGCAGCGGCCTTGGGCTGTATCTGGTCAAAACTCTGGTACAGGGTTTTAACGGTATCGTCCGTGTCGAGGACCGTACCCCCGGGGACTATTCCAAAGGTGCCAGGTTCGTTGTCCTGCTGCCTGCAGCCTAAGACACTAAGTTTACTAAGACATGATGTACGTTTCTCACAAAGACATGAAGATACTGTAAGAGCATGAAGTCCTTTTTATAAAGATGCAAGCCCTTAGCGTGCCTATTATTAGTGACAGGCGATATACCGGGTATGGGCTTGCTGCGTAACCAATTTTCTAAAAAAATCTTTCATGTCCTTTCAGTTCCTTCATGTCTTTGTGCGAAACGTCCTTAGAGTCATAATAGTCTAGGAGTCTTAATAGTCCTGGAGTCTTAAGCAAGCCCGGATATATTTATAACCCATAAAGTACTGGTAAGAGCCGAAGGGTTAGATATACTATGCATGAGCGACTAACCCTGACTGAGGTTATTACATGGGCATGAGGGTCGTTGCGGGGCCGTCATCGCAGCTATTAGCGACGAGAGTGGCTTCCCTTTTAAAATGTGAGGCCGATCTGACTGAGTTTAAGGAATTTCCGGATGGCGAAGTTTACTGCCGGGTCAGCGGCAGCGTCAAGGGCGAGGATATCGTGATCATACAAAGCACTCCCTGCGCCACGGATTTTATCTATTTGCTAGAACTGATCGATGCCTGCGACGAGGCGGCGAGCGTTACAGTTGTTATCCCATATTTCGGCTACGCACGGCAGGATAAGCGCTTTAGGTCCGGCGAGCCGATAACCGCCAGGGCTCTGGCTAAATGCATCAACGTCGACCGGATATTTACCGTTAACATCCATGACCGCTCTATTTTAAATTACTTCCCGTGTAAAGCCGTGGACCTCAACGCCGCCCCCGAGCTTGGCAATTACATCGACGGCATGGAGCTTCATAGGACCGTCATGCTGGCACCGGATGACGGCGCCCTGAACCTGGTCAGGGCCGCTTCGGAGCCAAGAGGGCTGCACTACGATTACCTCGAAAAGACACGTATATCCGGAGATGAGGTAAAGATAGCCGCCAAAAACCTGGACATAACCGGCAGGGACGTCGTACTCATGGACGACATCATAAGCACCGGCGGTACCATCTCTGAAGCTATAAAGCTGTTAAAGGCACAGGGCGTCAGGGACGTTTACGTGGCCTGCGTGCACCCGGTATTTGCCCGTAACGCCTACCTTAAGCTATACGATGCAGGCGTCAGGGAAGTCATCGCCACCGATACCTTAGAAAAGGCTATGAGCACAGTCAGCGTCGCGCCGATCATCGCCGATGCCATTAAAAAATAAAAGTACTTTAGGCCCTAACTATTATAGACGCCTCTTTGTTTTAT
>Ga0326727_10027882_pt1 | contig 10323 bp, 10 predicted proteins | sample MB2enrmetagenome_FD_207643 | JGI IMG/M metagenome (GOLD analysis project Ga0326727, IMG submission 207643) | Lab enriched peat soil microbial communities from McLean, Ithaca, NY, United States - MB29MY | ecosystem: Environmental > Terrestrial > Soil > Wetlands > Peat | place: USA: New York...
GCGCACCAGATCGCGCGAAATGCCTTTGTCCGGCGCGGACATCATCTCATCGAAAACTTCCGCGGCTTCGTGAATGCGTTTCGCGTTCTCGCGGCCCGGAGACGCCGCCAGAGCGCACATCGGAGCCAGCGCGATGAGCAGAACCGCGTTTCTCATCCGGCGCTTCCTCACGCGGCCATCGGAGCGGCTTCCGCGGCGGCGCTCCTCTCCGGAAACTGGATGCCCAGCCGCTTGCCGGCCGAACGCCGCGCCCGCAGCAGACGGATGCGCACCGCGGTTTCGGTCCACCCGTGCTGCGACGCAATCTCCTGCACGCGATACCCCTCCAGATAGTGGCGCTGCAGAACAATGCGATCGTTCTTCCGGCAGCACCGCAGAATGCGCTTCACGTCGATCGCGGCGAGGTTGATCCGCGCCGCCGTCGACACCTCCGGCAACGTCTGAAACAACGGTTCCCGGCGAATGCGGCTCCGATGAATGTTCAGCGCGATGCTGTTCATCCAGGTCAGGACCATGCGCGGGTCGCGCAATTGGGCCAGCCGTTCCCAGCCCCGCGCCCATGCTGCCTGCGCCGTCTCCCGTGCGCTCTCGTATTTCAGCCCTCGCGAGACCAGAAACCGAACCGTCAACCCGTATCCCTTTTGGTATGCTGCGCCGTATTCTTCTCTCGTCATCAAAGCGACTCCGCGCCGAGGTGAGGCACGTTTCATGCCAGCGATAACGTGGTCGGAGACACCCTGGGCGATAATACGTAAGTCCCTCAGTGCGAATGCCGTACGTCGGCTTGGCGCCGTCCGCCCCGGAAATCGCCTGCCTCCCGCAAGCGGCAGGAATTGGCGACGGCGGCAATTTTTTCCTAAGCCGGGGACGGACTAACTGGCTCCCGGCTCATGCCCCTGTCCGTCCACAGCGAAGTCCGTCCCCGTCTTACCTCCCATCTGATCTACACTGTCTTGTTGCGCACTCTGCTCATCCGGCCCGGTGGAATCGGCGACTGCATTCTCTCGTTTCCCGCAATGGAGGCGATGGCCGCCGGCGAAACTGAAGTGTGGATCTCCGGACTGGTGGTTTCCCTGGTGCGCTTCGCCTCGCGCGTGCGCAGTCTCTCATCCACCGGCATCGATCTCCTCGGCCTGCCCGATGTAGAACCGCCGCCGCCGACCATCGATGCGTTGTCGCGGTTCCACTCGATTGTTTCCTGGTACGGGACGAACCGGCCCGAGTTTCGCGATGCCGTTGCCAGGCTCGGTCTCCCGTTTCGCTTTCTCGATGCTCTGCCGCCCGGCCACTCCACCACCCATGCCGCCGATTTCTACCTCCGCCAGGCCGGTCGCGCGGGCACGGCTGTTCCGCGAATCGCCTGCGAGCGATCCCGCGGCGACGACTACGCCGTGATTCATCCTTTCTCCGGAAGCCCGCGCAAGAACTGGCCGCTCCATCGCTTTCGCGAACTCGCGCACAGGCTGAACATGCCCGTTCGCTGGTGCGCCGGCCCGGAGGAAGAACTCGCGGATGCCCTGCGCTTCGACGATCTTTACGAACTCGCGAAATGGCTGGCCAGCGCGCGTCTGTACGTCGGCAACGATTCCGGCATCACCCATCTCGCCGCCGCCGCAGGCGCCCCGGTAATCGCTGTGTTCGGACCCACCGACCCCGCCGTCTGGGGGCCCCGTGGCGAACGCGTCCACGTAATTTCGCAGCCCGGCGCCTGGCCCGAAGTGGACGAAGTCGCTGCCCGCGCGATTATGTTATGATTCATTCCCGGACCCCCACGGAGGAAAAGATGCTCGCTCGTACTCGCAGTCTCATAGTGTTCATCGCGGTTCTCGCTGCTTCGGCTGCCCCGGCGCTCGCACAGGGCGGCGTCGCCAAGGTCGGGCAGTTGCTCAAGGCTTCCTCCTACGATTTCTCGCAGAAGACCGCCACCGTCTGGTCTGCGGATTTCAAGGGGAAATCGCTAAGCACGTTCCGGCTCGTCGTAGCCGTACAGGACGACGTCATGGTGACCTTCGTAACCGTCGCCGAAAAGGCCCGCCTGCCCATGAGCGTGGATTTCATGCATAAGCTTCTTCGCTTCAACTCCACGCTCGACCGCGTCAAGGTCGGCTTCGACGACGATGGCGATCTCTTCGTGCGCTGCGACGCCAGCGTCCGAATCCTCGACGCCAGGGAACTGGCCGCCATTGTGGATCAGGTCTCCGCCGCCGCCGACGAAGTCTACAAAGGCATCGCCAACTCGCTCATCGCGGAATAAGTTGTGGGCCGGCTGGTTAGGTGGGGCAGGTTTGTAACCTGCAGCCGATTTTCAAATATTTGCAATCGGCTTTTCTTATCCGTCCACCGATCTTTATCCGTCTACCGATCTTTATGCGTCTACCGATCTTTATCCGTCCACCGATCTTTATGCGTCTACCGGTCTTTATGCGTCTACCGAGCCGCGACCACAGGGAGCGGTCTCCTTTCTAACCGAGCCGCGACCGCAGGAAGCGGTCCCCCCCTAATCCAGCTTCTTGCTGAACCGCGACGCGCTCAGCAGCAATATCGATACCCCGAACACCGCCAGCGCCGCCATCTGCGGCCACAGTATCGCCGGTCCCACGCCCTTCAGAAACACCCCGCGCACAATCTCCATGAAGTAGCGCACCGGGTCCAGCCACGTCAGATATTGCACCGGCACCGGCATGTTGCGAATCGGAAACGCAAACCCGCTGAGCAAAAAGAACGGCTGGAAAAACAGGAACGTGCTCAGCATCGCCTGCTGCTGCGTCCGCGATACGGTCGAAATAAACAGCCCCGCGCCCAGCGTCGTCAGCAGAAACAGCACCGCGCACCCGAACAGCATCAGGAAACTCCCGTGAAACGGCACTTTGAACCACAGCAGCGCCACCGTGGTCACCAGCGTCACCTGCACCATCCCGATCAGCGCGAACGGCAGCGTCTTGCCCAGCATCAGCTCCACCGGCCGAATCGGCGTCACCATTAATTGCTCCATCGTGCCAATCTCCTTTTCGCGAACGATGGCCATCGCCGTGAGCATCAGCGTCACCAGCGCGATGATGTTCGCCACCACCCCCGGCACGAAGTAATTCCGGCTCCGCAGATCCGGATTAAACCAGATCCGGCTCTGCATGCCCAGCCGCGGAATCGGCGCCGAGACTGGCCCGCTCACCGTCCGCCCCACCAGCTTGTCGCGATTCTGCTGGCTCATTATCTGCGCGCTGTAGCCGCCTATAATGCTGCTCGCGTAATTGGCGATGATCGACGCCGTGTTCGAATTGCTTCCGTCCACCAGCACCTGCACGGCGGTGGTCCGCCCATGCTGAATGTCGCGCCCGAATCCCGGCAGGATCACCACCGCGCCCTGTACCTTGCTGGCGTCCAGCAGCGCCTGCGCCTGGTCCGCGCTCGCCGCATCGTACACGATCTGAAACCGGTTCGATCCCGCAAAATCCGCCAGCACGTCGCGGCTCTCGCGCGTGTGATCCAGATCGCACCACGCCAGCAGACTGTTGTCCACGTCCAGATTCGCCGCGTACCCGAACACAATGAGCTGGATGATCGGCGGAAGGAACAGCAGGACGCGCATGCGCCTGTCGCGAAGTGTCTGGCGAAACTCCTTGCGGATGATCTCGCGGATACGGCGGAACCCTGGGCTCTTCATGCGACCTTCTGCCTCATCTTTCTCACGGCGATCACGAACACCAGCAGTGCATAGGCGAACAGAAACAGCGTCTCGGTGGCCAACACCCGGATGCCCGTGCCCTTCAGAAACACGCCCTTGAGGATGGTGACGAAATACCGCGCCGGAACAATGTAAGTCACCGCCTGAATCACCTTCGGCATGTTCTCAATCGAGTAAATAAACCCCGAAAGCAGGAACGCCGGCAGGAACGAACTGAGTAACCCCATTTGATACGCCAGTAACTGCGAGCGCGCCACCGCCGAGATCATCATTCCCCAGCACAGCGCGCCAAACAGGAACAGGAACGTCGTCAGCAACAGAAACCAGACGCTTCCGCGGAACGGAACTCCGAACAGAAAAACGCCCACCACCACGCACAGCATCATATCGATGACGCCCAGCAGGAAGAACGCCGATAACTTGCCCAGCACAATCTCCGCCGGGCGCAGCGGCGTCGAGAGTAACTGCTCCATCGTTCCCGTCTCCCACTCGCGCGCGATGGTCAGCGACGTCAGCAGCGCCGCGATGATCATCATGGTTACCGCAATCAGTCCCGGCACGATGAAGTTCTTCGATTCGAGATCGCTGTTATACAGCACCCGGATCTGCGCGTCCACCGGCGTCTTCAGCTTCCCGCCGCCCAGCCGCACCTGCGCGTTCGAACGCAGTTCTGCCGCGTAAGTCGACACCACCGCCTGCGCGTACCCGAGCGCGATCGACGCCGTGTTGGAGTCGCTGCCATCGAGAAGCACCTGAATATTCGCCTGCCGGCCCTCCAGCAGATCGCGCGCAAAGTTCTTCGGCACCGTGATCGCCATCAGAATGCGGCTGCGGTCCACGTCCTTGTCCACCGGCTGATAACTGTGCACGTAGCGCTGAATGTCGAAATAGCGCGATCCGCGAAACTGATCGATCATTGCCCTGCTTTCCGGCGTCCCGTCCCAGTCGTGGACGTAAGTGGGAATGCGGTCCACATCCAGCGTCAACGCCCATCCGAACAGCAGCAGCATCATCAGGGGCACCGCCAGCGCCAGCCCCAGGCTGCGCGGATCGCGGACAATGTGCAGCAGCTCCTTTCGCGCCACCGCCCGGTATCGCACGAAGTTCATGCCCCGTTCCTTTCCTCCTGCTCGATCATGGCCACGAACACGTCTTCCATCGACGGCTGAATCCGCTCCATTCGCAGCGTGACCACGCCCGCCGCATCCAGCGCTCCCCGAATCCGCGGCGCCGCGGCGTCCGCATTCTCCACCGTCACGTGCAGTCCGCCGCCGAACACCGCGACATCCGACACCGCCGGCAGCCGTTCAATCGCCTTCATGCTGTCCAGAATGTCCGAGGTTTCCAGATACAGAATGTGATGCGATTCGAGCGATTCCTTCAACTGCTGCGGCGTTCCCAGCGCAATTACCTTCCCGCGATACATCAGCGCCAGCCGGTGGCAATACTCCGCTTCATCCATGTAATGCGTGCTCACGAAGATGGTGTGCCCGGCCGCGGAGAGCCGATAGATCAGATCCCAGAACTGCCGTCGCGCAATCGGGTCCACGCCCGACGTCGGTTCGTCCAGAAACAGAATCGGCGGCTCGTGCAGAATCGCGCAACCCAGCGCCAGCCGTTGTTTCCATCCGCCCGACAACAGCCGCGTCAGGCTGTTCCGCCGGTGCTCCAGCCCGGCCATCCTGAGAACGTAATCCTTTCGCGCCGCGCACCGGTCCTCCGCAACGTCGTAAATTCCGCTGAAGAAGTCGATGTTCTCTTCCACGGTGAGATCGTCGTACAGCGAGAAGCGCTGCGACATGTACCCGATGCGCTGCTTGATCAGCTCCGATTGCGTGGCCACGTCGAAGCCGCCAACGGTCGCCGAGCCTTCCGAAGGCTCCAGCAGCCCACAAAGAACGCGAATTGTCGTGGACTTCCCCGCCCCGTTCGGCCCCAGAAACCCGAATATCTCCCCTTTGCCGACTTCGAGTGAGACATGATCCACCGCCACGAAGCTCCCGAACCGCTTCACCAGCCCGCGCGTTGACACAGCGTTGTGCGCGTTGTGGGGCAGGTTTGTAACCTGCGGCCGATTTTCAATCGGCCCGATTGCCTTTTCACTTCCCATTCCCGCCCCCCGATCTCCGCACCAGATCGATGAACACGTCCTCCAGCGACGGCATGATCTTCTCGAAATCGCTCGGCTCCAGCCCCCGCTCCACAAGCCGCTGCCGCACCGCATCCGCCGAACCCTCCGCCGCGATGTATACATGCAGGTGCGCGCCTGAGGGCTCCACCGCCAGCACGCCGGGCACCGCCGCCATCGTTTCCCGTGCCGCGGCCTGATCCGAGGTGACTACTCGATAGCACCCGTCCTCCAGACGCTCCCGCAGATTTCGCGGCGTGTCGCAGCGGATCATCCGCCCCTGGTTCATCAGCCCCACGCGGTTGCACCGTTCGGCCTCGTCCAGATAGGCGGTAGTTACAAACAATGTAAGTCCATCGCGAACAAGCTGGTAGAGAATCGCCCAGAAATCGCGGCGCGAAACCGGATCCACTCCGTTGGTCGGCTCGTCCAGAAACAGGATTCGCGGATGATGCAGCAGCGTGCACATCAATGCCAGCTTTTGCTTCATCCCGCCCGATAAGTTGGCCGCCGCCCGCTTCCGGAATGGCTCCATCCGAGTCATCCCCAGTAACTCACCCATCAGCTTGTCGCGATCCGCGCGCGCTAACCCGAATAAGTCGGAATAGAACACCATGTTCTCTTCCACCGTCAGATCGCCATAGAGCCCGAACCTCTGCGCCATGTATCCGATCTGATCCTTAACCTGATTCAGGTTTCGCGTCACGTTGTAACCGGCCACAATCGCTTCGCCTTCATCCGGGTCAATCAGCCCGCACAGCAGTCGCAGCGTGGTCGTCTTGCCCGCGCCGTCCGGTCCCACCAGTCCGAAGATCTCGCCCGGCGCGATGTCGAGATCGAGACGATCCACCGCCGTAAGCGTGCCGAAGCGGCGCGTCAATCCCGCCGCGCGAATGATCGCTTCCGCCATGCTGTCACTCGCCCACGTGAATGTCCGCTTCCACGGGCATATTGTTCTTCAGCTCGCGCTGCGGATTCTCCACGTCGATCTTGATGCGATATACCAGCTTCACGCGCTCTTCATTGGTCTGGATCTGCTTGGGCGTGAACTCGGCGTCCGACGCGATGAACGACACCCGCCCCTTGTACCTCTTGCCCGGAAACGAATCGCTGGTCACCTCCGCCGCCTGCCCCAGCTTGATCCGTCCCAGATCCTGCTCGCTGACGTATCCGCGCAGCCACGGATGATCGATGTCGCCGATGGTCAGCACCGTGGTGCCCGCCGCCAGCACTTCCCCCGGCTCCGCCGATTTCACCAGCACCACGCCGTCAATCGGCGAGCGAATCACCGTGTCGCTCAGCATCACGTTGGTCATTCCCGCCTGCGCCTTCGCCTGATCCACCGCCGCCCTGCGTTGCGAAACCTCTTCTTCTTTCCGCTGCAGCTCCAGCCGGTTCGCCTCGGCGAGCTTCACCGCCTGAACGGCCGCGGCCACCTGCGCCCGCGCCCCCGCGATATCTTCCTTGCGCGGACCCTCCTCCACCAGCGACAGCCGATGCTGCGCTTCGTGAAGAATCGCGTCCGTGCTGTTCAGCCGTGAATGGTACTGGTCGTATTGCGCGCGCGAAATGTCTTCTTGCTTGTAGAGCGTCTGCGCGCGCTCCCAGTCCTCCTTGGCCAGTTGATACTGCGCCTGCGCGTCGGCCATCGACGCTCGCGATTGCTGAATTTCCTGCGGACGCGATCCGTTGAGCAGCTCGTCCAGGTGCGCCTGCGCCTGCGCCAGATCGGCCTTGCGCGCGGCGATGTCGCTCTCCAGCGTCTCCTTCTGCATGGCAATGGAAGTCTGCAGTTGCTGGAATTGCGAATCGGCCGAAGCGATCCCCGCGACGTCCCGATCCTTCTGCTCGACAAGCTGGTCCTGATCCAGCAGCGCGACGATGTCGCCCTTCTTCACGGCATCCCCTTCGTCGAACCGGCGTTGCACCAGCCGGCCCGCGGTCTTGAACGACATGTCCACCTCGGTCAGCTCGATGTTCCCGCTGACGTGCACGACGTTCGCCGGTCCGCGCGAGCATCCCAGCTCCAGCCCGGCAAATGAAGCAATGGCCAAGGAAGCGATGAGTAGTATCAGTGCGTTCTTATTCATATGCAGCCTCACGGAATCCCCCCTCATGGAATCATGTTCTCGATCGTGCCCATCGCCGTTCCCAGATCGATGCGCGCCAGGTTGTAGTTGTAAAGCGCGGCGATCCGGTTATCGCGCGCGCGGATCAGGCGCGTCTGCGCATCGGTTACTTCCACGCTGTTGGTCACGCCCGCCTTGTAGCGCCGCTCCGCCTGAGCCAGCTCGTCTTCCGACAGCTTCACGCCTTGCTCCGCGGTCTTCACCTGTGCATCGGCCGAGCGCAGGCTGTCCAGCGCCACGCGTACGTCGAGATCGATCTGATCGCGCAGATCGGCCGTGCGGATCTGTTCCTCGCGCATCGCCGAAGCGCTCTCCGCCCTCCGCGCATCGCGCCGTCCGCCGTCGAACATGGGGACGCGAAGGCTGACTCCCACCGCCCGCGTCGGCAGCGCCGCGGCAATCCCCGTGCCCAGATCGCCGTAGTTGCCGAACGCCGCCAGCGTGGGCACGCGCTCGTACTTCGTTGCGTCGTAGCTCAGCCGGGCGCCGTGCTCGCGCTCCATCTGCGCTTTCAGCTCGCTGCGATTCTGCCACGCCTTCGCCACCGCTTGGGCTTCGTCCAGCGCGTCCGTGGGCGTGTAGGCGAACTTGTCGGTGAGTTCCACCGGCGCATCCAGCTTCAGGCCCATCGCCTTCAGCAACTGAAGATGCGCGCGATCGCGATCGCTCTCCGCCACCAGCAGGCCCTGCTGATCGTTGGCCAGTTGCACCTCCGCGCGCGTGACCTCGATTCCCGTCCCCGTCCCCGCCTCTTTCTGCGATCGCGCGAGCTGAAGCAGCGCCTCCGAGAGATCGACGTTGGCATGCGCCGTTTCCAGCACCGCATCCGCCCTCAGCCCCGTCAGGTACGCCCGCGCCACCTGATCGGTCACCTGCCGCGTGGTGGACTCCCGGTCCTGCTTCGACGCACTCGCCTGCACCCGCGAGCTGCGATAGCGCAGAATCGAGCTCAGGTCGAAAATGTTCTGCGTCGCCTCCACCCGCGCGTCCATCACGTCGAACGGACCCACGAATGTCGGGATTCGGATGGGAATCGACGGCGGTATCTGCACGTTGAACCCGAACGCCTTCAGGTTCTGCGTCTCGCTCTCGTAGTTGAGGTAACCGTCGAGGTTCGGCAGCAGCGCCGCGCGTGCTTCGTCGGCCCGCAGCCTGGCCTGCCGCAACTCCTCTTCGGCCAGCTTCACGCGGGTCGCGCCATCGGGCGCGGTGGCGATCTCCACGGCTTTCTTCAGGCTGAGCTGCAACACGTCAGGTGGCGCGGCCCCCGTCTCCACCGCATCCCCCGAGATCGCCCGCAGCGCACCAGCCGGCGCGGCCCCCGTCTCCACCGCATCCCCCGAGATCGCCTGCAGCGCACCAGCCGGCGCGGCCCCCGTCTCCACCGCATCCCCCGAGATCGCCTGCAGCGCACCAGCCGGCGCGGCCCCGGTTTCCACCGCGCCCCCCGAACTCGCGGGCCGAGCCGAAGCTTCCACCGCGCCCCCCGAGCTCGCCTTCAATGCCTGCGGCGGATCGGCCAACGCCGAAATAATCGGAATAATCAGAACAATTGCCAGGACAAATCTGCGCATTTTACGACTCCTTCGGCTCGGGTGCACGGTACCCGGCCACGATAAAGGGAATGAGCTGGCGGCGGGTGGCTTCCAGATCGCCAGGATTGCACCGCCCCTCCGAAGACATCTGAACCAGATGGCCGCCGGCCATGATGTGCGCCATCGCGCCGATCGAAAAATGCAGTCTCCAGATGATCGCTTCGTCGGACAGGCCCGGACACGCCCGCCGCAGCGCGCCCATCAGGATCTCCTTGTACGGAAGCATGTGCTTCTCGATGATTTCCTTCACGAATTGGGGCTCCGTGTACATGCGGCCCATCAGCGGCACAAAGCGCGGCGCGGTCACGATCATTTCGAGCGGCGGAAGAATGAACGCCTCGATGACCCGCGCAAGATCGAGCGGGCCACCCCCTGCTTCTCTTACCGCGGCATCCAGCAATTCGATTCGCCGTTTTTGCATTGGCGCGACCCGCCGCTCGATCACCGCGCGAAACAGAGCTTCCTTCGACTGGAAGTGATAATTCACCGCCGCCAGGTTGACACTCGCGGCGGTGGTGATGTCCCGCAGCGAAGTTTCTCCGGGGCCAACTTCCCCAAGCAGAACCTCGGCGGCGTCGAGGATTCGGTCTTTGGTGCTCTTCGCTTCCTCAGTCATACGTTCGTTTGAATTATACGTTTGACTGATGCGGAAGTCAATGATTCTTCAGACTGGATTTATTGGATGGCTGCTATCAGTCCAATTTGGCCTGCCATCAAGCGGTACTGGCCGTAACGATTGATCGTTCTGACCGCAAACCCGGCACGGGTGAGCGCCGCGGCGACCGGTCC
>Ga0326727_10027883_pt1 | contig 10323 bp, 10 predicted proteins | sample MB2enrmetagenome_FD_207643 | JGI IMG/M metagenome (GOLD analysis project Ga0326727, IMG submission 207643) | Lab enriched peat soil microbial communities from McLean, Ithaca, NY, United States - MB29MY | ecosystem: Environmental > Terrestrial > Soil > Wetlands > Peat | place: USA: New York...
CTCCTTGTGAGGCATAACCTCGCGAACCACGCCCGCAAGCAATCCAACGAGGGCGGCCGTGGGGCTCGAAAGCCACTCGTGGTTTCCAAAAGCCGGCAGGCTGATCAGCGATCCGCCAAGCAGGCCCACGATTCGGCCGCCGAGCAGGCCCATCAGGAAGGAGCCTTCCATCGTCAGATCGAAAAAATGGTAACCGAATATTCTCAACATGACGCCGATCGCCAGCGGAGGCGAGAGAAAGAGCAGCAACATCACTTTCTGATCAGAATCGCGGTTCTCGGTGAAAACCAGTTTGCGAAACGACGCGAAGCGGACAAGCAATGCGGCGATCGCCGCCGCAAAGCCCACTTTAAGAACGAGGGTGAACAGCAATTCGCGCCCGGCGGAAAATGTGCCCATTGTGTCCGGAGCCGGATCTTCAAAGCTCCTGCGTAACGTTAGCCAATGACGACACGGATGTAAAGAGATGCCCTCCCGTGGTTGCTCCGAGGGAACATTTCGCGAAGCCTGCTATAATGAGCGACTCCGATGAGCAAGCGAAAAAAGCCTGGGAAAGCCCGCGTGGTGGCGCGAGCGAAGTTTCCCACTCGATTCGGGCAATTCACGGTCCTGGGGATTGAAGGGCGCAAGGCGAGCGAACAGGCAGTAGCTGTTCAGCATGGGAAAATTCGCCCTGGCAAGGCGACGCTCGTGCGCGTCCATTCGCAATGCCTCACGGGCGACGTCTTCATGTCCGAACGTTGCGACTGCCGGGCTCAACTTGAAATGTCGTTGCGGAAGATTGCCAAGGCACCCTCTGGCGTCTTGCTTTATCTGCCGCAAGAAGGGCGCGGAATTGGATTGCTCAACAAGCTGAAGGCGTACGAACTCCAGGATGAAGGCCTTGATACCGTGGAGGCAAATCGCAGTCTCGGCTTCGCGGCGGACACGCGCGATTACGATTTCGCGGCCGAAGCGCTGAAGACGCTTGGCATTCGCGCAGTCCGGCTACTATCGAACAACCCCGACAAGGTGCAACAACTTGAAAGCGCCGGGATTCGCGTCGTTCAACTCGTGCCTTGCCGCCCCCGAACCAGCCATCATTCCCGTTCCTACTTGCGAACCAAAAAAGATAAGCTCGGTCACCTCCTCGACGGCGTTTAGCCCTTGGGCCACGAGAGTCATTTGTATTCATAAACCAACGGCATCTGAGGTTAGAAACTCAATTTCCTGTTGGAGGAGAAAATGAAGAGAGCATTGAGCATTCTGACAGTCGGGATCATCGCATTTGCTGTATTCTCTTTTCGGACAGGCTCGCAGGCAAAACAGGCCAGCGCGTTTGACAGCCTAAAAACGCTCGTGGGCACGTGGGAATCCAAGAGTCCCTCGGGAGAAACATCCACGAGCACAATCAGACTCGTCTCGAACGGGACAGCTCTGGAGGAGACGTTTCAGAACACCAAAGAAAACCAGATGGTGACGCTTTATTCCCCGGACGGCGACCGCATCGCTGTGACGCATTATTGCAGCGCGGGCAACCAGCCGCGCATGGAAACAAAGACCATGACCGCCGATCAAAAGGAATTCGATTTCACTTTCAGCGGCATCACGAACCTGTCAACCCCCGCGTCCGGTCACATGCATCACTTGGTAGTCAAAATTGCCGATAGTGATCACTTCAGCGAACAATGGACCTGGCACGAGAATGACAAAGATCGCGTCGAGTCATTCCAGTTCACAAGGAAGATGTGATGCCGTCCGCCGGAACGCAGCGCGGGGCTTGACGAAGCCGAGGGCTCAGCCACCGCCGACAAATTGAACGATCTCAAAGCTATCGTTCGGTTGGACGGGTGTGCCGCCCCAAAGGGCACGCGGAAGAATATCGAGATTCCGTTCTATGGCAACGCGGTCCTTTGACATGCCTAGGTGATCGAGAAGCGACGCAACGGTCAAGCCTTCGGGAACTTCCTTGCGCTCGCCATTGATGGTGACGATCATTGCGCGGGACCTGCCTGCGTTGCTTTTGCGCGAGTGCGCATCGAAAAACGAATCTCATCCTTCTCTTCTCCGGCGGCCGCTCGAATGACTAGCGCCAGATCGCCCCTTCCAAGCGGCGGAAGGGGAAACAGAATCTTCACGCGGCCTTGGTCATTGGTGATAGCCGTATGGCGCGTTTCTTGTATTGCGCCTTCGATGACAGCTTCCACCTGCGCTCCAGTTTCCGGCTGGCGTTCCGACCTGCGGACAACCTCCACTTCCAGCGAAACCGTTCCGGCCGTGAGCCAAGAACCAGTATTCAGGAGTTGTACCTGAATTCCAACCGTGCGGCTGGCCTGCTCTGTTGCAGCGGCGATGTCCGCGTCTAGAACGCCTGAGCGCAAGCTTTCGATAACGGAGCGATGCTGCTCTTCCACGCGTTGTCGCAGTGCGTCCATGTTGAAATCATCGGAGGCGGCGAATTGCCCGTAATTCGACGACCGGCGGTGCAACACTCGCCCGTTTTGGTAAACGGCCGTGTCGATGATGGGGCGGCTGGGTCCCCGATCCTCGGTCTGGACGTGGAATATCTGCTCGCCGACGCGAACGTCAGTGTTGAACCCGGAACTCATCGAGCGTTGCTCTCCGTCTGGCCGAACATCACAATTGCGGCACAAAAATTCACCGGCCGTTCATTTGACCGGCGTGCACTCGGGCCGTTATTATAAGAATGCCTCCAAAATGAACAGCACATACCTCGACAGCTACGGCCCGCTCCTGCTGATGCTTATACTAGCCGCAGGACTCTCCGGCGCAATCATCGTTGTTTCGGTGCTGCTGGGAAAGCGTAAACCTTCGCCGGTGAAGGATCAGCCGTACGAATGCGGCGTGCGGCCCGTCGGCGACGCGCGCAACCCTTTTTCGGTGCAGTTCTACATGGTGGCGCTTGTTTTCATCCTGTTCGACATCGAAGCCATCTTTCTATATCCATGGGCGCTCGTTTACCGCGAGTTGAAGGTGTTCGGCTTTGTGGAGATGGTGCTCTACATTATAATTTTGATGGTCGGCTACATATTCCTTTGGAAGAAAGGCGCGCTCGACTGGAATCGCTGAGCGCCCTTTCCGAATCGAAATAATTGTGGAACAGGCTGAGGACAAGAATCCGGTTGTGCTCAAACTCAGGGAGTGGGACGCGCAAGTCGTCGCCGAAGTGATTGAGTTCAGAGGCGAAACGACGGTCGTCGTCCCACGGGAACATCTCCGGCGCGCCGCCGAGTTCTTGGCAACTGACGGATCGCTAGGCTTCTCTTTCCTCTCAGACATCACCGTAGTGGACCGTTTCCCCCTTGAGCCGCGCTTCGAAGTGAATTACCACCTGGTTTCGCTTGACCGCAAGGAACGCCTGCGCCTGAGAGTGCGCGTGCCCGGTGGCAATCCCATTCTGCCCTCGGTGGTGCCCGTTTGGCCCACGGCCAACTGGCACGAACGCGAGAATTTCGATTTATTTGGCGTGCGCTTTGAGGGGCATCCTGCGCTTCGCCGGATTTTGATGCCTGACGATTGGGAAGGTTATCCACTTCGCAAGGACTACGCGGTCGAGGGTCCACGCTGACCCATGACTACCGTAGAGACACCCGCCGGCGCCGCCAAAACGATGGTCCTGAACATGGGACCGCAGCACCCATCCACACACGGAGTGCTGCGTGTGATTCTGGAACTCGATGGCGAAGTGGTGGTAAATGCAGAGCCCGTCATCGGATATCTGCACACAGGAATCGAAAAATCTTGCGAGGCCAAGACTTATTCCCAAGCCATCACTCTTACGGATCGCATCGATTATCTTGCGCCCCTTTCAAATAACCTCTGCTACTGCCTCGCGGTTGAGAAACTGCTTGGGCTGGAGGTTCCCCAGCGCGCGCGATACATCCGCGTGCTGCTCACGGAATTGACGCGTATTGCCTCGCACCTAGTGTGGCTTGGGACGCATGCGATCGATCTCGGCGCGATGTCCGTGTTCCTCTACACCTTCCGCGAACGCGAAGAGATCATGAAAATCTTCGAGTTCGTCTCCGGCCAGCGAATGATGACGAGCTATTTCCGCATTGGCGGCCTTGCGCTGGAACCACCGCCCGGCTGGCTCGACAAAGTCCGGCGCGTCGTAGAGGCCTTGCCGGCTCACGTGGATGAATACGAGGACCTGCTTACGCACAACCGCATTTGGCTCGGGCGCACGCAAGGAATCGGCATACTCAGTGCAGAAGACGCCATTGCGATGGGCGCATCCGGTCCCCTGCTTCGGGCAAGCGGCGTGGCTTACGATGTGCGTAAGGCATTTCCCTATTCGAGTTACGACGAATTCGATTTCAACATCCAAACGCAGACCGCTGGCGACTGCTACGCGCGATACCAGGTCCGCGTCGCCGAAATTCGAGAGAGCATAAAGATCGTCAGGCAAGCGATGGGCAAGGTGCCTGCCGAGGGACCTATCAGGACCGAGGCTCCCGGAATCGTGCCACCCTCACGCGAAGAGATGAAGACCTCGATCGAAGGCTTGATTTATCATTTCAAGCTCTTCACGGAAGGATTTGCTCCGCCGCCGGGCGAAGTTTATCAGGCGATTGAATCGCCGCGCGGCGAACTGGGGTTTTTCGTGGCAAGCGATGGCTCGCCCAAGCCGTACCGCGTGAAGGTTCGCGCGCCGTCGTTCGTCAACTTGCAAGCCCTGCCGAAGTTGTGCGTGGGGCGTTTGATCGCTGATGTCGTCGCATGTATCGGTACAACCGATATCGTTCTGGGTGAGGTGGACCGGTAACGCTGTTCCGGCAATTGAGGAATTGCTCCAAAAGCATGGACAGGATGGGATTCAGACTAGGTTTTTTCAAAGAACCTGATCAGCCGAGTTGGAACGCCATTCGTTCTTGTTGAGACAAAACGAGAGATGCAACTGCCGCCACAGGTGGAAACAAAATTCGCGGAGCTTCTGGGACGCTACCCAGTCAAGCGCTCCGCTTTGGTTCCCATGATGCTTTACGCTCAGGACCATTTCGGCTTCTTGAGCGATGAGCTGATCGAGGAAATCGCCAAGCGCCTTGGCCTGAACAAAATTCAGGTCGAGGAAACGCTGGCATATTACTCGATGCTGCGCCGCAAGCCCGTGGGACGCCATCACATTCAGGTGTGTACCAACATCTCCTGCATGCTTCGCGGCGGCAACGAGCTTTATCGCCACGTTCAGCAGCGGCTCGGCATTGGCAACAAGCAAGTCACGCCGAGTGGCACGTTCTCCCTTGAAGAAGTGGAATGCATCGGCGCCTGCACAGGTGCGCCGGCCATGCAGGTGAATTACGACTATTATGAGAATCTCAATCGCGACAAAGTTGACGCGATCTTCGAGCAGCTAGAACAGGGCAGGAAAGCAAAGCCGTCTCCGGTGACCGCCGGAGCGCTCCACGACCGGCATCCCGACGAAGTTCCCGTCATCAGCCGCCGTTTCGGAATTCCCAACTCCAACAAGATCGACACGTACTTGCAACTCGAAGGCTACCAGGCGCTCGATAAAGCGCTGAAGCAGATGACGCCCGAACAGATTGTCGACGAAGTGAAAAAGTCGAATCTCCGCGGGCGCGGCGGTGCGGGCTTCCCGGCAGGAATGAAATGGAGCTTCGTGCCCAAGGACACAGGGAAGACGAAATACATCCTTGCCAACGGCGATGAGAGCGAGCCAGGCACCTGCAAAGACCGCCCGCTGCTTGAGATGGACCCGCACCAATTGATCGAGGGAATGATCATTGCTGGACGCGCGGTCGATGCGCACCAGGGATACGTCTATATCCGCGGCGAATATCGCTACGTGATCGACATTGTCGAGGCTGCCGTGGCGGAAGCCTACGCCAGAGGCTACCTTGGGAAAAACATTCTTGACAGCGGATTTGATTTCGACCTCGCGGTGCACACGGGAGCCGGCGCATACGAGTGCGGCGAAGAATCCGCGCTGATGGAATCGCTCGAAGGAAAGCGAGGCTACCCGCGAATTCGGCCGCCCTTTCCTGCCGTCGTGGGCTTGTACGGTTGCCCCACGGTCATCAACAACGTGGAAACGCTGAGTTCCGTGCCATCCGTAATCCTTCGCGGCGCGGAATGGTATGCGAATCTCGGCACGCCGAGAAATGGCGGCACTCGGCTGTTTGCGATCTCGGGACATGTGAATCGCCCCGGCATTTACGAATTGCCCATGGGTTACAACCTGAAACGCATGATCCATGAGGTGGCCGGGGGCATTCGCGGCGGCAAGAAACTCAAGGCCGTGGTTCCCGGCGGCAGTTCGTGCCCACTGCTCACCGCCGATGAAATCGATATTGCGATGGATTTCGATTCCGTGGCGAAGGCCGGATCGATGCTTGGTTCAGGCGGCACGGTGGTGATCGATGAAGAGACGTGCATGGTGGATGTAGCGCGGCGAATTATGCATTTCTACGCGCACGAATCCTGCGGATGGTGCATTCCCTGCCGCGAGGGCACTGCCTGGCTGCGGACGATGCTCGACCGCTTCCACGATGGCGGCGGACGCGCCGAGGATATTCCGCTGATCGATGAACTCGCGAAGAACATGCTGGGGCGGACGTTCTGCCCGCTGGGCGACGCCGCGGCGATGCCCACAATCAGCATCGTCAAGAAGTGGCGGCACGAATTCGAGGAGCATCTGGAAGGAAAGTGCGGCCTGAAACCTGCTGAAGCGATTGCTGGAGCGCGTTAGGCGACCATGGCGGAGCAAAAACAAATTACATTTACGATTGACGGGCGAAAAGTCACGGCGCCCGCCGGAACTCTCGTTATCGAAGCGGCTAAGCGCGAAGGAATCGAGATTCCGTCGTTCTGCTATTATCCTGGCCTGTCGCTGCAGGCAGCGTGCCGCATGTGCCTTGTGGAAGTGGAAAAAGCGCCGAAGCTTCAAACGGCTTGCACGCTGGTTGCTGTCGAAGGCATGGTGGTCCGCACTGATACGCCGCAGGTTCACAAAGCGCGCAAGGACATGTTGGAATTCGTCTTGACGAATCATCCGCTCGATTGCCCCGTCTGCGACAAGGGCGGCGAGTGCGAATTGCAGGACATGACGTTCCGCTACGGCCTCGATCACAGCAGGTTTGTCGAGGAGAAAATCCACACGCCGGAAGAAAAGTGGTCGCCGCTAGTTTATTACGATGCGCCGCGCTGCATTCTATGCTTCCGCTGCGTGCGCGTGTGCGACGAAGGAATGGACGTGAAGGCGCTCGGCGTGGGCGCACGGGGCGTGCAATCCGTGATTTTGCCGAACCAATCGGGCCAGCTGGCATGCGAAGAGTGTGGCATGTGCATCGACATTTGTCCCGTGGGCGCGCTCACCAGCGGCACGTACCGCTACCAAACGCGCCCGTGGGAAATGACGTACGTTTCCGACCCGTGCGCGCATTGCTCGAACGGCTGCAAAACCACGTTGAGCGTCCGCAACAACGAGATCCTCCGCGCCAACAACCGCGACCATTCCGGCGTCAACGGCGAGTTTCTGTGCGCGAAGGGGCGATTCGGTTTCGACTTCACGAATCATGCCGAGCGAATTCGCCAGCCACTCGTTCGCCGCAACGGCAAGCTGGAACCGGCACGCTGGGAGGATGCGCTCGAGGAAGTCGCCCGGCGATTGAAGCAAGTCCATGACACGCACGGCGCTTCAGCCATCGGTGTGATTGGCTCGAACCACACAACCAATGAGGAAAATTATTTACTGAATCGCTTCGCGCGCGTGACGCTCGGCACGAACAATCTCGATCACCACCGCACGGCCGACTACGCGGGCCTTGCGGCCTCGCTTGGTCCCAACGCGAAAAACGCGCTGGCGACAATGGCCGATGTTTACACGTCGAACGCCGTGCTGCTCATCGGCAACGACGTCACGCAGCAGAACCCCCTTGTCGCGTGGCAGATTCGAACTGGCGTGCGACATCACGGCGCGCGCCTGTATGCGATCGATAGCCGCCCAAGCAAGATTCACCGCCAAGCCGCGCAGGTCGTCGAAATCGCGAATGGCGGCGAGCGAGACGCGGTTCGCTGGCTCGCGGCAGGTGAGAGCCAATCGGATCCACGCACCACGGAAGAACTGGCGAAGCTGAAGTCCGCCCTCGAACAGGAGGATGGGGTTGTAATCCTATTCGGAGCGGAGATTCAGGGCGCGGCGATTCGCGACCTTGTTGCCTTTGGCTCGGCGCTTCCGGGCCAAACGAAATACATGGCGCTGGGCGATTATTCGAATTCACGCGGCGCTTCCGACATGGGCATTTTGCCCGGCCATCTCCCTGGTTACGCTTCGCTTTCAGACGCCGCCGAACGCGCTCGCTTTGCAAGAATCTGGGGTGGTGAAATCCCGGACGCTCCCGGCATGACGGCCCGCGCGATGATGGACGCGGCATCGGCGGGGCACCTGAAGGCTTTATACGTTGTCGGCGCGAACCCGCTAAAAACATTGGGGGTGTCCGAACCCAGCCGTTTAGCGCGATTAGACTTGATGGTTGTCCACGATTTGTTTTTGACGGAGACGGCGCTGCGCGCGGACATTGTGCTTCCTGCGGCGTCCACTTATGAAAAAGACGGCACGCTGACCAATACTGCAGGTGATGTGCAGAGGACGCGGCTCGCCATCGACCCGCAAGGTCCGCGAAGCGATTTCGACTTGCTGCGGATTCTGTCGCACCAACTCGCGATGCTCGGCCTTGGCTCGCCGATTCGCTTGCGTACGCCCGAAGCGGCTTTTGACGAGATTCGACAAAACGTGGCGGGCTACGAGCTGTCGCTTGAGAATCTGCTCGCGGGCGGAGCGGAGTTTGCAACTGCAACCGCCAAAGCCGTCGATCCGTCCTACGACGTGCCCGCAGGCTCGGTCTTTTCTTCACACGATTATTTGTTTACAAGCGGGACCCTGGGCCGTTACTGTTCCAGGCTCAATTCGACCAACGAGGCAAAAGAAGCTCCGTGGAATTCGTCGCCCAGCACCCAATCCTGGTGGTATCGGTAGTCAAAATCGTCGTTCTTCTTTTTCTGACGTTGACGACGCTGGCCTACCTTACCTGGTTCGAACGAAAAGTCGTCGCGCACATTCAATCGCGATGGGGGCCCTACTATGTCGGCGCGCACGGATTGCTGCAGCCGCTTGCCGACGGATTGAAATTCCTGTTCAAGGAAGATGTCACCCCGGCGGGAGCGGACCGGCTCATCTACCTGCTCGCGCCGTTCCTGGCGCTTTCTCTGGCCATCACGACATTTGCGCTGATTCCCTTTGGCCCGGCGACGGTCAACATTCTCGGCCACCCGACGCACCTCATCATCGCGAATGTGGACATCGGCTTGTTGTTCCTTTTTGCCATTACTTCGATTGGCGTTTATGGAGTGGCGCTTGCCGGATGGTCGTCGAACAGCAAGTATTCTTTGCTCGGCAGCCTGCGCAGTTCCGCTCAGATGATCAGCTACGAAGTTTCCATGACGATTTCCGTTGTGGGCGTGCTGCTCGTCGCGGGGAGCCTGAATTTCAACGAAATCATTCAGCGCCAGAGCGGCCATTTCTTCTTGCATTGGAACGTCATTCGTTTCGACCACGGGACGTTTCCGCAGATTGTCGGATTTCTGTGCTACTTCACCGCCGCCATTGCGGAAACGAATCGCGTTCCTTTCGATCTTCCCGAGGCGGAGACCGAGCTTGTTGCGGGATTCCATACCGAGTATTCGAGCTTCAAGTTCGCCATGTTCTTCATGGCTGAGTACGCAAACATGATTACCGTTTCCTGCCTGGCGACGATTCTCTTTCTCGGCGGATGGCTCTCGCCATTTCCAGATTCCTGGACCTGGCAACTGTATCTCCCTGGAGCGGGCTTGCTGGCGCTGGGGGCCTATCTTGCCTACGACACGGTTGCGCGAATGCACGGAATTGCTCGCCTCCAATTGGCTGTCGTTACGCTTTTGGCGCTGGGCGCGGGTGGGCTGTGTCTGCTCCCGGCCGTGGCGGCGGTTATTCAGGGACCCTTTTGGTTTCTGGGAAAGGTCCTGTTCATTTTGTTTTTCTACGTCTGGACGCGCGGGACACTGCCGCGTTTCCGCTATGACCAATTGATGTCGTTCGGCTGGAAACTGTTATTGCCGGTGTCGCTGGTGAATCTGGTTGTCACGAGTTTCGTGATTGTGTATCCCTTGCTGGTGAAACACGGATGAGCTTGCCGTTTCTGTTGTTTTTTGTTTTCGCGGCGATCGCTGTGGCGGGCGCGGTGCTGTTGATCCTGGCGCGCGAACCGATCCACAGCGCTCTGTCGTTGATCCTCGTGATGGTATCGCTCGCAGCGCTTTACTTGTTGC
>Ga0326727_10027885_pt1 | contig 10323 bp, 9 predicted proteins | sample MB2enrmetagenome_FD_207643 | JGI IMG/M metagenome (GOLD analysis project Ga0326727, IMG submission 207643) | Lab enriched peat soil microbial communities from McLean, Ithaca, NY, United States - MB29MY | ecosystem: Environmental > Terrestrial > Soil > Wetlands > Peat | place: USA: New York...
GCCAGTTGCCCTCTTCGTCCAGCTTGCGGATGGCAATGAACATATCCATCTCGTTGTTGCCCTGGGCTTCCACCCAGAGCCGCAGCCACATGTAGCCGCTGATCTCAGTCGGTTCGGTGAACTTATAGCGGAACGAGGTGAAGCCGGTCGCGGCGTCGTAGCTGATGTTGCTTTCAGTGGCTGCAGGCTCGGTCGCCATCGCCTGCCTGGCAGCATCGATGTACAGCCGCTTGTACTGCGTCCGCGCCAGCGGGAATTCGCCTTCCTTGCGGCGGAGCTGGAAATCGCAGTCGTAGGCGTCCATCACGTCCAGGCGAACCTTCGGAGTCAGCTCCCAGCCGTTGCGAATATCCTTCAGATAGCGGTCGTAGAAGCGCTTCAGGTCCTCGAGGTTCTCCGAGGCGTAGGTATCCGGCCACTCGAAATCGCGGTGCACGCGCATCCACTTCTTCGGCGAACGAATCTTGCGGAAGCCCTCGAAGGAGCCGCGCAGGTGCATGTGGCTCCAGCTGCCGGTGAAATACGCAGGAATCTTGATCTTCTCCCACTTGGGAATCTTATCTTCCCAGTACCCATTGATCAGCGGATAGCGCATCGCCATCGCGGCATTGTCGTCGATGTATCCGCTGCCGACCAACGAGCCGACGATGAAGCCGTTGAAGCCCAACGCCGGAATGCCGCCCTCGTAGAGCGACTCACGATACAGGTCGCCGGTGCCTTCCCATGGTGCGATGCAGACCAGGTGCGGCGGTTGCTCGGCGGCGATGCGGTATTCCACCATCGCCACGCCTGAGTTACCGAACATGCCGACCTTGCCGCTGCACCAATGCTGCGTGGCCAGCCACTCGATGAAGTCGTATCCATCGCGGCCGTCCTGGGTGCCGAACATGTTGATGTCGCCCTCGGAGCGGCAGACCCCGCGCGGATCGGGATTGACGATCGCGTAGCCCTGGTGGCACCAGTAGGCGGGATCGGCGGATTCGAACTTCGCCAGCCGCGAAACCGTTCCCGGCGGCACGCCCATGGCCTGCCATTCGTGGTTCTCCTGCTGCCGCTTGCCGAAGTAGCTCCAGTTGATGATCGCCGGGATGTTGGTGGCGCCCTCTGGTCTGAAGATGTCGGTGTAGATCGTGACGCCGTCGCGCAGCTTTACCGGCACATCCTGCTCGCAGAGAATTCCAGGCTCCGCGATATACGTCCGCTGGTTCAGATCAGGGCAGAATCCGAAGGCAGAGATGTCCGCCGATTCGCATTCCGACGGCGAAATCGGAGTCCTCGCCTTCCTGTAAATTACTTCAATTTCCTCGTCGCCGAACTTCTCGACTACGAGCTTCTTGTCAGGAATAAGTTCCGTCTTAGTTGACGCCATCTTCGTTTCCCGCTTTCTTGTGAATTCTCCCGATTCCTCTTGCGACGCCGCCTACTCGGTGAGCCCGGCGACAAACTCGGCGGCTTCACCGAAGGTCTTCCTGCGCCGGAAGTCCATGAATGGAATCTGAATATCGAATTCCTCTTCCAATACCGCGATAATCTGAACGTAGTTCACCGACTTTGCCTTCAGGTCCTCGACGAAACGTGTCTCGGCGTTGTAGGCAGATGGATCGGTCTTGAAGAGCTCTGCCGCGCGCTCAACAATTCGCGCAAGGACCCTGTCTTTTGTGCTGATCTCCGTGCTCATCTTTCTTACTCCTGTTACGCTCTCTCGAAATGAAATCTCTTGCCGTCAAGACAATAGCTTGGCAAATCGATGGGCCACCATGGCTTCTCCGTGGAAGCGCAGCTTGCCGGTATTCCACATGGCCGTCATCGGATTGAAACGCTGCCTGGACTGCTCCACGATGAGGTCAAGAGGACCGATGGTGGTAATGACCGCCTCCGGATGGTCGCCTTCAAAGGGTCCGGAGACCTCGCCGTCCTCGATGATGATGTGCCAGACGCCATCATTACTGGCTGAAAAGTCATAACCCAGGACCCAATTAATTCCCGCGAACTTCTCGGCACGCTCCTTGATTCTGCCGACGAGTTCATCCAGAAACTCCTTCGGGGTTGTCGTTGCCTCACTCATCAGAGTTCTCCTCGACTGACGTATCGAATTGTCATTTCGTGGCACCTGCCGGCAGCTCAAAGCTAGACCATACGGGAACGCCTGAGTATGACTTTGCCGTCTCCTGGCCACGGAGCACGCGGAGCGCGCCCGCGGCCATCGCTTCCATTTCCAACTCGCCCGGATAAGCCTTTACCGGCCCCAGGAAGCCGACCATCTCCGTCAACTTCTTCACCAGATACGAATCATGCACACAGCCGCCGGTGAGCAGAATGCCATCCACCTCGCCGTGCAGCACTGCGGCGTATGCTCCGATATGTTTGCCGATCTGGTAAATAAACGCGTCGTAGATCAGCTCCGCATACTTGTCGCCGTTCTTGATGCGCTCCAGCACCTCGCGCGTGTCGGAGGTGCCGAGGTGATCGACCAGCCCACCGTTCTTGCGGATGCGGTCCTGCAGCTCGCGCTCGGTGAACTTGCCGGAAAAACAAATCTTCACCACAGAAGCCACCGGCAAGGTGCCGCAGCGGGTAGGAGCCATCGGCCCTTCGCCCTGCGCCGCGTCGCTGGAATCCACCATGCGGCCCTTCTTGTGCGCCGTCACGCTGAGGCCCCCGCCAATATGCGCGATCACCAGATTCACGTCCTCATAGCGTTTGCCGATCTCTTTGGCATAGCGCTGGCCGACTTCTTTCTGGTTCAGCGCGTGCACGCGGCTTTCGCGGAAGACATCCTTCCAGCCGGTGATGCGCGCCACCACGTCGAACTCGTCGACGTCCGGCGGATTGACGACAAAAGCCTGGGCACCGTAGTCGCGCGCAAATTCATCGGCCAGCAGGCCGCCAATGGTTGCCGGATGCTTGACGGTGAAGCCGATGCGCGCGTGGTGCAAAAGCAGCTCATTTACCGCGTAGGTGCCGCCGGGCAGCGCGACCAATCCGCCGCCAGAGCCGATGAAGGCATCGGTGCCTTGCAGCGAAATCCCCGCCTTCTTCAGCTCGCCAAGGATCGTCTCCTTACGGTAGGGGACCTGGTCGGCGATCTCGGTGAACTCCTTCAAGCGCGCGGCGTCGTGCGCCACGTTCACCGAGAAGAGCGGTCTATCGTCCTCGAAGACGGCGACCTTGGTGGACGTTGAGCCCATGTTGAACGCGCAAAGTTTGTATTTCTTCTGCATGCCTCGAACTCTTCTCCTCACAAATCAATAACCAGCGATCGCAATCGTCATGCTGGAACCTCGGTCTTTGCCTGGGCCAGCACAACGACGTTGGTCGCGGCACCCACAATGTCTTCCACCTGCGCTCCGCGCGAGAGGTCGGTGATCGGCTTGGCAAAGCCCTGCAGCAACGGGCCGTAGCTTGCGGCCTTGCCGAAGATCTGCACCAGCTTCACGCCGATGTTCCCCGAATTCAGATCGGGGAAGATCAGGATGTTGGCCTTGCCTGCCACCGCGCTGGGCTCCTTCACCTTGCGCGCCGCTACTGCCGGAACGATCGCCGAATCCACCTGGAACTCGCCATCGACGAGCAACTCAGGACGCTTCTGACGGACGATAGCGAGCGCTTCCAACACGCGATCGACCTTCTCGTGCTGTGCACTGCCCTTGGTGGAAAAAGAGAGCAGCGCAACGCGCGGCTCAAGATCGAGCAGGGTGTGCGTGGTGTCAGCCGTGGTGATCGCGATGTCGGCCAGTTCGTTTGCACTCGGGTCAGGACAGACGGCGCAGTCGGCGTGGATCAGCAGATCGCCATCCGGTCCCTCCCATCCAGGGATCGCCCAGATACCCATGCTGGAGATGGTCTCAATACCCGGCTGCATGCCAAGAATCGCCTGCGCCGCGAGAATCACATCGCCGGTGGTGTGCACCAGTCCGGCTACGGTGGCGTCGGCCTCGCCCACGGCTTCCATCAGCACGGCGAAGTTCAGCGGCAAGCGCGCCATGCGCTTCAGCGTCTTTGGAGGCAGCGTCGCGTTCGATTTCACAAAGCGCGCCACGTACTCATCGACCAGCGCTTCATCGGTGTGGTCGACCACTGCGATGCCCTCGCAAGAAATCCCCAGCTTCGCAGCCTGCGCAGCGATCGCCTCAGCCTTGCCGACGAGGATGGGATGAGCGATACCGAGGTCGGCTACCTGCCGCGCCGCGCGCAGAATGCGTTCCTCGGCCGACTCCGGAAAGACAACTTTCTTCGGATCGGCCTTCGCTTTTGCCCGCAGGTATCCCTTTACTTCCCGGCTCATCTCGTCAGCTCCTGAAACACATTAGGAGCAGAGGCTTGCGCAAAGGAAATACTTTCTTTGCTGGCTTGCCCTGCTCAAAAAGCATTACCGCCTCGCCTAAGTTCCTGATAGCACTGCCATGGCGACGGCGTAGTCTCCGTCATAGGAGAGACTGACCAGGACCCCGGCGGCGCCGCGCTCCCGAGCCAACTCGGCGAAGCGTCCGGTAAGCGCTACCAGCGGCTCGCCGTTAGATCCATCCTGAATCTCGATCTCCGTGAACTTAACCTCGGCCGACCCGGCGATGCCGAAGGTCTTGAAAACAGCCTCCTTGGCGGCGAAGATCTTGGCGAGGTAAACCACCGGCTCGGAATGCTGCTCCGAACGCGCCCGCTCGGCCGGAGTAAAAACCTTCTGCAGAAAAGCCGACGCTCCGCTATTCGCAAGGACATCCTGCATCCGGCGAATGGCGATGATGTCGATCCCGGCTCCGAGTGCCATGCTCTGCCTAGTAATCTCCCCAGAACTTCACCGGCGAAATCTGGAGTCGCAAGTTGCAATTCAGGCAGCGGTTAGCCTCGGCCAGAGCCGACTGCTCGTCGAGGCCCTCGTCCACCACGGTGAATCCCTTGATTCGCTCCGTCGCGCTGTGCCGGCACTGCTCGTGGCGGGCCTGGGAGGCAAAGCTTCCATCCTTGCCGAGCCATGCCTTCCATTCAGCCGGCGGCGCCAGCGTCTCATTGATGTTGCCGCTGCCGCCGAGATACTTGTCTACCGCCGAGGCCGTCTTGCGCGCCGCGGCGATTGAGTTGATCACCGAAGTCGTTCCAAGGACCACGTCTCCGCAAGCGAAGACGCCATCCTCGCTGGTTTCCTGCGTGTATTCATCCACCTCGAGCAGTCCGCGGGGCGTAAGGTCGAGATCGAAATCTTCGGGCAGGTCAGGTCGCTGTCCGATGGCGAAGATCACGGTGTCGGCCTCGATCACGTGCTCGGAGGCCGGTACGTACTCCACCTGCAGCTTGCCTTCATTAAAGGTGAACGAGGCCACGTCGCGGCATTCCAACCCGGTTACACCACCCTCTTCGCCGAGAATTCGGACGAAGCCCTGGGAGGTGTGCAGGATGATTCCCTCTTCCAGCCCTTCGTCGATCTCATCCGGTGAGGAGAGCATCTTGTCGCGCGGTTCCAGGCAGGCGAGGTGAATTTCCTCCACACCCAGCCGGCGGGCGACGCGCGCGCAATCGAAGGCCACGTTGCCGCCGCCGATGATCGCCAGCTTCTTGCCCAGTTTGTCCGGCTTGCCGAGGTTGACGCTGCGCAGGAAGCTCACTGCGTTAGAGACGCCCTTCAGGTCGTTGCCGGGAATCGGAAGCTTCGCTCCCTTGTGTGCTCCCACGGCCACCACGACGGCGTCGAAGTCTTCATCGTCTTTGAGGTCGCTGACCGACTCGACGCGGGTTTCGCAGCGAATCTCCACTCCGGCGCTGCATATCTCGGCGATCTCGTCGTCGATGATCTCGCGCGGCAGGCGATACTCCGGAATGCCGTAGCGCAGCATTCCTCCTGGCTTTGGAAGCTCCTCGAAGATCACCGCCTGGTGGCCGAGCTTGGCGAGATAGTACGCTGCGGTCAGTCCTGCGGGGCCTGAACCGATCACCGCGACGCGCTTGCCGGTGGGAGGCTCATGACGCGCATTCTTCTTCCAGAGCTGCGCGGTATCGTGCTCGATGGCGAAGCGCTTCAGGTTGCGCAGTGAGATCGGGCTGTTGATCAGCGCGCGGCGGCAGACGCTCTCGCAAGGATGCACGCAGATGTAGCCGAGCGAAAGCGGCAGCGGCACCTTCTCGCGAATCACTGCGGCCGATTCGGCGAACTTGCCTTCACCGAGGAAGCGCACGTAACGCGCGGTGTCGATCTCTGCCGGACAGTTGGCGCGGCATGGAACCAGGGCATCGCGGCGCTTTCGACCTTTGACCAGCTCCGGCTTGTCCATGATGGCGCCGGTAGGACAGACCTCGGCACAGGCTCCGCAGAACCGGCAGCCCGCCTCTTCCCAGTTCTTGCCCACGGCAATGCCGGCGCTGTTTTCTTCGCCGCGCTTCACAAAGGTGAGCACCTCGGCACCGCGCAGTTCATTGCAGGCACGCACGCAGCGCCCGCAGTTGACGCAGCGCGCGAAATCGAAGACCAGCAGCGGATGAGTGGTATCGGATGGAACGTGCTTGGCGCGCCGCCGTACGCTCAAATGCTCGCTGATTCCCAGATACTGCTTCAACGACTGCAGCTCGCAGTTCAGATACTTGGTGCAGGTGCTGCACTCCTCGGGATGATCGGAGAGCAGCAACTCCATCGCCAGGCTGCGCAGTTGCTGCAATCGCGGCGACTTGGTGCGCACCTGCATCCCATCCTCGGCCGGCAGATGGCAGCTGGCCGGCTGGCCTTCCACACCCTCTACCTCTACCAGGCACAGCCGGCAAGCGCCCGCAGGGCGCAGGTCAGGATGATCGCAAAGATGAGGAACATAGATGCCCGCTTCCAGCGCAGCCTTCAACACCGTGGTTCCGGCCTGAACCTCGACTTCCCTGTCGTCAATCTTCAACTTGATCGTCGTCGTCACTTCCCTACCACCTGAAGTTGATAGCAGGCCGAAGACGGACACTGCTTTGCACTCACATGCGCGTCGAATTCCGCGCGAAAGTGAGTCAACGCACTGGTAACGGCATCGGGAGCGTTGCGTCCATCGGCGCAAAGCGCGCCTGCCTTCATCCCGTCAGAGATCTTCAGCAGCAGCTCGATGTCACCGGCGAGCGCACGCCCGCGCACCAGGTCGGTCAACACATCCATCAGCTGCCGGGTTCCTTCGCGACCAAACACGCACTGCCCGCAGGAGATGCTGTGCGCCTCGACCGCCGAACGCCGTGCCAGCTCCACCGCGCACTCCGATATGTCGACCGCAGTGATTACATCCATAGGGCCTCTGCACCCCGCGGCGCGCAGCGCATCGCAGTCGAGAGAAACATCGAGCGCCGATTCCGGCAGCCAGGGACCGGCGGGATAGCCCAGCTGCACGGCCTTCAGTTTGCCCGCAGGCACGCCGATCTCGCTGACGACCTGCCGAAGCGAGATTCCGGTGGGAACCTCGATGACACTACAGTTTTCAAACTTGCCTGCGAGCGCGATCAGTTTAGTGCCGGGATCTTCCGGCGCACCGGTCGAGGCGAACTGTACTGCACCCTGGCGCAGTACTACTGCCACTTGTGCCAGCGTCTCGAAGCTCTCCACCACCGTAGGACTCGCCTGCAGTCCATGTATCTCGACGCTGGGCGGAGTCACGCGGGTTCGAGCGGGTTTGCCCTCGAGATAGTTCAGCAGCTTGCTCGGCTCATCGCCAAGATTGCGCAGAACCTCGCAGACCATCGCTTCGCAACAAAAGTTGCTACCGAGGATATTCTCACCGAGCAATCCCAACTTGCCGGCCTGCTCTATGGCCATCCGCGCGCGCTGCAATGCGACCGTGTCGCCCGCATCTATGCACAGACGCAGCTCCCCGGCGCCGACGGCGTAGGCGGCGATGAGCATTCCTTCGAGCACGGCATGAGGGTCGCCCGAAAGCAACACATGGTCTTTGCCGGTGCCGGCGCAGGCAGCCATCCTGCCGACGATGAACTTCTTTTCGCCTGCCGCGGCGCTGCATGCACGCCACTTCTTCGCGAGCGGCTCGGCGGTGCCATCACGCTTGCGCAGCTTCGAAAGCTCCAACTCCGACAGTACCTGATCGGCAAAGCCAGCCAGCGCCTTGCTCAGTCCATCGTAGGCGCCGTTGGCGATGGCATGTGAGATCGCCTCTGGGTCGATGAGCCCGCAGCGCTCAAGTACTATGCGCTTCTCGAACGGATGCGTCATCGATGAGGCGCTGTCATCGCCGCTGTTTGTGCGGCTCTGCCATTCCGTGGTCGCCCATCGCTTGATTTCACTGAAGCTCATGATTCCCCGAGAACCTCTTCCAACCATCTAAACTCTCTTGCCACCCCGCGCAAGCAGGCCGCTCAGAAGCAGTCCCAGCGCGGCTGCGGCCGAGATGATGTTAATTGACAGCATATAGCCGCCAGTCTGTTTGATTGCAATCGAATTCACCAGCAGCCCTGCCGCTCCGCCGAAGGCGCCGATGCCGAGCCACATCCCGTTCATCGGCCCCACAAGCTGACGCTCGTACAGCTCTGCGATGCGGCTCTGGATCATCGGGAAGAGCATTCCGATTCCGGCGCCGAAGAGCAGCAACACGGCAAGGAAGGCCGAATGCGAGCCGCAGACAACCTGCGACTGCAGCCCGCAATAGCTGAGTGCCAGGAAAAATGCCAACCCCATAACGATGCATGCCCGGCCGCGGAACACCTTGTCAAGCAGCAGTCCGCCAACAATGGGCCCGACGATGGCTCCCAACTGCACAATGCCCATCATCTGCCCGGCGCCCATCGGCCCCATGGCCAGTCCCACCGGCTTTGGTTCGGCAAAATAGGAGGGTGAGAGGCTGAAGGCGCTTTGCATAATCCAGTTCACCGCGAAAGCCGCTGCCACGCCGAGCCAGGTGTATGGATGAGACAACGCAGCCTTAAAGGCCGAGCTCCCGTCGTGGGCTTCATCGCGAGCGCTCTTCTGCTGCGCACGCGACTTCGCCATCCGGTGGACTACGATGCAAAACACCAGCGTGAACCATCCGATCACGGACATGTAGGCGACGGCCTGCTGCCAGTTTCCCAGAGCGTGGAACAGCGCCGGTGAAACCATCACACCGATGGCGGTGGCGACTGGAATGCAGGCTCCCCCAATGCCCAGCGCCAAGCCTCTCTGCTCCGGGGGAAACCACTGCATCACCAGCGGAGCCATGCCGGCCATGGTAAAGCCCACAGCGCAGCCCTGCAGCGCCCGTGCCAACAGCACCGTGCCATAGGAGTGCCCCAGCACGAGCAGAGACGCAGTGCCGACCGCCGAGAACGTCGCGCTGATGATAAGCAGGGCTGAAGGGCTGAGCCGCTGCGAGAAGTAGCCCGCGGGAAAGTATGAGAGCGCGGCGAAGAGCATGAACACGGTCATGACATTCACCGCCTGTGACAGTCCCACATTCAGGTTGCGCGCAATTTCACCCAGCAGCGGGCTGCAGGACATTGCCGAAACCTGGAAAGAAATCACGGTAAGGCAGCAAGCCGCCAGCGCTGCCCAGCGAAACCCCGCGTGCTGTTCATGGCGCTGGTCGATCGCCTCGCGCTCCTGGACTACGGATATGTTTTCCATCGTCAGCTCCCTACTTGAAAGGATTTGGAGGCGGGTCGAACGGCGTCAGCTCGTCCGCACTGAAAGGATGATAGGGACTGGGTCCATCGGGCTCCGGGCAGCCCGGCATCAACTTCGCCACCACGGAAAGATTACCCACGATGGCACGCTTCACCCAGCCTTCGTCGTAGGGCGTACGGAAGTTCACAAACCAGCGGAAGTGCTGGAACTTCCATTCGCCATCTTCCTTGATGAAATCGATGAAGTACTTGCCCTGTTGCCAAATCGCAATCAGCTTGGGATCGGCGGTCATCCCGGTATCGCTGCCGACAAAGTCCGGTTGCGTGTTGCATCCCAGCGTGTGCCACTGTCCCCAGGCGATCTCGCCCGCGGGATGAACCTCGACGAGAGGCGTGGTGAGCATGTGCAGCCCCAACGCGCCCTTCATCGTATAAAGCGGTTTGAGCACCTTCAGGAAGACGTCGACTGTCTTCTCCCTGCCGTTGAAGTGCCCGAGGTTATCCATCTCCACGCTGACAGGCGCGCGCCGGGCGAACATCCCGGCGATTGACTCGTAGTCGTGCGCCTGCAGGCAATAGATATAGCGTGCCTGGAGATTGGCGATACTGCGCGCGGACTCCAGAACTGCGAGCCGGTGCTCAAGATCGCTTATACGCTCTTCCAACTCTGCGGCATTCATCATGTACAGTTCGCCCCCCCGAGGTAAACAATGATTCCCCGGAAGGTTATTCCGGAGCGGTCACCGAGTGAAATACTTTTTGCGCCTG
>Ga0326727_10027886_pt1 | contig 10323 bp, 8 predicted proteins | sample MB2enrmetagenome_FD_207643 | JGI IMG/M metagenome (GOLD analysis project Ga0326727, IMG submission 207643) | Lab enriched peat soil microbial communities from McLean, Ithaca, NY, United States - MB29MY | ecosystem: Environmental > Terrestrial > Soil > Wetlands > Peat | place: USA: New York...
ATAGGCGACAGGAGGCAACCCCTCACCCCAACCCTCTCCCCGCTCCTTCGTCGCGGGGCGAGGGAGAAGATCTGGCTGGCGGTGCGCGCCGTGTAGTCCATCCAATGGACTGCTCTGTAAATTTCGGGCTATGAATTGGCCCACCTGGAAAAGTCAGTTTGCACGCCGCGGCGGGCGAGGCGAATGAGGATAAAGTTGGCGCCGATGATCAGCATCTGGGGCATGACGATCATCACCCAAACGCCCGCCGTGTTAAACATCCGGAAGAGCAAGAAAGCCGACAAACCCATTGCGAAATAGACGCCGAACCAGGGCAGGATTTTCACGTAGCAAAAGGTTTTGAGCACAGCGACACTGATCCTTTGTGAAGCGAGGCCCATCCAGATGGAAAACCAGGCAATGGCAAACAACCCCGTAACCCAGGCAGTTTGGCTCAGGACAAGCACGAGAGCTTGCACGTTCGCGCCTCCCAACACTCCTAAAATCGGCGCCCCAGCGGGCATGGAAAGAATTTGAATTGTTCCAACCGCCAGATTCAGGAAGAGCAGCGTTACCGTCGGCGCCAGGAATAGCTTGCGCAAGGCCTGCCAATGGCCTTGGACGACCTCCGCCGGGCGGACGGGAGTGACCAACAGCAGTTCCAGGAATCCGCTTCGCTTTCCATCGACATAAAAACGGCTGACTTGAGAGGCGAGCCAGAACTCAAGCGCCAGCGCCAACGCGCCCGCGAACCAGCTTGAAATCTTAAAGGAGACGCTCGTGCTTGACACACTGAAGGAATAGGCGACGCCTCCCGTGGAATTCGTCGTTGTGCTCGACGCAGTGGTTGTCTTCATGACTGGCGCGGCAGCCGCCGAACGGGGGCTTTGAGTATATGAGACCATGCTCAACAAAAAGACCCCCAAAATGATGACGACCGAAAGCCGCGCCAGGTTGGACGCCCAGCGGTCGCGCGAAATTAACCAGCAGATGGGACTTTGATCGCGGAGCCTCTGACCGCCTGAGGGGGTGAAAAACGGGATTCGCCAGTCCGATCCAATACCGCGGCGGAGGGCTTTCTGGTGCCAGGTTTTGGGCGCCAGCCAACAGGCGAGGGCCAGGAAAGACCAACCCGCCAGATGGACCGTGATCGTGCTGAGCCAAAAACCGGCCGCGCGATAAGAACTGGTTTGGGTGAACGCATAAGCGGGGGAGAGAAGGCCGATCAGCGCGTTATTGGCGTTCCGGCGCAATATCAGCCAATCCAATCCGGGAGTCAAAAACAAGAACCCCGCCATCGCTGTCAGCGACCCGGTCATGGCTTTGTGCGGGTCGCGGCTGACGACGGAAATTACCATGCCCAGGGCGAGTGAAAAGAACACCGTGTTGCAGAGCGCGATGAGGGCGTGGCGGAAATCGTCCGCCGCCACGCCGCCCAGAATAAATGAGAATGCCATTACGGGAAAGACCGCCAGCAGGCCGTAAAAACTCCGGAGGGACGTGGCGAGCAATTTCCCCAACACGACGTCGTGCCCGCGGAGGTCTGTCAAAAAGAGCAAGCCCATTGTCCCCTCCCGCTTTTCTTCGCTCAGGCAATCCGCGGTGAGAAAGGTCCCGGCGGCGCAGGCGAAAACAAACCCGATCCATTTGAGTGCGCCAAAGGTATAGACGCCCAGTTGAGAAACCAGAAGACCGCCGCTGGCCAGCGAGATCAGGCCCAGCGCAGCCGCGATGCCGACGGCGCCTACGGCGAAGGAAATGCGCCATCGGTGGGTTGCCTTGGCGCGCGCGGCCACGCGCAGTTCGCGATCCGCGATGGGCAGAAGGGTCATTCGATAGTTGCGGAACTTACCCGCACTCGAAGAGTAGCCGTTCGGCTGTCAAATTCAACGCCATTATCGGTTGTCAAAATACCTTGACCGGGGCGCACGGGTTCCCGTAGCATAAGGGGAATGGTTAGGCAACATTCATGTTAGCGCAACTTAAAGGCCTGTTTTCCAACGACATCGGGATTGACTTGGGCACGGCAAACTGCCTTGTGTACGTCAGGGACCAAGGCATCGTGCTCCGCGAGCCTTCCGTCGTGGCCATCGAGGCCGGCACAACCAATGTGCTGGCGGTGGGCGAGGAAGCCAAACGCATGTTGGGACGCACTCCGGGAAATATCATCGCGATACGGCCGATGAAAGACGGCGTGATAGCCGACTTTGAAATCACCGAGGCGATGCTGCGGCATTTCATTCAACGAGTTCATCACCGCAAATTGATTGCTCCCCGGGTTGTCGTCGCCGTTCCTTCCGGTATCACCGAGGTGGAAAAGCGGGCCGTAAAAGATTCCGCGACACATGCCGGGGCGCGGGAAGTCTATTTAATCGAACAACCGATGGCCTCGGCCATTGGGGTCGGACTTCCGGTGCATGAACCGGCGGGAAACATGATCGTCGATATTGGAGGAGGGACCTGCGAGATCGCCATTATATCGCTGGCGGGAATTGTATTCAGCCGCAGTTTGCGAGTGGGTGGCGATGAGTTCGACGAGACGGTGGTGGCGCACATGAAACGGGCCTATAACCTAATGATTGGCGAACGGACCGCGGAGGAGATCAAGATACGTGTCGGATCGGCCTTTCCGCTGGAGGAGGAATTAACGATGGAAGTCAAAGGGCGCGATTTAGGCGCCGGATTGCCCAAGACGTTATCCATACGTTCGGAAGAAATTCGTGAAGCCTTGAAAGAACCGCTCTCAAGCATTTTGGAAAGTGTACGTATCACCCTGGAACGGTGTCCGCCCGAATTGTCGGCCGATCTGGTCGAACGGGGCATCGTCATGGCCGGCGGCGGCTCGCTCTTGCGCGGGATCGACCGGCTGGTGGCGCAAGAGACGGGATTGCCGGTGCATATCGCCGACGATCCGCTCAGCGCGGTAGCCGAAGGCACCGGGCGTGTGCTCCAGGAGCTGGCCTTCCTCAAACGAGTTGCTTCCTCGCGAAATTGATTCCCGTTCGCCCTGAATGATCAACGGTCCGCGCCGGCAAAGCGCGGGCGGGCGAGATGCTGAAAAAGTCGCATTATTTAATTTTGGCCGTGGTGGTACTGCTGGTGGTAGTTCTGCTCAAGCTGCCTGCCCAGACGGCGGGGAAGGTCAAGCTGGCCATCAGCGGCCTGTTTCTGCCGCTCTTCGGCTTGACGGCATCGACGCACGAATGGTTTAGCGAGGCCCGCGAGGGACTGACGCCGCGGAGGGAATTGCTGCGCCAGATCGAGCGCCTCCGCCACCAAAACGAAGAACAGCAGATCTGGCTCCAGCAGGATGCCAGCCTGTGGAGCGAAAACGCCCGGCTGCGCGCGGCCGCGGGGTGGGCGCGGCAATCGCGCCGCAACCTCAAATTGGCGCGGGTGATCGCCCGCGACCCGGCCAATTGGTGGCACACCTTGCAGATTGATTTGGGGTCGCGCGACGGTATCGGCCCCAATTTCCCCGTGTTGACATCCGATGGATTGGTCGGCCGGGTCCAGGCGGTGGCGGCGACCCGCTCGCAAGTCATACTGCTGGGCGACCCGGATCTGCGCGTTTCGGCGGTGGTCACCAACACAGGCGATACAGGAATCATCACCGTCAGTTCGTCGGTGCCGCAGGAAAACGGGATGATTGACTTGGATTATTTGTCGGGCAACAGCCCGGTCAGCCCCGGCCAGGGCGTGGTGACGTGGGGGGCGGGCGGGGTGTTTCCGGCGGGAATCCCGATTGGGAGAATAGTCGATACGCGCACCAAGGATTATGGGCTGTCCACCGAGGCGCGAGTGAAGCTGTCCGCCGACCTGAGCGCGTTGGAGGAGGTTTGGGTGGAGACACCATGAACTGGCTTGAGTCCATTTTCATTCTGGCAGTGGCCTTTGTGGCGGTGTTCCTGGAGGCCTGGCTGAACCTTCCGTGGCGTTGGCTGGGGGCGCAAATCGACGTACTGCCGGCGTTGATGGTGTATGCCAGCCTGAGAACGGGAGTTGTGACGATGGCGATGCTGGCCGTCTGCGGCGGGCTGTGGTTCGATTCGTTGTCACTCAATCCGCTGGGAGTGAGCGTGCTGCCGTTGATGGTCATTGGGCTGGTCATTTACCGCAATCGAGACCTGCTCCTGCGCGAGCAGGCGCATGCACAGGCTATATTGGGGGTTGTGGCCAGCGCGCTGCAACCGATGGGCACGCTCTTCATCCTGCTCAACACGGGCGCCGCGCCGTTGCTGGACTGGGGGACGCTCTGGCAACTGATGGTGATGGCAGCGGGGGGCGGCCTGGCAACGCCGGTGTGTTTTGCGCTGTTTGGCCGCATTCATCACGCTTTCGAGTATCCCTTATCGCGCCAGAGCAGCTTCCGGCCGGACCGGGAGATCAAACGGGGGCGCGCGTAATATGTTTGCATTCGACATGTTCAAGGACGAAGGCGGGCGATTGCGGGTCATCGCCATGAGCGTGGCGGCGGGCATGATGGTGTTGCTGAACGGCCTGTGGTTTGTGCAGATCGTCAGTGCGCGGAAGTTTGAGAACAATCTCAGGAGGCAATCTTTTCGCACCGTGCGCATCCCGTCGATCCGTGGCAAGATTCTCGATCGCAACGGCCTTGTGCTGGCCGACGATCTGCCGCGTTACAACGCCAACCTGTACCTGGAGGATTTACAGGGGCAGTTCAGGGAGCAATACGACGTACTAGCCAAACAGTATGGCGCCAGCCATCCGGAAGTGATCCGTCCCCACGGCCGAATGAATCTCAACTCCGACACGCGGCGGCGACTGCAAATACAGTCGTATTGCGATGTCGTCAGCAACATTACGTATCGCGTCAGCGTGATGCTCCAGGAACCGCGGCTGCTCAACAGCAACGCGTTTGTGCGCCACTACAACAATTACCCCTACGTGCCGTTTCAGATTGTGCCGGACCTCGGCCCCAAACAGGTGGCCATATTCGCCGAGCAGTTGTCCGGGCAACCGGCCCTTGAGTTGGAGACGCAACCCGCGCGGTACTATCCCCATCACACGCTGGCGGCTCACCTGCTGGGCTTCGTGCGGCGCCGGGACCCCTCGGAGGCGGCGGACATATCGTTCACCTTGCCGGACTACGAGGGGGCCAGCGGGGTGGAACGAGTGTGCGACGAGGAGTTGCGGGGCCAGGCGGGCCTGAAGTTGGTGCTTGTCAATAACCTGAACTACCGGCAGCGGGAGAACGTCGAGTTGCCCAATCATGCGGGGCAGAGTGTGTATTTGACGATTGACCTGCCCGTTCAACGGGCGGCTGAGCAGGCCCTTGCGGCGGCCCAGGCGGGTGTACGCGGGGCGGTCGTCGTCATGGATCCCCGCAACGGCGATATTCTCGCGCTGGTATCCGCGCCCGCCTTCGATCCCAATGAGTTTGTGCCGGGGCATGGCATGGCGCCGGGCGAGTTGGAGCGTTTGAACAACGGCAAACTCAGCCCGGAACTCAATCGCGCTGTGACGGGAGCGTATCCGCCCGGCTCGACCTTCAAAATCATCACGTCCATCGCCTGTCTGGAAAACGGGCTGGATCCGAAGGAAATCTTCGACAGTCCGGGCGAATACCGGGCCTCACCCAACGCGCGGCCCATCGCCGACCTGGCCGAACCGGGGCCGTATGATTTTGAGCGAGCGTTTTTTCGGTCGTGCAATACGTATTTCATCCACTACGGCTTGAAGGCCGGATTGCGCAACGTCCTGGAAGTGGCCCACCGCTTCCACCTTGGTGAAAAGACACGCCTCCAAAGCGGCCAGGAAGCCAGTGCCGGCACCATGCCGCGGCCCGACCAGGTCGGACGCTCTTTTCCCATGAGCAGCGCCGCCGATGTGTGTATCGGACAGGAGGTCACGACGACGCCGCTGCAAATGGCTTGCGTCCTGTCCGTCATCGCCAACGGCGGCACACTCTATTGGCCGCGCGACTTGAGCCGAGCCTATTCGCCCGAAACGGGGGAAGTCACGCCTCTGGCCGAGCAAGGACGAGTCCGCGACCACGTCGCCATCAATCCGGTACACTTGGAAATCCTCCGTAGCGCGATGCTGGCCGACACCGAACACGCGGCGGACAGCACGACCAAGGCGGGGACGGCTTACGCGGCTTTTCACGAGCCTGGCGGGGCGCCGTATTTGGGCACGTTTCGCGTGGCCGGCAAAACCGGGACGGCGCAGGTGAAATCGCCGGGGAGCAATTACCGGAGGGTCACATGGTTTGACTCTTACGGCCCGTACGAAGACCCGCGCTACGTGGTGGTGGTGATGGTCGAGGACGGCGGATCGGGGGGCCTGACCTGCGCGCCCGTGGCGAGGAAAATCTACCAGGCAATTGTGGCAGAAGAGCAATGCGCCCCGGCGCGAACCGGGGCGTTGGCGCACAACTAGCATGTACGAACCGCATCTGAACGAAAAGAAAGGGGAATACGATTGGCCGCTGTGGTGCGCCACGGCGGGATTGATGCTCATAGGCACGGCGTTTATCTGCAGCGCGACCGATTTGGGCGGGCGAGTTGTGGCGTGGTACCATCAGGCATACGTGCTGCAGATGGTGTGGTATGCGTTTGGGTTGGGAGCGGCGATGGCGCTGTGCGCCGTTGATTATGGGCGGCAGGCCCGATGGTCAGCGGTCTTTTATTGGGCGATGATGGTGATGCTGCTGGCCGTCTATGTGGTGGGAGTTGAGCGACATGGGGGCAGGCGGTGGATCAGCTTTGCTGGGATGAATTTGCAGCCATCGGAGTTTGCGAAGATCGCCTTCATCTACTGGCTGGCCAGTTTCCTAAGCCGGCCGCGGGAGGAACTGAGGGCGCCGCGGGTATTTTACGCGGCGCTGGGCTACACGGCGCTGCCGTTTGTTTTGATATTAAAGGAGCCGGACCTTGGTTCGGCCCTGGTATTCCTTGCCATCTGCCTGGCCATGATGTTTGTGGCCGGCGTGCCAAGCCGCCTGCTGGGCGGCCTGGTGGCGGGTTTGGGTCTGCTGGTGGTCTTGATGGTGGCGGCACTGCTCATATTGCCGGCCAGCCTCAAGGTGGTGGAACCGTATCAGAAGACACGACTGCTGGCCTACTTTGGACGGGACAGAAGCTACAACGTGGAGCAGGCCCTCATTTCGATTGGTTCCGGGGGATTGACAGGAAAGGGCTGGAGGCAGGGAACGCAGCATTCGCTGGGGTTTCTGCCCTCGGCCGGAGCGCACAATGATTTCATATTCTCGGTGATAGCCGAGGAGGAAGGCTTTGTGGGCAGCGTGCTGGTGCTTGCGCTCTACACGGTGCTTCTGTTTAGCGGGATTAGAATAGCGGCCCAGGCGCGCGATCACCTGGGCCAACTTCTGGCAGTGGGCGTGGTGACATTGTTATTTTGCCACGTCTTTATCAACATCGGTATGAATATTCGCTTAATGCCCGTGACGGGCATCCCGTTGCCCCTCCTCAGTTATGGAGGGTCCTCGGTCGTATGCTCCCTGATCGCCATCGGCATTTTGCACAACGTCCACAGTTATCGGAGGTCTTACTAACTTATGAGTGATCGTAATTTTTCCAGGCGCCGCCGCGGCGGCATGCGCTTTCGCCCCAGCGGCGGCTTGAGCCAGAAACCGGATCGATCGGCGCTGGAAGCCCGCGCCGAGGCGACAAGTGAAAAGAAGCCGGACGCTGTTTTTGAACGCAGCCGGCATGACGAGGAAATCGAACGGGCTGAAAACGTTGCCGCGGGCTTGCCGCCCGAAGGGTCGCCCGCGCCCGCGGCAGAGGCCGTCCGGCAGCGCGAAACGCGGGAGAGACGAGGCGCCTTTCGCAAGCCGCGGCTGGACACCCCCGCCGAAGTGCAGGCAGAGGAGAAGTATGAGCCGGTGCCGCTGGAATCGCCGCCGGCGGGATTGATGGGGAGCCTCAAATCCGCCGCCAACAAGGTGATAAAGAAAGTGCAACGGTTGATCAAGCCGGAGGACAAAGCGCACAAGGAACTCATCATCAACGCCGAGTCGCTGGAAACGCGCATGGCGGTGCAGGAGAATGGCCGCCTGGAGGAGTTCACCATCGAACGCACGACCGAGGAACGGCTGGTGGGCAGCATTTTCAAGGGCAAGGTCCGCAATCTGGAGGACGGTCTGAAGGCGGCGTTTGTGGATATCGGCTTCGAGAAAAACGCGTTTCTCCACTACTGGGACATCGTGCCGACCAGTTTTGACAGCGGGGTCGAGGTTGTGGAGCGGGGCGAGGGCCGGCGGCGGGACCGTCCGCGCATCACCCAACGGGACATACCGCGACTGTATCCGCCCGGCAGCGATATCATCGTGCAAGTGACCAAGGGGCCGATAGGCACCAAAGGCCCGCGGGTCACCACCAACATCGTGCTGCCCGGGCGCTACCTGGTGCTGCTGCCCAATTCGGATCAAAGCGGCATCTCGCGCAAGATAGAGAATCCGGACGAGCGCCAGCGACTGAAGAAGATACTGCGCGAAATCAACATTCCCGAGGGCATTGGCGTCATTATGCGAACGGCTGGGGAGGGGCAGCAGGAGCGCTACTTCATCCGGGACCTGGCCCTGCTCCTGGAGCAGTGGGCCGAAATCCAGCAGAAGATCAAGTCCCAGCCTCCGGCCTCGTGCGTGTTCCAGGAGCCGGACCTGATCGAGCGCGCCGTGCGGGATTTTCTGACCGAGGACGTAGCGCGGGTCATAGTCGATAATCCGCAGGCCTACGAGCGGATGCGGGGCATGACCGCGCGGATCTCCTCGCGCGCCGCCGGCAAGATCAAGCTCTACAGCGAGCACCAGCCGATCTTCGACCGGTTCAACATCACCCGGCAGTTGGAGAACGCCTTTTCGCGGCAAGTCCACCTCAAGAGCGGGGGTTACATCGTGATCGATGAAACCGAGGCGCTGGTGGCCATCGACGTGAACACCGGACGCCATAAAGGGAGCCGGGACCAGGAATCGACGATATTGCGAGTCAACTTGGAGGCGGCGGAGGAGATTTGCCGTCAATTGCGGCTGCGGAACATGGGGGGGCTGATTGTGCTTGACTTTATTGACATGAAATCGCGGCGGGACCAGCAGAGCGTGTATCAGCGGATCAAGGAGGGACTGAGGCGGGACAAGGCCAAGACGCACGTGCTGCCGATATCGCAGCTAGGGCTGATGGAAATGACCCGGCAGCGGCATTCGGAGAGCGTGCGAGCCGCCGTCTATGACGATTGCCCCTATTGCAAGGGCCGGGGCAAGGTCAAGAGCGCGATCACCATGAGCGTGGAAATCCAACGCAAGCTCAATGAGATACTCAAAAAGCGCCCGCGCGACGATTCGGATTTCCAACTCCGCATCGCCGTCCATCCCACGGTGCTGGAGCGGCTTCGGACCGAGGACGAGAAACTAATCATCGAAATGGAGAAGCGGTATTTCGGCAAGCTCTCCTTCCGGCCGGAGCCGGGTTTTCACGCTGAGCAGTTCAAGATCGTCAACGTCGCCACGAACGAGGAACTGGCCAACGTCGGATCCTGAAGGCGCCAGCGGGAAAGGGACGATGGGGCAAGGGCTAGTTTTTGCTGATCGCTTTTTGTGGCGGTGCGTCCTTGGAGTCGATGGCGCGCAGGCCGATGAACCAGGCGGTGTTGTTGGTGCAATTGCCGCCCAGGACCAGCCATTTGGCCGGCTCCAGGGTGGAGGTCCCTTTAGTCACCTGCTTGCCCTGGCCGATACAATCGACCTCAATGCGAGAAGCGCCGAGGTACTTGACGCGCAGGGTGCATTGGTCGCTCATTTTCAGACTGGCAATCGTGTTCAATGGAATAGTGGCGGTGCGATTGGTGATCTCGTAGTAGCTCTTCCACTTGAACATCCCATGCAATTTGCCGGCCAGCGCCGCGTCAATCGGCTTGTAGTTGGCATCGCCTTTGTCGTCGCTGGTGCCCCAGACCAACTTGGCTTCCAGCTTGATGTCGGCGGCCGTGGCGGCAAAACCGGGGCCCAAAATTAGTATGGACAGGAGAATTCTAAAAAAGGAGCGCATGAGAAGCTGGTATAGCGGGCCTCAATCCACTTCCGCGTCGGGGTCGCCCTCTTCCACGGTTGAGCCACCGGCGGCTGGCGGGGTCTGCTCCGTCGCCACAGGGGGGTTCTTGTCTTGCAGCCAGACGACGGACATGCCGGCGGTTTGATCGTTGAAAGTGACCGCCTCCATGGTGTCATCGGTGGCCGATATTTCGTCGAAGGTCGGGCGTCTTGGCTGATGGATGACCGCCAGCGCACAAACCAAGGCAGTGACTCCGGTCAAGGGCACCAACAAACCTTGCCAGCGCGCGTACCACGGAGAGGGGGCGGGCCGG